>Ga0157374_10003908_pt1 | contig 12518 bp, 13 predicted proteins | sample M25metaG_FD_115308 | JGI IMG/M metagenome (GOLD analysis project Ga0157374, IMG submission 115308) | Miscanthus rhizosphere microbial communities from Kellogg Biological Station, Michigan, USA - M2-5 metaG | ecosystem: Host-associated > Plants > Roots > Rhizosphere > Soil | place: USA: Michigan...
CTGGACAAGCTGTTTCAGGATTTCCGGCTTGGCCCGCTGGCTGCGCAAGAACACCAGCCAGTGGAAGAAGAAGTGGTCTGTTGAAGCGCGGTGCTCCGCCGATAAGACATACAAGTCTGGTGAACGCCTGGGCATTCAACAATGCGCCGGCTGGACAGACCGAGGAGGCTTTAGTGAGACAGGCATGTGAGGAGTTGAACGAGCTCAGTCTCGATCTGAAGGAACTCTGTGTTCGTGTTGAATACGACCGCGACTTATTGGACGATGTATTTGACATTTACAAAAGTGAGTTTCCCCGCCTTCAACAATCCTTGAAAGGCGCCGTGGAACGCGGCGATATGGAGCAGGTGCAGGTTGCCGCGCATACGCTGAAGGGCATGTTGGCAAGCCTCTCTTTCCGGGCGGCGTCCGCTGCGGCGATGCGTATCGAGCGCCTGGCACGTACCGATGAAGCTGTCGGCATCCCCGCGGAACTGGTTCGTATGGAGCACAGTGCCCGCGCTTCCCAGGCAGACCTGGAACAATTCTGTGCGGTTGCATACTGATGAAAATCCTACTCGCTGACGACGACGCCATCTCTCGCGCTTTATTGAAGCGGAGCCTTGAACGAGGCGGGTTTGAGGTGATCTGCTTTGCAGATGGACAGGCCGCACTCGACTGCCTGCAGGAGGATGACGGTCCGCGAATCGCGATCCTCGATTGGGAGATGCCCAAGAAGAATGGCCCAGCGATCTGCAGGGAGATTCGCGCTCGCAATGACGCTCGTACTATCTACCTGATCCTGCTGACGTCACGCGAAGCGATTGAAGACCTGGTCAGCGGCTTTGAAGCGGGCGCGGACGACTACCTTACCAAGCCCTGCAATCCACAAGAATTAAAGGCCCGCATACAGGTCGGGATGCGGTCGTTGGAGCTGCACGACTCACTGCTTCATACAGCCGACCACGACTCCCTGACCGGGCTGCCGAACCGCGCCCACTTTGTGAAGCGCCTCTCAAGCAATGTTCGCAAGGCGCGCGAGAACCCCGACTATCACTTCACTCTGCTCTTCGTCGACGTCGATCGCTTCAAATTGATCAACGACAGCCTTGGGCATCTGGTGGGCGATGAACTCATGAAAGCGATGGCGGCGCGCCTGGTCCGCGCCGTGAGGGCCGAAGATACACCGGGCTCAATTTCGCGGCACAGCGACAACAGAAATGCGTCCGGAGATCTCGTCGCGCGAATTGGAGGGGACGAATTTGTGATCCTGCTCGAAGAGTTCGCGGATATACATGACGGCGTCTGCGTTGCGGAACGAATCCAGGAAGAACTACAAACGCCCTTTATCCTGAACGACAGTGAAGTGCTGGTTACGGTCAGCATTGGCATCTCTACAAGCGGTGGCAAGGCCACTGAGGCGTCCGAAGTGCTGCGCGGGGCGGATGCTGCCATGTACAGGGCGAAGATGCTCGGCAAGGCCCGCTAAGAGATCGATGCATCCAGTGGAAACGCTGCCGCTGTCAATCTGCTGAAGCTTGAGAGCGATTTGCGGCGCGCCTTTGAGAATGAAGAATTCGAAGTTCACTATCAGCCGATCGTCGATCTATCCGACGGCCGTATCCTGAGCTTTGAAGCTCTCGTTCGCTGGCAGCATCCGGAGCGCGGTCTGCTCTATCCGAACGAATTTATCGAGACGGCGGAAGAGACTGGCCTCATCGTTCCAATGGGGATGATGGTGATGCGCGATGCCTGTCGCCAGACGCGGGAATGGAATACAAGGTTTGGATTCGACATACCCCTGTCGGTCTGCGTCAATGTTTCGCCCCGACAGTTCGCACAGGAGACCCTGGTCGAGCAGGTACGCGATGTACTCTTCGAAACGGGTTTGAATCCGGCGTGCCTCGAAGTCGAGGTCACTGAAAACCTGACGATGAAAGATGTCGATCGCGCCGTCAGGCTCCTCTCTGAACTAAGTAAGCTTGGTGTTTCGATAAGCCTGGACGACTTCGGCACCGGATATTCCTCGCTGAGCTATCTTCTGCGGTTCCCTATCCAGACACTCAAGATCGACCGTTCTTTTGTCTCGAACATTAAGGACACCAAAGAGAGTTCGGCCATCGTGCAGACGATCATTGCACTGAGCCACAACCTTGGTAAGACCGTCGTCGCCGAGGGGATCGAAACCGTCGACCAGATGGATCTGCTTCGTGAGCTGCACTGCGATCTCGGCCAGGGATACCTGTTCTCGCGGCCAGTACCGGCTGCGCGGGCCACAGAGATGCTGGCAAGTTATGCCATGTCATTGCAGGAAGTTCAGGCGCGCGAGATTCTCCTCGCCGCCTGATCGGGATTTCTTCTGGATTGATCTAAAGCGCCTGGGCCGGCGTCGCTTTACAAACGGTGACCGATAGCGATCGCCACCGGATTACAAAGGAGAAAAGATACTAAACCGGCCGCCCTGATAACCATCCACAGTTACATTGAAGTAGCTTCTGTGGCCCGGCTTCATCAAAACGAGGTTTGCCGCACCGTCAACATAAGCCTTGTCCATCACCATTTTCTGGAAGACCGCGCGTCCCTCACCGGTTATCACCGTGGAAGTGATATTCAGGACTTCGTACATGGCGTCGCGAAGCATTTCATCCAAAGGACTGACCTTCACTCTTTCTTTTACAGAGGCGTCAGGCAGACCTACCAGGACACCAGCAAAAGACCCCAGCAGCGGAAGGTCGGCTTTTACGACCACAGCTATGTCCTTCGGCAAGACGGTATAGATGCCGAACACTTGTTTGATTGGGCCTTCCATAGCGGCCGTTGTTTGAGCGAAACCGACCTTGCGTCCAATGAGGTCAGTCAGGTGGCGAGAGAGGGCGAATCCAGTAGGTTCAGACATTTTTATCCCAATATCGGAGAGAGTGCATCTTGCACGTCTTCCGGGCTGAAAGGTTTCGTAATGAGGAACGTTGCTCCTGAGGTCATGGCCAGGCTCTTGATCTCGGGTGAGGCTTCTGAGGTAATGAAGCCGAATGGCGTTTTGTTATTCGCCGCCCTCACCTGGACCAGAAAGTCGATGCCGGACATCTCTGGCATATTCCAATCCGAAAGTATCAATTTAGGTTGTGCCTCGCTCAACTTTGCGAGCGCGTCCACGCCGTTTTCGGCTTCACAAATCGTCAGGCCACGAAAGCCTGCCTGGCGGATAGCTCGCTGCACGATCATACGCATCGTCTTACTGTCATCTACAAGAAGAATATCCATGCAACCTCATCCTGGATCAGTCAATCCACCGCACCTTTGGCGGGCTGCTGACCTGTGTCTCTAACTATCGGCATGTGTAGAGCGCTCCATCAGTGCGAGGGCCTGTTCCTGAACGGCGCACGGTCACAGCCGATATTGAATGCGGACTGAAGTTTTCATTTCCTCCCGCCGATGTATCACTTTGAATCGCGACTGGCTTCTGAATGCCAGCGGCGGCGGCCCGTTATAGCGCCCGACACGAAAGCAGGATTTATGAATTTCAGTTCCATGACCGTCAAGCGTAAGCTGTTTCTTACTTACGGGCTTCTCGCCGCCGTCACGGTGGGTACCGGCGCTGCCGCCATCCTCTCCATGCATAGTCTGGGGACGACCGTGGAGAGCCTCGGCGTTACGAGCGCGGCACGGTTGTCAGAAGCCGGTGTGATCAACGGCAGTTCCGCGGAACTGTCCTCCATCTCCCGGGGCATGGTCGTCAAGATTCAAAATAACGACGCCAGCGGCGTACCCGCCCTTATTACTGAATTTGCGTCCACCGTCGCCGAGTTGAGAAAGAGCAGCGCTGCCATGCATGCACTCGGTGTAAGCGCGAAGGCCCAGGGGTCCCTCGCCGAAATCGAGAAGCATCTGGTCGACGTCGGCCCGGCTTACGAGCGCTTCCTCACGGCAATCCGTGCCAACGATGCCAAGGCCGCCTATGACATCCATCATCACGAAATGGTGCAGACCTTTAAAAAGATCGACGCACTGGGCGGCGCTTTGCTCGTCACAGAGCGAAGTGAAATGGCGAGCGAAAATTCGCAGGCCCAGGAATCGGTGACACACGCTTATTGGCTGATGGTTTTGCTCATGTGTGTCGCCTTCGTCATAGGCATTTTTCTTGTCTTCGTGATTCGCGGTCTTGATGCGCAACTGAGACAAAGCGTCTCAGAACTGACTGATGGCTCAGACCAGGTTTCCAGTGCGGCGACTCAGGTCTCCTCCTCCAGCCAGTCTCTCGCCCGTGACACCTCCGAGCAGGCAGCCATGATCGAAGAAACTTCCGCTTCGGCCGAAGAGATCAACTCCATGGCGAAACGTAACTCCGAAAGCGCCCAGAGCGCCACCGCGCTCGTGGTGGAAGCCGTCCGCGGCACCGAGCAGACCAACCGTGCGGTCGCCGAGTGCGTCCAGGCCATGGATGCTATCGGAGAGTCCAGCAGCAAGATCGCGAAGACCTTGCAAGTGATCGACAAGATCGCCTTCCAGACCAACATCCTCGCGCTCAACGCTGCCGTCGAAGCAGCTCGCGCCGGTGAAGCCGGCATGGGTTTTGCTGTGGTCGCTGAAGAAGTTCGTAACCTGGCCCAACGCTGCGCCTCTGCGTCGGAAGAAATCTCACTGCTCATCGAGCAATCACTGGGCAACTCCGATACCGGCCGCGCCAAGATGAGTACGTTGGTGGAGTCTGGCGAGAAGGTCAACAAGCTGTTCGCCAGCATGAAAGTTCTGGTCGAGGAGATTACGCTCTCCAGCGAAGAACAAGGTCGTGGCATCGATCAGATCGGCCGTGCCATCCAGAAGATGGAACAGGGCACGCAGAAGAGCGCAGCCAACGCCGAAGAGAGCGCAGCCGCAGCCGAGGAGCTCAATGCTCAATCCGAGGCCCTGCGGGAGGTGGCTTCGGTTCTAACGCAAATGGTAGGAGGATCGGAGCCGTCACGCCGCACTTCTCCCCGCGAGTCGTCAAAATCCCAGCGACACACCGGTTCGCAACGCCCAAACCTTCAGCGCCCTGCCTCTTTACGGACACCTGCGCCTTCTTATGCTTCGGGCGCTGGCGACGGAGATTTTGCCGAGTTCTAGCTTCTTCCCAGGCGCAATAAAGTACTTCACCTCGCACTCTAGTGAATCCGGTAATTGCGCCGATCTATAGCAGTGAGCGAGATGAGTACAGGTGTGGAGATCGCCACGCGATCTGCCTCGAACTTCAGTTCATCTTTTGAAAGTAGGGTATTACTTCAATGACCATCGGCAAACGATTCATCATAACGTCTTCGGTGCTGCTCATCTTGAGCACCATCCTCACTATCATCTCGGTCATCAGCTTCAGCACCTCAGCCAAAGACGTGCATTCACTTGCAACGGACTCAATTCCCGGACTGGACTACTCCGGTCAAATTAAGTTTTATGTCGCCACTCTGAGAGCCGATCAGCTGAGGCACATCCTCTCCACCGATCCCGCCGAAATGCAGAAGTGGGAACAAGCCATCGCGAACGATCGCGAAGATTTCTCCAAAGCTGCAAAAGGCTACGAGGGCACGATCACCGACGAAACTGTAGATCGTCCCAACTTCGCGAAATTGAAACCCATGATGGACGCGTTGGACCGGTCTTGGGACAAGGTTCTTCCGCTCAGTCGGGCGAACAGAAACGATGAAGCGCAAAAGCTTTACCAAGCCGAAGTAAGACCAAGCGTACTGGCGCTGCAGGACCAACTCACGGTCATTGCTGACTGGAACAGAAAAGGCGCGACCGATCTAGCAGGTTCCACCTTACAGTCGGTAAACAGCGCAAAAATGTGGTCCCTCACCTTTGGCATCCTCTCGCTCCTTATCGGTATCGCTTTGTCCTGGCGCATGGTCACTACCCTCAATCAGCAACTGAACCAGGCTGTCTCGGACCTTACCGAAGGCTCGGATCAAGTATCGAGCGCCGCCACCGAAGTGTCCTCCTCAAGCCAGTCCCTGGCACGGGATACATCAGAACAAGCCGCGATGATCGAAGAGACTTCTGCTTCCGCCGAAGAGATCAATTCAATGGCGAAACGAAACGCCGAGAGCGCACAGAGTGCTACCACTCTCGTGATCGACGCCGTCACCGGCACTGAACAGACCAACCGTGCGGTGGCCGAATGCGTCCAGGCGATGGATGCCATCGGAGAGTCCAGCAGCAAAATCGCAAAGACCCTGCAGGTGATCGATAAGATCGCCTTCCAGACCAACATCCTCGCGCTCAATGCGGCCGTCGAAGCTGCTCGTGCCGGTGAGGCCGGCATGGGTTTCGCCGTCGTCGCAGAAGAGGTTCGCAACCTGGCGCAGCGCTGCGCATCCGCATCGGAGGAAATCTCTCTGCTCATCGAACAATCGCTCGGCAACTCCGACACCGGCCGTGCCAAGATGAGCACGCTCGTCGAGTCCGGTGAAAAAGTAAACAAGATCTTCGCCAGCATGAAGGTGCTGGTGGAAGAGATCACTCTCTCCAGCGAAGAACAAGGCCGCGGCATCGACCAGATCGGCCGCGCCATCCAGAAGATGGAGCAGGGTACACAGAAGAGCGCTGCCAATGCTGAAGAGACCGCCGCAGCATCCGAAGAACTCAACGCTCAATCCGGGCAGCTTCGCGAGGTCGCTTCGCTTCTTAGCCAGATGGTAGGGGGAACGTCAACGCCAAGCTCTCGCCGCCCCTCTGGCCGGCCTGCGAAGTCGTCAAGCTTCACACCGTCGCGTTCACCGAGGCCGGCTCCTCAGCGGCCAGCGCACTCATCAGCAAGTTCAGCGCCCGCCTTCTCCAAGAGCGACGACAGCGGATTTACCGAATTTTAGGCAACATTCTCGCAGTGGGGTCCACGGCGTCAGGCCGCCCCTATCGACTTGCATTCTTCAGGTTTTTTCGAAAGGCTCCCCGTGGTCGCTCAATCCGCTTCACTTAGCCCGGCTCCAATTCCGTCAACTCGTCGAAGCTCCGCGAACAAGCACCTCGTCTTCTCGCTCGGTACAGAAGAGTTCGGCATTCAGGTCCTCTCGATCAAAGAGATTATCGGGATGCAGGAAATCACCTCTGTGCCCAAGATGCCCAAGCACATCAAGGGTGTCATCAACCTTCGCGGACAGGTCATTCCGGTGATCGACCTGTCACTGAAGTTCTCGCTCCTTCCGCAGGAGTACACCTACCGCACCTGCATCATCGTTGTCCGCAGTGAAGGGGTGAATGGAGATCGCCTCATCGGTGCCATCGCCGACGGTGTCTCCGAAGTGCTCACGATTGCCGAAGAAGATATCGAGGCGAGTCCCGATTTTGGCAGCGGCAACCCGATTCCCTACGTGATGGGGATGGCAAAGGTGAACGGAAAAGTGAAGTTGCTGCTCGACATTCATGAAGTCTTCCGCACCGACGCCGTCATCAAGGTCGCTGCCTGAGTCTGACCACTCTTTAGTCAGGCTCCCGCTATAAGAACGAATGCCTGTGTCGATTAGCGCTATCGAAATGTTCACCCATTGAAGGAAATTTGATGATTTCGCTCCAAGAACAACAGAGTGTAAAAGCCGAACTGGCTCAGGTTATCGATGACCTCGCTCTGCAGGTCATGGTGCAGGGTGCGGACGCGCTTACACCAGCGGCTTTCACCGGCCTGATAAAACTCGGCGAGCGCTGCGACCTGGACGATCTAGTCAAAGAAGTCAAAGCTGCGAAGCCGGCTAAAGGAAAACGGACGACCGACGAGGCTACTCATGCACTCATCGAGAAACTTCAGGCCTTCATCGCAACTCCTGCGAAGGGCGACATCAACGAAGGATCATCAGCATCGACTGAGATCCCCGAGTCCTTCGCGTTTGAAGAAGACCCCGAGCTCCTCGCCGATTTCGTTATGGAGTCTGAAGAACATCTAGCAGCGATCGAAGAAAAAATTCTTCTCCTGGAGAAAGATCCGACGCTCATCGATACCATCCATGCTGTGTTCCGCTCCTTTCATTCGATCAAAGGGCTAGCTGGATTCCTTGGCCTGGTGGGTGTGCAGACCGTGGCGCATGAAGTGGAGACGCTCCTTGATCACGCTCGCAATTCGCGTATTTCAGTTACCTCCGATGTTGTCGACCTTGTTCTTGAAAGCTCCGAGTATCTGAAGGAAGAAGTGGCTGTCGTACAAGCCAAGCTCAACGGTGCGCCGTTGCCCGCTGTCAGAGATAACACCGACTTGATCAAGGTTCTATCGATGGCGACCGCCGATATCGCCGCCGGGCGCCCATTTTCACTGGCTGCAGGCAAGCCTGCGGCCGTCCCTCCGCCTGCCGTCGCCGTTGTTCTTCCGGTTGCGCCTCCCGTAGCTGTCGTGCCTTTGGCGGAAGCAATCCCGGCGCCGGAACCTGCGCCCGCTGTGGAGGTTGCGCCAATCGCCGCCGCACCGGCGATCGCAACGCCTGTTGCGCCGGCGACCGAAAAGCAAGGCCGTACTGAATCCGGCAGCAGCTCCATTCGGGTGGAAACCTCCAAGCTTGACCGCCTCATGGATATGGTTGGTGAAATGGTGATCGCGCAGGCGATCCTGAGCAACTCCCGCACCGGCGCACCGGGAGAAATGTCGCAGCTTGCCCGCATCACGAGCGAAGTCCAGCGTTGTGCGATGAGCATGAGAATGATGCCCATCGGCCCGCTGTTTCAGAAGAATGCGAAGATGGTGCGCGACCTTTCGCGCCGCAATGGCAAGCAGGTTTCCCTGGAACTGCTGGGCGAGTCTACCGAGCTCGACAAGACGATTGCGGAAGAACTCTCAGACCCACTGCTGCATATGATCCGCAACGCGCTCGACCACGGTATTGAACCGCCGGACGAACGTATCGCAGCCGGGAAATCGCCAATGGCTTCTTTGAAAATCGGCGCCGAACATCAGGCAGGCCAGATCGTTATCTCTATCTCCGACGACGGCCGCGGTCTCGATCCGCAACGCATACGCAACAAGGCAATCCAGAACGGCCTCATCGACGAAGCTGCACAACTGACAGAGGACGAGATTTTCCACCTGATCTTTGCGCCGGGTTTCTCTACCGCGGAAAAAATCACCGACATCTCCGGCCGCGGCGTGGGCATGGACGTAGTTCGCCAGCACGTCGAAAGCCTGCGCGGACGCATCGAGATTCACTCCGAGCTCGGCAAAGGAACAACGTTCCGCATCCTTCTACCTCTCACCCTTGCCATCATTGAAGGTCTCGTGATCGTTGTCGGAGAACACCGCTACATCATTCCACTCTTCTCCGTTCGCGAGATGCTTCGGCCCACTGAGGACATGCTCTTCACCGTCCAGGGCTCCGAGGAGATGATCCTCATGCGCGGCGCATTGCTTCCATTGATTCGGCTGCATAAACGCTTCGACATCACACCCCGCACAGAAGACATCTGCGATGGCCTGCTGGTCGTGTGTGAATTTTCCGGCAAACGTTTCTGCCTCTTTGTCGACGATCTGCAAGGCCGCCAGGAAGTCGTTATCAAGAGCCTCGATGAATCGTTCAAGAGCGTGAAGGGGTTGGTCGGTTCCGCCATTCTTGGCGACGGGCGCATCGGGCTGATCCTCGATGTCGCCGGAATCTTTCAACGTCCCCACCCAGGTCAGGAGCTCAACGCCGCATGAGCAATATCACGTCCATCCAACCGGTTCGCGCCTCGCTGTCCTCAAGGGACTTCGACCGCATCCGCAAACTTGCCTTCGATTATTGCGGTCTCGATATCAGCGTCGGCAAAGAGGAGCTTGTCGCTTCGCGTCTGGGGAAACTCATGCGCACACAGGGCATCTCGTCCTATGGCGCTTACTACGACTACGTAGTCGCCGACAAGACATCGCAGGCTCTGGTCACAATGATCGACAGCCTGACGACGAACCACACCAGTTTTTTTCGCGAGCAGCAACACTTCGACTTCCTCGCCAACACCGTCTTCCCCGCCCTGGCCGGACGCAGCCAGATCGACATCTGGAGCTCGGCGTCGTCTAGTGGCGAAGAACCGTACTCTTTGGCCTTCGCTGCGAGGGAGTATTACGGAGCCTCCAGCCCCGGCATCCGCATACTTGCGAGCGACATATCGACACGCATCCTGGAGACCGCGCAGAAAGCCACTTATGAGCTGCCCCGGCTAAGCGGCGTTCCGCGACCAGTCCTGCAACGCTACTTCCTTCGAGGCAGCGGCCAGTTCGCCGACATGTACCGCGTCAAGCCGGAGGTGCGCGCCGATGTTCGCTTTCGCCGCGTCAACCTCACGGAGCCTTTCAATATCGATACGATCTTCCCGCTCATCCTCTGCCGTAACGTGATGATCTACTTCAACGCCGCTACCCAGGAAGAGTTGATCGGACGCTTTTATCAGCAGATGGAACCCGGCGGCTATCTCTTCATTGGACACTCCGAGAGCCTGAATCGCATCTCGCATCAGTTCGAGTACATTTGTCCAGCGATCTATCGCAAGCCGGGAGTGCTCAAGGGCGCGCGTGCGGCGGGAAGGAAAGCCGCATGAAGGATCTCGTTGTCGGTGTTGGCGACTGCCGCGTAAGCAAGGACCCAAGTGATCGATTGATAACTTACGCGCTGGGTTCGTGCATCGCTGTCGCCATTTATGACCCCGTCGCGCGCGTCGGAGGCCTGCTGCACTATCTTTTGCCCGACTCCAAAATCGACCCGGAGAAGGCCGCCCAGAACCCGTTTCGTTTCGCGGATACCGGCATACCGGCCCTGTTCCATCGCGCCTATTCAATGGGTGCAGACAAAAAGCGGCTGAGCGTAATCGTCGCCGGCGGGGCACAGGTGTTGGCTTCTGAACTTTTCCAGGTGGGCAAACGCAATCAGCTTGCGCTCAAGAAAATCATGTGGCGTGCCGGTGTCCTCATACAGCGCGAAGAGGTGGGCGGCGAGAACTCCCGAACCATTCATATGAGTGTCGATACAGGTTCCGTCTTCATGAAGGTTGCCGGCGGCGCTACCGAAGAACTGCTCAATCCGACGCAGAAAGAAAGGGCATAACATGCGCGACATTTTGATTGTTGACGATTCACGAGCCATGCGTAACTTCCTGCGCAGAGCTCTCTCCATGACAAGTCTTGAGATAGGCACCGTTCACGAAGCCGAGAACGGTCTGGAAGCACTCGGTGTTCTCGATCAGCACGCCGTTGAGGTGATCTTCAGCGACATCAACATGCCAGTCATGGATGGCGCGGTCTTCGTCGCGGAGCTTGCCCGAAGCGAGACCAAGCGGAAGATCCCCGTCGTCGTCGTATCGACTGACAACAGCACCGAACGCCGCAACCAGATGCATGCGCTTGGAGCCAAGGGTTACATTGCGAAACCGTTCTCTCCGGAGTCGCTCGAACTGGAAGTAACGCGTCTGCTGTGGGAGGCATCCGATGACGAAAACTAGCCTTGAAGATGTCCTGCTTGCATCCTCGACCGAGGTGCTCGAAACCATGTTCTTCGCTGATGCGATGACGCCCGAAGCACCACAACCCGAGCACACGGATGCGGTCGCATGCGTGCTGCTTTGCACCGGAGCGCAGGAAGGCACGTTCAGCGTTGCCATCGATCGCGCCGCACTTGTCAGTCTCTCGGAAGCGTTCTATGGAGACGATGGCCCGCCATCGGCCATCAAGGAGCTCGAGCTTCTCTGCGAACTCACCAACATGCTGGCCGGCTCGACTCTCAGCGCCTACGCACCCGAGAAATACTGCCCACTTTCATCGCCCCGCCTGTGCGATCTCGCTCAACATTTGAAGACAGCGGAATCGACCCAGCCCGGCGCCCAGAGCACCACCATCTATCTGGACATCGACGGCGGTCTGCTCTCGGTCTCCACTTGCCTCAAGGTGGCCGCGTGAGCTCACCTGCGCCCATCCGCGTCCTCATCGTGGACGACTCCGCCCTGGTGCGGAAGATGCTTACCGCGGCTCTGGCCGGCGATAAGCAGATCGAGATCGTCGGCACCGCGCCGGACGCATACATTGCGCGCGATAAGATCCTTGCCCTCAACCCGGATGTCATCACGCTGGATATCGAAATGCCCCGCATGGACGGCATCACGTTCCTCAAAAAGCTGATGCAGTTCAAGCCTATCCCTGTGATCGTGATCAGTTCGCTTGGGGCCGCAGGCGCCCAGGCCAGCATCGATGCGCTTCGCGCCGGGGCCGTCGAAATTCTTTGCAAGCCGAATGGGCCCTGCTCCATCGGTGAGCTTGGAGTTACGCTGGGCGAAAAGATTCGCACGGCTGCGGCCTCGCGTGTCCGCATTCGCAGCAAGGAGGAGACTGCGGCTGTGGGAAAGCCGGTAGGTCGAGTTCCCGAATCCGAAGCTCCGATCCAGTTCGCTGCCGACAAGATCATTGCTATCGGCGCGTCTACGGGAGGGCCGGGAGCGGTTGCCGAAGTCCTCTCTGCGATGCCCTCAAACTGCCCGCCGATCCTAATCGTGCAGCACATGCCCGCAGGCTTTACCGGCCACTTCGCCGCGCGGCTCAAGCAGGAGTGCCGAATCGATGTCAAAGAAGCCGTCGA
>Ga0157374_10003910_pt1 | contig 12512 bp, 14 predicted proteins | sample M25metaG_FD_115308 | JGI IMG/M metagenome (GOLD analysis project Ga0157374, IMG submission 115308) | Miscanthus rhizosphere microbial communities from Kellogg Biological Station, Michigan, USA - M2-5 metaG | ecosystem: Host-associated > Plants > Roots > Rhizosphere > Soil | place: USA: Michigan...
ACGAGTTTGGCGGCGGCAGGACTCGCGGTCATCATGGTCGGAGCAACGTGGATCACGGTCGCGATGAATGGGGTTGCCATGGCTGTCATGCCTTTCATGGTGGGAGCGCTTGCGGCGATCGTGGCGGGAGGTCGGTTCGCGGTGCCCTATGGCGCGCGTCGATAATTTCCGACAACCAGTACAGGGACGATGTTGTTACGCAACAAAAGGTTCCAGAACAATGCGACACACAAGGGCAGGTCAAGGACTTTTCAACAGGCAATTTGCTGAATAAAACCCATACACTTGTCGAACTCTCCGCCTGTCGTTCGACGTCTAAGTAGAAAGCAAGTTTACGCAGTGAAAACAGGCCCAGGCTTTATTCGAAATTGAAAACATTCTTAAGGAGAACAGCAATGCGAGTCATGGTAATCGTAAAAGCCAGCAAAGATTCTGAAGAAGGCAAGATGCCCGACCAAAAAATGTTAGCCGAGATGGGGAAATTTAACGAAGAGTTGGGAAAGGCGGGCGTGCTGCTGGCCGGCGAGGGTCTGCATCCGACCTCGAAAGCGAAGCGTGTAAATTTCTCGGGTACGAAGCGCACTGTGATCGATGGTCCATTCGCCGAAACCAAGGAACTCATCGCCGGGTTCTGGCTGTGGCAGGTGCGATCTATGGAAGAAGCAGTCGAGTGGGTGAAACGCTGCCCAAATCCGCACCTAGGCGATTCGCAGATCGAGATTCGCCCTGTTTTTGAAGCTCAGGATTTCGGGGCTGAATTCACTCCTGAACTTCGGGAACAGGAAGATCGGCTTCAAATGCGAATAGGGTCTAAAAAATAACCATCGGCTAGAATTCCGCCAGATCTCAACAGCAGCGGGCGACGGCGCCCGCTCCACACCAGTGGGAGAAACTTTGAATGAAATACATGCTGCTGATTTATGCCGCTGAAAATGCCTGGACGGAAAGCGAGCGGCAGGAATGTTACGGGGAGTCTGCGCAACTAGCCCACACGCTGAAAGCGAAGGGGCAGTATCTGGCGGCATCTCCACTACAGCCGGCCGCAACCGCGAGGAGCGTCAAAGTGCGCGACGGAAAGCGCATGGTCACTGACGGACCGTTCGCGGAGACGCGTGAGCACCTCGGCGGCTACTTCATGATCGAGGCGAAAGATATGGACGAAGCGGTCGAGATTGCAGGACGCATTCCGGGCGCACGCAGGGGTACGGTGGAAGTGCGGCCAGCGGTAGAGGTTCCGAACCTGCCGGAGGTCTAAGGAGGTTAGAGGACAAAAGCTTTTAACCGCAAAGTCGCTAAGAATGCCCAAAGATCGCAAATGAAGATCAGCGAGGCTCTGCGTCGGTGAATTAATCAGAGAATCCTGGGGGAAACGACGGGAGGATTTGGAAATGGCGAAATATGTGGATGGTTTTGTAATCGCGATCCCGAAGAAGAAGCTGAAAGAGTACCTCCGGATGGCGAAGATGGGCGGGAAAGTCTGGCGTGATCACGGAGCACTCGAATACCGAGAATGCGTGGGCGACGATTTGAACATCAAGATGGGCTTGCCTTTCTCCAAACTGACGAAGCTCAAGCGGGGAGAGACTGTGGTGTTCTCGTGGATCGTGTACAAATCGCGCGCGGACCGCGATCGCGTGAATGCCAAGGCGATGAGCGATAAACGCATCGCCAGCATGGATCCTAAATCGATGCCCTTCAATCCCAAGCGCATGAGCTATGGCGGCTTCGAGGTGCTGGTGGAAGCGTAGCGGCGCGATTCGTCACTGATTTGTTAGAAAGGATTTTTTGTGATGCCAGCATTAACTCAACCTTCGAAGGGAGCGCTCTGGACGGGGCGCATCCTCAGCGGCCTGATCGTTGCGTTTATGGGTTTCGACGCCATCGTCAAGATCATCAAGATTCCTGCGGCTGTCGAGGGAACCGCCAAGCTCGGATATCCGCCGAATGTGCTGGTTCCAATTGGACTGGTGGCGTTGGCGTGCGTTGTGCTTTACGTAATTCCGAGCACGTCGGTTCTGGGAGCGATCCTGCTGACAGGTTATCTGGGTGGCGCGACCGCGACCCAAGTCCGCATGTCGGACCCGTGGTTCGTTCTCCCCGTGTTGTTGGGAGTATTGGCATGGCTTGGACTGTATTTGCGTGATGTGGGACTTCACCCGATTATCCCGTTTAGAAATTAAAGATCGCCGTTGCGGCAAAGACTAATTCAGGAGCGACGCATGAGCATGGTTCGAGTGTTGGTAGGGACGCGCAAAGGGGCATTCATACTTACCTCTGACGGCAAACGCGAGAAATGGGACGTGAGCGGTCCTCACTTCGCGGGATGGGAGATATATCACCTGAAGGGATCGCCGGTGGAGCCCAACCGCATTTATGCCTCGCAGACCAGCGGATGGTTTGGGCAGATCATCCAGCGCTCCGACGATGGCGGAAAAACGTGGCACCAGCCGGGAACGCCAGCGGGCGAGCCGACGACGGCGCCCGACGGCAGCCCGAAGGCGGAGAGCAACAAATTTGTGTATGACACGTCGTCCGAAACCGGGAAGCCGCTCACCACGCACCAGTTTTACGATGGCACGCAGCATCCGTGGGAATTCAAGCGGGTCTGGCACCTGGAACCTTCGCTCACCGATCCCGACACGGTTTACGCGGGCATTGAGGACGCGGCGATTTTTCGCTCGACCGACGGTGCAAAGAACTGGCAGGAGCTTTCGGGATTGCGCGGCCACGGCACGGGCCCGAAATGGCAGCCAGGCGCGGGCGGAATGTGCCTGCACACGATCATTCTGGACCCGAGCAATCCGAAGAGGATCTACATCGCTATCTCCGCGGCCGGAGCATTCCGCACCGACGACGGCGGCGCGACCTGGAAGCCGATCAATAAGGGACTGCACTCGCAATACATACCCGATCCAAATGCCGAGGTAGGGCACTGCGTTCACCACGTTGCGATGAGTCCGAAGCGTCCCGGCGTGCTTTTCATGCAGAAGCATTGGGACGTGATGCGGAGCGACGACGCCGGTGACAACTGGAAAGAAGTCAGCGGAAATCTCCCCACTGATTTCGGCTTTGTGATCGATGTGCACGCGCACGAGCCGGAAACCATCTATGTCGTTCCTATCAAGAGCGACAGCGAACATTTCGTGCCGGACGGAAAGTTGAGGGTTTATCGCAGCCGCAGCGGTGGTAACGAGTGGGAGGCGCTCACCAAGGGTTTGCCGCAGAGCAATTGCTATGTGAATGTGCTGCGCGACGCGATGGCCGTGGACCGGCTCGATAAATGCGGCATCTACTTCGGAACCAGTGGTGGGCAAGTCTACGCATCTGCAGACGCGGGCGATAGCTGGAATGCAATCGTGCGCGATTTGCCGGGCGTGCTGTCGGTCGAAGTGCAAACAATCGAGTAAGTGGAGAGAGTAGAGCCCTTCGGGCGCAGGAAGACCCTATGTCTGACATCCGCGTAATTCTGCCGCAGCATCTTCGCACCCTGGCGCACGCGGGCGCTGAGGTCGCGATCGCTGTCGATCCGCCGGTGACGATCCGATCCGTGTTGGACGCGCTGGAAGCCAAATATCCGATGCTGCGGGGGACGATCCGCGATCACACCACGCGCGAGCGCCGGGCATTCTTGCGCTTTTTCGCATGCGAAGAGGACTTGTCACACGAATCGCCGGACAGGCCCCTGCCGCAAGAGGTCGTAAATGGGAAGGAGCCGTTTCTCGTGATCGGGGCGATCGCTGGCGGCTAACGTTTTTGCCACTTTGTCCGCAACAGAAGTCTAATTTGCAGGACGGAATTCAATCGCAAAAAGGAGTACGACATGCAAGTCAGCCCTTACTTATTCTTCAACGGCAACTGCGAGGCAGCGTTCAAGTTTTACGAGACTGCGCTCGGCGCCAAGATCGAAGCAATGATGCCCTTCGAGGGCTCACCTGCCGCCAACACCGTCCCGGCTGAGTCGCGGAAGCAAATCCTCCACGCCGCGCTGCGAATCGGCGACCAGCTTTTGATGGCCTCCGACGCACCGGGAGATTACAACGCACCGAAGGGGTTTTCGGTGTCGATAAATCTGCAGGACCCGAATGAGGCGGAGCGGATCTTTAAGGCGCTCTCGACCGGCGGCAAGGTGACGTTGCCGATTGGTCCGACATTCTGGGCCGAGCGCTTCGGAATGGTGGTCGATCAGTACGGCATTCCGTGGATGATCAACTGCGCGCAAGCTGCGACGAAAGCGGCATAAGGTCGAGTAGGTTTCGTTCGGGGGCTTTGCCCGCATTTTCCTCGCGTGCGCCATCGGAGCACCCGCGCCCAGTTGTCGGCTGAACAGGGCACGGGCGCTCCACGCCAGATCCTTCCGCTCGCTTACCCCACAACGCCAAGGCTCGCGTTGCGGGGCCCCGAACACGCGAGGCGTTCGGGATGACGCCTTCTAGAATTTTTGGGGGAAGGTGAGCGCTTGCGTTTTCCTGTCGATCAATGCTCTGATCGATAGGAATGACCTCTCCCGAAATTCATCGCACGATTGACGCCGTGTGGAGGATGGAATCCGCTCGCGTGATCGCGGGGCTGACTCGACTTGTTCGCGATGTGGGCATTGCGGAAGACCTGGCGCAGGACGCCATGGTGGCCGCGCTAGAGCAGTGGCCTACATCGGGCGTTCCGGATAATCCGGGCGCATGGCTTATGGCGACCGCCAAGCATCGCGCGATTGACCGCATGCGGCGCAGTCAAATGCTGACTCGCAAGCATGAAGAGCTAGGCCGCGAGATGAGCGAGTTGGAGATGGTCATCCCAGACCTGGCCGCGACCATGGACGATCCCGTCGGCGACGATGTGTTGCGTCTGATCTTCATCTCGTGCCATCCCGTGCTGGCGACCGAAGCGCGCGTGGCGCTCACACTGCGCCTGCTCGGTGGATTGACCACCAGTGAAATCGCGCGAGCGTTTCTCATCTCCGAGCCGACCATTGCGCAGCGTATCGTGCGGGCTAAGCGAACGCTGACCGAAGCCCGCGTTCCGTTTGAGGTACCGCGAGGCCCTGATCTTGCAGCCCGGCTTTCTTCCGTCTTGCAAGTGATCTACCTAGTATTCAACGAGGGCTACGCGGCCACTGCGGGCGACGATTGGATGCGGCCGGGGCTTTGTGACGAAGCCTTGCGGCTCGGACGCATCGTTGTGGCACTGGTCCCGAACGAACCCGAGGTCCACGGACTGGTCGCCCTGATGGAAATTCAGGCTTCGCGGGCGCGGGCAAGAGTGGGCCCGGGTGGGGAACCGGTACTGCTAGCGGACCAGAACCGCGCCAAGTGGGACCAACTTCTGATCCGTCGAGGTCTCGCTGCGCTGGAGCGAGCGGAAACGCTCGGCGGCGCGCAGGGATCCTACGCGCTGCAAGCCGCAATTGCGGCCTGTCATGCGCGGGCGCGCACCGCAGAAGAAACCGACTGGCCGCGCATTGCGAACCTCTACGCGGAACTTGGACGGCTCATGCCGTCTCCGGTGGTGGAACTGAATCGTTCAGTAGCGGTGGCGATGGCGTTTGGTCCGGCAGCGGGACTTGAGATTGTCGATCGGTTGACCTCTGAGCCGTCGCTCGCGAACTATCACCTGCTGCCCAGCGTACGCGGAGACTTTCTTAAGAAGCTTGGTCGGATGGAAGAAGCGAAAGCAGAATTCGAGCGGGCGGCATCACTCGCACAGAACGAGCGCGAACGGAAATTGCTGATGGATCGCGCGCAGGAATGCGCAAGCAGCACGGTCCAATAAGAAAAGCTGTGTCATCTCTCGGGTGCGCGGACGACCAAACGACTGACACGCCCTTATGCGGCTTTTCCAATCCGGGCGATCAGATCCTCCTGCTCCCCCTTACTCTCAGCGCCGATGGTGAATGCATCGAGCACGCCTAACGAGAGCGCGTACTTGATGGCCTCATCCTGACGATTGCGCAGGTCGCCTTGGCCCAGGATCTTCATACCGATCACGCCCTTCCCGCTGGCTTTCATTTCTTTGAGCACGCTGATGACGGTGGCCGGATCCGCGTCCATGTGCGAGCCGATCGGGTTGATGCGCGCGAGATCGACCTCGACCCATGGGGACTTCGCGGCCGCACGCAAAGCTTCTATCGAGTGGCAGGAGCACCCGTGGGCTCGGATGATGCCTTTCTGTTTCGCTTCGGAAAAGACATCCATCACGCCGCGATAGCGTTCCGTCCAATCACCCTCGGTGAGGCAGTGCATCAGGCACACATCGAGATAGTCGGTGCCAAGCTCGCGGCGGTAGCGATCGAGGTCCGCACGCGCCGTCTTCGGATCGCGCGCCCACGTCTTGGTGAGAACGACCACTTTGTCGCGAGGAATATGCTTGAGCGCCTCGGCGACATGGGGATGACTTCCATAGGCCTCGGCTGCATCGAAAAAGCGCAGGCCGTTTTCGTATCCGTTGAGCAGCAATCCGGAAAGGCCCTTGAGCCCGAGTTGCGTTTGATTGGAGCGGCCACCGAAACCCACGGTTCCGGTTCCCATTGCAAGCCGGCTCGTCTTGATTCCGGTCTGGCCAAGAACGATTGTGTCGGAGGCGCGGAATTTTTGGGGCAATGGCGGAAGTGCCCAGATGGTTTCCGACAGCGTTTTTCCGCCTAACCAGGCGGCGCCCAAGCCGAGGGTTGTGTTGCGGATAAAGTCTCTGCGCTTCATAGATTCTCCAGGTGACAGGAATGGGCCGGTTTAGTTATTGGACGTGCCTCAAACCTGAAGGGTTACTTTGGCCGGAAATTTATCAGCAGCTGGAACCGGTACGGTTTCGGGCTTCGCTCGATGCGTTAAAATTCGACCGCTGGATCGAAACCTATGCCGGATATCCTGCTGAACGAAACGGAAGCGCGTATTTTGGGCGCGCTGATCGAAAAGGATATTACTACGCCCGATTACTATCCCCTGTCACTGAATGCGCTAGTTAATGCCTGCAATCAGAAGAACAACCGCGATCCAGTGATGAACCTGGACGAAAACGCGGTGCGGGATGCGCTGGCTGGCCTGCAGGAAATGCGTTTGGCAGGTCCCGCGAGTGGGGCTGACAGCCGCGTCACCAAGTACGAACACCGCCTGCAGGAAGTTTTCAACTTTACGCGTGGAGAAACCGCTCTTCTATGCGTGCTGCTGCTGCGGGGCGCGCAGACTCCCGGGGAACTTCGCGGACGCACCGAGCGCATGCATCGCTTCGAGAGTCTCGACGATGTGCACTCGTCCCTGCAAAAGCTGATCGATCGGAAGCCATCCCTGGCGCGCGTATTGCCTCGTCAACCCGGTACTAAGGAATCGCGCTACATGCACATGCTTTCCGGGGATGCGGGCATGCCGCAGAGCGAGCCTGAGGCCGCTTCCTCGAATGCAGTGACGCCGCCTGTCATACGAGTTGATGGGGATCGCATCGCGCAACTCGAGCAGGAGATTGCGGAGCTTCGATCGGAGGTCGCGGCTCTTCGCCAGGATTTGGCCGCGTTCCGCGCTCGGTTTGAATAGGTAGCGGTCAGTACTGCCCGTAGCGTCCTTTCACTGAGTTGACGATACTCGCCGAGTCGTAACCAACACCATCTTTGAAAACGATATCGACGTTTTCGATGTCCTCGATCTTTTTCGAAGGGTCACCTTTCATCACAATCAGATCCGCATTCTTGCCGGCCCCAATGGTTCCAATGCGGTCCTGCTGACCGAGGTAGGTGGCGCCGTTCAAGGTAGCGATTTTAATCGCCTCCACGGGAGAAAATCCTGCTTCGACCAGCAATTCGATGCCGCGCTGGTCGCCGTAACCCGGAACAACGCCGCCATCGCCGGTGGGATCCGGGCCGGAAATCAACAGTCCTCCCGCGGCGACGAACGCGCGTTCCAGTTCCATGTCGCGCTTGAACAGCATGGCGCCGTCGTGATGCGCGGGGCGGCCAGCCGGACGGCTACGGTGAATCAGATAAGCGCTACGCGCTTCCGGCGACATGGCATCGAGGACCGCCTGGCGCAGCGGCGGCCTTCCGGGAATATCGCCTTCAAACACCGGCAATGTCGAAGTAATGGCCACTTTATGCTTCACCAAAGTGTCGATGAGGTCTTTCGCCTCGGCGCCCTTGGGATCCATGCGCTCAAGTGTGGGTGTGCCTGCGCCTCTTGAGCAAACGTCGAGCTTCTTCTCAGGATCGAGCTGAGTATTTACGAAAAATCCGTGCTCGAGATCGTCGATGCCCATCTCGGCAGCTTCTTTGTAGGTGACCGCACAGAGGTGACCGGTAACTTTAATTCCACGCTTGTGCGCCGCATCAATGGCGGCTTTCAGTTCGGCGCGAGGGATATTCATGTACGCCTTGAACGACGTCACACCGCGGTCGGCCCAGTAGTTTACGAACTGGGTCGCTTCTTCGGGACTCGCGAGATGGTGCATCTGAATAAAGAAACTGTTGGAACCCTCGAGGTACGGGCCTGTAACGTCGATGTGCGGGCCAAGCAGCTCTCCCTTATCGATTGCCTGCTTGAGGTTGAGGTCGGTGTAAGTTTCGACGCTGCCAGTCGTGCGCATGGTCGTGACGCCATTGGCGAGATAGAGGCGAGGCGCGGAAAAAGTCATTTGCGGAACGAGCAATGGGTCTTCCGAATTCCACTGCGCGTCTTCGTTGGGTGAGGCGATGTAAAAGAGATGGTTGTGCATGCCCACTATGCCCGGCATCACGCTCGATCCGCGCAGGTCAATGACCGTGGCTCCGTTCGTTGGCGCGACATCAGCTCCGGGCTGAATGGAATAAATCTTGCCGCCTTCGATCACAATGTTCTGATCTTCGACCGCTGCGGCGCCAGTACCGTCGATTACGCGAACATGCGTGAGGACGATCCGCGGCGCCTGCACGCGCACGTATTTCTGCAGATCGGGAGAGAGTGCCGAACCAGACTGCGCGCGCACATGAAGAGGCGCAATCGCTATCACAACGAGACAAGCCAAGCGAGCCAGGCGCATGGAACCTCCGCAAAAAGCGCGCCCATTGTAGCGAACAAGTGACCGCTCAAGCCGACACATTGCGCTCCCAGAGCTGCATTACGATTGTTGCTGGTCTTGTCAATCACCGGTAGCCCGACTATGATGGCCGCCCGACAGGAGGGTTCCATGAAAGCGGTTTCCGTTGTTCTGTTACTGATTTGTTCGGTGCTCCCGGCAGCAGCCGGCAAAAAGTATTCTTATTTCCGCGTGGGCAATGCCAATGATGTGACAACCTCGACCACAGCCGGCACCGTGCTGATGGGTGGGGGAACCGACGTGGACGCCGCATTCCAGTGGATGTGCCAGAGAAGCGGCAATGGCGATTTTCTCGTGATTCGGGCAACCGGCACGGATGCGTACAATCCCTATATTCAGCAGTTGTGCCCAAACGAGAACTCAGTCGCTACACTCATCATTCCAACCCTTGCGGCAGCGAGCGACCCGTTCGTTATTTCAACCATTCAACACGCGGAAGCGCTTTGGATCGCCGGTGGCGACCAGTCGGATTACATCAATTTCTGGAAAGGAACGCCAGTCCAGACAGAAATCAACGCAGTGATCACGCGCAACGCGCCGATTGGCGGAACCAGCGCCGGCATGAACGTCCTGACGCAGTTTGTCTACTCCGCGCTGGGCAGCCAGGGCGCCGTTTCGAGCCAGTCGCTGGCCGATCCGTTCAACCGGTATATAACGCTCGATCGTGATTTCGCCAATGTCGCAAACCTGCAAGGCATCATCGGCGACCCGCACTTTGTGACGCGCGACCGCATGGGCCGAGACCTCGCCTTCATGTGCAGGATTTATACCAACGGCTGGTCCAACGCCCCGCGTGATATTGCGATCGACGAACAGACTGCGCTTCTGATCGATGCTACGGGACACGGCACGATCGTTGGGTCGAGCACGGCCTACTTCATGCAGGCTCCGGGCGCTCCCGCAGTGTGTGCGCCCAAAACCCCGCTGACCTATACGAACATCGCTGTCTACCGCATCAACGCCAGTGGCACATTCAACCTGGCCACATGGACGGGAACCGGGGGGACGGCATACACCGTTTCCGCCAATGCCGGCGTCCTCAGTTCTACGCAGGCAGGCGGCAGCGCCTACTGATAACGCACGTTGGAGAGGCCAGCGCTACCCTTCAGACCGCCGGCCTCTTTCTTTTACCCCCAAAAAGTTACAATCCAAACACTAATTCGAAACTACTAGTGTTTCGTTCACTTGTCCCCAGTAAGATGTTCCGCCAATGGCTATCAGTGCCCGCACGAAGAAGTTTCTGATCCGCGGCTTCGCATTCCTGTTGATCCTTTATTTCGCTTTCGCAGGATTCATCTGGTGGTCGATGCGGCAGTCGCCCGAAACGTTCGGGCGCGTGATGTCGCACATGCCCGATGCTGTTTTCCTGATCCTGCCCTTCGAAACGTTTTGGACACACGCACGCGCGGGACAACTCAGGCCAGGAGATCCGGCACCCGATTTCTCCCTGATGAAACTGGACAAGACAGACCGCGTGCGGCTGTCCTCGATCACTGCAAAACAGCCGGTGGTCCTGGTATTCGGCAGCTACACCTGACCGCCGTTCCGGCGGGAGGTTCCTGCCCTTAACAAACTTTACGAGCAATATGGAAATCGCGTCGCATTCCTCGTTGTCTACATTCTCGAGGCGCACCCGAGCGATGTCTGGCAGACGCAAAGCAACGTTAAAGAAAATCTGGTGTTTGCCAGCCCGAAGAATGATGAGGAACGAGCTTTTCTCGCTGGGGCTTGCGTCCGGAAACTGGGCATCAAGTTTCCCGCAGTGCTCGACGAGTTCGGCAACTCCACTGAAAATGCTTATACCGGCTGGCCCGACCGGCTTTATCTCATCGATCAAAACGGTCGTGTGGCCTACAAGAGCAAACCGGGACCATTTGGGTTCAAGCCGGGCAATCTCGAAGCAGCAATTTCCCGAATTGCGAAGTGAAGGCCTGCGCTAACTGATTTCCGCCACTGACGTCTATGCCAGCGAGGTTTTCATGAAGCCTAGGTTGGCGATCGTCCTAGCGATCTGCGTACTCAGCGCGCTTTCAACCCAGCGGCTGGTGGCGCAGGATCAGGCGTCTTCGCAAGTCCGGAGTGAGATCGAACGGCTGCGGAAGTCGCTCAAAGACAAACCGGTCACCGCTCCAGACTTTGTGCAGGCGAACAGCATGGTCGAAGATGCGCTCAAGGCAGCAGTTGGCGCACTCGACATTGGACATTTGTATAACAGCCTCGAACATCTCAACCAGGCCTCGGGACTGTTGCAAGGCGCACGCGTGGCAGAAGAGAAAGCAGGCGCCGTGCAGAGCGGACTGCCTGCGTTCGAAGCTGAGTGGAATAAAGCAAGTCTGCAGCTCACGGCGCTCGATGAAAAGGCCCGCAAGCAAGACTGGAGTCGCGCACCGCTTGCACTCCGCTCGCTCGCCGAGGCCGCACAGGGCCGATCGGTCCCGTTGCTCGATGGAAGCCGTGGATTCGCCACCTCGACAAAGCCGAGCGACGGCTTGTTCTACATGGGACAGGCCCAGGCTGAAGCCGAGTTCGCGAAGTTCTGCGCGTCGCTTTCCCTCGCCCGCAAGCCCGAGCCGTTTCCTCTGCGATCCTTCCTGCCGGAATTACAAAAGCTGCAGGAGAAAACGAATGCGGCGTTCCAGCCTCCGAAATCCATCGATCAGCATTCGCGCTTCATCGCGCTAAACTCCGCGCTCAAGCTGGCACAGGAACTGGACAGTTCCAAGTTGTACGCGGGCGCCTTGTACCAGTATCTGGACGCTACGCGACAGTACGGAATGCTCGAAGGCGCCGTTCCTGACCCGAGCAAGCAGGGCGCATTGAAACAAGCGATCGCCGCCGCCCAAAATAAACTGGAGGAGTCGCAGCGGGACGACTCTATCGCCCAGATATTTCTCGAGCGCGCTGCTTCCTACACCGCGCATCCGGATGGCTCGGCCCCTAGCACCGACGAATGGAAAAGCGCGCAACTTATCCTCGATCAGGTTCTTCCTGCCTACTTCGCCGCCGAAAAACCAGCAGCGCCTCTGCTGCGCGCTTCTGGTAAAACGGTCGATATCACGCTCGTTCGCTGGCCTTACACTTGAAATATTTCCGACCCAGCAAGTTTGCTGGTACAGGAAGTCGCGGCCAAGTATCCGGGGCAGGTCACGTTCGTCAGCGAAAACTTTGGCGCCTCGAAGCTGGCGGAGCGCTTCGGAGTGAAGGGATATCCGGCCATCTTCGTCGATGATGTGCTGGTCGCAGCGCCACGAGAGTTCGGTTACTTCGGGGAAGTGGAAGGCTCGGGCCGTTATGCGCCTTGGAAAAATGCCGACAACCAGGCGAAGTTCAAAGCCGATTTGACGCGCATGATCGACCTGATCCTGGCGGGGAAAAAAGACGTGGTCGCGCGCGAGCATACGGACACAAGCGCTGGATCGCGCGAAATCACGGCGCTTCCCAGGTTCGCAATCACGGACCTCGCC
>Ga0157374_10003911_pt1 | contig 12511 bp, 9 predicted proteins | sample M25metaG_FD_115308 | JGI IMG/M metagenome (GOLD analysis project Ga0157374, IMG submission 115308) | Miscanthus rhizosphere microbial communities from Kellogg Biological Station, Michigan, USA - M2-5 metaG | ecosystem: Host-associated > Plants > Roots > Rhizosphere > Soil | place: USA: Michigan...
ATTTTCCGTGTTGCCGAGGCGTTGGGTAGTAGAGAGGACCTTTGCCTGGTTTAATCCATACAGGTTATTGAATAAAGAACATGAGACAAGACCAGAAGCCAGTGAGGCAGATATGTACGCAACCTCCCTACACCGTCTCCTGCGATTTTCTGGGGCTACATGACCCTTTTCAAACTATCTCTTAGATACTGCGATCAGCAGCTCCTTGAGTAATCGGTTGGCGTTAAAACTGGGTTTTAGGCTTACCTAAAGTGGATAATGGGCGTTAGAATATTGCAATTCGTGATGGTCTGAGCCCGATAAGTTTTGTAACTTTTCCCCTTGGGTTGCGGATTGCCTTTTTTCAGGAGGCTTTTTTCCACTATACTGGTAGGCAGTAGAGAGTCTCTCTGGTAGAGAGGGAGTTAGAATGCAGCTTTGCGGCAAGTGCGGCAATCATAATACCGAAGACGTTATTTTCTGCGGACATTGCGCCAACAGGCTCAATAACAACTGTCCTTCCTGTGGTTTTAAGAACCTGATGGAACAGAAGTTTTGCGGGAGTTGCGGCAAACAGTTAATTCAGGAAACGGAACTGCCGCCTCCCCTGGTAACCCATGAGGCTGTCGCATCAGGGGGACAATCCGCCGCTTCACCTCACGGTGGCATGTTACCCGCAGCACAGGCTGGCATGCCCCATGCTCCCGGTGGCCCGATGAATCCTGCCGTGGGTGGGCCGCCTCAAGTGGTGTCTGTTACTTCGCCCATGCGAACAACGGGAGTGAACGTTGGAGACGCCGCTCCTTTTAACACGGAATTTCACAGCATTCCCGATCTGGACGCTTATGCGCTGCTGTCCATAGAGTTTGCCGACTGGAGTCAGATCCTGGCTGTATTTCCTGAGCCTGCCGCCTTGGACGAATACCGTAAGCAGTGTCTGGCCTTAATGGAAGAGCGACTGTTGGCGGCGGATGCAAGCATTAGCGGCAGTAAGCGGGGCATTCTGTTTGTGGCCTTTAAACGGGAGAAAGATTTAATAACCTCCCTGGAAGCAGGCATAGATAACGCGCAAGCCCTGCTGGGTTTGACGTTTGAATTCCAGGGAACGTCCTTAAGGCTGCGCATGGGATTGGATATTGAGGCGGCCCAAGCCCGTAATCCGTTGACGTCTACCATTGAGCGCAGCATGGGCATGCCCGGCACCTTAACGGTTAGCGAGGCGGTTTATCAGCGCACGAAGGAGCGCTACCGGTTTGAAGCGGTTGGCCCGGTTCCGTTGGGCAATAAAACCATGACGTTTTACCGGTTGTTGCGTACCGGTGGCCAGTTACCCAGTCCCACGGACGTATTGGGGATTTCACCCGCTTCGGTTAACCAGGCTCCACCAGCTCGATTCTCCGTTCAGGAGCAATACCCAGGCACAATAGAGCCCTCCGCACAGCTTTTTACGGATGAAGCCGCCTTGCGCCCTCAACCACAGGTGGACACCGCGTCCGCGTCTTCCAAAACGGAGCAATCTTTTATAGCGAATATTTCCGCTCCGCAACCGATGCAACAACCGGCATATCAATCTGAGGAGGCATTCCAGCAACCGGCTTCAGGCCAGCCCATCCCTTCGGCGATGAACCTGGGTTCCCCGATGGAAACATCGCAGGCGCAGCAGTCGATTCCGTCACCTGCCGCACTACGGTCTCAGTCCGGGGCCTGGGCGGAGGCTGCCACTCCAGAATCTGCCGCCGGTGTCGGACCCTCGTTGCCCCATTATATTTCTCCGGTCCTGGGCTTGTATAAGTCGCCCCGTAAACCCAATATTTCCTGTGAGCAGGCGGTGGACGCCATCGCTTCGGAATTGAGCGGTTTCATGTCTCAGGGTGTGGCCAATAACAAGGGCAGGGTGATGAGTATTTGCGCCGCTGACGGTTTGGGTAAATCCAGCCTGGTGCATCTGGCGCGTCAAACGGTGGATCCGGATGGGCAGCGGGTTTTCTGGATGGGGGCGCAATTTTATCGATGCTTCCACCGGGATAATTTGCCGTTGCTCTATTGGCTGGAGTTTCTTCAAAATCTGCTGAGTTTAGTCTTTGAAGGGCAGTCCGTGCGAGAAGTCCGGGATCGCATTGAGGAATTTTTAATCCACGTTTATGAGGGGGCTTGTCCTGAGGAAGAGCGGGCCGTGTTGGAGGATTTACTGTCGGTTCATCCGCTGCAACCTCTTTCGGTGGAAGCGCGGGATAACCTGGGACGGTTGGAATTCTTCCTGTTGGAATTGTTTCGGGCCATTTCGGCCAAACGCCCCATCGTGATAGTCCTGGAAGACCTGATGTATGCCGATACCGCGTCCCTGGAAGTATTGGCCCATTTATTGGAACATCAGCTGCTGGAGTTGCCCATCTACCTCATCCTGACCCAGGCCCGTGATTATTACCAGGGCGGTAAACTGATCGACGCGCTGCAAAAGTGCGTGTACAAGGAATTAGTCATTGGAGAGATGAGCGATGCCGAGGCGGAACGCTTTCTGAATGACGGGCCGCTGGGTGGGCGCGTGTCGGAATTTCCGGCCGGGATTATCGATGGCGTTCTCCGCGCCGCCAAAGGGATACCGCTTTATCTGGAGGAAGCCCTTCGCCTGCTGCATCTCCAGGAAATCCTGGTGGTGGACATGCAGACCGGCAAGTTCGTGATGAATCAGGCTATGGACGTTCTGCCTTCGCCGCTGCCGGACAATATTAAGACTTTGGTGCGTCAGCGCTTGGCTTACCTGGATGATGACGCCTTGTACGTGATGGAAATCGCGGCGGCGCTGGGTGAAAAATTTGCGGTGAGCATGCTGATGGCATTGGCTCAGATGGAGGAGGCGCCATTTAACGAGGCGCTCACGCTCTTGTTCAATCATGGCTTTATCTTGCCGGATGCGGTCAATACCGGTCGCTTTCGCCACGGCCTAATCTGGGAGGCCGTTTACGAAAACATGGATGTGGAGCTGCAAGTGCAGGTACACCAGTTGATCAGTGAAACCCTGGAGAATGATTTTAACCAGGGGCTGACCATCAATCCCGTCTTGATCGCCTACCATTCCGAAAATGGCGAGTTGCCCAACCGGGCCATGAATTACTGGAACCTGGCTGGTATCTACTGTGGACAGGTAGGCTCGCTGGTGGGCATGAACATGTCCATGTTCCGGGCGTTGGAAGTGCTGGAGCTGGCGGTGCCGGATCAACCGTTGCATACCCAGGAGCTGGCCTTAAGGCTGGTGGAAACGCTGGGCATGTTCAATCTGGACGATGATCCGGATCTGGCCGCCGGATTGTTGGAATGGGCGTTCTTCTACCGGAAAAATGAGGGTGACGCGGCCAAGTTGATTGAGCCCTTGGGCTTTTTGGCCTCTGCCTACGAAAATCGGGGAGACCTTTCCAAGGCGCTTTCCACCTTGGAAAAAGCGTTGGAGTTGGTTGATCCGCAAGCGTACCCGCTGGAGGCGGCTTCTCTCCTCATCAGCAAAATGGAATATTTGATCACGCTGGGCCGGTTGCAACAGGCGCGTGAATTGATGGCGCAAAAAATTGAGCCGGTGGCGCAAAGCCCAGCGGCGCAGCGGCAGCCGGAATTCCAGGATTCCTACCTGCAGGCGCAACTGCTGAAGGCCCAGGTGATGTTGGCCCAATGTGACGGCGAAGCCGGGGCTGTCCTGGAAAGGGCGTTGCAACAGGCCCGTGAACGGGGCATGGAAGAGATGGTCATTGCGTTGCAACTGACCCGTGGACAGCTTTTCCTGAGACATGGCCAGTACGAAAGCTGCGACCGAGAGGCGGATAGCCTGCTCACCGCAATTGAAAGCATGCCGGATTCGGATTGGTTCTTGGCCCAGTGGGGCCTGCTGGCCATGATGTATCACTGTGAGCTGGCGGACTGGGAGAGTGCTTCCCAATTGGTGTTGACCGTGATCTCCAAGTCGGAAAAGGTTCGGGATTATCACACCTGGATTGTGGCTCAAGCCTATGCGGGCTATATTTCGGGCAAGTCCGGCAAGATTAAGGAAGGTCGCCAGTTAATGGAGCAATCAATCAAACTCAGCTCCTCCCATCGGTTTGCCGCGTCCGCGTTGCTGGGCTGGCGTTTCCTGGCCGAATTCGAATTTGACTGCGGGAACCTGGACGTGGCGCGTGAGCTGTCGGAGCGCGCGTTGGAGGTGGCGAACAAGCCGGAGATTCGGCATGTGTACGAGGCCATGCAGTTGACCCTGCTATTGGCGCGTATCTTACTGACCCAAGGAAAGCCCAAAGAGGCGGGCAAACTGTTGGAGCCGCTCTGGCCCAGCGCCGCGAAAACCAAGTGGCAGCCGATTATTGCCGATTGCGCCTTTAACATTGGTTTACTCTATAAACAACTGGCCCAGGGTGTGCCCGCCGACCTCAGTCGGAAGCACCTGGCCCGCAGTGTGGAATTTTTCCTCAAGGCCAAGGGCATCTGGCTGGATTTACGGAATCTGACCAATGTCAAAAAGGTAGACGCAGTCATTCCTCGCCTTTAATGAAATGAGTCAATAATAGGAATCATTGAAGCGACTGCTAGCGGAAGCCAACTTTGTAATAGCAATTTGAATGATGCTTTCTTTTTTGGGTAAATGAAACCCTGAATTTTTATCAGGATTGCTTACAAATGGCTCTCTAGATTGAAGGATTTAAATTGATGATACCTTTATTGCCCTCTACTTATAATCAGCCTTCACCTGCCCATAAGAGGCAGGCTAGCGTTCTATTTTCTGGGGATGAAATGGAATATGATTCCATTAAGCCAGCTCCGCAGCCAGATCAGGTTCAAATAAGCGAAAATATAGCCAGGGGTGAGGCGATAGAGGTACTCCAGGTTCTTATACCGGGTTCTGAGGGGAAATCCCTGCATCAGGTTCGTGAACAATTGAAAGAACAGGAAGCTGATCTTGAAAAAAGAGAACGTAGAGCCAAGTCTGCGTTTTATTTGACTGCAAATAGAGCTAAAAAGGCTCTAGAACGGCTTGAGAGAGAAAGGCAAGCATTGGAAGACGCGAAAGCTGCCTGTGAACAGTGGGGTGCTCTTCTGGAAACGAGGTTAACAAAAAAGGCGGGTGCTTCTACGGCTGGCAATGCGCCATAACTTATAGTTGCTGTTCGGTAAGGCTGATGATATGGAAACCAGAAGGAGTAAAATGGCCTCTCCTTTTCGCGTTATCCCTATTTGTCAGCGAGCGTTATTGTTAATACGAACAACTATCCAGTCCTTGTCGCTGATGTTGGACGTCTTATAATGGGAGCTTGGTTAAATACCATGTATTCATGCAAATCGTCTCAGCGGGAGGATCTCACATGTCTCAAGGCTCACATCATGCACATGCTCCACGGGTGATGGTGGATCGGGATGTGGAACACTTGCGGCTATTGGGGATTTTTCACTTTGTGGTCGGTGGATTTAACCTGTTGGTGCTGGTATTTTTTGTCCTGGTGCCGCTGTTGATGGGACCATCCTACTATTCAACGCTGGGTATGCCTTTGCCGCATGGGGGAGTCATGGCGATGCAGGAGCGATTAATCGCGGCATTAATCGTGGGAGGCTTGCAAACCTTGATCTACGGTTTGAACGGTTGGTCTTTGAAAAACCATCATAACCGGATCAGTTGCTTCATCATGAGTGTGATCGAGTGTTTATCCCTCCCGCTGGGTTTGATTTTGGGTGTGTCCGCCATTCTGGTGCTGCGACGCGACACGGTGAAAGACTTGTTTGATCGCGCCAAGGCGGAGATGCTTCCTCAATAATTCGGCGGGCTTATCGGTAGACAGGGTTATAAATTGGGGTTGGCTTTATAATAAAGGGAGAGCCCACAACTCTTTTTTGGAGTGAAGCGCTTGGTTTAGCTTGTGTGATGAGAAAAACTGGCGGTTTTTCCTGCCAGCCCGGATAGAGGAATCATTCCCATGTTCAAGAAATGTTGCCCGTTAGCTGCCTGGTCTGCACCGTTGGGCACTGCCACCCAGTCAATTGGTTTGGCCTTAATGTCAGGCGGTCTTTTGGCGTTGGGCGCATTTACGGCTCCGGCAGTTTTCGGCGGGCTCCCTCGGGAACAAGCGGCTCCGGTCATGCTGACCATTTTTCGCCGTTTTGACCTGCTGTTGCTGGGGACGCTGGTACTATGCCAGGTGGGTGAATACTTGCGCTGGATTTCCCATGCCTTCCAGTCTAAATCCCGTTTAAATAAGCTGCGTCTGGTTTTGGTGGCGGCATTAACCTTCTGCGTCATTTATTCCGCGCAGGTGCTAAACCCGCAACTGGAGCAGATGAACGGCCGTGGGATTCACCGGAATCCTGTCACACCGCAAGGTCGGCAGTTTAACATGTTGCACAAGCGTTCGGAAGGGTTTGCCAAAGCCGAACTGTTAATGGCCCTATTATTGCTGCTGCTGACGCCCTTTGTCCGGCAGGCCAACCCGGTTTCCACTGCCGGGACGGAAGGGACGCAAGCGCCTTCCTGCTGTCCTTCGTAAGGTTCTTTGTTTCATTCATTCCAATTTCATCTTAATTCAGGCCCGCAAACCGAAAATTTCTCCTTGAGCCACTAACATGATCCGCAAGTTTTTTATTTTTGTATTCTTGCTCGGTGTGGGCGCCGTCTTGATGCTGAACCTCAAGAGCATTATGGCGCTGGGGCAGGAACACATTGTGAGCCGACAGGCCGCCGGGGCCATTTCAATGCAAAACTGGGAAAAGGCGATTGATTTGTACGAGCATGCCCATCGGCAATATCCGACCAATAGCCCGATTTCCTTGCGACTGGCCTGGTTAAAAATGAGGGATCAAAAACCGGATGAGGCTGAGGCGATTTATCGGGATATCCTGAAAAACGATCCCAACCAGGTGGAAGCGGCGATGGGACTGGCGGCTCTTTTGGAAACCGACCCCAAAAGAATTAATCAGGCCGTGCTGTTGCTCCGTCAGGCTTTAAGAGCGGATCCCGGCAATTCGCAATTGATTACCCAGATTGGCGACATTTATAAAACCGCCGCCGAAAACCCGCAGGAAACTCGGGAAGAGATGCGCAGATGGCTTTACGATCTGGCCCTGTACTATTATCAGGCTTCCTTAAAATTGAATCCCAAACAATTTACCACGCAATTCAATGTCGGTGTCACCAATCAGGCCATGGCTCAGCCGGAGTTGGCGGCCCAGGCATACTGTAAGGCCATTATCTTAAACCCCAAAAGTTATGAGGTCCGTTATAATTTGGGCTTGGTGCTCACCGATTTAAATTATCAATCCGAAGCCTACCGTCAGATGGATGATGCCGTCAGCATTTTGGGTGAGGAGGACATGGCAAACGCCCAGGCGTTGGCCTTGCAAGTGCAAAACGTTAAAACCCGGCTCTTCAACAGTAACCGTCAAGGCTTATCCGCCAAGGAGAACCCGGCCTTTTTGGACAAGCGATGCTTAGTCAAAACAATGATAGAATCGGAAGATAAAGATAAAAATTAAGGCAAAAAATTATTGCTGGAATTTAGATCCGGAATCTAGACAATAGTGCTTTCCAGTTTGAACGAATCCAAAATCTGCGGAAGGGTAGCCGACAGCTCGACAAAGTCCTCAATGGTCCAATCGACGTTTTTGGCTCTTAACTCTTCCCGGCTGTGGGTGGTGGTTATGCCCACAACTTTCATTCCTGCGCGTTTTGCCGATTCAATCCCAGCCATGGAATCCTCAATGACCACGCATTGTTCCGGTGGAATGCCGAGTTGTTTCGAGGTGATCAGGTAGACTTCCGGGTCCGGTTTGCCTCGACTGACCATCGTTTCGTCAACAATCAAAGAAAAGTAGGGGCGAAGCTGCAAATGATCCAAAATAAAATCGATGTTCACGGGTGGTGCGGAAGTGGCGATGGCCAGTTTTTCAAATTGCTGTTTTGCTAGCGTTAAAAACTCTATAAGTCCGGTTACGGGTGTGAGATGGGGTAGAAATAATTCCCGATACAAAGCCTCTTTTTGTTCCGCATAAGCCTTGATCTCCCCCTCGGTTAGATTCCCGAACAGGAAAGTGACCACATCGTGGTTTGTTTTGCCGTAAATGTTTTGGCGCAATCCTTCTTCATTCAAATGGTGCCCATGCGTTTTGCAGAATGTATCCCAAGCCTGTTTGTGAAACGGGTTGTTGTCCACAAGAACGCCATCCATATCGAAAATGAGCGCAGGTTTCATGAATTTTTTCCTCCCTGGTTAGCGTATTGATTTTGAGCAAAAGCCCTGACATTCAAAGTTTTGAAAGCATGAAAAAGATTGAATGAATCTCACAGAGACATGTTATCTAAAAAGTGAGGCTCCCGCATTGAATTTGGGGAGCCTCATCAATCAGAAAATAATCGTTTGTTTTACTTCTTTTCCGCGTTGGGGTCGATCCAGATTTCTTCCATATTATGGAAGGCATCCAGCGGGGTGGGATCGAAATTCTGGATCCGTTCCCGAACGGCGATCATACTCAGTGGGGAGTAGAGATAAATCAGCGGCGCTTCATCATAAATGACCTGCTGTAATTTATCGTAGATTTGATGCCGTTCGGCGACGTTGAAGGTTTGCGCGCCCTGTTCCATGTAAGTGTCCAGCTCTTTCTCCCAAGGCTTGCGGTCGCTGAGATCCGTTGGTTTGCCGGGTTGGATGTTGCGCTGGTTGAACAGGTGCAGCGAGCCGTCGCTCTTCCACACGTTGGCGCCGCTGTGGGGCTCCAGCGGATCTCCGGTCAGCGCCAGCAGGATGCTTTCCCAGGTGCCGTCGTGCAAGGAGCCGATCAGCACGTTAAAGTCGATGGGCTTGAAGTTGACTTTCATACCCAGCCCGGCCAAATCCTGCTTGATGTTGACGCCAATGGCTTCCCGTTCCGTGTTTCCGCTATTGGTCAGCAGGTTAAACTCCACGGAATTGCCTTTGGCGTCATGCAGTTGCCCCTTGGCATCCCAGGTAAAGCCACTCTTTTTCAGCAGGCTTTTGGCGTAATTCACATCCGGCGGAAACCCTTTGGCCAGGGTTTTATTCAGATAGATGGAACTCAGGCTTTCCGCTGTAAATAAAGGAGCGCCGACGCCTTTCAGGATGTTGGCCACAATGTCGTCCCGGTTGACGGTGTGGTTGATGGCCTGACGGAAATTCACATCGTTAAACCAGACGGCTTTGATGGGATCTAACAAGGGCTTCCCCTGTGGTCCTTTGCGGGTATTCTCGTTCAAGGCGATAAACGAGGTGCCCGTGGTCGGCCCCAGATTGTACAGCTTGAACGCGGGCCGTTTCAGGTTGCGGATATTGGAAACCAGGTTGCCAGGCACGCCATAGGTATCGGTTTTGCCCTGCTCAAATTGCAGTTCCATGTTGTTCATGTCGCCGACGAAGCTCATGCGATATTCGTCGATATACGGGAGATGCTGCCCCTTTTTATCCACCATGAAGAAATCGGGATTGCGCTTAAAACGGACTTCCAGGCGAGGATCGTAGCTTTTCAAAAGCCACATGCCGGAGGATACGAATTTTTCCGGATGTTTTTCGGCGTCGTTGACGCCCCAAAATGCGCTAAAGGCTGCGTTGCCCTGGGAAACGACCGATTTCAAAACATGCTCCGGCGCAATGGGCGTGCTTAATAACCGCAGAAATGGTGCGAAGGGTTTGGCGGTCTTGAACTGGACGGTTAGATCATCCACCTGCTTGACGCTGGGGAACTGGTTGGCCACCATCACCACGTCACGCTGGCTGGCGTTGCCCAGGCCGGGCTTGATGATCTCGTTCCAGGTGAACACCACGTCCTTGGCGGTGATGGGTTGATCATCGGACCACTTCAGTCCTTTTCTCAGTGTAACCGTGTAGGTCATTTTATCGTCGGCCAGTTTGACCTCTTTTGCCATGTAGGGGATAACATCGCCGGTATACGCGTCGGTGCCTACCAGACCGGAAAACATCATGCCGCCCAGCGAGCTGGAGGTGGCATCCGTGGAAACCCAAGGGTTGAAAGTTTTAGGGCCGTCGCCAATCTGGCTGGTGGAAAATACGCCTCCGAAGCGCCCGACTTCGCCCCTGGCCTCCAGTAATTCGGAACCGTTCTGCATGACGGTGCGGAAGAGAGGCCGGGTTTTAGGCGTTACACTAATGATTGGGCGGCCACCCTCCTGGGGTATGCTGGCACCGTATTTGGCTCCCGATCCAGATTTTGGCGGTGGCGCACAGCCTGCCTGAGAAAAGACCATGAGCAACAAGAAAATGACTGTCCAATAGCGCTTCATTTACAACTCATCCTCCCTATGAACGCCATAAATTATAGCCCTAACCCGCCGGTCTGGCTATGAAACGACCAAAACGAATGTTCAGGTTATTGCGTATGAACAATGAGCTTGAAATATTAACCGCGTGAAATTGATGGAGAGAGGCAATCGGTCTTAAGTCTGGGTTAGGAGCGAATATGTTGAGTGATTCTTTTTCCAGGAAAGATAAAAGTTAAGCGGTAAGGATGTGTGTAAATGTAAATATATTATCAAATTTTGATATTGAGGAGCTTAAGTGCAAGTACAAAATACCCCATCACCGACAAACAAAAGAATTGCATTGTGCAAGAAAGGATTGATAATAATGGCTTTTTATCTTCCTCCTACTGGCGCCCCTTATGGGAATCAGTTACGCAGAGTGAGATCCGGTGAGTTTTCTCGCCCTACATCAAGGGCAGAAGTTGATAATATGCCTCAGGCTACAAAACAAGCACGTATAGAAGAGGCTCAAGGAAAGATACAGCAACGCCAGGGACTCATGAATGCCGCTGGAACAAACCATGCTAAATATCAGGATGCTTTAGAGAGAAGAGACGCTTGGGTAGATACGTTAAGGATATATGGGGGCGAAGTGCCTGATGAATTTGGTGCTGTGCCTGGATCGGGTGGCCATGATATACCTCCGGCAACAAATACTGATGCTGCTGAACGGGTTAAAGGCAAAAAGCGTCCGAAAAGAAAAGGGAAGAGTAACCAGCATACTCAAAATGTGGGAAAGGATTCTGCTGCTAACTCAGCAAGCTCATCAACGAAAATGCCAAAAAATCTGGATGGTGCCACAACAAAGGCTAATAAGAGCATCCCAGATGCTGATGACGCTGTAAAAAAAGCTAATCCGTTTAATAACACGCAACTAAGCGCTGTAGAAGATACTAGTACGCAACTAGGCACTGTTGAGTCTAAAGACATACCGAAATCGATTTTCCCCAAAGAAGCTAGCTCAAAGGTTAATCGTTCATTACCATGTGTTGCGGACGGTGCTAAACTGGAAGTCACCTACTTGAATGACGGTACCAGTCAGAATATCAAAGCTGTTCAGCCTAAAGTGGAAAGTTTTGCGGCATCTTTTGGTAAAAAAGTAGAAGCTTTCCTTATGGAGCAGTTAGTACACCCAACGCTAAGATTTTAGAAAAGCGTAACCATATGCCCGGTGGATTCTCTGCCGGGCATAAAAGGTTCTACTTCCAAACTGTTGTAATGGTGCTGGCAAAGCCCGTCCAAAGTCTTGGAGGTGTATTTGTATGCAGGCTCTTTTTTTCAAAAGCCTAGAAACCCGATCTTCATATTGAATTATTGTTGATGTGTAGCCAGCAATCAATGCATTAATAATGCCTTTGGGATAACTGAAAATTACCAAACTACCTATTTTATCCAACCATTGGCGTGATGTGGATTTCCGACTTTCGGCCACTCCATATCTTCCGGTTCCGGCGGTATAGTATGCGTGGAAAGTGTAGAAGACAACGGATGACTGGGAGGAAGAGAACCATGAGTAAAATTAGTGTGGAAACCATGAAAGAAGCGTCCAAGACGGCAGTAGCCTTGTTGGAAGCCGCGCCGCCGGAGGTGAAGCTGGTCTTGGAGAATCCGCAGTTTACTTTGGGCTTATGCGTGGTGCTTCATCAGGAAGTCTCCGAACTCAGGAAAATGTTAAATTTAACCGGGCAGGACACCTTATCGGGAGAAAATCTGTTTGCCGGGGAAGCCGGGCAATCTCATCAAAAGGTTCAGGCCCAGCCGCAGGCGCCACAGAAAGCAGCGATGAACCAGACCGATGAGCAACGACAAGAATTGGCGCCACAGCCTCAGCAGGGGGCTAGGCAGCAGCAGGAAATGCAGCCTCCGTTTCAGAGTGGGAGAGGTGCAAGGCAAGCGAGCACCATGCCCCAGCAAATTCAAGGCCAGCAACAGGATCAGATCGCTTCCGGGTTTCAGACGGGGCGGGAGATGCAACAGCCTCAAGGCAATCAGTCGGAGGCAGCGGTCCAGTCTGTGCAAAATGCGAACCGTCAGCTTAAGTCAATGGCTAATACAACGACAGGCCCTTGATGGCCTGTCGTTTAGACGTGATAATTCGCGAAAAATGTCTATATAAGGTATAACGCCTCTTAACTAGAATGCTGAGCGAAGAGCAGGCTTGTGATTCAAGCATACATGTAATAGCCTGTTAGGGATTTCAAGCTGGCACCAGCGGCGATTAAAGCGATAACAGAATTCATC
>Ga0157374_10003913_pt1 | contig 12509 bp, 13 predicted proteins | sample M25metaG_FD_115308 | JGI IMG/M metagenome (GOLD analysis project Ga0157374, IMG submission 115308) | Miscanthus rhizosphere microbial communities from Kellogg Biological Station, Michigan, USA - M2-5 metaG | ecosystem: Host-associated > Plants > Roots > Rhizosphere > Soil | place: USA: Michigan...
GATGGGCATAATACAGAACCTGCTCGAAAAGGGATTCTCAGCATTTTACAAAAAAATATCGTTTCTGCCTCAATCCTTTTCTACAAAAGAGTTTTCAGCTTATGAACCGGACGCTAGTGGGGATAGATAAAAGTTTGATGCCTATAAAGCAAAAACTGGGGCAGGATATTCCTGCCCCAGTTTTTGAACTTTAAATATAGAAACTATTTGGCAATCTTGGTATTTATTTTTAGCGTTTTTACTTCGGCAGTGGAATTTGTCGCTACAACCGGATGTACTTTCCAGGCCAAGCCGGTAAGTTGCATCATCTTAATAAGGCAGTATGTAAGATCAAATTCCCACCAGCGATGCCCGCTTCTGGCTGCGCTTGGATTGGCATGGTGGTTGTTGTGCCAGCCTTCGCCAAAGGAAAGAATGGCCACCCACCAGATGTTCCGGCTGTCATCCCTCGTTTGATAATTGCGATAGCCAAACATATGGGTGATTGAATTGATAAGCCATGTGATGTGCCAAACATAGACGACTCGCAGGAATCCTCCCCATACTGCCAGGGAAAGGGCCATATGCAAGCCACCCATCCAGTAGCCTAATCCAAACAAGGCGCCCAAAAAGCCCAGGTTGACCCAGCCAAAGTTTTTAGCCAGGAACTTAGCCCAGGGATCGTCGGCCAAGTCCGGGATAAAACGATTGAGTATGTTCGGATCAGCGGCCCGGCCATCGTCATACAGTAACCAGAGCATGTGTGCCCAGGCAAAGCTGACGCGTGGCGAGTGGGGGTCCAGTTCCTGATCGGATTCCATGTGGTGAATACGATGCGTTGCTGCCCACCAGGCCGGATCGCCCTCCAGGGATAGGGTGCCGCACAGCATCAGGAAATATTTCACGATTTTGTGAGTTTTAAAGCTCCGGTGGCTTAAGAGCCGGTGATAACACAGTGTGATACCCAGGCAACCAGTCACGAAGGACATGACCACAAAGGCGATTAAGCCCGGCCAGGTAAACGTGAAAGGAGCTGCTAACGCCAAAATATGGATAACTGGCAAAGCAATCAACGTGGCAGGTTTTAGCTTCGCGTCTGCCGCTCTTTGGGGCAACAATGGCATTCAAAATTTCCTTAAGTTGCAGTGTAATGGGTTCATGGGGAATTTAGTATGCTACTGAGCCGCTGCAGCTGCTGGTCTCGGCCCGGCGCCAGGTCCACGACGTCTTTTGTCAGAGCTTTTTTTGCGATATTTTCTAGCGTTTTCCAGGTTACGCAAGGCTTTTTCTTTTTTCTGATTATTTTTTGCCATAGTAATCATTATCCTTTTCTAAACTTACATGATGAAAATTAGTATGGATCAATCGGCTCTCAAGAGAAAGACAGCCGAGAGTGAGATGTTAGAAGGCCAAGCCGGTGATTAAAAGACAAATGGTCTGTCCGCAAGAGACACGCGGGCTGAAGTTAGCTTGCCCTTGGCGTCGTGATATTGGACTGGACGAATTGGCTTTGAGGGTAATCAGGGTCTTAGCCTCTTTCTTGAAGGAGCAATGGGAACAATCACACACTATCCCTGGAAAATCTCTAACAACATGAGAACGATAGGATTGACAGGCAGGTGGTGTTGGACGAGAGCCGCCAGTAACGGGCCTGACTTTCAGGGACGGCAAGAGCAATTTACTTTGGGTTCGGCAAGCTCGACCTTTATAGTCTCCTGAACCATTATGCGCCCATTATCTTTAATATTCAAGTTCTTTTGACTTTTTAAATAAAGTCAAAGCTGAAAAATTCAACAGAGATTTCTCAAGCGGAAATATGAGCTTAACTTCCTCTTTTCCTGGCGATGGGTTATGCTGACATCAGGTTGGGAGGCCTCTCAAAACTGGTGAGGGAAAGCTTTCCCCACGTTTGGGCTCTAATGGTTGAATCGATTTGATCGGTTAGACAAGCTTTTTGTAAGGAGTGAGTTTTGAAACGAATCTGGTCATTGGCGTGTGTGGTGCTTTTAACGTGGGGGTTGGTTCAAAGCTTAGCCTGGGCAGAGCGGTGGCAATTTTTAGGAGTGCATCCGGAAGGCAAAATGTACCTGGATCAGGATTCCGTTAGCCAAAAAGGGTCTATTATCGGCTTTTGGGCCCGCCGTGTGTATACTAAACCCCAAGCGTCCAAAATCAGTCAGATGAAATTTCAGGAACAAATCGTGTGGCAAGAGCTCGATTGCGCAAAGAAAACCATGAATATGGCCCAGATGATCTTTCTGGATGCCCAAGGTAAGCCCGTCGGTGCTTATGTCAACCTGAAGGGTGGGCCAAAGGCGATTGAGCCTACGGGGTTCTTTGCCAAAGAGGCGGCTCTGCTCTGCAAGAGCAAGCCGGAAAACGGGCAAGGCCCAGAGTCCAAAACAGCAGTGCAAAAGCAAAAGATATCTTCTTTAAAGAGCCGATAAGCCTGCTTAATACTGACCGCCTTCCTGCTTTATTTACTTTTAGGCGATGAGTCCGATCGAGCCGTCAGGGCGTCTAATATACTGCTGTACTGAGTTTGGCGGTAATAATGAATCTGCATTCCCTCAGGGTGACTTTTCTGAGCTTTGAGCCCTTACTATTTAACTTGTAGTAAAGTGGCCAATACCATTTCAAATGCTTACAGTGATATCTTAAAGACTGGCTTGGTGTGGCAAGAGCCATTTTTGTAGGCTAAATATCCCAAAGAAAGGAAAAGGCTCATGATTAAGGGCTGTAATCATCATGTGTCGCCGGATAGTTCAGGCTGGTGCGTGATCAGCGAATCGAACCAGAAGGTTGTGACACACTTTGAAACACGGGAAAAGGCGATGGCTTTTGCTGCCCAGTGTGCTCAGTATTCGGAAGGTATGGTTCTGCTGCATAATAGTCCGGTTAAACCGATGGAAAGTTTGTCCACGGTGTCCAGTCTGCCTCAACAGGAAAATTTGCCGGACATGGCTTATTTAAATGTCCCAGATGGCCTATTAATGTTGCAGACCGACTTAAACGTGAAAGAGCGTGAGTCGAGTTTTGATCCCCTGCTGGGTTTTGATGAATATTACTTTGAATTGTAGTTTTTTATCCCCAAACGTGAATTTTCAATGCTGAATACTCATGAGTCAGATTATTTATTGCAATGCAAAACATCGCCGGCTAAACCAATGCGATTCCCTGCTAGCTGTGCCTTAAATAGGCGATAACCTTTTGAAAAGCACGTCCCCGATGACTAATGGCATTTTTTTCCTCCGGGGAGAGTTCGGACATCGTCCGGGATGAAAGCCTGCCATCCGCCTGCACCGGGACCGTGATGGGATCGTACCCGAAGCCGTTGAGACCCCTGGGTTCGCCATTGATTATCTCTAATTCGGAGGTTTCCAGGGTTTCAAAACATTTGCCGCGTTGCGGGTGCCAGAGCACCATGCCGCAGCAGTAGCGGGCTTTCCGGTTCAACTGGTCTTTCATCAGTGTTAAAATGCCTTGGCAGAGGTCGCTGTTGGTGACGCCCGTTTCGGTGATGCGATCCAGCGGCATGCGGTTGGGGTAAGACTGTCCCAACAATTGATCCCTTAACTCGGGGGTGAGCCAGCGATTACTGTATAGACCGGGAAAGGGGCTGTAACCAAACTGACCATCCAAAGCGTCCACCACCAGCCCGGAATCTTCTCCCAGCACATAACCGTCGCTGATGACCGGCGCCGTTTGCATGGCTTTCAACCAGGCGTTGTCCAGGAAATCGCTGCCGGTTTCATCCACATCTTCTGCCGCCGGATTCAGGGCAATCTCGATTTGGGAACCGCTGTTTTCCAGCCAGCGTTTCAACTCCAGTTGTTTTCCGGCATTTTTGGAGGCCAACGTAACAATCAATTTTGAAGAGGCGGTAGAAGTCATGAGGAGATTTTACGACAAACCCAGCCCAAACGGGGATAACGATACTGGATGAAATGGGTGGCTAGAGGGCCAAGTGCTTGAATCTCCAAGGGATAATTTGCTTGAGCCTTTCTCAACAATCGTTCTTGAGCTTCGGCCTCTGCTTCGCCTTGATTGACGATAATGAGCAGACCACCAGGCTGAAGAAGAGTCAGCACATGCTCCAGAATGTCTTGTGGCGCGAAATAATCCAGCGGAAGCCCCCAGGCCAGGTGAGGTTCTTCAAAGACAAAGGGTAGAAACAGGCTCGCTATAGTAATAGGTTGCTGCCAGTAACGGATGTCTCCTTCATGGTAAGCAGCCTGGGGAATTGCCGTGATGAATTTCCGGGCTGCCTGTCCCCGTGTATGACCGTTGATATAGCGTCGGTGCGGATCCAACTCGATGCCGTCCAACTGGAAGCCCGACCCAAACTGTTGAGTGCTGAAGCTGCTCAATGCTTCCACGTAGGCCCAGTTTTTTGCCCCGACATCCAGCCATCGGATGGCGCCTGCCGGGCTATCTGCCAAGTTGCCTGCGCGTTGGGCTAAACCGGTAAACCAGCTTGGGCATGCCGCAGACATCTGATCCAGCCAATTTAGGTAAGTCAGCGTTTCCAGGACTCTTACAGGTGCGGCTCGATTGGTTAGCGTCTCCAGACCATAGCGGGCTCGTAATGCCTGGGCTCGATCTAGATCCACTCCGCTTAAATCATTCCAGAAAGAAGGGCCTGCCGGAGTTTCCCGGTAACGGCCGGGAGTCCAGCTTAAAAAACTCCGCAGCGAGAAATTCAGACGATTGATGCCTGATTGCCATCCATGCTGCCAGTGCTCCCAGGTTGGTAACTCCTCTGCCATCAACTCAATTTCCCTATATCGGCTTCCGGAGTTCAAGTCAGGGTATCACTGCGGTTAGCGGGTTTGGGTACTCATGCGCAGGGCCATCCAATCCTGCTGAGCCTGCTGTTTGGCCAATTGCAACTGCTTGAGATTCCCAATATTCCGACCACTCATGGTGGAGATGGAGCTAATCAAACAGACCAGCAGCAGAGAGGCTATCAGTACCTTTTCCAGCAAAGATAGCCTGAGTTGCCGCATTTCTGTAAAAAAACGACTGCTATAGCCAAACCGCGACTTCATTTCTTGCAGTGCCTTTCTTGTGATTGGGTGGTGCTGGACAGTTTAAACCTTTTGGGCCAGTGGAGTCTGGCGGAAAACCCGTAAGTCATGTTTGAACTTGAATTTGGAATTTGTATCGGCCAATACGGGAGCAACTTGAATGCCCAATGCTCCAATGATCAACGCGATAGAAAATGGATCCGTTAGAGAAGTAGTCTTAAAACTCTAGCCTCTAAATTTATTATAGAGGCTATCGATTTGCTTTGGTAGTGGTCTTGGAAAAAAATTCTGGTAAGATTTCTAACAAGCCTTTTAACCCGTGGCTGTTATGTTTATTATAAGTCAACCTGCCCCCAATTACGGAACCCCCCACAAGAATGAATTTTCCTGTAGTAAGAAAACGTCGCCTTCGCAAAACTTCCCCGTTAAGGGAGATGGTTGCTGAAACCCAACTGCGGGTACAGGACCTGGTTTACCCCATTTTTATCAATGACGAAGCCCATAGCCGGGTTCCGGTCGCTTCCATGCCCGGTATTTTTCAGCAATCCATCGATAATGCCGTGATTGAAGTCGGGCAGGCGATGGATGCCGGGATTCGATCGGTCCTGTTATTCGGTGTCCCTGCCGAAAAAGATCAGGAAGGCTCCAACGCCTGGTTTGAGCAAGGTGTGACCCAGCGGGCCATCCGCGAACTGAAACGTCAGTTTGGACAGGATCTGATCGTTATCGCCGATACCTGTCTGTGTGAGTATACTTCGCACGGTCATTGCGGTGTTTTAATGGATGGTCGTGTGCTGAACGACCCCACGCTGGAGATTTTATCCCGCGCGGCCGTATCCCAGGCGCAGGCGGGTGCGGATATTATTGCGCCTTCCGACATGATGGACGGTCGGGTGGCTTATTTGCGGGATTCTTTGGATGACGCGGGTTATGACGATATACCCATCATGGCTTATTCGGCCAAATATGCCAGCAGCCTATACGCCCCGTTTCGGGATGCGGCTGAGTCTACGCCAGCAAGCGGAGATCGGAAAAGTTACCAGATGGATCCCCGTAACGCAAGAGAAGCTTTGGAGGAAGTGACCCTGGATGTACAGGAGGGCGCCGATATTATCATGGTTAAACCAGCGCTTTCATACCAGGATATTATCAGCCAAGTGCGGCGCATGGTGAATTTGCCCGTGGCAGCCTACAATGTTTCCGGCGAGTACAGCATGGTGAAGGCCGCTGCCGCGAATGGATGGATCAATGAACGGGATGTGGTGTTGGAATTACTGACCGGCATAAAACGGTCCGGAGCGGACATCATCATTACTTACCATGCCGTGGATGCGGCTCGCTGGTTACTGAAACAGTAAGTTCCCAATAAAACCGCTGATGGCCAGAGGTAGACGCTTAAACATGGGAATCGCCTGATACAGTGTAGCGACTCGTTTGGCTTGCTGGCGATACTTGCGCCATACCGGGAAAACTTTCACTTTCGATTTATGGTGTTGATTCTGTGCAGTACTTTGGCGAGTCAACGCTTGCATGTGCCTTTCGTACTTACGCCATTCCGCAGCCGGACAAAGTTGCATGGCTAATAATTCAATACTGGTATCCCAGTCTGTAATGGGCATTTTATGACGCTGGGCGCGTGTTTTGTGTAGCTTTAGCTTCATGAGTTTCCATTCGGTTGCATGCATACTAAAACGGCACGCAAAAAAGTTTTGTCAGCCGTCAACCCAAACTCCCCTCTGGGTCAACCCAATTGTATCGGATAACTGTATATTGCCGCTACTACCCTGGTTGGCAGTCCCTTTCGCTTGCGAGTTGCCCAACCTGGCAATTGGATTTTCTGAACCTTTTTTAATGATACGTTTCAGATACGCACTTTTTACCAGAACAAGAGCATGGACGGGAAATTTATAATGCTCTAAAAAGCTATTCCCATTTTTTAGATGAGCATCCTGTTAAATTACAGTTTAACTGTGATATATCGAATTAAATGGTCAGTCAACAGGACCTTTGCATTCCCCAATGTAGAATGAGAGTTTTATAGCCCAAGGGTACTCAATTTTCCTCAGGATATAAGCGCTTGAAATTAAAGATCGCCCACTTGTCTATTATCGATCAATAGATAAATAGGGTACCCTTAGACATTCGCATTTGGGTGCTGGTGTTTTCCAAGGGTTATCTGGAGATATGGGGTATGGATGAAAGTACTGTGCCTAGCAAACAAACTGTTTCTCGACAGGAGGACGGTACTATTGCTTATGGACATCTCTCCAATGGTCACCAAAGCCTAGCTTTTCCTGAGCAGTACAAAAAGTATGTGGATTTTGTAGTACTAATTGCCGGAATATTGGTGGCGTTACTTGGATTCTTCAGCGCAGTGGCCTACTTAAATGCCTGGCCGCAACCTACTCTATTGCCAAAGGGAATCCTCTACTGGGTGTCTTACCCCATTTCATGGGCCTTGACTTTTCTTGGGGTGGCGGTCATATTGACTCTACCCAGCAAATTATATGATCCTTCCAAAGGACAGGAGTCGAAGTGGTTAACTGCTGCTCGAACTCTATGTTTAATCATTCCTGCTGTTACTGGGCTTTACTATTTGGTTCAGTACTTAACTTCTTCTTATAAAGAAATAGGTGAAATTTTTCTTTCTATTAATTCAAAAGTACCGGCAGCGTTTTTTTCAGCGCTTTATACCTTTCTCATTAGTTTGGTGTTATTGGGGTTTAGGCACTTTCATCAGCGTCAGTGGTATTCCACCTATGTGGTCGGGATATTTGCCCTATTCCTGGTAGCGCTCTGTGTTTTTGTGTTCTTTGGTAATATCTTTCACTTACCTATTATGTTCAACTTTAAGATGTTCTTGTTTTCAGCGGTTGCGTTTATATTACTTGGTGTAGCCATGTTGGCTGGAACGTTGCCATATGAAGGTATATTGCTTCCTTTGTTTTTCAGTAACCGACGGGTTCGGGTTATGGCCTATATAGGCATTATTGCTGGATTGATAGTTCTGACGGAGAATATTTCCAGCATAGGAGAAATTAATCGTCAAATTGGCCTAATACATCTCGCTACACCGCACACATTTTCTCTGTACGCCGTGTTGGAAATGAGTTCAACCATTGCCTGCGTGGTTGTGATTATCCTAACTGTAAGAGCTTTGACCTATTATAACGAATCAATTGTCTATGCAGCCGGTCAAAAAAGTTTGGCGCGTAAGGAGAAAACAATTCGTCAAGTGATTCAGGTCGTTCACAACAGCTTGAATTTGGAGGAAATTTTTCAAGGAATATGTAATGAATTGGGTGAGCAATTGCAAGTGGATCGCTGCTTTATCGCTCAATTTATTAGTAGCAAACTTACACCTCCACAGAGGGAATATCGGAGAGATGAAATGGTTCCCAGCATGCTGGATTTGAATATTGAGTTATGGCACGGACTGAGTCATCTCTCCTCGTTACTATGTCTCATGGAATCTCCACTGGCGTTTGATTCGGAACAAGTGATATCGGACTTTGGCGTACAGATGTCGGATATCCGGCAATTGATGCATGAGATTCATCTGACCTCGGGCTTGGGTTGCGCGGTCTATTATCGAGGTGAGTGCAAGGCCATGCTGTTTTTGCATCAGACTTCAGGTAAACGTATCTGGAGCAATGAAGAAAAAGATATTGTGCAATCCGTGGCGATGCAGGTGGGAGTAGCTATTTACCAGTCTGACCTGTATCGGCAACTCCAGGAAAGCGAACAGCGTTTTCGGTTGCTTATAGAAGGCGCTAAGGAATATGCGATTTATATGCTGGATCCCCAGGGCCGGGTCTGTACCTGGAATAATGGAGTTGAACGCTTATCCGGTTATACTGCCGATGAGGTGATGGGACAACATTTTTCCATGTTCCTTAAGGATACTGAAGTGCCAGCTTGGTACTGTGACCATGTGTTGGATGTCGCAGGCAAAATTGGCTTTTTTCTGGAGGAGGGCATTCGGCATCATAAAGATGGGACGGCGTACTGGCTCAGTTTTACCACATGCGCGTTACACGATGAGTCTGGCACCTTGGTCGGTTATTCGCGAATTCTGCAGGACATTACCGAACGCAAGCGAGCTGAGCAGGAATTGAATGACGCCAAGCATTCGGCGGAACTGGCCAACATCAGAAAAACCAAAACCTTGACGGCGATGTCCCATGAGTTTAAGACCTCACTCAATGCCATCATCGGTTATGCGGATATGCTGACCCAAGGTAAAGCCAATTCTCCAGAGCGAGAAGAACGCTACACCAAAAGTATTGCCGATAGCGGGCGACATCTGCTAACGATCGTGAATGACATTTTGGATATTGGCCAGGCGGAATCCGGAAAAATCCGACTGCATCCCCAGTGGATCGATCCGGGACAATTGTTGCTGGACTTGGAACCCATGATTCGACCGTTGGCAGACGAGTTAAAGCTTCAACTGAACTTTGTTTTGGATCCTAATACGCCTCAAGTTTTGTGGGATCCGGCCCGTATGAAACAGGCATTTCTAAATCTTCTCAGCAATGCCGTAAAATATAATCGGCTGAATGGAATGGTTACTATTCGGCTAATATGTTCCGACAAGCAAGACGAGTTAATCATTCAAGTGCAGGACACGGGATACGGGATCCCATCAGATAAATTGGAAGATATTTTTACAGAGTTTTTCCGCTTGAATGGTGATGCGCAGATCCAGACTGGAACTGGCTTAGGGCTTGCTTTAACGCGTCAATTTGTGGAATTACATGGAGGAACGGTGACCGCGGAAAGCCTGGAGGGTGTCGGTTCAACATTTACGGTTCGGGTTCCCGTGAAAGGAATCGTGGTGCCTTTGGAGAGCGAAGCGAGTAGTCACATTGGTTCAGCTTGATGAATTTATATTGGATCCGTATGATGAAAGCGATCAAAGTATTTAATAACCGTATCGTCAAGAATAATAAGAATTAGGGGTATTTATATGCTTTCAGATAAGGGGACGGTGTTAATTATTGAAGATAGTGTCAGTAGTGCGGAAATGGCAATGGATTTACTCCAGGATGCCGGATTTGATGCATGGCATGCCAGTGATGTGACTCAAGGATTGGATTATGCTCGGCATCATCATCCTGCTTTGGTTCTTATGGATATGTTTTTACCGTTTAAATCCGGCATGGATACTATTCCCGTTTTTAAAAACGATCCGGAACTGCACGATATTCCTTTAATTGCCTTTACGGCCCTAGGCTTGGAAGAAGAACGCAACCAGTTATTGAAACAAGGTTGCGACGGCGTCATCACCAAGCCAATCGATGTGGCCCACTTTGCTGAAAGTGTGGAGAATTATTTAAGACACTCCACTGGGGTCGCTCATACAATATCCGAGGCAAAAGCCGCAGCGGTTCCGAATACTCAATCGCAAGATGCTCAGAATGCTTTAAAGGAGACGATTGCCAAATTATCTCATGATGTACAAGGGCCGGTACGAAAAATTCATCAGTTCTGCGATATTATGCGTAGCAGCGCCTCATCCGATCTGAGCCAGGAAAATCGAGAGTGGGTGGACAGAATCGATCGAAACGCCCAAGATTTGCTGGATACTTTATCCCAGAATATGGCCCGCTTAAAATCTCTGTAATGTTTATGTATCGGTTATATTTTTGAATTCTTGCAGTTTGCTTAATTCATGCGGCGGGATGGTGCGGATGATATGAATCGGTTTGCGGGTGAGTAATTTGAGATGAGGTTGAAATAGCCAGTCCGTAAAAATTGCATGACTGCGTTTGAGCACGCGTTGTACTTCGTCGTCGGATTCCTGTCCGGCTAAAATAGTGCGAATGAGTAATTCATTGCCTCGCATTGCTGAAATGACCGCTTCCGCTTGCTGTAAGATAATAGTGCTGCAGGAAATTACCGTAATTAAACTTCCGAGCGGTAGCTGTCGAATATAGTCTAACTCTTGGCTTACTGCGCCTACATCGATGATCGTAATCCGTTCGGAGAGCGGGTGCGTATTCGGCGTTTCTCTCAATGTTGCCGAAAGTTTCTCCTTGAGTGCCTGATAGTGGTACCGGCTGACCAGAAAGTGACTGAAGCGTTCAGTGTCTGGATTGAGTTGGTTTAATAAAACCGCCTTTACGGGTCGGTTTAAATTGTCTTGCAACTCCGCCTGAAAAACAGGCAAAATGTCACTATGGATATCGACGAAAGTGAGCGATTGAGATCCTGCCTTTGCCAGCTTCTGATGGGCTTTTTTAAACGCCGAGAGAGCTTCCTGCCAAGAGTAGCCCAGTTGAAAGATTTGTTGCGCAAACATTTGGGCTAATGTTTCCAGGTTCTGTGCTTCGTGCTTGGGAGAGCCTAAAATTTGTTGACGTAATTGAGTGTCCATTGGAGTGACCCAAGCTCCACTGCCGTGACGGATTTCGATGAGGCCGACTGCCTCCAATTCGCGGTAAGCGCTTAAGCAAGTGTTGTGATGTACTTCCAGCTTTTTGGCCAAGTGGCGGATACTGGGCAGTTTTGAGCCGGGCTTCAGGGCTCCTGAGGCCATATACATGGAAATTTGGGTGACAAGCTGTTGATGTAGGGAAATATGGGTATCTTTCTGTATGGCGATTTCCATTGATGGCTTCCTTGTTGTCAGAAATAATGAACCAAGCTGGTATCTCGGAATGCAGTACCCAATGGCATACTGATGATTATTAGTGTAACAAGTTTTGTTCTGTATTTGTACAGTTATTGTTACAGCTTGGTAAACTGTACAGTAACTTTTTTTGAAAAAATACTTTCTGTTGTTTTTGAGTCCGTTTTAATTGATTGGGAGGAAGATCATTTTAAGTTGCTTGGGAAAAACGTCTGTGCAGCTTGTCAGTGGTGAAAAGAGGTAAATGGTTTGGGTCTGTATCAGGAGCATCGTAAAACCTTGTTATAAATATCTATTTAAAGTAGGATTTAGCTCAAATATTTAGAAGCGTTCCATTCATTTATTAGAAATAACCTTTTTGGATGAATGGTTTGGATTAAATTGTTCGGATTAAAAGGATGCAGGCATTCATGAAGTCAGATTCTGTCACTAAAAATGCGTGCTATCAGGTCAGAGTCGCCTTGGCGCATGAAATACCGCTGATTTATGAGCTTGCTGAGCAGGAAGGTTGGAATCCAGGAGAGTATGATGCGGAAGCGGCAGCTCAAGGCATGCCTGGGGCTTTTTGGCTGGGTGAACTTGAAGAGCGGGTTATCGCAAGTATTGCTGCTGCTGAATATGGGGATGACTGGGCTTATATGAGTTTTTATCTGGTTAAGCCGGAATATCGCAGACAAGGCTATGGGTCGCCACTATGGCATATCATGATGGAACGTTTGAAAGATCGAAATATTATTTTTGATCACTAGCGTCCGGTTCATAAGCTGAAAACTCTTTTGTAGAAAAGGATTGAGGCAGAAACGATATTTTTTTGTAAAATGCTGAGAATCCCTTTTCGAGCAGGTTCTGTATTATGCCCATCC
>Ga0157374_10003915_pt1 | contig 12508 bp, 8 predicted proteins | sample M25metaG_FD_115308 | JGI IMG/M metagenome (GOLD analysis project Ga0157374, IMG submission 115308) | Miscanthus rhizosphere microbial communities from Kellogg Biological Station, Michigan, USA - M2-5 metaG | ecosystem: Host-associated > Plants > Roots > Rhizosphere > Soil | place: USA: Michigan...
ACGCATGCCGTCGAGTCCAAGGACCTCGCCGCCGCTTGGCATCCAGTCCAGATTCTTGGCAAGAAACAACAGCGCGGCAAATAACAGCGCGATGCCCATGCCGAGTTGAATTGCGCGGCGCGGCAACCGCGAGACCACACCGACGCCGAGCCACGCACCCAGTACGGCCGCGGCGATCATGCCGACTAATGTGATCCAGTCCACGCTCACCACGGCAATGAAGATCAGTGCCTGTATAAGCGTCGGCAACGCCTGACCCACATTCAACGTGCCCGGGATATCTTCGTCGTGAATGCGCCCGCGGAATTTGAGCAACGCCGTCGTCGGCGCGAACGAACCGATGCCAAGCGTGTCGAAGAAATTCGTCACGAGACCGATCGCGAAATCGCCGCCATCCGGCCATTCCAGCTGCGCTGAACGGCGACGCTCAATCGCAAACCAGCGCCATATGTACCAGAGCGCAAGCACAGCAAGCGCGGCTAGCAACAAAGTGGCCACACTGATCATGCGCTTGGCTCACTGTTCATGTAAGAATTCTAGACGCGCTTGTAGAAATGATACGAGGTTAAGACCTGCGGTCGAAGGACCAACGCGCGTTGAAGAGGACACATCAATCAGACCATCGACAAGGCGCTATCGGATCCGGACATCTTGGCTGCGCTGATCTGAGCATCGTCCACAAGCACGTCGACCTTGAGCTCGCTTCGGGAATCAGCTCAGCGCCGGTAGACAAACACGGCGCTCATCAGACAGTTACAAGCAGATATGGCGGTGGTTGCAGACTGCCGCGCGTTCGTCTCTGCCAATTATTCCCATTTTCAGGGAAGAAAACAGGGAAAATTCGCGGTTTTCGGTATAGACAGCGGTACACAACGACCATAAAAGCGAGCTGGGACGCGCTTTACACAGCCTAAAATCCGTTCAACGACCAAATCCGAACAGCGAATTAAATCTCATCATCAGGGAAGCATTAAGGAGTGCAACAGCGAAAGCCATGATCGCTGTGAGTTATCGATGACACGGTCGTTTTAGTCGCACCAAAGTTCCAAACACTTCAGTGTCGGATGGGTGCACGCTATGCTATTACCGCCAACCGAGGGCGAAGGAAGCCGCTCGCCGGGGTTCCACAGACCGAGTCGACGTTGGATGTTCGCCATTTCTGAGTCAATGACCGCCAACGGGTTGCCATCGGCGTAGCATGTCGCGTTACTGTAGCGAAGTGCGCGGCGATAGGTGAGATTGGGCATCATTCTGTTGACGGTGACCGCATAGGCAAAGGGAGCGTGTTGCTGCGCTTCGGCAACGATCACCGAGCCATGGAAACCGCGAAGGAACTGGAAGGCAACATTCAGAAGAACGCCGGCAAGGTTCGGAACGAAGTGGGCAAAGCCGCTGACGAAGTGCGTTCTCAAGCGAAGAAAAACGTCGCTTGATAGATTGCAGCCGCACGCGCCTGCTCACCGGCTAAACACACACCGCTGCGCCCCTTGCGGCGGTTTTGTTGTGGCGAGTGGAACCATGACCGCATCGTCGAAGCCAAACCGGCGCAGTGAAATTCTCGCCGCACGATAACGCGCCAAAATGGCCAGCTCCGCGCATGCCTATGTGCGCGGTTCCTGCCAGCCGCGAATCCGCGCAAATCATTCTTTCAGGCCAAATCGGCGTCGACGTCCATGCAGAGTTCAACCATCCAGCCATATGGCGAGGCTATCCAGCGTCTGCAACCCATACTCGACGGCGCCGAAACCGACGACGAAATTGCGACGTTCGCGGCTTGGGTGAAGCTGACGCATGGTTAGCACGGTCTTGCCGTCGGTCTGCTCATCGAAGGTAATAATCATGTAGAAGCGCTCCGGGTCGTCGAGGTCCGGCGTGCCATAGTCCACAACGATCAGCTCGTTCGGGACGATTTTCAAGAAGCGCATCAGATTGGGGAAGCGCTGCAGTTGGCCGTGGAATACTCCCACCATGTCGAAGCGCCATTCTCCGCCCTCGCGGATATCAGCCTCGTGGTTCTCAATGCTAAAACCAGCCGGACCATACCATTGCGCCAACGCGTCCGCGTCCATCCAGGCGGCAAAGACCTTATGCCGCGGATGCTTCAGCACCTTGGCCAACACAATCTCGCGGTCGAGCGACCATGTTTCAAATAGCTTATCCATCATTGCCCTCTTCCGTCTTGTCCAAATAAGCCTCCAGCCGGTCGAGCCGTGCGGACCAGCGTCGACGCTCGGCTTCCATCCAGTTTGCCGCCTCGTCAAACCGCGTCCTCTCTAGCCGGCACCAGCGGCTGCGCCCCCTCTTCTCGCTAGCGATCAATCCGCAATCCTCCAGCACCTTGAGATGCTGGGCGAAGGAGGGCAGCGCCATGTCGAAAGGCTTGGCCAGTGCTGTCACCGGCAGCTCGCCATCGACCAATCGCGATACCACTGCGCGGCGGGTCGGGTCGCTGAGCGCGTAAAAGGCGAGGTCGAGGGGGGTTGAGTGGTAAGGCATGTCGGTCCTTGAGGCATCCGCGATACGAGTAGAAAATAAAAAGGTACTTGCCTTTCTGTTTAGCCCCAATTATAAAGGCAGTTACCTTAGCATAGAGGAGCGCTTCAATGGCAGTTCGTGTCGACCTTAATATCTCGCTCGATGGTTTCGCGACAACAACAGACCAGACCCCTGAAAAGCCGTTCGGCCAGGACTGGTCGCGCCTGGTCAGTGCGTTTGTCGCCACGAAGACGTTCAAAGAGCGCGTTCTCAAGAACGTCAGCGGCGAAGGGACAACGGGCATCGACAATGATTACGCGATGGATTACTTCGCCAACATTGGTGCCGAAATCATGGGCGCCGGCATGTTCGGGCTGCACAACTTTCCCGATGATCCGAACTGGAAAGGCTGGTGGGGCGACGAGCCGCCGTTCCGCTGCCCTGTCTTCGTTCTAACGCACTCGCCGCGGCCTTCCATAGAGATGGCTGGAGGTACCACGTTTCACTTTCTCGCAGCGGATCCGGGTGATGCTCTACGGCTGGCCGTGAAAGCCGCAAACGGCAAGGATGTGCGGATAGGTGGCGGACCCACCGTGGTTCGCGACTATCTCAAAAGCGGATTTGTGGACCGCCTGCATGTTGCCATCGCGCCGATTTTGCTGGGGAGGGGCATACGCCTCTGGGACGACTTGCGTGGCTTGGAAGCCGGCTACACGACCAAGGCAGAAACGGCCGAGAGCGGCACCGTACACCTCACATTTCAGCGCCAGCGGTAAGTTAGAGATTACCTGAAGCAAATTGCAAGTCACATATTTGCGGCGTTTTATGGTCGTGACGACCTGAGGCGGCGCGGGCTGGCGATCTCTCCGCAGCGCGCCGTCACCTATGGTGCTCTCTCGGGCTCCGGAGTCTTCGGTCGCAGCGCCTACGGATTTGGGGTGACGACGGACGGGCCTGTTCAGCAAGCGCCCACACAAGGGGGTTGGCTCAAGGCCAGCGTTTATATAGGTCCGAACACGGCTCAACCGATTGTTCGTTGCTTCAATTCCCAGCTCACGGGATATACCGCGCAAACTTCACCGTACGGCATGAGCTATGTACATAGTGCTCGCGGAGGCTACAGCATCGACTTTGGCTTCCCTGTCAGTGACCGCTTCATCATGGCCACGGGAACACGAGCCACGTTCGCTACCGTGTTCACCAATATCGTTCCCTACTGCGGATTGACGTCCGCAAACATAATCTCTGTCGGCTTATGGGAGCCAAGGGACGGAGATGGCCCAGAGGATCTACCGGTTTACGTGGCCATCTTTTGAACGAAGAGCTTGTCTGATTGAACTGCGTGCATCGATCGGATGCGCATTCAATCTAACGTAGTCGCAGTCGGAATCTTTTCTCGCCGCATCACGCGACTAGCGGGGGTGACGGTTGGCTCTCTACCTGTCAAGTCTTCCAGTGCAGTCCAGAATGGTCAGAGTAAGCTGACTTGGCCGGATTTTGGCCTCGGGGAAAATATGCGCGCTCTTCTTCGTCTGCTCTTGACGGCTGCGCTGGCTTGCTCGTCCCTCTCGGCGTTCGCGGACAATCAAAACTCCGCGACGACAACGCAAACGCAACCATCCGAAGCTGATCTGACGACACACAAGCATTACGTCAATCACGCCGGTGAGACGGTGCACTCGCCAAGCAAGACGGTTTCGGGTCAGGCACCTGTCGGAGCGACTGCGCAGTGCGGCGACGGCACATACAGCTTCAGCAGAAATCACCGCGGGACATGCTCGCATCACGGCGGCGTCGCGCACTGACTTTGAGCCTTCCGTAATAAATCGGCGCGTATTCGAGACTAAAAACTACATGTGAGGCAGTCCAAGGTTGCAAAAAAAAGGCCGGTTTTCTAACAGGGGCAACTCTTGCCACAAAGGAGAACGACATGGTCAATTTTCAGCGCAACATGTTACGGGCCACGCTTCTGAGCGTGGGCACAGCAGGAGCGTTCTTGAATGCTCATGCAGACATTGTATGGGTCAGCAAGGACTGCTCCCTTCCGAATACACCTTGCACAGTTCAAGGCTCGTCGTCCGACCCCCAAAAATTAGGTCGCTTTACACTGACGGGGTCTTCATTTAACTGGTCGGCCACATATACGGGTAGTCCGACCGAAGCCAAGCGCTTCTGGGTTTCGCAGGGCGGCGCGAACATGGCGACCAACGAGCTCTCTACCAGCAGTGGAGACTTGGGAGGGACAGCGAGCCTATCGACCGGTGTGTGGTACATCAGTATTCGGACATTCTTGATGGGATCGGGAAGTTACTCGGTCAGCGGCGCCACGGTTCTAGGCGACCCGCACATCACAACCACAAATGGGATCCACTACGACTTCCAAGGTGCCGGTGAGTTCGTTCTGTTACGGGACGGCAGCGGCTTTGAAGTTCAGAGCAGAATGACGCCGGTGGCGTCAGGTACGCCGCTTCCGCCCGATCCACACACAGGACTATCGAGCTGCGTCAGCCTCAATACCGCGGCGGCGATTCGCGTTGGCGATCAACGGATCACCTATGAACCCAATCTCTCGGGTCAACCAGATCCTGCAGGTCTGCAACTGCGAGTCGATGGCAAGAGCGTTGCTGTTGGAGCTGGTGGAAAGACCTTGATTAACGGCACGCGAGTCGTTCGAGATGCAAGAACCGGAGAGCTGCGCGTGGAGTTCCGCGACGAGTCCCTCGTGCGGGTAATACCGCATTGGTGGCCGGACCGAAGCCTGTGGTACTTGGACTTTGATTTCACGCCACCCGATCGATCTACCGGCATTGTCGGGCCCATTGCCAGTGACGGTTGGCTGCCGGCGCTGGCCGATGGCACATCGATAGGTCCGCAACCCGCTCCGCTTCCAGATCGCTACAAGGCGCTCTACGTCAAGTTCGCGGATTCGTGGCGCGTCAGCGACACAACATCGTTGTTCGACTATGCGCCGGGTACGTCAACGACGACGTATACGATGAAAGCGTGGCCGCCTGAGGATGGGAAATGTGCATTGCCATTTGCCGTGCCGGTCCAAGGAGTGAGCGAGGACATCGCCGAACGTGTCTGCCAGGGTGCAATCATCCCGACCCTTAAACAGTCCTGCGTCCAAGATGTGATGCTGACCGGAAACAGGAATATGGGCAAAGGCTACTTGGTGACACAGGGTACTTCCAAATTCAAGGTCAAGGTGCCTGCAGGCAGACCCACTAAGAACAAAGGCGACTAAGCGGGTCATCGGAAGCGCCGCAAGGCGTGATTGAGAGTACGGGCCCTCGGACTTCAAGCTGTGTCGGCTGATAGCGCAACGTGGAGCTGGACGCAGAACGCTCGTTGTACACATCACGCGCGATCCTCGCCAATAGATCACCGTGCGGCGCCTCCACCGTTCCGTTATCGCTTACGAACGGTGAGCGCCGCATTAGAACCGGCTGACCCCAGGCCTATCACGCGAATGCCAATCTACACAACTTCCGCAAATAGCTGATTTCTCCTCGTGAGGATTTGAATGATGGCACGAAATTGAACAACCACGACCGACCACATCGCTCTCTTCAAGGTCTGTCGCCGATCCATTACGCCGTGGCAAAATCTCAATCACCCTCTACTTTCGATTGACTCGAAAAAACGAGAACCTTCACGACGCTCGCGACAGTGCGCTGACGTTCAATTTTTGTCCAATCTGCGGATGTCTTGCATTCTGGCGCGCCCTCAAGATGGATGAGAACGGGCAAAGACGAATCGCCGTGAACCTTCGCTTGGCTGAACCTGAGGCTGTCGCTTCGGTTCTGATCGATCATTTCGATGGGCTACATACGTTCGAGATCTAACCTCGGGACGGCCGATGTTTGGCTGACTATTGGTTCTAGCACTCCGAAAGATCTGTCTGCTGGAAAGAACCCGTCCTCTCGGCGGCGATCTTCCGCTACTTGTGGGCGCTGATATCTCCAGCCTTGAGCACGCGATCGCGCGCCGCGCGGAATTCATCGTCGGTATACCAGTTCGGCCACGTCGTACTGTTGGCGAGCTGTTCTCCGATTCCAAAGTAGAGTGCAATATCTTGTAGAGCCCCGCACCAGTTCCAGTGCATGTCGTAAGCATCAGACGGCTGATGGTAATGATGCTCGATATAGCTCGCGAGTTTCGCTTTTCCCCAACCGGGCGGTTGATCGACGACGTCGATTCCATTTTCGAGAACCACGGCCGGCACACCTGCGCGCGAGAAACTCAGCGTGTCTGATCGATATCGATTGCCTTCTTCAGGGGACGAATCAGGCGTCACCACGCGGCCCTGCAACGCGGCAACTCGACGAACGACATCGGCGAGCTCCGTCCGATCGGCGACCAGCGAAATGTCTCGAGTGCATCCCAGCATGAAGCTCAGCGGATCGATATCGATCTCAGCCACCGTTTTAGCGAGTGGGTATGCCGGGTGCGTCGCGTAATACTCGGAACCCAGAAGGCCGTCCTCCTCGCCGGTCGTTGCCGTGAAGAGAACCGATCGATCGGTTCTCGGTGAGCGCTTGTATGCGCGCGCCAGTTCGAGAAGCCCGGCTACGCCGGTCGCATTGTCGATGGCGCCATTGCAAATGTCGTCGCCGCTCTGGTCGGGCGGACAATGGCCAAGATGGTCCCAGTGCGCGGTATAAATCAGGTATTCGTCAGCGCGCCGTTTCCCGGGAAGAACTCCCATGATGTTCTTCGAGACGCCGTGCGACATCTTTACCTGAAAGGCGAAACTTGCGGCCACATTTAAGGAACGGGCTTTGAACCCGGACACAGCCGCCGCCTTCTCCAGTTCATCGAGCTTCTGCCCGGAGGACTCGACCAGACGTTCGGCCGCCGTGTGCGTCATCCACGCTTCAACGACTACTGGCTCGGTATCGTTGTCCTTACGGTCGAGAGAAACTATGGCGCCGCCTAAACTGGAAGTCGGGACCGAGAAGGGATAACCGGCGGACGCATCGTTATGGATGATGATGGCTGCCGCCGCCCCCTGACGAGCTGCCTCTTCGTATTTGTATGTCCAGCGGCCGTAATACGTCATGGCCGCACCCCCAAACGGTCCTTTTCCGACAGGATTCTGCCAATCCGGATCGTTGATCAGAATCAGCACCGTTTTACCCCGCACATTGATTCCTGCGTAGTCGTTCCACTCGCGCTCGGGCGCATTGACGCCGTATCCGACAAAAACCACTTCCGAATTTTTCAGTTCGACATCGGACGTACTGCGGCGCGTGTTGAGCGTAACGTCGTGCTGATAGACAAACTCCTGTTTACCCGACGGGCCGGCGACTACGAATCGCGGAGCCGGACTCTTCAGCGTTTCCGTTTGAACGAGTGGTACTGACTGGGTATAGCTTCCGCTGATCCCAGGCGACAGGCCGGCCTTCTTCATGGCTGCAGTCACAAATGCGACAGTCTTGTCTTCTCCGTCGCTCAACGGTGCGCGCCCCGCAAACTCGTCGCTGCTCAGCATTTGCGTGTCGCTTTTGAGATTCTGCAGAGAGAAGGCGGGAGTCGCTTTGGTGATACTGGCGTCCCCGTAGTGATCTTTGATTTGCCCTGCTCGAGCGAAATCGCCCATCATTTCAAAATAAGCGGGTGCAAATCGCGTCGAAACTCGCTCTCCCTTATCATCCAATTCGTATTCCGTCATGCCGTGCTCCGCTCCAGGATACACGGCGAGCGTGTACTTCTTGCCGAGTGCGATAAGCTGCTTGATGCGTTTCGAAGTTTCCCCACTCGGAGCATCCAGGTCGTCCGACCCCAATATCCACAGCTGAGGTGTCGTGGAAGCACGCAACGTCGGCATCGGCTCATAGCGAAACGGCGTTTCGAAGCCTAGATATTCATCAATGGCCTGAACGATCTTCTCTTTGTCGAGCGGAAGAATGAAGAAAAGGAAATCGCCATGAACGTCTTTGTACCAAGCCTCTGACTGGTACTTTCGGCGCAAGGCGTCGAATTTCTCGTAGCCTTTTTTGCCTCCCGTCTCGACAACATAATCTCCTGCACGCGTGAGCTCCAACGCTTTGGCCGTTTCAGCGGCTGTGTGATGGTGAAGCTTCATGTCGAGCTCAACGCTTTCTCGATCTTCTTCAAGAACCGTTACCGCAAGCCCAAAACTTACAATCGCAAAATCGACCGGTACCCGACTAATCGCTATCGGAACCACCCAGCCACCCTGACTGGCGCCCTGATATCCGATTCTTGCCAGCCGGTCGCCGCTGAGCCGCTTCGCCTCTTGCAACGCTGCGATAGCGTCGTCTGCGAGCACGTTGAAGTCCTGTGTGTACTTGCCGCCCGAACTCCCCGTCCCCCGCTTGTCGTAGACGAATGCGCCGATCCCTTGCGCCGGGAACAGACGTTGAAGTCCATTGGAATCCATGGCGGAATCATGCTCAGCACCATGTACAAGGACGACGATCGGAACCTTGTCATGCCCTTTTGGCATCACAAGTCTCCCGACGAGCTTTATGCCACGACTTTCAAAAACTGTATTGGTTGTGTCGACTTCAATACGCGTCCCGCGTGATCCGGCGAACTCAATGCTCCCTAAATCGCATGCAGAAAATGATATTATTTTTCCATCCGGCCGATCCGTCCATCCGAACGTACTTGTCCAAGTTCCATCGGCATGCGGATGTAAGCCTCCCCGCTCGCCCGCCAGTGTTATCCAGCGCAGCGTGTCGCCGTCTGACGGTGCGATATCAACGGTTTGACCATTCTCGAGCCGATAACTTCCTAAGTGGCAATCGGTCTTGGCGTCGGCGCCGGCAATACGTGCGACGACGAAGAGTGCAAAAAGTGCGTAGCTAATCCGTGTTTTCATTTTTCGCAATGCCCTCGCAGGAAATTGATGTATGACGCATCAGATAGAGGCGTTGTGTACATGCGCGCAGTGCGAATCTATCGGCGCAACTTGCTGGATGCGGATCGTCATCGCGCCGCTTTGCAACACCGCCTGACCGACCATCGCTAATCGTTCAAGGTCGTCTTCGATAACAAGCACGGGATTTCCCTTAAGTGGACCTGTCTTGCAGGCGAATCGAGCGCTACCGTAAACCACAAGAAGCTCAGGTTCGCTGCCTTCTCCCGCGAAAAGCAGTAAGTCGCCCGGACAAGGGCGGTTCGTTGCGGACTCAGCAGGAAGGCAGAGTTCACGTGGCCATACGCTCGCCAGCCGCGTCCATATTGCCTCACCGCTCCAACGTGCATGAATGACGTCTCCGCCATAGGGCAAAAGTTGTTCAAACTCTTTGCACGAGTGCGGCGCGAGGTCGCGACGCCAGCGTGCACAAAACGTTTCGGCCCCAATAGTGATCGTTAGTTGCTCGTCGATGATTGCCATTGTTCCATTGTCCGATCCGCGTTCACGATGGCATCCTGCGCCGCGCAGCCAGATCCGTCTTGGACAATTTCAAGGAGAAACTTCACCGACCAAATGTTCTTGGAGAAGCATCAAACGTTTCGCTCTGCCCGCGCTGTCCGATGTAGCCCAGAATCAAAGAAACGGCCACCAATGTACGAATGTTCATTCCATATTCCAAAATCCTATCGCGCTGGCACCGCGTTTGAGAGCCTCTTTCATTTTCACTGTAAAAAAGAAGGAGTGGCGCGAGCGCAATGCGATCCTGTCGAATCGCATCGCGTCGATTGCGTCTAGGGCCGCGAATTGACGACGACACCCCCGGGCGCGATAACCAACAACGTCGTGCCTTCGCCTTCCGCTATGCCTTCGTGTACTTCGCCGGCAGGGACGTAGAGATAGTCTCCGGGGGAAAGAACGACGTCGGGAAGCGGACGGCGGCTCGCATCGACACGGCGGTCCACCCGAAGCTGTCCGCCGAGCAGATACGTTTCTTCGCCGCCTGGGTGGTCGTGCCGTTCCGAGCGCGCTCCGTTGCGCATTCGCACAAGAAACGTGACACCTCCGTCTGAGTGTTTTCGCAGAATCGCGATGTCGACGCCCGGTGAACGGCTCGTGAAATCACGTGCCAACGGAGGAGACTTGAAAGATGGGTCAAAAGAAGCGTTCATATGTCGAGCGTCCGTCAGGAGTTTAGGTTGCGCGAAGTGTGATCGATCATTTCGCGAGCACAGAGATAGCGATCAATGCGGCGCCATCGAGTAGCTCAGCTTGATTGCAGGGCGAATGGCATGGGCCTGGATCTCGTCGGAAAAGTACGGCATCCGGACCCATTGCTTTCGACTATAGAGCGGTGCCTGATCGGCGTACCACGGCGAGTCAGGGTAGGTCGATTGCGAATTGACGAGAATAGTATCGGCCCTCGGACCCTTCGCGTCGAAGGTCACCACTTGAATGTAGGAATCTGCCGAACCCATCGGCTCGGTGTATCCAACGCCTGCTGCCAGAGTGAGACTGATCCGGTTAAAAATCAGTCCGCCGTGTAGGGGTATGCGTTCACCATTGCGTTCGATGAACTGCGTATTGCCTAGCGGCTTGTCTAAAGGAATGCCCGCCTTGGTAAGACGCTCAGCAGCGCGAATCAGGGCATCGAGCGGTGCTGGCGATGCAACGTTCAATCCGCGCGGCGTATGCACGGGGTCATGGAAATCGAAGGGCACTGACCAGAGGTCGGCTGAAGTCGTCGCGTCTTCCATACCTGCTGGCTTAACTTCGCGCGCGAACTCGCGAAACAACGCAGCGCCGCGACTGTCGAGATCATCCTTTCGATCCCAGTGCGAAAGCACCTCGCACGCGGTTACCAATGTCGCTTGGTCGCTGGATTGACGCGTCGGCGTCGAAGGCTTTCCGCACGCAGTAAGAAGGTCATCGAGAACCAGTTCCGCAAAGTAGTCGCGATTGGAGAAGAGCAAACTCTCCACCTTCTCCATGTCGCTGCGTTCACTACCATCGGTCGCTGGATTACCAAACTCCTCTGCCAGGAGATGCCCGAATCGTGTGCGCAAATTGGGCGGCGTACGCTCACCGCCGATCATCGGCGAGTAACCTTCCAGTGGATGCTTCGCATTGACCAACCAATAGCTGGAATTTGAGTTTTCGACATAGTCGTCGGTAAGCAGTGCGGGTTTATCGGCGGCGAGCATTGTCCGTGTCTTCGTCGTGCGATCGACTCGCCAACGACAAGCGCTGCGTGATCCATCCATCACGTTGGCCAACGTGGCTTGAGGGAAAGCGATTTGCCGAGAGCAAGACTCGTATAACTCGCGCGGAACGTCGGGAATGACGTTGTAGTCGGCGTACAGTACGTCCCCGTGTGCATCGGCCGCGACGGTGTTGACCCACACAAGACCCAGCGTCTTGGCCAGTGCACGCTGCAGCTCTTTGACGTTTCGCGCCTGCCCCATTTCAACAAGTTGCGTCAAATAGTGTGTGTCGTCACCTTCTCCATCCGCCAATGCATACGCCTTGGTTGCTGTCCAAGGCAACTTCTCGGAACGAATCAGCGGGCCGTACTCGCTCAACCAGAATTGGTGCGTCGACCGCGTAATCGTGCCGTCTTCGCCACGCACGTCGATGCTGATTTCACGTTGGGTCATTTGTCGGGACTGGCCGTCGACGACATATCGAGTCGGATCCTTGGAATCCAATGTCAATTCGTAAACCGTGCCGCGATAATCGGTAGCCACCGTGTGTGTCCAGGCCATGGAAGCGTTGTACCCAATGTTGATGAGCGGCATGCCGATAACTGAGACCCCACTGACGTCATAGACACCGGGTATGGTGAGATGTGCTTGCATGAAGCGATTGGGCACACCCCAAAACCAGTGCGGATTTCCAAGTAACAGTCCGCGACCGTGACTGGTGTGTTGAGAACCCCATGCGATTGCGTTACTGCCGGCGTCCGTGGGCTCGAAGTCGACGCCCACAGGTCGCAAGGCCAATGGCGCGCTGCTCGGTGGACGTGCGTCGTACATTTCTTGATCGAACAGTCCGCTTAAAAGTACGGCATTGAGCACGCGCCGCAACACATCATCGGAAGAGATCGGTCTGACCCATGGCGCGTCACGACACGTCCGCGGCCGT
>Ga0157374_10003916_pt1 | contig 12506 bp, 10 predicted proteins | sample M25metaG_FD_115308 | JGI IMG/M metagenome (GOLD analysis project Ga0157374, IMG submission 115308) | Miscanthus rhizosphere microbial communities from Kellogg Biological Station, Michigan, USA - M2-5 metaG | ecosystem: Host-associated > Plants > Roots > Rhizosphere > Soil | place: USA: Michigan...
CGTAAACTTTGATCGGGAAGACTGGTGTTCCCGATCAAAGTTTACGAGGATTTCTTTCAAGACTTGGATAAGTGTCTCTCCTTCTGAAACAGTGTTACTAATTGCATCCATGACCTGTTCCTTCTGGACATTAACTCCTTCCAGTGCAAGGAGACATGCATCAACAGTGGCTGGGGCTTCGAAAGGTGTCCCACTTCTACCCTCATTCCTCAAGTCTTCCAAGTAAGCAAATATGTCTTTTTCGTGAGTAAAGAACATAACTGCGAGATTAAGTATCTGTCTTCTTCGCTCAACCTTCTCTGCAAATGATCTAACTCTTGATTCAAGCTGTCTAGCCAGTCTGACAATCTCATCCCGATTACATTCACCTGAATTTGCAAATTCTTCCGCTGCAGCGACCAACTTCGCTCCATTAGTGTAGGTGTTTGCTGTTACAGACTCGAAATGTTGGTGGGATTTTTGTAAAGCTTTTGCTCGATCGAGGTTCTTTCCAGTCGTCAAGTTCTTCTTCAAAAAACCTTCTCCATGAATAGAGATCCATTCAATCACTTGTCGTACATCATCTTGGAAGAGAGCGAGGGCCAGTTTCTGGTGCAACTTTATCCTCTTTGTCTTAAACACCTTCTCGAGATGTCGGTAACCCCGCATGACATCCTCTGAAGTCACGTTGATGTGAATCTGTACTTCTTGTGGGATCACTGCCTCCTGAGGAGGGGCAGTCGTGTGGAACTGAAGACAAAACTTGATGAAGTGTCGGAGCTGCTTCTCGAGTTTTTCTTTGATTCCGAGGACTTCCTTGTAGTGGGACTGGATACCATGAAACATGCTTTGGTTTAGGTGGACAAGCTCTTCCAAGAAATTGATGTCCTTTTGAGTTGCAGTGGTCGAGTCAGTTGTGGTCGAAGTATTATTACTTGGCATCTGATGGACATCGCTCTCGAGCTGTTGCAGCCACGAAGGACATGACCTAACAAAGGACTCGGCCTTTTCAAAGTAACTGTAGGCCAGAGAAAGGATAAGTGATCTCTCGTCCAGGGATCCCTTGAATTCACACCACAATCTAGACAGTCGTGAAGTCATAGTCGTAATCTTGGCCACGTTATATTGGTTTCCCAATGAAGTCTCCCGGGAGACAAGTCGGTTGCCGACCTCTTCCAGTTCGTGGAGTGAAGTGTGTATCCTAAGACACCCGGCCATGAAGTAGTCGTGTTGTTGTTGGATTTCTTTGGTCTCCGAGGTCTTCCTGCCAATCACAGTATGAGATGAGAGGAAGCGGTCTCGATTGGAGATCAACCAGTCCTGGACTTTGAGGACATCTCGTTCAAAAAGTGACATCTCCTTGGCAGGATCCATCTTTGGAATCAATCAAGCTAATCAGGATGGGTTAAGTGATATATAATTCAAGACTAATGTTTGGTTGAAATAAAAGGTGGGATGAATGGCTGTGATGTAATCAAGTAGAGGTGGTTGGTTTCAAGCAGTCTTTATAGTTGTAGTTGCCATTGTAACTCAGAACACATTCGTCAAGAGTACTATGCCCATGTCATGTCAGGTCGGCCAAGACATGGCCGACATCCTCTCCTTCAGATACAGATGTTTAAAGAAAACAAGCGAAGTAAATGGGAGGAGAAGTGCATTCATTCATTCATACCTTCAAGAATACAGGCCGATAGAGAACAAGAGGACCTCTAGTGTCCTACGGCTCCGGAGTTATATAAGTTCTTTAGGAAATTTAACGAAATTTCATACTGTTCTCCTTCAAGATTACTATCCCGTTTGACTTGAAAGTAATCTTAGTTCTTTGGGAATCAAATGGAAGAAGCAAAGTATCCTTCCAATTATCAAAGATAAGATATCTCTGATATCTTGCTTGCATTACGTTCTGCAACTTGACTTGTTTTATCGATTGATTTAATGCATGATTGAGTTTAATATCGTTTTAATCTCAACAACACTTGGGATACAAAAATAACTAGGAATTCATAGAATAAGCCCAGTTGTCTCCGAACTGGTTATGCTTCGCTTCATCCAATCGATCCAGGTCTCCTGCGACTCGTTCTCGTGATCCTTTACTAAAGACCTTGTCCATAAGTCGTTCTCTGGGCTTCTTGGGCACATTTTTTGTCAGATTATTCTTCCTCTTCACACCCTTTCCTTTCTTTGGCATCGAGAGATTCACTCCAGTTGCTGCTTCTATGTCTCTCAGTAGTGATGGGTCCTGCCAGTCTGGTACAGCACTATCCTTTTTCTTTTCTTCTCTGATTCTGTCCTCTTCATTAACTGGGGTTCCAATCTCATCCCTGTCGACAATGACACCATGAAAAGGACATTTGTTGGCATCTTGACGAGGACATAGCCTGCCAGAAGGAAGAGGAGCTCGACAGCATCTCCCCTCTTCTCTTGAATCTGCATCCCTTGAAGTGGAGGGAAGTGGGTCAAGTCCATAGAGATGTCTCTCGTGTTGAGGGATTCCAATCTGGAGCCCAGGTTTGTCCTCGACTTCGATAAAATCCTCATTGTCATCACTTTCCTCTTCACTGACATTGTGATTCGAAGCAGACAAAACATTCAAGTCTGCCAGTTTGGAAATGACTGCCAGAACAGTACTCTTCAAGTCAATGGCTTGTTTCAGTGTTTCTTCAGTAAATTCTACTCCTTTACTGAGGTTCTGCATGATTGACTTTAGTTTTGGGAGGGAATCTCTGACAAGTAACTTGTATTGGTCTCGTATGACTTGGACTATGTCCTTGCTGTCTTCGTTTACTTCGACCGGGAATTTTGTGTCAAGAAATAAAGTCAATTCAAAGGTTGAAGATATGAGTCCATTTTCCTGTTGACTTTTCTGGCCACTGACCTCATGTTGGATCTCTTGTCTCCCCCCTCCTTCATCATCCACTTGAGAGGTTGAAACAGATGTAACATCTTGTTCCACTTGATCCCCTGCTGATTCTATCACTTCCTCATTTCCATTCTTAGGGACCAACAGTTCCACTGCCTCATTCACTTGACCCAGGATTCCATTGATTTCATGAGAGACTTCATTAAATGATTGCACAACAGATTCCATTTGTTTTTTCAACATCTGCTTCCTCTTCTCTTCTTCCAGTCTTTTCTTTTCCTGTTCTTGTCTGGAAACAATAGATCTCGATGACAAGTCTACTCCTGACCTGGACAGGTACTCTACTGCAGCTGCAAGAATAGGGTATCCTGTTGAGAAGTCTCGATTCCAAATGTCAAGAACCTCCATCGCTGTAGTCAAGAGCTTCTTGTGAAGGGTCTTTGGTGGTGGAAGACCAGAGGCAGCCTCTGGATATGGAGACAGACCAGTGAGAAGTAATAATGAGTCCAATGGTTCCCCACCAGACATGAGTAGACTTCTCAAGGAATGCGACCGAATAAAGAGCTCATTCAGGAGCAGGAGGGTCGTGATTCGGATACAACAGTTTTTATTCTCCAGTTGGGTCATCAGGAGACTGTCATGAGAAAACATGAGAAATCATTGCATCATTCAAACAACATTTTATACCGAAAGACATCTGAAATGACATCCTGTCCTCCGTCCCTGCAGAGCTTCTTGAGGGTCTTGAGGTCCGCATGTTGGAGAAGGTCATTCTTTAATGTAATACCACTGGTTGTCAGGGTCTCAATCAATTTTCCTGGAGAGGACATGGTTCTGGAAACTCATGATAAAGTAAGACATGAAAACGAAGACCAAGAAAACCCTGAACAAACATTATAAACAGAGGGGTTGGACTGTCATTTACAATATTTTTTATTGCATTTTTGCTTGGAATCTTAACATATATTTGTTTTAAAATTTTGAGCGAATGAAAGTGGGTTTGGATTTTAGTTGTTGTGTCTGTTTCAATGTCTATTCTTAAAACCATAACCATTTACTCACAGCTTGACAGGGCAAGACACTCCCTGTAGCCTATCTATCTATCTATGCCGTCTGTCTCTCTCTGTTTGACTCCCATTGATTGCGGCCTCTTAATGACCAGAGGAAATGGAATGAGAAAAAGTTCATGGCCACCTGAATGGTCATCGAGAGTTCTTGTGATGATGATGAATCTTGTTCATTTGCCAGAATGTGATTCACTCTCTCAGGGGTCCTAAATGGGGACCATGATTGAAAAAATACTTCAACTCTAGCAGTGGGTGAGTCAGAGGGAAGTTAACTGACCATCCGGACAAGACAACTACAGGGAAGTATGTATGTAAAGATGCTCTCTCTATTTTTGTAAGGAAACTTGAATAAGTGCATCCCTGCTGCTGACCAAGTGATGGGATGGGAGACACATTGAGGACCTGCAGAGAGAAAATCTTATCTTTTCTTCACCTGCTCATCTCCCAGTTTCTCTGGTCAATTGCTATGCATCTGAAGAAAAACAAGTCAGAGAGAAAGACACGAGCCGTTGAAATTGTTTTGTGAGGAAGAAGAAGATGGTTTTACAATCCATGGCATGTTTGTACTACTTCTTTCTCTTGCTCTCGAGTGTGTATGGTATATTCAGTCGTCAGTCAGAGAGACCTGTCACTCAACATGATCATCTTCTCTCTTGTGTCTCAAGCTAAGCATCTCAATGTAGATGTTTATTCAAGACTTGAGAGGGACGTCCATCACCATCATCTTCACAAAAGTTGTAACAAGTAATACTCTCTTTCTTTAAGTCTGGCAGAACTCGCAGGTGAGCATGAAACATCAGCCCCATAGAGTGAGTCAATGCGATAGAGATTGACGTTTTGTTTGCCTTGGGATCACAGACTGACTGGACACTTTTAGTAGTCTTGCACTCATGAAGCCCAGGCTGTAAAGTGTAGTGTAGTAGTCGAAGGCAAAATAAAACCATTCAAGTCTTCCTCCTGTTGCTCCACACACTTGGAATGCTTTCGAGGACTTATTCTATTATATTCTAAAGTGAAGGAAGCAACTCATGATGGACACACAGGGAGAGAGAACTCAATCTAAACACATGGCTCTCGAATATAAAACAGCCGTCTTCTTCATACAACTTCCTTCAACAAATAAATTGAATGACTAGTCACTCAGTCAGTGAGAACAACTTTTATGATTCGCTTGTCTAACAATAGAATGAAAGCAAAGATCAACGGCAACGTTTTATTCATTTCTTTTCGGCATTCAATTTGAGAGCAAATGCATTGAAAGTGATTTTTATGGCTCAAAAACAATGTGCTCTCCATCACTTTCACGATACTCTAGTTTTACAGAATCTTGACAGGCATTCAATTTTCAAGGGAAGATGGTCTCTATCATTACGTCTTGAGATAAAATTGCAGTCTCCCTCGTCAGACTAAATGGGTTGCACGAGTTGTCGCATCAGAATGAAAGATGTTCACCTTCTTTTACTCCTCTGCCTCAAGAATCGCTGGAGGACTGACTTCCATGGAAGAAAAATACCTGTAGACATAGAGGAGGGTGAGATGAAGAGAGAATTCCTGTTTACTTGACACTCCTTCTGCCCTCCTTCTCTCGGGGTGTCTTATCGTCGACAGACTGTCAGCAGGTAAAACTGAGACCAAGAGCTAATGAAAGAGATCTTGATTCTCATCCGAAGGAGAGGAAATAAATGTCAACACGAGTCTTAAGATGCTTCATCTCCCTCTGCATCAAGAGTTCATTACACATTTGAGTGGGAAAACACAGTAATGCATGTCAAGGATGGCACATTCCTAGATCAAGTTGCGATTTCGAGGAACTTTTAAAACATGAAGAAAGGAATTCTTGCTGATATGAATTGAAACAAATCAAGGCAATGTAATGATTTCATTTGAGAAATGAATGGTCTCCACCCTCTTTTTCAGTTCAAAGTCATCAACACATTACTTTCAAATTCATATTCATAGCCAACACTCACTCAATGGACAGGCAGTCAGTCAGGAGCAGGTAATTTACATCAAGAGATTCATACATGTATATCTGTCGAGGTTGAGGTGTAAATTAATCGTCGGTGGATCCAAGTAATTACAGGGAAGAAGTAGAGATGAGAAGGAGACATGATGTGGAAGAAAGAAAAGTAACAATGACTTGATTGTACAGAGAAGATCTCTTTGAGTTCTGCCTACACAAACTCTGTAAATTCCCTTTGAATATGAAGATGATGATGTCTGCGGTCAGACAAGAGTAAAGGTTGCGTGCAAAACACACTTGAACATTACTGTTTTGTGAGGGACGTGACTCCAGAGAAATGTTAGTGCATCATAAAGAAATGCAACATGATTTCAAGTCTCCCATTCACTCAAAAGCAGCCGCAAATTCACTAATTATTGGGTCTTCTTTCTTGAGAACTCTGTGTCAGTCTTCATGTTCCTCTCTTTCTTTCTTTCTTTCCATCAGTTCAACTACACCTTGACTTATGTACAGATCTCTAGTCTACATAGAGTTCATGGAAACATTAGTGATGCAAAGTCGACCTTGATTTTAAAAGAAGATCATGGGAGACCATGGGAGTCATCCTTTCAATTCAAATTCTACAGTCTAGTCGTTAATCAGATCACAAAGACAGGCTAAATGGATCAGAGGCTGGTAATGAGATTCACTCCATTCTTGGTTATCAAGGCAACTCAAATGGTCATTCATGAGAGTAAGCGGTCTCTTTTCATCCATTTGTTCAGTGGTCTCTCTTTCCTTTCAATTTTCTTGGCCTCCGAGAGGACTCTTTTACAAAAATTACCCCAAGTCTTTGAGTATAACTGTCAGGATTGTATTGCGCACATCAATCGTGGTATTTCTATCGTCATTGAATGGACCTTCTGGCAAGGATTAGTACTTTGTAAGTAAGTAAGCCTACTACTCCTCCCTTACCTTATCTTTCAAAGTAGTTTCCAGTTGTTCTCTTATTATTATCCCTTTTAGTTTCTCTTGACCATGAGTTAGTTTGTCATTCTTTGACGCGACAACGATTCTCGCTTCGAATCCTGTGAATCGTGGTTACATCCTCACTCCCTCTCCCTCGCTTTCCTACCTTGAATTCTTAAGGAGAGCCCGAGGCCAGTCGTGCAATTAGGCTTAAGAAGTAGACAGAGATAGGAAAAGGAAAGAACAAGCATAGATAAGGGAGACAGAGAGAGGGAGTACAGGAAGGAAGAGAGAGAAAGATAGGAATCCATCCTCATCCTCGCTTTGAGTGAGAAGATGGTTCAAGTCAAGTCAATAACGACCACCACCAGCGGGAACATGAGGTTAGAACAAGTTTGAAACTTCCATAAGTTTTACTTACTAAAGAGAAACTAAGAATGATTTGCTTTAAGACACCCATCACTAACCATGTATCACTATTTTGCTTAAATAATGTTCAAGATAATCTGTACCTGACTTTCATAGATTTTCTTGTTGTTGTTCAATCTGTATGTTACTCCTCCTGATCCTCCCATCACACAAGACCATTCTTTATGTCGATGGCAAGTAGATTTTTATCTTAACGAGTGGACGAGGAAGAGGGAGGACTAAGAACCAAGAACTCAAGTCAGAGCAAATAACAAGACAGTACTGTTGCTTCCCATCCATTTCTCATCCAAGACTGTCCCTCTCATTCTTCATTCCTTATTTACGGCTGAGTTAGTTGTTGTTTGTTCAGTCTGTGCGACCACGACTAACCACTCAAATTCTTGTGGATAAACAAGAATGAGGTCTAAACAATTTGCCGGAGTTTCTTTCACTCGTGAATCATGAGTATGAGGCTCAAGACTTAAAAGATAAGATTCAGAGAAAGTTATGATTATTATTATTATCATTATTGTTTCCAAAATTAGTACAACAGGAGTGACTGTACAAAATGATTGTGAGGATCAGATGTGAGTGATGTGATCACAAGTGCTCTACTGCTCAATAAATAGGATTGAGATTACATTCATTCATTATAAAATGTCTTTTTTTCGACTAAAAGTTGCCTCTCTCTTTCATACAACTCATTTGAGGAACTTGTTGTCCGATTCCGTGACAGCTGTGTCTTCTTGGAAGGATTGATAGAAGGGATGGATAAGCATCTCATGTCCGATCATTCATGTCTCTTGTGGTCTCGTGTCGTTCTCTTTGTATGACAAGAGCAAGTGATACCATGATCTCTTGATCTCTGGCTTAAGATTCGAAGGAAAGGAACCCAATGGAGAGACAGAGTGTGTGCTATTGTGTTGACTTTTTCATTATTCTTTTCTTGAATGAACAAGTTAAGCCGGTTTCAAATGTCCTGTCGCCTTCTTGTTATTGTCTTGTTTGTCCTGCTTCAGTTCAAGAGAAGGAGGCAGGAAAACATGTATAAAGATGTCAAGCTTTTGTAGGAGAGTCAGTTTGAATCCGACAAAAAAGAGAGAAGACTAGTGGTTGACAAAGAAAGACATGCATGTATGCATGTATGACACATTTCATAAGTTGTGTGAGAGGATCAAACGGAGGATGAAAAACGATGTACTTGTTGTTCATTGACTTGTTAGTCTCCCTCACCTTAACAACTGCTCTTCAATAGAATCGACTTGACGTTTGATTGGTTTGTCGGTCTCTTTTTGTGAACAAGAAGTGCGTAAATCATATTCGAACTGTCATGTTCTTTACTTTTACTCCCTCGACTGCCTCTTCCTGTCAAGTCTACTTCAGTCTTCATTTCAAGGGCGAGTCTGATGCAACAAACAGACAAAGTTAGTCCATATTCTCTAGTGCTGTCTGTCAATCGAGAAGGAAAATTAGATTCGTGATTCGAATTAAATCACTGATTTAAGTGAGAAGTCTCTCATGCTCTTCTAACGGCTGAGTGAACACTTTTCTTGCCTTCGAGTCTTTTCTTGTCTTGTCTTCCCTCCCTACTTCCCTTGAAAAGTTGCAGGTGGTGTCTATTCCTCCCAACCTTTTCTTGAATGAAAATGAATGTGAAATATACTGGAAAAGGGATCCCTCGAAAACCAAGAAAAGAATGAGGGAGGGATTGTGTTGTTGTAGTCCAGCAGCAGGAGTTGGGCAGATGTCTTGGTCGGTCACTTCTATTCTTCTCTGACTTGAAAGGAATGAATGCATGTCAAGGGGCTCGAACATCTCTTCACACAAACGATGTCCATTCGAGGAGAACACACGTCACGAGTTCGATTTCTTGTCCGGAATATAAGAGGGTCGTGAGTCTCATGTAATGTATTGTCTCCCATGTATCTCTCTTGTTGTTGATTCAATTGGTTCCGCGATTCTTCTTCTTCAGTCGAGAAAGAAACTTGTTTTCGCCCAAATATTCTTCCTTTTCTAAGAGACCGCTATTATTCATTCTACTCCTCTTATATTCGAGATGGGAGAGCGAATCATTATCATTGATTTTCTTCGCACCCTCTCTCTCTCTCATGATCGAGGTTCACTTACAGTTGCTCTTGATATTCATTTTTCTCTGCCTTCATGTCCAGCAGTTACGCCACTCAGTCTTCATGAGCCCTCATGATCATTCATAGGAGATGCATGTCCATGATAACGAGATGCCGCAGCAACAAAAGCTCGAGGGTGTGATCATCTAACTAAGGAATCACGACTTAGTGTATGAGTTGCTTGACAAACTGATAGCACTTCCCTCGATGACGGGACGGGTACGGAGATGGGAGGCTGAGGGAGGAGTGGGATGAAGCAGATGAAGATTGACTTGACCATGAAGCAGATCCATCACTTTGTTCGATCGACTGTCTCTTCCTAAATGGACTCAGGGCTCTTCCTTCTCGAGAGAAACCCAGAGCCCAACTCGGGTTATAAAGGGACTCGAAGGTCGTGTAGTAGTTGTCGGACACGTCTTCTCTAAACATACACCGGCGACCAGATCCCGACAACTGGATAGATAGTAACAAACAAACAAAGACATGAGGATTTAGTACTCTTGTACTACTAAACTCAATAGAAATTCCAAAGACAGAGGCAGACGGACATAATTGTTATGGAGAGAAATTCCCTGTAAAAATGCTGTCAAGTTCAGACAATGCATGTCAATGCTTCCTCTTCTCGTTATTCAAATAAGGCTACTGTATCCCTCACTCACTGTATAATTATTCAAATCAAGTACCTGACCATGACTATCATTATGCAGACTACATTTTCGAAATCACACTCGCAATTATCGAGCAAATGATTATGCAGTGAGAGAAACGACAAGTATAGCTTTTGTAAGAAATAACGGATGAAACAAAACTTGTACTTTTTTGTAATATTCATGTTATTGCTCTCCAAAGTTTCATGGCATTCAACTCATTGTTTGAACAAAAAGACATCTCAAGGGTAGAAAGGAAAACTACACCGAGAGAACAAGAAGTTTGACGTACAATTGTATTTACTTTAACTACAGAAACTACTCGATATCCTATCTGTGTGAGGTTTCAAGTATCAGTTTCAGTGGCACTAACTGTTGCATCTTTGCATGACGACTGAACAGGGATTTGTAAATATTTCTACAGAAACAAAAAACTTGTCTCACTTTCACTTGCGAAACGTCTAGCTTTTCAGGAAAACTTTTCCAAGAAAGACAGATGACTTGCGGAGGATAAAAGAGATGTCAGCTTTAAAGTTGTTGCACAAAAAGAAGAAATCAAAGCAGGATAATCTCAAAATTAATTGGGGATTAACTTGAGGACACGTATTCAAAGTTAAAGAGAGATCATCATCAACTGTTTCCTTGAAATGACTTACTCTTGTGACAAGTTTGCCAGTCTTGTTGAAGCAGAGGAAGGAACCGGATCGTTTAGCCCGGATGCTCACAGTAATAAAGGGATTGATGTGAGAACCCAGGTTGTGACTCGACATCACCAGGAGGGCTGATACAAAGAAAAAAGAGAGATATCATCTTGAGTACATCTAAACAGGGGGTGAATTAATGTTTCTTTCTTTACTTACAGTCATCCTCAGTTGACTCTCCAGAGAATCTAGCACTTATTCTGGATGCGGTAACCCTGGTGCCCTCAATGTGTATGTGACCTCCAGAGCACCTGTTGTAGAGCAGAAAGTGTTTGGAAGACATGGGTCGTTCAAGTAGAGAATGCTGTCTCTGACGAGATGTTGGAGGTAAAGGGATGGAAGAGGGTGTTGAGAATTCCAACTCTTCTTCCGGAAGTTCGGGGTCTTCATTAACTGGGTTGACATCATCCTGCTCTTCATAGTCTTGACTGGAATCGGGTTCCTCGTGAGTTCTCTTGTGATGACTCGTAAAGGTTCCCAGTGGAAGGATAAACATGTTCTCTGGAGGTGATTGTGTTGTCTCGGGAGAGATTTGTGTGGTTGAGATGTCTGAAGGTGATTCTGATATACTACTCTTGATTGTACTTGATATACTTGAGGATGAACTTGAAACAACTTGTTCACTCTTATCTTGATCTCTTTTTGGTGATGACTCTGACTTTTTTGAATACAAGTCCTGATATCCTGAGTCGGAAAGGACTTGAAGTGACGGTGGTATCGATGACATGACAGTTGATGATGGTGAGGGTGTAGAGGATGAAGAGGACACTTGCAAGTCAGTCTTTGGATCAGAAGGTTCGTCGAGTGACTTGTTATTAAAAAGGAAAAGGATGAGGAGGATGAAGTTATACCTGGATCGGAAGGAAATAATTAATCATGACAATTTCCAAGGAAGACTTGTTAACTTACAAGAATGAAGTGAATGCCATTCCATTCCATTCAAAGGTAACAAGAAGAAGGCTTGTTCACTCACAAGAAAAAGAAAAGAAACTGGAGAAGAACATGCTCTACGATGTTGATCCTATGAAAGCTAACCGTGTTCTGACTGCTTTCAAGTGCCGTCTCTTGCACTACAACTTTCGCATCCGACTGTGAATCATGAGCGAAGGGAACAAAACGAAGACGAGAAGAGAAAAGTGAGAGATGCCTACCTTGGTTTACTGTCAATGATTCTTCTCGCTTTCCTTCTTGTCTTCTTGTAAAGGAATTTGGAAGAGTAAAAGCGCCTCTTTTACTTGTTCTCTCTCAGTGTGACGTGTTGACCATCCTTCAGAGACTTTACTGTCTCATGCCCTCAGAACCTGAAAGACAGTTGATTAAAAAGTCTCTGGTTCAGAGGAGGACAAGAAAATACAGTGGCCGTCATCTTTCATCTTCAGACACTAAGGACTCAAGGGGTGGAGATGAACTTGAGAAATACCTCTCAAGTCCATGGGTGACCGTCGTAGTAGTCTCTTGTTTGACTATTTTTCATCGAAAGGCTGATCATCCTGTCTTGTCTTTCCATCGATACCTTGATCTTCTCCCTGAGAACCCCTGAGTGACCCAGTCGTTTATCAAAAAGCAAGGCATCTTCGAGACCTTAACTGACAAGAAGGCGGCCTCGTTGTCTTGTCTGTTGAAGAAGAGGAGGAGGTAGATTTTCATCGTCTCTTGTTTGGCCTCGAGAAACAAACCGATAGATTCCAGTCCTTGACATGAAATGTCTTACCTGTTATTCAAGAGGTATTGAGAGCTCTTGACGAGGGATAAATTGCCTGATCCATAGTCAACAGAATTATGTCGAGTCAGAGTTGAAGAGGAAAAG
>Ga0157374_10003917_pt1 | contig 12506 bp, 11 predicted proteins | sample M25metaG_FD_115308 | JGI IMG/M metagenome (GOLD analysis project Ga0157374, IMG submission 115308) | Miscanthus rhizosphere microbial communities from Kellogg Biological Station, Michigan, USA - M2-5 metaG | ecosystem: Host-associated > Plants > Roots > Rhizosphere > Soil | place: USA: Michigan...
CAGACGCGTAAACCAGTCCGCCAACGGCGCCGTGGCCGAGGCTTGCAGCAAGGCCTGCGGCCTTCCCAAAATTGCGAGGTCTTCTTCTAGTGGCGCGGAATCATATACGAGGCTGAAGGCGTCGACCGGTCGCGGATCGCTCAACAATTCGCCCCACCAGAATCCGGATTCCACGCCGATCGAGGGAATGTATTTGAGTTGATGGACGTCCGCGACTGGCGCGGTTTGGTCCAGTGTGTGATTGGGTTGCGGGTAGAAAACTGTTTCGTGCACATCGCGCGGCGGCCAACCGTCTTCGCGCCGCCACTCACCGGGAACGTTCTCGAGATTCGGATCTGGAGGATGCCAATGCTGCATATAAATGATCAGCTTGGGATCGTTCATCACTCCGGTGTCGCGTCCCTTAAGCCAGTAGTCCCACCAGCGGACTGCCTCTTCACGCCACTCGATTTGTGGGCCGGGGACCGCATCGTGGGGAAAGTTGTGGTTCGATGGGCCGACGATCGCCCTCAGCGGGGCGTTGGTCTGTTGCAGCATGTCAGTGACGCTGTCACGATAACCGTCGAGCAGGCCACCGATGAGAAAGCACGGAATCTGAATGTCACGATAGGGACGTACCGGACTTCGCCAGAACGGGCCATCATGTTGATGTTTGAAATAAAGCAGAGACCAGGGCGGAGCATCGAAGCGCGGGCCAAGAACTTTTTCGTCGAGTGTGTAATCGGGCGCGCCAGTGATGCCGGGCGCCATGTCCATGTTCAACTCGAACTCATCGACGTGGGCCATTCCGTCGATGTAGTGGACATCGTCGTGAAAAAGTTCGGCGGTGGCGTCTACCGCGATGATGGCCTTGAGTTCGGGCGCGTGCCGCATCGCCATCTGAAGGGAATTGAAGCCGCTCCAGGAAATTCCCATCATGCCGACGCTGCCGTTCGACCATGATTGGTGCGCCAGCCAGGCGATAATCTGCAATCCGTCGAGTTGTTCCTGTTCTGAGTATTCACGGTCGGTGGGAACGCCTTCGCTGTTGCCGAAGCCGCGGATATCCACGCGGGCGCATACGTATCCGCGCCGCACAAAGTAAGCGTAAAGAGAGTAATCACGCTCCGCTGTGCCGTCGTCTTTTCTGTAGGGATGATATTCGAGTACCGCCGGAAACTTCTCCTCTCCTTTGCCGCCGTCAGGCATGTAGAGCGTGACCGCCAGGCGCACACCGTCTTTCATTGGAATCCATGTGTTCTCCATGCGGATGTTGTAGGCCGGCGGAGATGGAGGCACTGCGGCGAAAGCGGTGCATCCAACGACCAGGGCAAGTCCCAAAAGAATCGAACGACAACGGAGGAACCGGATCTTCATGATTCGTACCAGCGGAAGCCATGGCGTTGCTCTTCTTCCAATTGCTTGACCAGCTTGAGCGTTCGCGAGCGCCGATGGTTGGCGCAGGCGAGCACGATCACGTTGAATAGCGCCATGGGAGCGACGTAAGAAGAGCCGAATGAGGGGGTCGCGATCGAGGTCAGAAAAAATTCATGAGCGAACTGTCCGATGGGGGAGACGAGCGTGTTGGTGATGCCAACACAATACGCTCCGTTGGAACGGGCCTGGCGCAATCCCTCGACGGTTTGCCGCAGGCCACGGCCATGACTGACGGCGATAACGAGATCTCGCTTACCCAGAAAGCGAACTTTGTGCACGACTTCCGCAGGTGTGGTGGCGCTGGTCACCGGCAGTCCAAGGATGATCAGCATGTGCTCCAGAAAATTCACCAGGTTGGCGGCGAGGTCACCGCCAAGCAGGACCACGTGCCGGGCTGCATAAAGCCGGCGCACCAGAGCAGCGATCTTTTGCGGTTCGATAGTTTGGACGAGACGGTTCAGGCTCTTGACGTCCTGATCGAGAGAAGCCCGGACCTGCGTCGAGATGGCTGACTTTCCCGCCGGTCCGGTCTGCATCGTGTCGAGCGATGTGGCGTGGGCGATGGACAGTTCGTGCACGTAATGCTGGAATTCGCGGTAAGAATCGAACTTCATTCCGCGAACGATTCGGACCATTGTGGCCGGATCGGTCTTTAGTCGGGTCGCCACCGCACGCACACTCAGCAGGACAAATTCACGCGGCCGTTCGAAGACGGGGCGAATGATCTGTTGTCGTTTGGGGCTTAGCAGGCTTATACGAGCCGACGGGCTCATAACTTGAACTGGACGGGCAACTTTCCGCAGCTTTCTCATCGGGCACAAAAGCATGTTGGAAACCCGCGTCCTTGTCAACAGCAGGAACCACCACGAACCACCTAGGGGCGGATGCCATCATCCGCCCAGTCGAGTGGAGCTCGACAGGTTCTTGCATCCCTCGAATTGCGGAGCTTCGCGCCGCCGGGCGGATGAGGGCATCCGCCCCTACGTGGTTCGTGCAACACGCGGGTGCGTATAATGCTGGCGCGACACCAAATTTATCGAGGGACACTCCATGGATCCGAATTCGGCGTCCCAATCCCGCAGCCGGAGAGATTTTCTTACCACCACGAGTTTGCTAGCTGCTGCCGTGGCTGCTCCAGGAACAGCGTCCGCGCTGTCGGCCAGCCGCGCGCCAGAGGCCGATGAAAAGACGGCTTCTCCAGGCCCGTTGCGCAAGATTCCCATCGGCGTATTCGATTCTGCGTTTCCCAACCTGTCATTGGACGAGTTCATCGAGAAGTGCGCCAGTATCGGAGTGGAAGCGGTGGAGATCGGGACCGGCGGATATCCCAATTCGGCTCACTGTCCGGTGAAGGAACTACTCGAGGATGCGGGCAAAGCGCGTGCCTGGAAAAAGAAGTTCGAAGATCACAATATTCAGGTGGCGACGTTCAGCTGCCACGGCAATCCGGTATCTCCCGATCCAAAGACCGCGGAACGCGACGCGGAATCATTCCGGCATACCGTGCTGTTGGCGGAACGTCTGGGAGTGAGCGTGATCGTGGGCTTTTCGGGTTGTCCCGGCGGCAGTCCCACGGACACCATGCCTAACTGGGTCACTTACCGCTGGCCGCCCGAATACGGGAAGATGCTCGATTGGCAGTGGAAAGAGAAAGTCATTCCGTACTGGAAGCAGGCGGCCAAGTTTGCGCGTGAACACGGAGTCCACAAGATAGCGCTGGAAATGCATCCCAATTTCGTGGTGTACAACCCAAAAACGCTTTTGCAGTTGCGCGAGGCCGTTGGCGAGGAGATTGGCGCCAACTGCGATTTGAGCCATCTTTTCTGGCAGCAGTGCGACGCGGTGGAAGTCATTCGCATGCTCGGTAAGCAGAATGCGATTTTCCACGCCCATATGAAGGACACGACCTTCTACAAGGAAAATGTTGACCGCTACGGCGTACTTAACTTCGCGGCCGAAAAAAAGGATTTACCACAAGCTTCGGAGACGTTCCGGGCTGTCGGCTACGGCCATAGTGCGGGGACTTGGAAAGAAATCATGCGGGCTTACATGGAAGTTGGTTATCAGGGCATTTTCAGCGTTGAAAATGAAGACCCAATTCTTTCCGGCGAGGTGGGAGTCGAGCGTGCCCTGTATGTGCTGAAGAATGTCAGGAGTGAATTGCTGGGGACGGCTTAAAACTGCGGCTTTCATCATAAGCTGATCAGTCCGAATCAACGCAAGGTCCCTCGACTTGCTCTCACCGCGCAAGCGCGGCTCATGCGGCGCTTGGGATGACAGGTCGTGTTAGGTAACCGTTGACCTTGCTTCCCGCTACAGCGTAAGCTGCCAGAGCGTTGAATTTTCGTCGGAGCAATAATGCAAAGACGTGAAGCTTTACGGCTCTTGGCCTCCGCTGCCGCTCTTCCTCTACTTTCCCGACAGGCGTTTTCGATGTTTCAGGCGGTGCACGAAGGGCTTCCTGAACAGGCCGTTCTGAAAACTCTCAATCCTCATCAGAACGCAACCGTTACAACCATTTCCGAACTCATTATTCCTCAGACCTCTACTCCTGGTGCCAAGGCGGCACGCGTAAACGAGTTTATCGATCTGATCCTTACCGAGTGGTACGACGAGGAGGAAGAGGCCACGTTCATGACTGGCCTGACGGATGTCGACAAGAGTGCCCGCGAACTGTTCGGCAAGGATTTTGTCGATTGCGGTGAGAAATCGCAGGTAGAGATTCTTCAGGCCCTGGACGATGAAGTAGCTGCCTCTCGCGTCCCCGACCAGCGAAGAAGGCGCGGTGTTCCACCCGAAAAGAATTTCTTTTTTATGATGAAGCAACTGACGCTGATCGGTTATTACACATCGCAGATCGGGTTTGAGCAGGAGTTGCACGGGGAGATCATTCCGGCGCGCCACGCCGCCTGCGTTCCTCTTGAAGAGGAGGCGGCGAAATAATCATGGCAGCTAATACTTATGACGCAATCATCGTGGGCTCCGGGATAACTGGCGGTTGGGCTGCCAAAGAGCTGGGCGAAAAAGGGTTGCAGACGCTAGTGCTCGAAGCGGGACGTCCCATCGATCCCGATCAGGACTACGTTGAGCACGTACCCGAGTGGGAAGTGCGCTACCGCGGGATGAGCGACCGCAAGCGGGTGCAACAGGATCAGCCTGTCCAGGAAACTTGCGGTGGGATGGACGAGTGGAACAGTAAGTTCTTCGTCAACGACAAGCAGAATCCTTACACCACCGAACCCGGCAAGCCATTCTTGTGGATTCGCGGCCGCCAACTCGGGGGCCGTTCGATAATCTGGGGACGGCAATCCTATCGTTGGAGCGATCTGGATTTTGAAGCCAACCAACGCGAAGGACTCGGTGTGGACTGGCCGATCCGCTATCAGGACATCGCGCCGTGGTACGACCACGTCGAGGATTTCATCGGAGTCTCGGGCCAGAAAGAAGGACTTTCGCAACTGCCGGACGGCCATTTTCTGCCTCCGATGGAATTGAATTGCGCTGAAGTTGTGGTCAAGGACGCAATCGCAAAGTATTTTCCCGGCGAGCGCCTTATGACGATCGGGCGTACCGCGATCCTGACACAGGCTCACAACGGCCGCGCGGCCTGCCACCAATGTGGACCATGCGCTCGCGGGTGCATCACGCGCTCTTACTTCAGCAGCCTGAATTCGACTTTGCCTGCCGCTTTGAAAACCGGTAAGGTGACGGTGCGTCCGCACAGTGTCGTGCACAGTCTGATCTTCGATTCCAAGAAAAGGAAGATCGCAGGCGTGCGGGTCATTGACGGGAAAACACGCGAAGCCATCGAGTTTCGCGGACGAATTATTTTTCTGTGCGCATCCGCACTGGAGTCTGCCCGCATCCTGCTGAACTCTTCGACCACCGAATTCCCCAACGGTCTCGCTAATTCGAGCGGGGAACTTGGACGCAATGTGATGGACCACTGCATGGGGGGCGGCGCGAGAGGTCGCGTTCCGGGAAACGAAGATCGCATCCAGCTGGGAAACCGGCCTAACGGAATTTATGTTCCACGCTTTCGTAATGTGAAGCAGAAGCATCCGTTGTTCCTGCGCGGGTATGGCTTTCAGGGAAGTGCCAGCCGTCCCAAGTGGGAGCGTGGGACCGAAATGCGGGGCTTCGGCGCGGAGTTCAAGCACACCCTCAGTCGGCCGGGCCCCTGGAATATGTCGTTCTATGGCTTCGGGGAGTGTTTGCCCAACCACGAAAACTATATCGAGATCGACAAGACCAAAGTGGACGCGTGGGGAATCCCCGTGCTGAGGATCAGTTGTATGTGGCGCGAAAATGAGCGCGCCCTGTTGAAAGACATGTCGATTTCAGCGGCAGAGATGCTCTCCGCGGCGGGGGCGAGGGACATTGAGCCCCTCATGGAGGACAACGCTCCCGGCCTGACCATTCATGAAATGGGCACGGCGCGCATGGGGAAAAATCCGAAGACTTCAGTGCTCAACAAACATAACCAGGCCCACGACGCCAACAATCTGTTTATTACCGATGGAGCGTGCATGGCTTCGTCATCGTGCGTGAATCCATCACTTACCTACATGGCCCTGACCGCGCGGGCCGCTGACTACGCGGTTGCTCAAATGAAGCGAGGAGAACTTTAACTATGGACCGACGAGGTATGGACCGACGAACTTTTCTGGGAACCATGACCGCCGCCACCGTTCTGTCCCGCAACCTGGCTTGGGCAGCCGGCGATCACAAGATCGACAAGGTTGGCATACAGCTCTACACCCTGCGGAGCGCCATGCAGAACGACTTCGAGGGCAAGCTGGCGAAGGTGGCGGAGATCGGCTATCGCGAAGTCGAGTTTGCAGGCTACGACGGACATACTCCGCAGGAGATCCGCGCCATGCTCGACCGTCACGGACTCACGGGCCCCTCCGCACACACACCCTATAAAACTCTGGGCGCCGACTTTGCCAGCGTTCTGGACGCGGCCCATGTGATCGGCCACAAATATATCGTCAATCCTTATATCGACGACGATGTTCGAAAAGGTCTGGACGGATGGAAGCGTGCCGCCGAAACTTTCAATCGCGCAGGCGAGGCCTGCCAGAAGGCCGGAATCCAGTTCGCGTACCACAATCACTGGTTCGAATTCGCGCCGGTCAACGGAGAACTTCCTTACGACATTCTTCTCAAGGAATGCGACGCCAAACTGGTGAAAATGGAAATGGACCTGTGCTGGATCATGGTGGGCGGGCAGGATCCCTTCGAGTATTTCAATAAATATCCCGGCCGCTTTCCGCTAGTCCACGTGAAAGACCTGACCAAGATTCCGAAAACGGATGCGTCCGGCGGACAGAACTTTGGCGACTCGCTGGATGAGATGACCGAAGTGGGCAGTGGAATCATTGAATGGAAGAAAATCTTCGCGCAGTCCGACAAGGCGGGAATCAAGCACTACTTTGTCGAGCACGATCATCCGAAAGATCCGTTCGCCAGTGCCAAGACGAGTTACGAATACCTTTCCAAGGTTCGCTTCTAATTGCGCTTTTAGGTTATGAAGAAGAAGCTTCCCGGAGAGCCTGATGGCACAAGTGGTTCGTTCACCGAAGGTCTATGACGTTTGCATCATCGGATCGGGGGCGGGAGGCGGCACCGCCGCGAAAGTACTCACCGAAGGTGGCCTGAATGTCGTAATGCTGGAGGCGGGCCCGCCGCTGAATCCGCAGAAGGATTTCAAAGAGCACATTTGGCCCTACGAACTGCCCCATCGCGGCGTCGGCGTCGGTGCAGAGTTAAGGCATGAACTCGGCGACGAATTCATGGCGCCGAACGGCGCCTGGGAAATTGAAGGCGAGCCCTACACTTCCGCTCCCGGATCGCAGTTTCGCTGGTTTCGCTCCCGTATTGTCGGTGGACGGACCAATCATTGGGGACGTATCGCTCTCCGCTTTGCTCCGGTAGACTTCAGGTCTCGATCCACCGATGGCATGGGGGACGACTGGCCTATCACCTACGAAGAAGTTTCTCCTTACTACGACAAGGTTGAGTCCTACATCGGAGTCTTCGGCAGTAAGGAAAACATTCCCAGCGCACCAGACGGAATGTTTTTGCCTCCGCCTCCGCCGCGCTGCACTGAAACCATCATCAAGAAGGCTTGCGACAGGCTGAACATTCACTGCGTACCTTCGCGGATGGCGATTCTGACCAAGCCGCTGAACGGGCGCGCTGCTTGCCATTATTGTGCGCAGTGCGGCCGCGGCTGCATTACGGCATCCAATTTCAGTTCCAGCCAGGTGATGATTCCGCCGGCGCAAGCGACTGGACGCTTCACGCTGGTCACCGGCGCGATGGCGCGTGAGATCGTCGTCGGAAAAGACGGCAAGGCCCAAGCCGTCGCTTACATCGACAAGGCCACGAAGTCCGAGAAACGTGTTCACGCACGAGCGTTTGTGGTGGCAGCCAGCGCGTGCGAGTCGACGCGTCTGCTGCTCAATTCAAAATCCACTTTGTTTCCCGACGGCCTGGCGAATTCTTCAGGAGCGCTGGGACGTTATCTCACGGACTCGGTTGGCAGTTCTGCCAGCGGATATTTTCCTCAACTGGAGAGAATGCCGGCCCACAATCACGACGGCACGGGCGGAATGCATCTCTACATGCCATGGTGGAGATACGATCGCAAGAACGATTTTCTCCGCGGATATCACATTGAGTTTGGCGGTGGCCGCGACATGCCCGGGGTGGGCGATTTCGACCGGGTGCTCGAGGACCACGAAGGCTACGGCGCATCGCTCAAACAACATGTCCGCAAACGGTACGGCACCCACATCGGATTCGCGGGCCGGGGCGAAATGATTCCCAACGAAAAAAGCTATTGCGAGATCGACCCCGACATCGTCGACCAGTTTGGTATTCCTGTGTTGCGCTTTCACTGGGAGTGGAGTGACAACGAAATCAATATGGCGAAGGACATGCAGGAGACGTTCCGCTCGATCGTCGAAACTGCCGGTGGGACATTCATCAGCAGAGCCAAGCCTGCGGGGAAACATCCGTACGGCATCGAGGATGGCGGAGTGATTATCCACGAACTCGGCACCGCGCGCATGGGCAATAATCCGAAGACTTCAGTGCTAAATAAATATAGCCAGGCGCACGACGTGAATAACATTTTCGTGAACGACGCCGCGTCCTTCGTGACCAACCCTGACAAAAATCCGACGCTGACGATCATGGCGCTTTCCTGGCGCGCGTCGGAGTATCTGATCGATCAGGCGAAGAAGGGAAGCCTGTAGGCGCAATCTTCTGAGGAGAAATCATGGCAACCAAGTCCATATCGCGCCGCGACATTCTCAAGACTTTGACCATGGGAGCGATGGCGAGTTCCGTTCTGCGGGTGATTCCGGCGCAGGCAGCCGAATACGCGCACCACATGGTGGCTGCGGAAAAAGCTGCGGCGACGACGGGAGTTTACACGCCCAAGTTTTTCTCGCCCCAGCAATACAAAACGCTGCAAGCTCTCTGCCAGACCATTATCCCCGCCGATAGTGATTCGGGCGGCGCCATGGAAGCCGGTGCTCCCGAATTCATCGACCTGCTCACCAGCGAGAATCCCAAATATCAGTTGAAGCTGGGTGGCGGCATGATGTGGCTGGAAGCGCAATGCACCGACCGCTACGGGAAAGCTTATCTCGACTGCGCTCCCGAGCAGCAAAAAGAAATTCTCGACCTTATCGCGTTCTGCAAGAACGCCGATAAGAATCCGGAGATAAGTCAGGGCGTGGAGTTCTTCTCATTCCTGCGAGAGATGACCGCCGACGGATTTTTCACCAGCGAGATTGGGATCAAGTACCTGGGCTATGTAGGGAACACCTATATGCTGAGTTTCCCGGGATGCCCTCCGGTGCCGGAAGCCTAGCTCGTTTGGAAAGTCACGCTGTTCCGAACGGATCTTCCAATGACGGGCTTTGCGGCGTGAACAGCTCCGCGCCGTTCTCGGTGATGTGCATGTCATCCTCCAGACGCACTCCGAATTCTCCTGGAATGTAGATGCCTGGCTCGTCGCTGACGGTCATTCCGCGAACCAGCGGCGTGGCATTACCGCGGACGAGATAAGGCCACTCGTGACCGTCCATGCCGATTCCGTGGCCCACGCGATGGCTGAAAAATTTGTAGTCTGGACCGTAGCCTGCATCCGTGATTACTTTCCGCGCGGCTGCGTCCACTGCCTGGCACTCCACCCCAGGACGCGCGGCCTTCAAAGTGGCGGTCTGCGCGCGGTGTACAACTTCAAATACTTGTTTCATCTTGTCGGAAGGCTTGCCGAAGACAAACGTGCGTGTAATGTCGGACTGGTATCCCTCGATGGTGCAGCCGTCGTCCAGCATGATCAGCGAGCCTTCACGAATTGTCTGGGGAACGATTGAGCCGTGGGGGAATGAGGAATTCTCGCCGATCTCGATATCGACCTCGCCGGGAAAGCCTAGCTGTCCGTAAGCGGCCATGATCAGTTTTTCCAGTTCTGCCTGCGACATGCCTTCACGTAGCGATTGGTGTGCGGCTTTGTATGCCGTCCACGTGACCTGGTTGGCCAGTCGCATCAGTTCGAGTTCGTGATCACTCTTGATCCTGCGACAGCCGGCAGTCACCGGAGTTCCGCTCACCATCTTCACTTGCGGTGCCGCGTTTGCGATCGAGTCGGTGAAGACGAAGCGTACCGATTCTTCAATGCCCAGCGTGCCAGTGGACAGATTCAGGTCTTTGAATCCTTTCGCCAGAACAACGTAAGGGTTCTGGTCTTCCTGCCAGGTGCGGACGTCGGCGTCTTTGCCTTCCGGAGAATTGGCCAGTAGCTCGCGTGCGCGGCCAACTTCGAATGCGGGACATACGCAAAGGGCGCGTCCTTTGGCAGGCAGCACGAGAGCGAACAGGCGTTCGCTACCCCACCAATGCACTCCGGCAAAGTATTCCAGCGAAGTGCCGTCAGCCAAAAGGATGGCATCGAGATGGTTAGCGGCCATCAGTTGCCGCGCTTTTTCCTGACGGGCCGCGCGCTCCTCGACTGTGATGGGCTTGGCCTGGTCTTTCATGGATTTCAAACTGGCGATCGATGGTGGCAGAGGAGGGCATCCTTCTTCGGCCTGCAGCGGCGTGATGGCTGCCAGACTCGCTCCTGCGGTGACCGTGCTCGCCTGCAAAAAGCGGCGTCGTGAAAGCATCGTTCCTCCAGTAGATCGACTCCGGGTGATTCAGGAACCGACATTATAGGGGTCTTCTGCTGTGCAATTGGCAAGCGTCCTTTGAAAATTGAAAATAGACCATCGATGGAGACTGGCTTTCAATGCGCGGGCTGCGGCGAGTGGAACCAAACCGTGGTTGATGAGTCCGCGGGGCGCAGCCAGTCTTACGTCGAGGATTGCCAGGTATGTTGCAAGCCGAACCTGCTGCGTGTCCAGTACGATACTGGGGAGCACGAATTTGTGATTACGGCGGAGTTGGAATCGTTATAGTAGCTTCGAGGCGGCACAATCACTTCCTGGAGGAAGGATGAACACGATGTCCACAAACTACGGCGCTCCCGGACGCATGGTTGCCCACAACATGGTGACTACGCAATTCGAACTGGATGGATTTCGCGTGGTCCGCACTCTGGGTGTAGTGCGTGGAATCGTCGTGCGATCGCGCTCGATTCTCGGGACTATCGGGGCGAGTCTGCAAACTATTGTCGGCGGCAATATAACTTTGCTCACGAACTTGTGCGAAAGGACCCGCGCTGAGGCTTTTGACCTGATGCTGCAACACTCGGCCGAACTGGGTGGTAACGCCGTGGTTGGCGCCCGTTACGATGCGACCGAGGTGATGCAGGGAGTCACGGAAGTTCTAGCCTATGGGACCGCAGTCGTGGTCGAGCCGAACAAATAGGACAGTGGTTGTCACATGACCCTTACTGGCCCAACAGTTTCCCTAAAGCCTTCTGACGATATTCGAAGGTGCTCTGGAACTGGCGGCGAATGAAAAACTTGTTGGCCAGGTTTCCCAACCAGCCAAACCCTACGTCGTAGTCGATCACATCGCGGACCACTGTTCCATTCACCCTTTCTCTGGGTTCGCTCTTCAGTTCGTGGCGGTGGACAAAACTTTTGAACGGCCCCCGCTTTTGTACGTCGGCGAAGTGATGATTCCATTCAAACTCCGTGATCAGGGCGATCCAACGGGCGCGAAAGGGCAGGAAGGGAATGAGGCGAAACGAAGTGATGATTTCCGAGCCAGCGCCGGCGAGAGGGGGCCGGTCCGTGACCGTCGCTCGTTCTTCCGGGATTCCCGGCGGTGGCACCAGTTTGAGGCGGATCAGTTCAGTCCCCGTTTGCGGAGGCATGATGCGCGGAAGATTTCCAGGGTTGGCAAAAAACAGGAAGACCAGTTCGATCGGCGCCGGCACCCATTGTTCGAATTGAATCCGGTGAGTCATAAAATCTGATCATGGCGCGATGGGTTGATGCCGTTCAGGAACCTGGCAGTGGACTGCACTGCCTGTCACACGATAGATTGTGCGAGCGCTCAATCTCGAAAAAATAATGTCTTCCACAATCAGGTACTGCGAAATCATGTCCTTAAAATCCGTTCGGCTCACAATTCTATTCCTCCTGACCATGCTCCTTTTCTCCACTGCGGCTGCGGCTTCCTCATATCAATACTTTCGCATCGGCGAGAAGGCCGATAGCACAGCGACCCCGGTTGCGGGAACCGCCCTGATGGGCGGTGGCAAGGACCTCGATGAAGCTTTTCGCTGGCTGTGCCAGAAAGCCAATGGCGGCGACTTTCTGGTGCTGCGGGCGCGCGGGGACGACGACTACAACTCTTACGTCAAGGGCATGTGCAAGCTGAACTCGGTGGCCACGCTGGTGATTCCCGACAGTGCTGCTGCCCACGATCCCGCCACGGCCGACATCATCCGGCACGCTGAAGCAGTGTTCATCGCCGGAGGCAATCAGGCCCGCTACGTGCAATTCTGGCAAGGCACGCCGGTGGAAGACGCCATCAACGCAAACATTGCGAGCGGCAAACCGATCGGTGGCACCAGCGCCGGCCTCGCTGTGCTGGGCGAGTTTGCGTACGGC
>Ga0157374_10003918_pt1 | contig 12505 bp, 9 predicted proteins | sample M25metaG_FD_115308 | JGI IMG/M metagenome (GOLD analysis project Ga0157374, IMG submission 115308) | Miscanthus rhizosphere microbial communities from Kellogg Biological Station, Michigan, USA - M2-5 metaG | ecosystem: Host-associated > Plants > Roots > Rhizosphere > Soil | place: USA: Michigan...
CCACCACCTCACCCGCCGCCCCATCGCCGACGCTCGCCTCCGCCAGGCCCGCCGCAACGCCTTCGACATGCCCACCCCCAACTCCCGCGCCGAGATACAGGAAAGCCTCGGCTGTATCATCGCCCGCGTCGCCGGTAACGACATCGACCTCCGCCGCGCCGGCCTCCTCCTCTACGCCCTGCAACTCGCCTCCACCAACCTCACCGAACACCAGCGCCACCCCGCAAAGACCCAACCCGAACCATCCCAACCCGAGCACCCGCACTACGGCACCGGCTCGCGTCCGCAGTTCGGCCCCGACGGCGAGCCCATCTCCACCATCCAAACCACCGCCGAGCCGAGCCAGGACTCCGCCCCTGACTTCACCCCGCCACCCGCAAAGTGGCGCCGCCTACAGCAGGGAACCGGACGCCTCCTCCTCGAACAACTCGGACGCCACCACAGCGGAGACAACCCCCTCCCCGGCACACCAGAAGACCGACTCGATCCCGCCGATGAAGTGTCATCTCAACCGGAAGGCCCAGCCCGCGATGTGTCAATTGGACCGGACCGCAGCGGAATGGAGAAACCCGCTTCTCTGCCAACCCAGCCACAAAACGAGCCAATCATCGCCACACTTCAAGCCGCCACCCATGATGTGTCATTCCGAGCGAAGCACGAGGAACCCCGCCTTTCTTCGCAGGATGCCGGGCGTCCCATTCATGGGCGCGGTCTCATCGCGACATGGGTGGGAATCCACCAACGCACACCCAAACCCTCAAGCAGGCTCCGAAGACGAAAGCACATACCAATACCAAGCCAGCCACGCAGGGCAAGTCCACATGTAATACCCCGAGGTCATTGGAGCCCCAAACAGAACCAGCAACAACGCAGCCCCTGCAATCGCAGCATAGATCGTCAGCGCGCGGTTATTCGCGCGGTAAAGTCCGAACAGAATCGCGGGCAGCAGAACTGCTTCATCGGTCAGCCACTCGTACGGCGCTGCCGCAACCGAAATGCAAAGAACCAGCATCCCATCGGTTCGCCAGTCCCAGCTCCGCTTTCGCAGGTACCACCACCCAGCCCACAGGCAAGCCAGCACACAAGGCACAAACTGCAGCCAGATCGCGTTTCTATGAATCAGCAGACGAAACGCTAGGCTCAGCGTTGGAATGAACTCGTCCGCAATGCCCGCGCCCCGCATCATCGCGCCATAGTGCGACCAACCGGAAGGATCGAGAATCGCTCCCATCACCAGGCTGAACGCCACCGCGCTCACCAGCCCCAACAGAAACCGTCTACGACGCAGCGCCCACAGGCCCAGAACAACTGCGAAAGGAAGGAACAACTGCGGCTTCACCGTACAGAACACGAGAGCCAGCCCGGCAAAGTAAGGCTTCGAGTCAATCAGATAAAGCATCAACGCAACGGAGAACAACAGCACGATGCCCATCTGCCCCGCCAACAGGCAAGCCAGCACCGGCGGAAACAAATAACCCAGCAGATGAAGCCGGTCCGTCGACCCGCCAGCCATCACTCGAATCATGTGAACCGACGCGATCAGCATGACGATCAAAGTCAACGACCACGCAATCGCCGCCCCCTTCGCCGTAAGCCATCCCAGCGGAGCCACCAGGAAGAAGGCCGACGGCGTATTCCGCATGATGAAAGGACGATCACCCACAAGCCCTGCCTGCTTTTCTAGCGCAAAAATCGCGGGCTCGTCATAAGGATTTGCACGATTGACAAGCTGCTCACCCGCGGCCCAGTACGAAACAAGGTCCCGGTTTGCCGCCTCGCCGCTCGACATCACGAACGCAAGAATTCCCGCTGCAATCGAGAGCAGGCAAAGAGCAGCGAGGCCACGAAGCAGTTTTTTCATGATGCTCGACTTCATGCCCTTCTTCCTGATGATGCTGTGTGAGAAGAATTCGAATCTAGCACGTCCGCGAACCCCGGACTCGGAAATTCCATGCAACATTCGAGTCACGATCCTGGGGCAGGAATCTGGCGTTTCGCGAAGAACGGCTCGAAGCAATGCCACCCTGCTATCCTCCCAGTGATGGCCTCCGTCGCCAAACCCACCAGCCGCTTCGCCCCGGTCGCCGGAGCAACAACGGCGCTCGTACTCCTCACCGCGCTCAACTTCGTAAACTACATCGACCGCTACATCCTCCCCGGAGTCCAGGAGCAGATCAAGAGCGAGTTCCACCTCACCGACGAGCACATCGGGACCCTCACCTTCTGGTTCATGATCGCCTACATGCTGACCTCGCCGATCACCGGCTGGCTGGGCGACCGCTTCCCGCGCAAGCCGATGATCGTCATCGCCGCCCTCTTCTGGTCCGGCATCAACTTCTTCACCGCCAGCGTCACCTCCTACGACTCGCTCAACATCCGTCACGCCGCACTCGGCATCGGCGAAGCTAGCTTCGGCATCTTCGCTCCAGCGCTCCTCTCCGACTTTTACCCTCCCGAGCAGCGGAACCGCGTCCTCACCATCTTCAACGTCGCGATCCCCGTCGGCGCCGCCCTCGGTTACCTCGTCGGCGGAGTGGTGGGCGAGCACTACGGCTGGCGACACGCCTTCATCGTCTCCGCTATCCCCGGAGCCATCATCGCCATTCTCATCCTCTTCTTCATGAAAGAGCCCGCTCGCGGCGCCAGCCAGAACGAAAAAGCCAAGCTCGAGAAGGGGACTGTTCTCACCCTTCTGAAGAACAAAGCCTACCTAGCCTCCATCCTCGGCTACGCCGCCGTCACCTTCTCGCTCGGTGGAATCTCCTGGTGGATGCCGTCCTTCCTCCAACGGGTCGACGGCCAAACACAATCGAATGCAGCCTTCCTCATGGGCGCCGTCACCGTCGTCACAGGCCTCCTCGGAACCATCACCGGCGGCATCATCGCGCAGCGCTGGTCAAAAAAGACTCCAAAAGCTCTCTACCTGGTGCCCGCCATCAGCGCTGCGCTCGCCGTCCCGCCGGCGCTGGTCTGCTTCTTCGGACCGCACTCGCTCACCATCCCCTCACTCGCCGTCGCCATCTTCCTCATCTTCCTCGGAACCGGCCCGGTAAACGCAGCCACCATGAACGCCGTCCGCCCCGAAGTCCGAGCCACAGCGATGGCTGGACAACTCCTGGTCATTCACGCGCTCGGCGACGCAATCTCACCCCGCATCATCGGAGCCGTCAGCGATCGCTCCACCCTCAACCTTGGCCTCGGCTCAACCCTCATCACCCTCCTCCTCGCCTCCGTCATCTTCTTCATCGGCTCGCGCTACGCACCGCCGCTTACCGAGACCGAGCCTGTCGCAGTCGCATGATCGCCCTCGAACTCCTCGCCTGGGTCCTCGCACTCGCCTGGCTTTGGAAAGCAATCACCGCAGCCCGCGGCCTCCCCCGCATCCCCAACCTCCTCGAACCAAAGTTCGACCTCGAGCCCGCCGGCACACCATCGATCGTCGTCATCATCCCCGCTCGAAATGAAGACCAAGCTCTGCCCGCATCGCTCGCCTCGCTACTCGTGCAGGACTACACAAAGCTGAGAATCATCGCCGTCGACGACCGCTCCACCGACTCCACGGGCGCCATCATCGATACACTTGCAAGCCAGCATCCCGACCGCCTCCGAGCCCTCCACGTAGGAGAACTTCCAACGGGCTGGCTAGGCAAGCCACACGCAATGGCGCTCGCCGCGCGTCACGCCATCGCGGTCGACCGTCCAGACTACCTCCTCTTCACCGACGCCGACGTCCTCTTCAACCCACAAGCGATCCGCCGCTCCCTCGCACAAGCCGTCGCCACCGAAGCCGACCACTTCGTTACCTTCCCAACCCCCATCGTCAAAACCACCGGCGAAGGAATCCTCCTTGGATATCTAGGAGTGATGGGACTTTGGGCGACGCGCCCCTGGAAAGCCTCTGATCCAAAATCCATTCGCGACTCCATCGGCATCGGTGCCTTCAACCTCCTGCGAACCTCCGCCTACCAGCAACTTGGAGGCTTCGACGGTCTCCGCATGGAGATCCTCGAAGACCTCACACTCGCCCGCCGCGTGAAACTGGCTCATCTCCGCCAGAGAGTCGCCGTCGCACCAGGCATGGTTAGCCTTCACTGGGCGCCCGGTGCGGTCGGAGTCGTCAACGTGATGACGAAAAATCTCTTCGCACTCTTCCACTTCCGCATTGCATTCGTATTCGTCGCCTGCCTCGGACTTGTAGCTCTTTGCCTCGGACCTTTCGGCTTCCTCGCCTCACAAATAACGTGGTTTCCAGCGACTCTTGCCCTCTGTTCTGTCGCAGCGATATATGGCTTATGCGCCCGGCATTCGAAGATCTCCCCGTGGTTCGCTCTCGCGTTCCCAGCCGGCGCGCTGATGTTCCTCTATTCGCTGATACGTTCCACGCTGACCACCTTGCGTGCGGGTGGAGTGACATGGCGGGGTACCTTCTACCCGCTCTCCGAGTTGCGAAAAAACATTACGCCGCTGTCTTAGTCCCACCTACGAAGCATTTCGTCACAAAATCAGAACCCCCGGCCGCGATCGGCGTATCCCCGCGCAACGAGTCTTTGAAAGTGAGGTCCCCTATGGTCTTCACAGTGCTCTCGAGCGTTCCGCCTACCCCTCGTTATCTCTCCGGAATCGTTCTTCTCCTCTCAGTTGTTGCTTGTCCGTCGCAGGTACCGGAGCTTCTTGTCGTCAGGCCTTCTTCGCTTCAGGAAACAATTGCCAACGAAGTACAGCAGATCAAGTCAGACACTGACCAGCATCGTGCAGACGATCATCTTGGCTTCATGTGGGCCAGGCTTGCCAGCGATTATCGGCAGGCTGGAGATTTCGTAGCCTCGGAAGACGCCTACTTGAAAGCCCTCGGCCTGTTGGACCATGGCTCCACTGCACGCCGAAACTACGCAACAACGCTCGACAACTTCGCCATGCTGTATCTCTCATACCAGCGTTTCGAGGATGCAGAGAAGTATCTGAAGCGCGCACTGGAAGTGCGAAAGGAAGTGGGCATTCCACTCGATCAGGCGCGAACCGAACAGCACATGTCCGAGATTGACCTCTTCCGTCGAAACTATAAAGAGGCGGAGAATCGCGCCGCTCGCGCATTGCAGACCATGCTCGATCAAAACGATCCCAACCGGCTAGACATCATCGCCGCCCTGAACTCGCTCACCTACGCCCGCTGCCTGCGAGGGCGCTGCGAGCAGGGAGCCCAGGACGCGTTGCGCTCACTCGACATCGCGCGAAGCGCATTCGGTGAAAACTCCGTGGGGACAGCCTGTGCACTGTTAGCCGTAGGCTTTGCGGAATGGCGACTCGGACGATTGGAGGCGGCTGAAGAGACCATGCTCAAAGCCGTGAATATGCTGAAGGCGTATCTCGGTCCCGACAGCAAGACGGTGCTCCTCGCAATGCGACAGTATCGCGACTATCTGAAGAGTGTTCATCGAGACACCGAAGCCGACGGAATTGAGCGTGACATTGCATCTAATGCTCGCGGACCTGGCTGCAAAAACTGCATCAACGTGCACAGCCTATCGAACTCACTAAAATGAGCTGCTGTTTGGCGATCATCTCGGCGACTGCCCCAAAAGATAGATTGTCGGCGAGCAATCATCGCATCGCATGCGATAGAGTCGTGACGCTAATTGTGCAGTTCCCGCAAGGTTGTGGCGTCATGGAAGCCATTTGATCTTCGATTCGTTTGGCATCAAGAGGTCGATGCATAGCGGCGAGGAAGGTCCGGTACTCCGACAACGCGTTGCGCGCGTACGGTGTTCCTGGAAAGTTTTGCGTGGTGATGATGTGAATTCCCTCCAGCATCATCTTCTCAGCCTCATGACTGTCACCAAACTTCCATTTTGCAAATCCAAGCGCCATGAGCGCGTGCCCTATGGGCAGCGAATCTGCCGGGTAGACGATACGCGCAAGCTCCATCGCCTGCTCTGCGTTTCGCAATCCCTCGCCACAGTTAGCCCGCGAGCAGCGGGCGTAAACGAGTGCTACCAATGCCCCGATGAGCCCCTTCTTGCCCTCTTCCCCCGCGGCTGAAAGGTTGACGTTAGCCTCGGCCGCGAGGCGCTCTGCCTCCTTGAAATTGTGTTCAGCCAGTGCGACTTCGGCTAGATGTAGCTGGCTGACCCCGAGGGTTACTGGATCGTCTTGTTCTTTGCGGGCGGCAAATGCCTGGTTGATGTAGCTTTTCGCATCATCCCTTCGGTTGTATGCAAGATATAGAACGCCCAGATTATCGAGCAGTGTTGCATAGTTGGCGCGTGCGTCGGGGATATCTTTAAGCAGTTGAATCGAGTGAGAATAAGCGTTTTCTGCTCGCGCGAAGTCGCCTAGTTGGGCGTATTCCGACGCTAGTCGCCCCCAAAGATAACCCTGCTTCTTGTTTGGAAGGCGATCGTGTTCCGCGACCCTGATCAGCCGGAGGTCGAGCTTGATGCTCTCCTGAATCTCAGTTACGGAGATCTGCTGTGGCCGCGCATGTTCACAAATGAACAGCGAGATGAAAAGGGCGAAGGCCTTCGTCCAGAAACGGACACACGGGTTCGTTCGATGAATGTAGGGCAACATCGTCATAGACCACCTCAACGTCAGTGATGAATTGGGTTACGAGTTGTACGTGATTACGACCATGCGGCACGATGGTTCCACCGCTCATCACGTTTTGGATATAAATCTTGTGCGACTACATTCCTGTAACACAGTTACGGAGGATCATTCCTCTTGTGGTTGGCGCATTAGACAAGAGAATCAACCAGCGGTTAGGTAAATTTTTAAGGAGTTGCTGTCGACGTTCCCAGTCTCCACTGTAGATTTTCCGTCATCTATACAACGGTTCAACTGGCAGTTCAGTTAACAAGCAAGTTGCATCGAGCCGTTCGCTGATTGACTTGGTCGCAGCGCAGAAAAATGCGCTCCGACTGCGAAGCAGAGGAGCGCGTTGATTGATCGGATGAATGGCCGATGAAAGTCTACTCGGGCGACCTACGCTTCGACCAGAGCTCGTCCATAACGCTTCTCGACGTACTCATTCAGGATCTCCTGGAACTCCTCAACGATGTGATCGCCCTTCAGCGTCGTGTACAGCTTGCCGTCCACATACACCGGAGCCTTCGGTTCTTCGAACGTTCCCGGTAGCGAGATGCCAATGTTCGCGTGCTTCGACTCGCCCGGCCCGTTGACGATGCAACCCATCACCGCGAGCTTCAGCTCTTCGACGCCTGCATACTGCTTCTTCCACTCCGGCATCTGCTCGACAAGGTAGCCCTGGATTCGTTCCGCCAGTTCCTGGAAGTAAGTAGAAGTAGTGCGGCCGCAACCGGGACAACTCGTCACCTGCGGCATAAAGCTGCGAATCCCGAGCGACTGCAGAATCTGCTGTCCGCAACGAACTTCCTCCGAGCGATCGCCGCCCGGAGTCGGCGTCAGGCTTACGCGAATCGTGTCGCCGATACCCGACAGCAACAGCGGAGCAAGCCCCGCGGCCGAGGCAACGACGCCCTTCATTCCCATGCCGGCTTCGGTAAGTCCGAGGTGCAGCGCATAATCGCAGCGCCGCGCAAGCTCGGTGTAGACGTCGATCAGGTCACGAACACCGGAAACCTTCGCGCTCAAAACAATCTGGTCGCGCCGTAGGCCGTAACGCTCTGCAGCGGCGGCATTGTCCAGCGCCGAGACCACCATCGCCTGCATCATCACGTCGCGCGCGGGCAGGGGATTGGCAGCCTTCGAGTTCTCATCCATCATCTTCGTCAGCAGCGCCTGGTCCAGCGATCCCCAGTTCACGCCAATTCGAACCGGCTTCTGGTGCTTCACCGCAACCTCAACCATGGTGCGGAAGTTGTCGTCGTCCTTGCGCCCAATCGAGACATTGCCCGGATTGATCCTGTACTTTGCAAGCGCCTTCGCGGTGTCCGGATACTTCGCAAGCAACAAATGACCGTTGTAGTGAAAATCCCCGATGATCGGCGTATTCCAGCCCTTCTTAGCAAGGCTTTCAACAATGTAAGGAACAGCCTTTGCGGCGTCATCATTGTTCACGGTAACGCGAACCATCTCGGATCCGGCGCGGGCGAGTGCAGCAACCTGCTGCACGGTGCTCTCGACATCCGCCGTGTCGGTGTTGGTCATCGACTGCACCACAACCGGTGCCTCCGACCCCACTCGAACCCCACCAATATTGACTGTTACCGCACGACGACGCTGTATCTCGGGCATAAACTCTCCACCCTTAAGTTTACCATCCGGCAGGGTAGAGCAGTCGCGATACACTAGGCATTAAGGCCCGGTAGCTCAGTTGCATAGAGCAGCGCACTCCTAACGCGAAGGTCGCAGGTTGGACTCCTGCCCGGGCCACCAAACAACCATCCGAGACCATCCGAGAGAGTCCACCGCGGTCCGTAACATCTACAAAACCCCAGTACCCATCGCTATTTGGTAGTCCAAGGTAGCCCGGCTGTGTATTATGACAGCCAACTTTCAGGGGGATATTTTTGGGGTATCTCAAGATTTGGGTTGGGGGTATCCGTGTTGACCGACACAAGTGCGCAAGGCAAAGCCGAAAGAGAAGCACTATCGGATGACTGACGGACTTGGTCTCTATCTAATGTGACGCCGACTGGTGGGAAGCTCTGGCGTTGGAAATGTCGATTCCAAAATGTCTAGAAGTTGATGACCTTCGGACAGTACCCAGATGTGCCTCTCACAGACGCCAGAGAGCGTCTTGCCGCGGCGCGCAAGGTGCTCGCCTCTGGGTGGTGGACCCCATGGTGCAACGGAAGGCTCAGAAGACCGTACAGAACGATTCGTTCAAATCGGTAGCGGCTCTGTGGCTCGATCATTGGAGGCTAGACAAGAGCGAGCGGCACGTTAGGACGACCGAGCAGCGGTTGACCGACTATGCGTACGGCCCCCTCGGTCACAGGGCCATGGGCTCCATCGCAGCCGCCGATGTGGTGAAGGTGATAAAGGCTGTTGAGGCTCGAGGAATTGGGGAGACGGCGCGCCGAGTCTTCGAAGTGATCAGTCAGATATTTCGGTACGCAGTCGCCCACGGCTTAGCGGAGCGCAACCCCGCCGCCGATGTTCCGGCGAGATCTTGCCATAATCCAAGCGCATGGTGGGGAACTCCTTTCTTCGGTACAGATGTCATAGGTTGCAAATTCCCTGAGGGTCGTGTGGATTCTATAGACCTACTCAGGCGAAGTGAGCTTCCAAAATGCGACGCGCAGAGTTCCTCGGCTGGCTGCGATTCTCCTTCACCAAGGACAAGCTGGAGAAATCGCGAAAACCCAGCTCCTCTGCGTGTGCATCCCTTAGTCGCCGCCGACAAGCCGCGGCATATCTAAGCCATCCTGGCTGCAGCCACTTCTCATAAGTGATGGTTCCGGTTCGAACAGATTCTTGCGATGCCAGAAATCCAAATTCCTGGACTGCACTGTCGTTACAACTGCCGTCTCACTTAAGAAAGACCGAATAGCCAGTCACTTTGTGACATCATGTCGATTTTTGCTTGGGAGGTGGCGGAAAACGAACGTGGAGCATCGATGCCACCGCACGCAGTTTCTTGACTAGCCTTTGGGAGGCAGTTCCAAGAGTCTTCTTCCGAAGATTCGAGAGTCCAAGGAATATGCTCCAGGTCCAAGGACAGACATTATTCCGCAACCGACTATTGACGTGATCAACTGAAAACGATTCCCCCCAACATACACGAGAACACCAGCATCGAGGAGCGCTGAAAGAAAGGAGAAGTAAGGGGTTAATAGGCCAACACACAAAAACAACGAGGCCGCGATAGATCCGACTACTATCCAGGATGATGTCCCCGGAGCCCGACTGTTCATTGCGTTGATGACTATTGTCGTGGCCACGAAAACCCGCAGTGCCAGGAGCGCTGCCCCCACGAGGCCCGTAGGAAACATAGAGAAGAGTCTCTGCACAGAAGAAGATTAACCACGGTAAGTTGATTGAACAATCTCGAAAGAAGGGTCCACTGGCTATCCTTTAGGAGGATGAAACGAGTAACGCTCCTCGAGTATTGTTGAATCTCCGTGTCCCCTTTTGAAAAGCTGATGCGATGCTATTTCGGCTTTTCGAAAGTGCGCAAAGCTCTTTTGAGGTCTTTGAGGCATTCGTAATCAAAAAGATAGAGATTGAAGTGATTTACGATTCGGCCCGATTTTCTTTAATACATTAGTGATGCTTGGTAGGAATGACTCCTCAACTTTTGACGAAGGAAGGAATGGGGTCTGGAGGCTGATCCAGAATACGTGGACGCGCAATAATCGGGCACCAAATGGCTAGAGCACGTTGACAGTAGAGCAAGATCGATGTGAGGATTCCAAGCCTGATTGGCTAAGTACTTGCAAAAAAATGTCTTCAGATGCCTAGCAAAGAGATTACAAACATTGGGGAGGTGTAGAGCTGTGATGACAAAAATCAGGGTTCTTGCCGTGGATGACCATCCTCTACTACGCGAAGGAATAGCGGCTGTGATCGGCGGCGAAGAAGACATCGAGCTTGTCGCAGAAGCGGTGAATGGAAAGGAAGCTATCGAGCTTTTCCGTCGCCATCATCCAGATGTAACGCTAATGGATCTACAGATGCCAGATATGAACGGTATCGAGGCAATCACTGCTATACGAAGTGAATTCCCGAACGCTCGATTCGTTGTGCTAACCACTTATCAAGGCGATGTGCAGGCCGTTCGCGCCTTGAAGGCCGGAGCGTCTGGATATCTCCTGAAGAATATGCTCCGGAAAGACCTATTGGATACGATCCGCGCCGTGAATGCCGGCAAGCGAAAAATACCGACCGAAATAGCAACTGAACTAGCAGACCACATGCTGGAAGATCCTCTGACCGATCGGGAGATCGAAGTGTTGCGACAAGTTGCAATCGGAAATTCCAATAAGATCATCGGCGCGCACTTGAACGTCTCCGAGGCCACCGTCAAGGGGCACATGAAGAGTATTCTCGCTAAACTTGGTGCAAACGATCGCACCCATGCGGTCACCATTGCTATCAAGCGCGGCTTCATAGATGGTTAGCCTGTTACGCCGAACATCATAAAAAAGAGAGCCATCTAATCCTTCGTTGCATGAGGGGCTGGCTCATCAATGTCTTGCCGGCATTTCTTAGTTGCGTAAACCTAGAAGCCTCGTGATCCAGCGCCAACGTGCTGCTTTTCCATAGAGTGGATAAGCAATCGAGGCCGGAATCGCAAGCTCAACTTCTGTACCAGCACCCTCTTGACTCCAAATCTTTAGCTGCCCGCCGATCTTTTGGGTTCGTTCGCGCATGCCAACAAGTCCCCAATGTCCGTCCCGGCCGCGAAGCAGCACATCCTGATCAATTCCCGCGCCATCATCGCGAACCCTGAGGCGCAGACGGCTATGATCATAGGTGATTTCAGCTTCGATTTTCGAAGACTTAGAATGTTGAAAAGCATTTGTCAGTGCTTCTTGCCCTATTCTGTATACCTCGTCGCCAACCGTTGGATCGAGGGGCTGTGGTGTTCCTATAACGCTAAGGCTGAACCGGATTGCATGATTCTGTCTGAGTTGATCTCCGCATGTAACCAGCCTAGCCTGCAGTTCGTTAGCAGATATCTCCTCATGCCGAAGGTCGCGAACACGTTCCCGTCCCTCGAGTAGAAGACCGTCGGCGCGATCAAGCACATTCTCCATCAAATTGCGTGCCGGATGGTCCTGAGGAATCGTCTTCATCACGGCATCAAAACGCAACACGAGGCCTTGGAAGCCTTGCAAAAGCGTGTCGTGCAGCTCACGCGCGATGCGCACCCGCTCTTCCATTCGTGCACCTAAGCGCTCGTGAACGTGTGCCGTAGCCTGTTTCAGCCGCAGCAGATAGAGCAGCCACAGACATCCCGCCAGAGCGACGATGCAAAGGATCTTGAACCACAATGTTTGGTTGAATGCCGGTAGCACAACAAAATGCAGCGTCGATCCAGCTTCATTCCAGACCCCGTCGTTGTTACACGCGATCACGCGGAACTGATAGGAACCCGGATCGAGGTTTGTGTAGAAAGCCTCCCGACGCGTTCCCGCATCCTGCCACTCATTGTCTTGACCTTCAAGCTTATAGCGGAAGCGAACTCGTTCGGGGATAGTGAGACTTGTAGCCGTATACGCTATTTGCAAATTTCCAGTTCGAGGCGGCAATCTCAAAAATGTGGAGGTATCGTATTTCCTGCCGTTAGCAATAACAAACTCAACCATCACGGGCGGTGGCGCCGTGTTCCTTACAACACGCTTGGGATTGATCCAAGCTAATCCTTTTGTTGTGGCGAACCAAATGCGACCGTCAGTCGTTTGCACGGCAGACGGTGAGGCGAGGGACCCCCTGAGTTCTGCAGTGATCCCATCCAGCAAACCGAAACTCTCGAATTCGACTTTGCCCGACCCCAACTGTTGAAGTTGAGCTTCGCGAATGTGAATCACTCCCCGATTTTCGGAGAACCACAGCCCGTCTTCAGGATCGGCGACGA
>Ga0157374_10003921_pt1 | contig 12501 bp, 15 predicted proteins | sample M25metaG_FD_115308 | JGI IMG/M metagenome (GOLD analysis project Ga0157374, IMG submission 115308) | Miscanthus rhizosphere microbial communities from Kellogg Biological Station, Michigan, USA - M2-5 metaG | ecosystem: Host-associated > Plants > Roots > Rhizosphere > Soil | place: USA: Michigan...
CCCCAAGTTCGCGGCGATGCTGAACGAGCTGGGCATCATCCGGTTCGATCAGCTTGGGAGCCTCAGTGATGCTGATGTTGAATGGCTCGACAGCAAGCTCGGACCGTTCGCCGGCCGTCTCCGGCGCGACCAGATCCCGCTTCAAGCAGAATATCTCGCGAGGGGCGACCAGGACGGTTTCGAACAAAGGTTCGGAAAGCTTTGACAGCGGAAGTAGTAGGGGTCGATCACGTCCAACTAGCGATTCCGGAAGGAGGCGAGGAAGTCGCTCGGCGCTTTTACCGCGACATCCTTGGATTTCAGGAGGTTCCGAAACCGCAAGCACTCGCTGTTCGCGGCGGCTGCTGGTTTGAACGTGGGCCGTTGCGCTACACCTCGGCGTCGATCCCGAATTTCGGCCGGCCCGCAAAGCTCATCCGGCGCTGCTCGTAAGCGATATCCGAGCTTTCTCCGAGAGGATCGGAGCGGCTGGCTTCCCAGTGCGGGACGATCAGCCGATCGAAGGCTACAAGCGGATTTTCACTGAAGACCCGTTCGGAAACCGGATCGAGTTGATGCAGAAGCTGTAATTCCCGCTATTTCGCCGCCGCGGCGATCTCTAGCTCGCGCCGCCCCTTTGGCGGCGCAGCGATAAGCTTGTCGATCTTGCGGCCGTCCATGTCGACCACCTCGAATTGCCAGCCGTCATGCTGGAAGCTCTCCCCGGTTTCCGGCAGGTGCTTGAGTACCCACAGGGCAAATCCCGCGATCGTCGAAAAATCCCGCTCGACGGGCAGATGAATCCCGAACCGGTCGGCAAGTAGATCGGCACTGGCAGATCCGGAGACGAGCCAGCTTCCGTCCTCCCGTTCCACGAGGTCCGGCTCCTCGCCCTCCTCCACATCATTGCGGAACACGCCAGCAAGCGCCGCCAGAATGCTCCCCGGTGTGACAATTCCATCGAAATGGCCATATTCGTCCCGGACCAACGCGAGCGGCACCTCCGCTCGGCGAAGCACCGCCAATGCATCCATTGCATCCATCAGATCGGGAATCACCGGGGCGTTGCGGGCGAGCTGCTTTAGGTCCAGCTCGCGCCCGTCGAGCACCGCTTCCAGAAGGTCGCGGGTCTGAATGACGCCAACGATGTTGTCGACGGAACCGTCGGCGACCGGGATGCGGCTGTGCGGCGTTTCCTCAAGAAGTTGGCGAAACTCCTCGCTCGAAGCGGAGACGTCGATCCAGTCCACTTCTGTTCGCGGAGTCATTACCTCCCGCACTGGGCGATCCGCCAGCCGTACGACGCCGGAAATGATGGCCCGCTCGCTCTCCTCAAGGACACCCGCAGTCTGCGCCTCCGCAACAACCAGGTGAAGTTCCTCCGCCGTCACCGCGTTCTCCGATTCGCCGCTGAGGCCCAGCAACGTCAGCACGAGCGTGCTGGTTCGATCGAGCAGCCACACGAACGGAGCGACGATCCGCGAGAGCCACAGCATCGGCCGCGAAATCACGACGGCCAGGGGCTCGGGCGAGCGTAGTGCAATCTGCTTCGGAACGATCTCACCGACCACCAGCGTCGTGAAGGTGACGACGACAATCACCAAGCCGAACCCGAGGATATGGGCACTGTGCTGAGTGAACCCGGCCAGTTCCAGCCGCTGTGCCGCAGGGGCCCCAAAATTCTCTCCGGAAAAGGCTCCCGAAAGGATCGCGATGAGGGTTATGCCTGTTTGCACCGTCGACAGGAAGCGCCCTGGATCTGCCGCGAGATCGAGCGCGCATTGAGCACCTCCGCTGCCGCGCCGTGCCATCGCCTTCAGCCGAGCTTCGCGCGATGAGACGATGGCCAGTTCCGCCATCGCCAACACGCCGTTCAGGACGAGCAGCGCAAGTATGAGGACGAGATCGATCCACGGGAAAGAGAGCAGCTGGTCGCGCATCGGCGGGTTAAGTGTCTTTCCTTAAATTTAGGCGGACGGCAAGCGCGCTGGTGTCAACGCCGCTCCCGGAAGAAGTCGCGCAGCAACTCAGCCGACTCCTCCTCGCCGATTCCGGCGAGGACGTCGGGTCTGTGATGGCAGGTCGGCTGGGCGAAAATGCGCGCACCGTGAACAACCCCGCCGCCTTTTGGGTCTTCTGCTCCGAAGCGAATTGCCTCTACCCGGGCCACTGCAGCCGCTGCGGCACACATCGGGCACGGTTCCAGAGTAACCCAGAGCGTGCAGCCGTCGAGTCGCGGTTGGCCGAGCACCTCGGCGGCCCTTCGCATCGCGACCATTTCGGCATGGGAGGTGGGGTCGAGCGAGCCACGCATTGCATTTCGCGCCTCAGCGACGGTCTCGCCGCCGAGCGTGACAACCGCGCCGACCGGCACCTCACCGGCGGCGGCGGCTTCAGCGGCAAGGTCGAGCGCCCGGCGCATGGGCGGCGGGAGTGGGAAGCTCATCTCTGATGGATCAGCCGGCTTGGTTGACGGTATTCGCCTGCTGTCCCGGCGGTACGACCTTCACCACCGGTACGGAGACATTGCTGGTCTTGGTACCGACCGCGACAGAGCCGGTTTCGATATCAAACCTCGGCGTCTGACCGCCTTTGACCGACACGCCGTTGCCATTGACGCTAACCTTGGGTGACTGGGCGGCATGGGTCAGCGGAATTCGGACCAAACCCGTCCCAATCCCGAGCAGAAGCGCAGCGACAGCAAGAATGAGGATGAACAGAATGATCCGCATATCGTTTCGCCTGTGTCGCCTATTCGACTCGCAAACGCAAAGATTCGACCGTGGTTGCGCCCAAAGTTGACTGGAAACCGGTCGCACGCTAACGGACCCACCGCTTTTGGGGGCCATCAGGCCCAGCAAACACTCAGGATCAAGATTATGTCGCGGGTATGCGAGCTGACCGGCAAGAGCCGGCAGGTGGGACACAATGTTTCCCACGCCAACAACAAGACCAAGCGGGTTTTCCTTCCGAACCTGCAGAACGTCACTTTGATCTCCGATGCGCTCGAGCGCAGCGTGAAGCTGCGCGTGTCGACTCACGCGCTTCGTTCGGTCGAACATGTCGGCGGCCTCGACAATTGGCTTGCGAAGGCCAGCGAGGATCAGCTGTCACTCAAAGCGCGCAAGCTGAAGCGCGAAATCGCAAAAAAAGCTACGGAAACCGCCGCAGCCTGACTTCGATTGAAGCGCCCCATTGAGCGGAGTGGCCTCTAGTCCTCGCGCCCTTTTGTTCGCCCCCATTCCTGAACTTCGGCTGCATTCCCGGTTCAGTTTCCATTGACCTCTGATGGGACATAAGCCTCTGATATGGCTGGGTTTACCCCTTTTCCCTACCATGACATAGGCGCGGCGTCATTCGCGTCCTTAACTTTCCCTCGCGTCGCGTAACGAGGGGGGCCCGGAGCGAGTGATTGCTTCGGGCCCAACCTGTTTTCTTAACCTCAGCTGCATTCCCGATTCATCCTGGGTTGTCGCCTCCCCGACATAAGCGGCCGCAGGCGGGATCCCCCTCCCCTCCCCGCCACCATGGTGCGGCTAGTCCGCATTGCCTCCGCAAGGAGGAGAGCCCGGCGAGCCCGCTCGCCGGGCTCATTCGTCACGGCGTTTCGAACAGGCTGGCCAGCTGCTCGACCATCGCTCCACCGAGCTGCTCCGCATCCATGATGGTGACGGCACGGCCGTAATAGCGGGTCACGTCGTGGCCGATCCCGATCGCGGTAAGCTCGACCGTAGAGCGTTGCTCGATCCAGCCGATCACCTGGCGAAGGTGGCGCTCCAGATAGGTGCCGCCATTGGCCGAAGCGGTCGAATCGTCGACCGGGGCGCCATCCGAAATCACCATCAGGATTCGCCGCTCCTCTGGCCGGGCAATCAAACGCTGGTGCGCCCAGAGCAGGGCCTCTCCGTCGATATTCTCCTTCAGCAGCCCCTCGCGCATCATCAGCCCGAGATTGCGGCGGGCATGGCGATACGGCTCGTCGGCGCGCTTGTAGACAATGTGCCGGAGGTCATTCAGGCGGCCCGGATGCGGCGGCCGCCCGGCGGCAAGCCAGGCTTCGCGGCTCTGGCCGCCCTTCCAGGCCCGGGTGGTGAAGCCGAGAATTTCGCTTGTGACCCCGCACCGCTCCAGAGTCCGCGCGAGAATGTCTGCGCAGATTGCGGCGATGGCGATGGGCCGGCCACGCATCGATCCCGAATTGTCGATCAGGATAGAAACCACCGTGTCCCGGAATTCGGTTTCCCTCTCGATCTTATAGCTCAGCGAATGGGTCGGGCTGACGATTACCCTCGCCAACCGCGCCGCATCGAGCAGCCCTTCCTCCTGATCGAAATCCCAACTCCGCGCCTGCTGCGCCATCAACCGCCGCTGCAGCCGGTTGGCGAGGCGAGTGACCACGTTCTGGAGTCCACCCATCTGCTGGTCGAGATAGGTTCGAAGCCGGCCAAGCTCGGCTCCGTCGCAAAGCTCGCTCGATTCGATGATCTCGTCGAACCGGGTGGTGAACGGTTTGTAGTCGGTTTGCGGCGCCAGTTCCCAATTGCGGCGCGTCTGGCCGGGCCGGCCGCTGTCGGCAAGCTCTTCGCCGAGCTGGTCGTCGTCGATTTCGTATTCGCTGTCGCTTTCCCGCTTGGTATCGCCCGATTCGGTCTGCTCGGCACGCATTTCGGTTTCGCGCGGCTGGGGAGCGCCTTCACCGCTCTCTCCCTGAGACTCCTGGTCGGCGCCTTCTTCGCCTTCGTCAGCTCCCTCCGATTCAGGCTCCTCTTGCTCGAGCTCGTCGGCAGCCGTCACGAGATCGAGATCCTGGAGGAGTTGCCGCGACAACCGCGCGAATGCGGCCTGATCATCGATCGTCAGCGCCAGCGCATCGAGTTCGGCGGCCGCCTTGGCTTCGATCTCCGGCGCGACAAGCTGCAGACCCGCCTGAGCGGCGTTGGGCGGAAACGCTCCCGTCAGCCGCTGGCGGGCCAGCAGGCCGACGGCGGTCGCGAGCGGAACTTCCTCAGCGCTTCGAGCGCGAAGAATCGAATCGCCCCGAACACGGGCCTCCGCCAGCTCCGCCAGATTATTCCGAACCCCTGCCATGGAACGCGCACCGAGCGCCTCAATCCGTGCCGTTTCCAATGCGTCGAACACCGCGCGCGCTTCCGGGTCCAATGGCGCCTGGGTAGCATGGATCCGCTCGTCATGATGGCGCAGTCGGAGCGCCGCCGAATCGGCAGCACCGCGCGCTTCGGCCACAAGCTTCGGTTCAAGCCCCGCTCCGGGTGACGGCACGCGCGCGGTCTTCCCCGACACCGATCCCGAATCCGAAGCGAATGCAACGTCAACTTCGCTGTCTCGGGCAAGCGCGCGGGCAGCCCCGGCAAGGGCGCGGCGAAATTGGTCCAGAGGAGCCGATTCGGCCATCAGAAGCCACTCTCCAGACGCTGGACGTTGGCAAAGTTGGCAGTGCCCCGCCCGCGCGCGCGAGTCATCGCATTAGCGAAGATGCCGCGGCGAGTCGGAACAGAGTACGGCCAGAACATTCGCTTGGGATGCCACATTCGCGCCGCTGTAGGACAGAATAGTAGTGCTGCGGCCATCAGGCCGTCCCGACAACGCTTTCCGGCAGATCGGCCCCGAATACCCGCTGGTAATATTCGGCCACGATCGTGCGCTCCGCCTCGTCGCACTTGTTGAGGAACGAGACACGAAACGCAAAACCAACGTCACCAAAGATGAGCGCGTTCTGCGCCCAACTGATCACCGTGCGCGGGCTCATGACGGTCGAGATGTCCCCGTTGATGAAGCCCTGGCGCGAGAGATCGGCGACCTTGATCATCTTCTCGACTGCCTCCTTGCCGTGCGGACTGTCATATTCGCCTGACTTGGCTAGGACGATTTGCGCCTCCACTGCGGCGGGCAGGTAATTTAGCGTCGCCACAATGTTCCAGCGGTCCATCTGGCCCTGGTTGATCGTCTGAGTTCCATGATAGAGACCGGTCGTGTCGCCAAGACCGATGGTGTTGGTGGTGGCGAAGAGCCGGAACCACGGGTTCGGACGGATCACGCGGTTCTGGTCGAGCAACGTCAGCTTGCCCTCCGTCTCGAGCACCCGCTGGATTACGAACATCACGTCCGGCCGCCCCGCGTCATATTCGTCGAATACCAGCGCCACCGGATGCTGGAGCGCCCACGGCAGCAGCCCTTCGCGGAACTCCGTCACCTGCTGCCCGTCACGAAGAATGATCGCATCGCGGCCGACGAGGTCGATTCGGCTGATGTGCGCATCCAGATTGATTCGGATCAGCGGCCAATTCAGCCGCGCAGCGACCTGTTCGATATGAGTCGACTTGCCGGTGCCGTGATAGCCCTGGACCATCACGCGCCGGTTCTTGCCGAAGCCGGCGCAAATGGCGAGGGTAGTGTTCGGGTCGAACACATAGCTGGGATCGAGATCGGGAACGCGCTCGTCGGCCTCGCTGAAGGCGGGCACTTCCATGTCCGAATCGACTCCAAACGCCTCGCGCACTTTTACCATGCGGTCGGGCGAGGCCATCACGGTCGCGCTTCGGCTTTCCGGGTTCACGTTGGAAATATCGTTCATCGCAAAGCGGCTTTACGGGAACCGCCCGTTCCCCTCAACACGCAAGCTACCGGCAGACAACATTCGCCTTGGCTGGAAGGGAGAACATTCTGACAAAGCGCCGTGCGGCTTTGATATTGCCCTCGACCGGGACCGTTTCGACCGGCGCACCGCCATACAACACCGGCTTCATGTCATCCGGCGAGCACGTGATCGTAGCATCTGCCTCAACGGCTTCGCCGCTGCCGACTTCAATCCGGCGATCCTCGACCTTCACCCAGTAGCGCGATTGACCGAAACGGAAGGCGACCGTCCCCGCGAAATCATCGGCCAACGACGGATCGAAATTGGTTCGCATTGAGAGAATGATCGCAACCGGGCTCACCGGCTGGCTGGCGTCGTGCCGAGGCGAGCGAAAGGCCCAGCGGCCCAGTTCGCAGAGGATCGGGCCGGCATCGAGTGCCCATTCCGTCGCCTCATAGACCTGAACCGACGCGGGCGGCGGAAGCCTTGTCTTCCGAACTAGTCCACGCACTTCAAGCTCGGTCAGCCGCTGAGTCAGCACGTTGGCGCTGATTCCGGGCAGGTCGGCCTTAAGTTCGGAAAATCTCCGCGGGCCAAGCATTAACTCACGAAGGACGAGGATCGCCCACCGCTCCCCCAGCAGCTCAACCGCGTGCGCGAGCCCGCAGGCGTCCTGGAAGCGTCTTTTTTCCTCTTGAACTGACTCTGTAGTTAGTTTTTGTAACTTCATAGTTGCAATATATAACCAAGACGAGCAAAAGGCAAGCGAATCGAGTCGCAACAGAAGGAAAATCGACGATGCCGAAGATGATTTTCGTGAATTTGCCCGTCACCGACCTGACCAGGTCGAAAACTTTCTATGAGACGATTGGCTTCACCAACAATCCGCAGTTCACCAACGAGAACGCCGCGGCGATGGTGTGGTCCGATCAGATCATGGTCATGCTCCTGACACATGAATTCTGGAGAACGTTCACGGGCAAGGCGATTCCCAATGCGAAGGAGAGCGCCCAAGTGATGCTGGCGGTCAGCCGCGACAGCCGCTCCGAAGTCGACTCGATCGTGGAGGCGGCAGCGCAGAATGGCGGAAACGCAGATCCGAATCCCACCCAAGACCACGGCTTCATGTATGGCCGAAGCTTCGAGGATCCGGATGGGCACATTTGGGAGCCGCTGTGGATGGACCCAAAGGTTGCCGCCGGCGAAGCGCCAGTGGAGCATGTGGCCGCGTAACCCAAGACCCCTATTTGCTCGGCAATCAGGAGACAGCAATGTCAATCAATCCCAATGCACAGATCGAAATCACCGGCTTCAAATGGGTGCCCGATTTCGCACGCGGCCTGGTCCGCGACCTTCGGGTCCGCTGGGCCCTTGAGGAGGCCGCACTTGAGTACAGGGTGCGCCTGCTCGAGCAACAGCGGCCCGCCGAATATCTGAAAGAGCACCCGTTCGATCAGGTTCCCTGCTTCAACGATGGCACGGTGCAAATCTTCGAAAGCGGCGCCATCGTCCAATATATCGGTGAGAAGAGTGAGGCGCTGCTTCCGCGCGATCCGCAGGGAAAATATCGGGCAATCCAATGGACTTATGCGGCGCTCAACAGCGTCGAGCCTGGCGTTCAGCACCGGGTGCTGCTGGACGCTTTCTACGGCGATCAGGAATGGGCGAAGCTGCGCAAGCCAAGCGCCGACGATTTCGCTCGCAACAAGCTACGGCGCGTTTCCGACTGGCTCGGCGACAAGCAATGGCTGGAGGGCGATTGCTTCACCATCGGCGACCTGGTGATGATCACCGTCCTTCGCCTGGCAAAGGTCGGCGGGCTGATCGAAATCGGCTCCAACCTGGAGGCTTACGTCAAGCGCGGGGAAGCGCGGCCCGCGTTCCAACGGGCACTCGCCAGCCAGTTCGCCGAATATGATGCTCATCAACCCGAAGGAGTGGCAGCATGACCTACATCGAAGGATTTGTGGTCGCGGTTCCGACTGCGAACAGGAGGGCGTTCCGTGAGCACGCCGAGCAGATGGCTGACATGGTCCAGGGATTCGGGATCGAGCGGCAGGTCGAGGCATGGGCGTCGGACGTGCCGCATGGGAAGGTCACCGACTTTTATCGGGCGGTCGACGCTAAAGAAGACGAAACAGTCGTCTTCGCCTGGTTCGAATATCCATCGAAGGCGGCGCGCGACGCTGCCAATGAGAAGTTCCGAACCGATCCGCGAATGGCACAACTTCCCCCGCCTCCCTTCGATGGGAAGCGGATGATCCTGGGCGGGTTCGAGGCCATTGTCGAACAGGGTTCGGGCACGGGAAGCTATGTCGATGGGTTCGTCGTGCCGGTGCCTCAGGGCAAGCGCGATTCGTACCGTGAACTCGCTGGCAAAATGGCGAATGTGTTCCGGGACAAGGGCGCTGCGCGCGTTGTCGAGGCGTTCGGCGAGGATCTCTCCCGAGGCCAGGTTACCGACTATTATCGGGCAGTGAATGCAGAAGACGGCGAAGGCGTCGTTTTCTCGTTCATCGAATGGCCCGACAAAGCCACTCGCGACGCAGCCTGGAAGGCGATCATGGAAGACGATAGCATGCGTCCGCAAGGCGATACGCCATTCGACGGCAAGCGCATGTTCTGGGGTGGATTCGAGGTGATCATCGACACCGCCGCCGCGGAAACAACCGAAGCAGTAACCGCGTAACCTCAACTGAAACCGAGGAGACCGACAATGTCTGATGTTAGAGTTGAAGATGCTCCGACGACCACGAGTTCCGCCACAGATGCCAATCCAACCGGCGATTTCATCTGGTACGAGCTGATGACTCCCGACGCCGCCGGCTCACAAGCCTTTTATGAAGCCGTTGTCGGCTGGAAGATCGACGAGGGTGCGCCGGAATATGGCGGCTATCGGATGATTGGCCGTAACGACGGGAAGTTCGCGGGTGGTGTATTGCCGCTCACCGACGAGATGCAGCAGCACGGAGCCCGACCGACCTGGATGGGTTACATCCACGTTTCGGACGTCGACCAGGCGGCCGCTGCGATCGAACGCGCAGGCGGGAAGTCGTTGATGATCCGCGATATCCCCAATGTCGGTCGGATCGCGATGGTTGCCGATCCTCAGGGCGCTCCATTCTACATCATGAAGCCGATTCCGCCGGCCAACGATCCCAACGCAAAGAGCGACGTCTTTTCGCGCGATGGGCTGCAGCGCTGCGGCTGGAACGAGCTGTGCACCACCGATGAAAAGGCCGCGCGCCAATTCTATCGCGAACAGTTCGGCTGGACCAGCGACCATTCCATGGACATGGGCGAAATGGGCGAATACCGCTTCTTCGACCACCACGGGCAAGGCATCGGCGCGGTGTTCAATACGCCCGAAGGGCAGCCGCGCTGGCGCTTCTACTTCCGCGTGCCGTCGATCGCGGCCGCCAAGCAGACCGCCGAAGAGAAGGGCGGCACCATGGCCATGGGACCGCACCAGGTCCCAACCGGCGATTGGATAATCCTTGGCGCTGATCCACAGGGCGCGGAATTCGCGCTCGTTGGCGGCGAATAGGAACGAGCTCGTGAAAACGGCGGCTATCCTGATCGCTCGGCTGATCTTCGGCCTGGACTTCGCGATGGCCGCCTTTTTCAAGTTCGTGGCTTTCGGCCTGGACGCGACGGCGGCCCAGATTGCAGCGGCAGGGTTCCCGATCCCACACATCCTCGCCTGGGCAGCGGCGTTCTTCGAAACTGCCTTGGCGATCACTTTGCTGACCGGGCTGTTCTTCAAAGAAGCGGCGATTGTAGCGATCGCCTACGTGTTGTTCCTGGCCTTTTCGTTTCACGGGCCGGATCGATGGGGCGGCAATCCGATGGAGTTCGGCTTCTTCGTCGATCACTTCATCTTCGTCGCCGGACTGCTCTACGCCGCTGTTCATGGGCCGGGCCGCGTCCTTGTCGTCCGCCGCCGCCCCGCCTGATCAATTACAAACAAGGAGGAAAACATGAGCGACAAGTTCGTCACCTGCCTGTGGTTCGACAAGGGCGAAGCCCGCAAGGCCGCCGAATTCTACGCATCCATCTTCCCTGACACTCATGTCGGTGCGAGGCACGAAGCGCCTTCGGAATTCCCCAGCGGAAATGCGGGCGATGAGTTGACGGTCGAATTCACGTTGCTGGGCCGACCGTTCGTCGGCCTCAACGGCGGCCCCAACTTCAAGCCCAACGAAGCGATCAGCTTCTGTGTCTATACCGAGGATCAGTCGGAAACAGACCGTTATTGGGACGCCATCACGAAGAATGGCGGCGCGGAAAGCCAATGCGGCTGGTGCAGGGACCGCTGGGGCTTTTCGTGGCAGATCACGCCGCGCGCACTGATCGACGCCTTCAATCAGGGTGGTGAGACGGCGAAGCGCGCCTTCGAGGCGATGATGAAGATGAAGAAGATCGACATCGCCACAATAGAGGCAGCCGTGAAGGGCGAAGCGGTAAATGCGTAAGCTCACCGGCGCCGCCTTCGTATCGCTCGACGGTGTGATGCAGGCGCCGGGCGGACCCGACGAAGACCCGACCAGCGGCTTCCGGCTCGGCGGGTGGGTTCAGCCCTACTGGGATCGGGACATGGGTCCATTCGAAGGCGTCATTATGGGCGAGTACGACCTGCTGCTCGGCAAGCGGACCTACGACATCTTTGCCGCTTACTGGCCGTACAATCAGGAAGACCCGATTGGGGCGAAATTCCAGAGCATCAACAAATATGTGCTGACCCACTCCGACGAGCCGCTTGGGTGGGAAAACAGCCACAAGATCTCCGGGGATACTACCGCGGCGGTCGCCGAGCTGAAGAAGACCGAGGGCCGCGACCTGCTTATCCAGGGCAGCAGCACCCTCTATCCAAGGTTGCTCTCCGCGGGACTGATCGACCGGCTCATGCTGATGACTTTCCCCATCCTTCTGGGTGTCGGAAAGCGTATCTTTGACGGGTCGGTGGCCCCGTGCGGACTGAAGCTGGTCGATCACTTCATCTCCAAACCCGGCGTGGTGACCACTGTCTATGAACCGGCAGGCGAGGTTCGGACGGGCAGCTTCGTGACCAAAGAGCCGAGCGAGGCCGAACTCGAACGCCGCAAAAGATGGGCAAGAGAGGACGCATGACCATCGCCGAGCTCAAACCGGCAGCTGAGCTGGTTTCGGCAACGGAATTGGCGCGGCGCGGAAGCCGTCCCTTCCCAGACGAAAGTGCCGAATATCGCGAAGCTCGGACCAAGCTGCTTGCCGAGGAGATCGAGCTTCGCCGGCACATTCAACGCGTCGCGCAGATGCGGCGCGCGCTCCCGTCGGGACCGGAGGCCAAAGATTACCGCTTCATCGACGCCGAGGGGAAGGAGCTTCGTTTCGCAGATCTGTTCGGCAACCACGATACTCTGTTCGCCTATTACTGGATGTATGGTCCGGAGCGGGAGCGGCCCTGCCCTATGTGCACGTCCTTCGTCGGCTCGCTAGATATACCCGCGCCTGACATCGAGCAGCGCGTGGCGGTGGCGATCCTCCAGCGCTCGCCCGTTTCCCGGCAGGTGGAGTTCGCCCGCGAACGCGGCTGGCGCAATCTGAAATTTTATCAGACTGTCGGCGAAGACTATGCTCGCGATTACCGGGCGCTGCAGCCGGACGGGAGCGAATGGGCGAACCTCGCTGTCTGGACTCGCGATGGCGACAAGGTGCGGCTGTTCTGGACCCCCGAGGGGAGCGCCGAAACTGCCGACCCTGGCTTCGATCCGCATTTGGCTCCCGATCCGACGCCGCTATGGAATATTCTCGATATGACGCCTGAAGGGCGGCCAGCCACCTGGTACCCGAAGTTGGAGTATGATTCTTGAGCCTGACGCTCTTTGGACACCCCTTCTCATCCTACACGTGGAAGGTGCTGATCCCGCTTTATGCCCACGGAACGG
>Ga0157374_10003922_pt1 | contig 12498 bp, 10 predicted proteins | sample M25metaG_FD_115308 | JGI IMG/M metagenome (GOLD analysis project Ga0157374, IMG submission 115308) | Miscanthus rhizosphere microbial communities from Kellogg Biological Station, Michigan, USA - M2-5 metaG | ecosystem: Host-associated > Plants > Roots > Rhizosphere > Soil | place: USA: Michigan...
CTGCAAAATTTCGAACATAGAATTATCGCAAAATTAGCGATTTTGAATCCTTGGGAGATTAAGCGATTTGAGTATTGGGATATTGAGATATTGAGATATTGAGATATCCAAATTACCACATCTCTTCGCTAATATCCTAATACCCTAATATCCTAATACCCTAATATCTCAATATCAGACTTACTAATTTTGCCGAATGCCGGTTAATTTTAGTGAACTGCTGACTGTTACATTTACATTATTTGCCGTGATAGATGTCATCGGTTCTGTTCCCATACTTATTTCTTTAAAAGAAAAAATGGGTGAGGTTAGCGAGTTGAAGGCCACCCTGATCTCCGGTGCACTGATGATCCTGTTCTTGTACCTGGGAAAAGAATTTTTGAGATTGCTTGGTGTTGATATCCGTTCTTTCGCAGTAGGAGGTTCGATCGTGATATTTATACTTGGATTGGAAATGGTACTTGGACTGGAATTCTTTAAAAGTGAAAAAGAAGTAAAATCAGCCACCATTGTTCCTATTGCATTCCCCCTGATCGCCGGCTCGGGAACTCTGACAACCATTATGTCACTTAAGGCAAATTATGGCGAGACTACCTTACTCGCAGCTATCCTTATCAATCTTATTATTGTGTACGTGGTTTTAAGATCCCTGAAATTCATTGAGAGATTATTAGGTCCCGCAGGGCTCATCGCCGTAAGAAAATTTTTTGGCGTGATACTACTTGCCATCGCTGTAAAGATCTTCGCGACCAATGCACACGGGCTCATAAAATAAGAATGCCCATTCCTTTTTCAACTTCCTATTTATGATCGCTATTCTTCAAGAGTTTGCTGGTTAGTGGGTCGATAATAGTAATGACCTCGTTGACCGTATTGATGGGGATCTTTCCGAGTTTAGCATGTTCGCGAACTTCGCATTCGCTTTCCGCTATATGAACGCAGTAAATTCTGTCATTTGTAATGTATGACTCTATCCAGTGATAAGGTTTTCCTAAATGGGAAATGGCATCACATGATGCCTGGGAAATAATTTGTAATTCTTCGGGAGTAAGATTTCCAGCACCCGGCAGGTTTCTTTCAATAATAAATTTCTTCATGGCCATATTTTTTGTGATCATAAAATTGAACAGATTATTTTTCCCTGATCACAGAGAACTTCCCTATTTAGGTATCAAGGGTTCCCTATTTTATAATTCCCAGCTTCTCTGCCTCAAACACAGCTTTTGTACGGGAGTTAACTTCCAGTTTGTATAGTATGGCAGAAATATGATGATCAACCGTCTTGGCAGATATAAACAGACGGGCAGCAATTTCTTTATTGTGCAAACCTTCCTGGAGCAACCTCAAAACGTCCAGCTCCCGATCTGTCAAAAATTCGGGATTAGACTGGGTGGTTTTCCTGATGCCGCGTGGAATTTTTTTAATTCCGGATCTTCTCATTTCAAATTTCATTCTTTCATACACGGCGGTAGCTCCCAGTTGTTGAACAATGGCGACCGCCTTTCGCTTGTTATCGTCACTTGTTTCAAATAAGGCAAGCGCCTCTTCATACGGGCTTCCTGCTCTCTCCCAAAAAGCTGCGGCATTCAGAGCTGACTCTGTGCTATCGATATCATAACCGCCCTGCATATTTTTCAGGGTTAGCTTTTGTTTCCTTGCTTTTCTCATCCAAAAAACAAATTCCCGGTTTCCATAAATGGTTTCTGAGCCTGCGATCGTTGCCTTAGCTGCATCAAGGATTTTGTCATCAATGACGGTAGATCCGGTTATCCACTCATATTCTAATATAGCAGACAAAACAGGAAGAATTCTTTGCGACTCCATGCTTTCTGAAGCCATTGTTTTCGCATCCGTCAATTGACGAAGTGCATCATCTTCTCCTCTTCTCATTTTTATTATGGCGGCAACCACCAGTACGATGATCCTGACGACAGGAGTTTGAGTTTCATTTTTCAGAAGACTTTCCGCAATATTACCGGCCTCCTTCCAATGCCCGGTTTCCAGGTTTAGCCTTGCCTTCCAGGATAACATATAGGAAGCCCAGGCGTCAAGGTCTCTTTCTTCGCAATATTGTATTCCTTCTTCAAAAAACTTTTCGGCTTCCTTATAATTTTTCAGCATAACCCAGTTGCAGCCAAGGTTGGTGTAGGCACGTGCTGCATGTTCATTGTATGAATTCTTTAATGCGATCGCGAGGCTTTGCTGCAACAGTTCATTGCCTTTTTCTATAGACCCCTGTGTCATTCCCACGGTACCCACATTATTCAATGCGTGAGAAAGGATTTCTTCATCATTCAATTCCTTTGCGATCACAATAGCTTTTTCGCCCCAATACAGGCATTCATCAAGTTTTTCAGTCAGCATTTTCAACTGCGCCATGTTACTATACGCCATGGCCTTTGCTTTTGAAGAGGGCTGGCTGTCCAAAACTTCTATCGCCTCATTGGCAAAACTTTCAGCCCTGCTCCAATTACCGCTCCACCACCAAAGCCGTGATAAAAAGCGCATGGAGTTGCCGATCCTTTCTATGTTATTTTTCCTTTTCCAAATATCCAGCGCCCTCGCCGTATAAATGATCGCCTCTTTAGCCTGGTTTGTCAAATAACATTCATAAGCATACGATTCATAGAATTGTATGCGTGTGTCGTCATCATTACCCTGGTAATATTCAATTGCTGTCAGGTATAAACGAGCTGCCTCTATATGAGCTCCAACAGATGCCGCCTGTTTAGCGGCCACTGGCGCGTATTTTACCACAAGGTCATATTCATTTGCATTTTTTGCATGATGAATGATGCGTTCTGTCGCCTGGTTCTCTTCGAAACTTTCCAGCAACAGATCAAGAATTTTTTTATTAAGCGCTATTCTAGCAAGTGGTGACAGGGACGATTCAATAGTTCTCCTGTACAATTCGTGCTTGAATAATATTCGCTCCTTATCAACGATCAAAATTTTTGAATCAATACAATCCTGGACAGCCGGTATATATAAGGCATCCAGTTTATCCAGGTAATTCATTTCAAAGGCGGTTGGAAGCACCGATAATATTTCCCACACATACTTTATCTTTCCATTCTTCTTGTTATAAATGGACAATATGGAATCCTTAATATTATCGGGCACACCCTCGCTATAGCTCGCCAGTATCTCCGTAACATAAAATGGGTTGCCATTGGTGATGCGATAGACATCTTCACCGTTGTATCCCCGCCCTGCAGCCATTTTTTCAACTGCTTGTTTTGATAAAGGGAGTAACTCGATCCGCGCAAATGAATCCGGATTTAATTGGCCCATTATGTTTCGTAGAGGATGACCGGAATGAATTTCAGTATCCCGGTAAGTAAGTATAAAAAGACATTTCAATTGAGCAATACGCCTGGCTAAAAATTTTATAAAATCAAGAGTTGCTTCATCAGCCCAATGTATGTCTTCGAACACGATCATGTTTACTTTCTCCCGATCGTTTAGTTCATGTAAAAAATTTGTGAAAAAGGCTGTTCGGTTGGTAATGTCAATATTGCCTTCGGGAATATTTTTTCCTAACTGAAGAAGCACATCATATAGAGGCGCAAGTGGGCGGGGAGTAAACAAGGCATCACAAATTCCCAGGTATGCATTGCATTTGTTTTTTACTTCATTACAAAAGGCCTTTATAAGCGATGTCTTTCCGATACCAGCCTCACCGCTTACAAAAATGCTGCGCCCTTCACCTTCCGAGACACGTTCAAATTGAGATCGTAACGCGGCTAAAAAACTGTCCCGCTCTATCAACTCCATGGCTACCTATTTTTTAAAATAGGGAGCAAGTTATTTTAAAATAGGGAATTGCTCTTACCGCCTGCAACAAAATTGAAACGTGATTTGCATAGTAATTCATAAATCAAAAATTAAATCATTTATCATGAAAATTTTGTCAATGGCAGCGTTAGCCATTATGTTCAGTATCACCGGTCTTTACCTGTCAGCACAAACGACTAAGATGTCCTCTGCCGAGGCGGGAGGAACGAAGCAACTTTTTTTGGATGTTCACCGTTTAACCCCGGGAATTAAACCCGAGGCAGTTGCACAGGCGCACCAGAAAGACCTGGCTGTAGAAGGAAAATATGGTGTTGACTTTATTAAATACTGGGTTGCGCCGGATGAGGGACTCGTGTTTTGCCTTGCATCAGCCAGTGATTCCGAATCACTCAGGAAAACACATGCAGAAGCACACGGATTGTTGCCCGACAATATCTACCTCGTAGAAGCAGGAACAGAAGCAACACTTACAGGTAAAAACAATTTGTTTCTTGATATCCATTACCTGGGTGCAGGAAAAGTTTCTGTAAAAGATGTTGCAGCAGCGCATGAAAAAGACCTTGCTGTGGAAAAGAAATACGGTGCAAATTTCATTAACTATTGGGTAAATGAAAAAGAAGGTGTTGTCATGTGTCTTGTTGAGGCAAAGGATTCAACTGCCCTGATCAATACTCACAAAGAAGCTCATGGATTGTTGCCGGACAAAATCTATAGAGTTAAACAAGGACGATAGTTTGTCACAATCACCTTAATCTTATGAATTGTAAAATGATAACCAGGAAAGCGCTCATGTCATGCTTTTTCCTGCTGCTGCTCGCTATTAAGCCAGGTTTCGGGAAGTTAAACATGCAGAATAGTAACACGACTATGAATGGATTTACCAGGTTGACGGACGAGAAAATTCAAAATTTTAGAAAAGATAAGTACGGATTTGAATTGCACTGTGCGTGTGCACCAGCAAAGGACGCAGACATGTACGCAGAAGAGAGCGGAGGATTTGTATCATCACTATTTATTGAGTAAGGTATAGTGGATCTTGTATTTTAACGAGACTTCAGTAGATAATCTGGACGTAGAGGTAAATTCCAGGTTTCGGCCCCGTTGCGCATTGTGACGGGGCTTTTTTTTAACGTCTGTCAATGAAATTGAAATAGCTCTTTGCTCCCGCCCACCGCAAAGTTGACGAAATTCATACCGTAGGCTGACCACCATCAGTTTTTGCAGTGAGATATCCATCGAACTTGCAGGCAAACATCCTTTCTATGAGTACCCGTCTGCTTTTGGCAAAGAAGGAAGATCCAAAAGAGAGATCTGTTGCCCGGATAATTCCCATTCAATTTATTCCTGCCAAAAAAATCAAAGAGAAAGCAACGGCTTCCATTCAGGAAGAGGTCGTTTTATTTTATACAAAACCGATATTCAGAGCTAAAAAATATGAATTGTTTTGACGAAACTGAATAATTCTTGAGTTGCCGGGCGAAGATCCATCCTCAAATCGAAAACTCCATCATTGATTTTTGATAGAAATCAACGTAATTGGGATATCATTTTTTTCAATCCAGTGAGCAAATGAACTGGGATAATCTAGACATCAACAAGGTTTTTGCCTTAACAGGTTCATCTCCGGCAGGTCTCTCCTCTCAATCGGTCGAGCAAAGAATTGTTGAGTATGGCTTCAATGAGCTATTAGAGAAGAAAAAGAAACCAGCATGGCTTCTTTTCTTAAAACAATTCAATGATTTTATGATCCTGCTTTTAATTGCCGCAGCAATTATTTCAGGACTCGTCGGTGATATTGGTGATACAGTTGTGATCCTGGTGATCGTGCTTTTAAATGCGGTCATCGGTTTTGTCCAGGAATATCGCGCCGGCAAAGCCATGGATGAATTAAAGAAACTGTCAGCGCCCCAGGTTGAAGTTTTGCGTAATGGCGTGCCGGTAATGCTTTCATCTGTCAATCTCGTACCGGGAGATATTATCTTTCTTGAGGCTGGCACTTTACTTCCTGCAGATCTACGACTTTTTGAAACAAATTCATTATTCATTGACGAGTCTTCCCTTACAGGAGAATCCGTTCCGGTGAATAAGATATCTGCAACTTTAAGCGAAAATGATTTGCCGATTGGCGACCGGTTTAACATGGCGTATAAGGGTACACTCATAACAAATGGACGCGGTAGTGGCATTGTAGTAGCGACAGGAATGAATACAGAAATTGGACAGATCGCCCGAATGCTTCAAGCTGAAGAAGCCATAACTCCGCTCCAAAAAAGAATGGCTGATTTTGGTAAAAAACTTTCTTACCTCGTACTCGTCATCTGCTCGGTTCTATTCGTGGTGGGTTTATTAAGAGGGGAGGCAGCTATTAAAATGTTACTGGTAGCCATTTCACTCGCAGTGGCTGCTATACCAGAAGCATTACCGGCATTAATAACGATCGCATTGGCACGAGGTGCCAAAAGATTGGTGAAAAAAAATGTACTGATACGCAAACTTCGCGCTGTTGAAACCCTTGGTTCTGTTACTTTCATTTGCTCCGATAAAACCGGAACGCTCACTCAAAACAAAATGAAAGTGGTAAAGCTTATCCCGTATCCCGGCACCCTTGATTTGGATAACGAACTTTCATTGCTCGAGTGTGCAATGGCTCTCAATCAGAATGTAATGAGAACAGACAACGGGGCATGGCTGGGTGACCCTACCGAAATTGCGTTAATGGAATATATTCAGCAAAATTATTCAGATGGTCGCGTGGAAGAAATATCAAACCGCTTCCGTCGGGTTGCTGAATTGCCGTTCGATTCAGATAGAAAATCGATGACCACCATTCACAAGTACGGCGACAAATATATTGTGATTGCAAAGGGAGCCGTTGAATCGATTACTTCCATTTTAACAACATCGGATCTAAACAGCCAGATTTTACAAGAGGCCAGCGAGCTTGCTGCGAATGGTACCAGGGTATTAGCCTATGGTTACAGGACTTTGGAAAAAATACCAACACCTTTCAGTTATCCTGAAATTGAAAAGGAATTGTCTTTTGCCGGATTGGCAGGAATGATCGATCCACCAAGAGAAGAAGTGAAAAGTGCAATAAAAGAATGCAAAATCGCCGGCATACAACCGGTAATGATAACAGGTGATCATCCTGAAACTGCTGCTGCCATTGCGAGGGAGATAGGGATCCTTGACCAGAATGCGCTGATGGTGACAGGAAGCGAATTAAACAGATTAACGGAAGAAGAACTGGATATCAAAGTGGAAAGAGTGAGAGTATACGCAAGACTTTCACCCGAACAAAAATTAAATATTGTGAAGTCGCTGCAAAGAAGAAAACATTTTGTGGCTATGACAGGAGATGGAGTAAATGACGCTCCTTCTTTAAAGGCTGCGAATATCGGAATTGCCATGGGAATTAATGGAACTGATGTAACAAAAGAAGCGGCCGACATGATATTGCTGGATGACAATTTTGCTACCATTATAAAGGCAGTAAAAGAAGGCAGACGGATCTATGATAATATCCGCAAGTTCGTAAAGTATATCATGACCTGTAATAGCGCGGAGATCTGGACAATCTTCCTGGCCCCGCTCATTGGGTTACCTATCCCTCTTTTACCGATACATATTCTTTGGATCAATCTCATCACGGATGGCCTTCCCGGCCTGGCACTGGCGGCAGAAAAAACAGAGAAAGATGTAATGAAGCGCCCACCACGAAGCACAAATGAAAGCCTCTTTGCACATGGGATGGCGTATCATATAGCCTGGGTCGGTTTGTTGATGGCGGGAATCACGCTCGGAACGCAGGCATTAGCAACTTATCACCATAACAGCCATTGGCAGACGATGGTGTTTACTGTTCTGGCTCTTGCCCAGTTAGGACACGTGATGGCAATACGAAGTGAAAAAGAATTTTTATTTAAACTGGGATTATTTTCCAATCCACAATTGCTGGTAATCGTATTCCTGACCTTCCTGTTACAGGTGAGTGTAATTTATCTGCCCTTTGCAAACAAGATTTTAAAAACGACTCCCTTAAGTTTATATGAATTATTACTCTGCATTGGAGTATCTGCGGTTGTATTTCATGCGGTCGAATTAGAAAAATTGATCAAGAAAAAATTGTACTCTTCATCAAATTAAAATGAGTTTTAGGCAATACGTGAATTAAATTAAACTGATAAATATGAAAGGACTGGACAATCAACTTTACGTGACCTTACTCATCTTCTCCAATATTGTTGCGATCCTCCAGGTCATCGCGGCAATAAAATGGCCACGAATTGCAAGACTTTCATTTTTTTTATTATTTGCCTGGGCCAGCTGGACCAATTGGACTGAATCACAACGAGCTCCTCATTTTTATCTTGAATATGCTGACCTTACATGGAGTAGCTGGTATAGATCTTTTATCAAAGGTTGGTTTGCCGATCATATACAACTTGCAGTGGGACTCATCGCTACCTGCCAGGGTTTGATCGCTATCTCGATGCTGCTAAAGGGATGGCTATATAAGATCGGATCGGTCGGTGCCATTATATTTCTATTGTCCATTTTACCGTTTGGTGTGGGATCAGGTTTCCCATGCACCGCTATTATGGCTACTGCGTTATTTATTTTGTTGAAAAAACACAATGACGAATTTATTTGGTCGCAAGGCGGATTGATAACAGCAAAAAAACAGATGATCAAATGAGCAGGCTCACCTTGATCAAATTGATCCATACCCTGGTCTGGGCATTTTTTAATGTTGTGATCTTTTACTTGTTCTATGCAGTGGTAACAGGAAAGATTGATAAATGGGTCTGGATATGTCTTGGCCTCATCGCTTTTGAGATGTTAATATTGCTGATGTTTAAAATGATGTGTCCCCTTACGGTAATAGCAAGGAAATATTCCGATTCCACAAAAGATAATTTTGATATTTATTTACCAAACTGGCTAGCCCGCCATAACAAGCTTATTTATTCTATTATCGTGGGCATAATACTTGTCATTCTTTTTTTCAGATGGATCCTCAATTAAACCGGTATTCCTTTTTTGTTCCCTGTTTATTAAGAGTTATTACTAATTTTCGTGAAGAAACCTGTTTGAACAATTGGTAAATTGTTTTTTAAATAGGTATTTTTCTGTATGAATGATGAACAAGCCATTAAAGAATTGCAAAAACAGATCGATATGCTTTCGTCAGAAATGGCGGATCATCGTCAACGTCTTTTTGCATTGCAACAGGAACTAAACCGGTTACAAAATAAAAAGCCAGCAACGGCATCTTCAACAACAGAAGGATCTTCTCAAAATTTCAGATTTGAAAATTTTATCGGTCTTCGTGTTATTCATTTTGTAGGAATTATTTTACTGGTGATCGGTTTGTCGATCGGGGTTAAATATGTGATTGACCGGCAACTGATCTCAGAAGTGATGCGAATATCTCTTGCCTATGCGGCGGGGATCATTTTGTATTTATTATCGTGGCGATCAAAAAAGAATTATCAATTATTCAGTGCCATATTATTCAGCGGTGCTATGGCTTCTTTATATTTTACTACTTATGCCGCCTTTGTTTACTATGGTTTTTTTTCGTTTGCAGTTACATTTTTGCTCATGGTTGGCCTGACGGTTTATACCGCGTTTGAATCGATCAGGTATAACCGCCAGGAAATAGCAGTTCTTGGAATGGTAGGTGCATACGGTATTCCTTTCCTGATCAGCGCAAATAATGGGAGAGTTGATCTGTTCTTCTCCTATATTATCTTAATCAATGCCGGGGTAGTCGTTCTTTCTTTTAAAAAGAAATGGAAGATCATGGACTGGCTTGCTCTTTTGATCTCGTGGATCTTATTCATATCCTGGGGATCTTTTAGATATGAAGCAAGGGATGTTTGGACAGGCTTTATTTTGATGGCGATCTTTTATTTACTCTTCACGATCAATGCTTTTGCTTACCGGCTTGTGCGCTCGGAACCTTTGTCCGCGGGAGATATTCAACAGGTGATGATAAATAATATTGCTCTCTATCTTTCATGCCTGCTTGTGTTTGGTTATGGCGAATTTGGAATTCATCTTGCCGCTATAACCGGATGCGTTGCCGCCTGCATGGTATTGTTTGCTTCTCTCAGTTATTTCCTTTTTGCTTCAGAAAAGGTTTTGCAACAATCACTGGCCATACAGGCAGTTGTTTTAATTGTAATGTTCATCGGCTTTTACTGGAACGGTTTTTTTGTAACTATTTTATGGGTCGCCTTCTCGATTGTTTTATTTGGCTGGGGAATTTTTAAGCATCGGTCATGGCCAAGATTAGCCGCCATTTTATTAATGATCGTTACTTTGGGAAAGCTCGTCATCTTTGACAGCTCAAAATTTACACCGATCCAAAAGATCACTGCTTATCTCATCATTGGCGCTTTGTTGCTTGTACTTTCATTCTTTTATCAAAAAAACAGAACCACGATTTTAAAGGATTGAAAAGGATTATGAGGAAAGTTAGAATGTGCCGAAGAGCGAGCAGAACGTACAAGACTTGCCTACGTTACTGTTTGCACAAGCAACTACGGCAGTCGAAGAGTGCGACGCAACAGAAGCTCAACGAGGAACTAAAGCTGGCATCACAATTATCGACTAGCATCTGAAAGAACTTGTCATACAAGGAAAGTGTTTTCGACCTACGTTCCCCCTTCGGGGGCCTTTCATTTCCTGCTATAATTCGGGGCTTCTCTTGTGATCTCCACATCATGTGCATGGCTTTCTTTCATTCCCGCATTGGTGATCTTTATAAACGTAGCATTCTTTAACTGGGCAATGTTTGCAGCGCCGCAATAACCCATGCCGGCGCGAAGCCCACCGGCGTACTGGTAAACGATCTCTTTTACCAAACCCTTGTAGGCCACACGACCCTCTATACCTTCGGGAACATATTTTTTTACATCATCTTCTACGTCCTGGAAATATCGATCGCTGCTGCCCTGGTTCATTGCGCCCAGTGAACCCATGCCACGGTATTCTTTAAATTTCCTTCCTTCATAAATAATGGTTTCGCCCGGACTCTCTTCAGTACCGGCAAAGATGCTTCCCATCATGACACAATCCGCGCCTGCTGCAAGTGCCTTTACCATATCGCCCGTATAACGAATACCTCCATCAGCGATGATGGGAATACCTGTTCCTTTCAATGCTGCAGCAACTTCCATCACTGCCGTCAATTGCGGTACACCCGCACCTGCCACAATGCGTGTGGTACAAATGGAACCCGGGCCAATTCCAACTTTTACACAATCCGCACCGGCTTCAACCAGTGCTTTCGCCCCGGCACCCGTGCCTACATTTCCTGCGATGAGGTTTATTTTTTTGAAATTCTTTTTTACATTCTTCAACGCATTGATCACTCCTTTGCTGTGACCATGCGCACTGTCAAGTGCAATAATATCGACACCTAAGTTTTGTAACGCATCTACACGGTCGAGAATATCTCTTGTAATGCCGACACCGGCGCCGACAAGTAGTCGTCCGAATTTATCTTTCATTGCATTGGGATGACTGTAGAGCTGGAGAATATCGCGGTAAGTAATAAGTCCAGTTAATTTTCCTGATTTATCGACAACCGGGAGCTTTTCAATTTTGTAATTCCGCAAAATGGTTTCAGCCTTTTTCAGATCGGTCCCTTCCGGTGCAGTGATCAGATTTTCTTTAGTCATCACCTCACTCACTTTTCTATTTCCATCATCTTCAAACCGGAGGTCACGGTTGGTAAGGATACCGACCAGCTTTCCATTTTTATCAATGATCGGGATGCCGCCGATCTTATTTTCGCGCATCAGTCTCATAGCATCACCAATAGTAGCGTTTTCCAGGAGTGTGACGGGGTCAATGATCAAACCACTTTCGCTACGCTTTACTTTCCTTACCTGCTCTGCCTGTTGCGAGATGCTCATGTTCTTATGTAAGATCCCAAGACCGCCTTCCCTTGCTAATGCGATCGCAAGAGTGGCTTCTGTTACCGTATCCATTGCTGCCGACAGCATGGGAACATTTATCGTTATCTCCTTTGTAAGCCTTGTTGTAATATCGACATCCCGTGGAAGAACCTGGCTGTATGCCGGCATTAACAGAACATCATCGAACGTAAGACCTTCACCAAAAAATTTATCGCCTGCGCGGCGATCGGGGGAAGAATTGCTTTTAGCTGGGATATTTCTTGTTGCCATGTGCAAAGATAGGAGAGCGGGTGTATATGCGCAAAATGGAATTTTTATTTACATTTTAAGGTTGTGGTATTTATTGGTGTTTAACTCAATGCTGCCATTTGCCATTCACAAGGCAAGGGACCTCGGTAGAAACGAATTAACCTCCTCCACCAAACCTTATTAGCTCATTTAGCCGGTTAAATATAATAATGTAATAAGGTTGGAAGAATAAATGAGATTTTTTCTTCTAAGGTTCACGGTTTGTATTGTATAAGAAGTTATTCACAAGCTGGGCACATATTAGCATTACCTCAAAGTTGTATTGACTTTGCTTAACGAATAATCTTAACTTGCAAGGGTTAATAATTATTTACGTACGTTTAAATTTGAGTACTATGATCAAGTTACAAGTTATCGGCAATTTGGGTAAAGACTGTATCGTGAATACGGTCAATGGAAAGAATGTGATCAATTTTACAGTGGCACACACTGAAAAGTATCGCGACAGCCAGGGCAA
>Ga0157374_10003924_pt1 | contig 12494 bp, 8 predicted proteins | sample M25metaG_FD_115308 | JGI IMG/M metagenome (GOLD analysis project Ga0157374, IMG submission 115308) | Miscanthus rhizosphere microbial communities from Kellogg Biological Station, Michigan, USA - M2-5 metaG | ecosystem: Host-associated > Plants > Roots > Rhizosphere > Soil | place: USA: Michigan...
AATTATTCATTATTCATTGAGAGCGTCTTTCCATGGAAAGAAGAACTGAGCGAAGGAATAGATCACGAAAAATTCTGCGAATCATTTTTTACTCAACCAGATCTTTTTATAAGATTAAGACCCGGACATGAGAGCCGGGTAAAAACAAAATTGCTGGATCACGGAATTAATTTCTCCGAGATTACTTCCACATGTCTATCATTACCCAATGCATCAAGAATAGAAAATATTATCGAACTGGATAAAGAAGCAGTTGTCCAGGATCTCAATTCCCAGCAAACGGGGAAGTTGCTGACAAATTTCAAATCTCAAATCTCAAATCATAAAGTTTGGGATTGCTGTGCTGCCAGTGGGGGCAAATCTTTAATGCTCTATGATATTGATCCGGATATTGAACTGACAGTTTCGGATGTAAGAGAGTCTATACTTGCTAATTTGAAAAAGAGATTTGAAAAAGCCGGCATTCAAAACTATACTTCGTTTATCAATGACTTATCTCAACCTAACCTCAAACCTCAAATTACAAATTTTGACCTGATCATTTGCGATGCTCCCTGCACAGGTTCGGGTACATGGAGCAGAACACCGGAGCAGATTTATTTTTTTGATGAAAAGAGAATAGAGCAGTATGCTTTGCTTCAGAAAAAAATTGTTTCAACGATTATTCCCCGGTTAAAAATAGAGGGATGCTTATTGTATATAACCTGTTCTGTTTTTAAAAAGGAAAATGAAGAAGTGGTTGAGTTTATACAACGTAATTCAGAACTTGAATTAATAAAAATGGAATTACTAAAAGGATATGATAAAAAAGCGGATACTATGTTCGCCGCTCTTTTTAAAAAGAATTCATAGCCTGATCAATTCCTTTGAGGCAATTAAACGGCTATCGTCGTAAACAGCCACAATGTATTTGCCTTTTGGAAGTTTATGGACCGACAGATCAAAATCAGCCTTTCCGACTGTCTTGGATTCAAAAAATTCAGAAACCAGTGCGCCCTTCATATCCAGGATGTGAATGTTAAGATTATTAACGGAATAATCGGTTTCAACTCTTAGGATAAATTGGCCCGGAGCCGGGTTGGGTATAATGCTTATTTTTTCTGTGCCTGCGCCTGAACCATTCGAGCATGATTCATTGAATGTAATATTTACCGTATCAATATATGCCCCGGTGAGAGTTGCTGCTACAGTATCCAGTATTTGGCGAATGCGGTAACTAACTGTTCCTGGTGGAACATTGACCAGGTTGTCTTCTTTTTGATAGGAACGTGTGCTCAGAATACTTGTATTTGGTTGAGCAGAAACAACGGCGATTTTTGAGTAATTGTTTTCGCCAAAAATTTTTCGCTCTATTTCGTATCTCATTGCAGAAACATCTTTGCTTGTCCAGTTTAGAGTTGCTTTGCAATTGCTGATAGTTCCGTTTGCGGACGAAGATTGCAGAAGCAAATTCACAAATGCTTTTTTCATATCAGGAATACCATAACCCATTCTGTCGTCAGGCGAATCGGCCCTGCTTGCGGATTGCCACAAGGCTGACCTGATCTTCATGTTATTCAACTCGGGAAAGCCTTGCCAGAGACAGGTAGCGAGTCCCGCCATATTGGGGCATGCAAAGGAGGTTCCGTTGCCGCTGCCAATTGTCCCAGCCGAGGTCTCAAGGACCGCAGAAACTCCAACAGATGCGACATCAGGTTTTATTTGTCCATCGGATGAAGGGCCGTAGCTGGAAAAACTTCCGACTGTTCCGTTTGCGTCGACTGCTCCTACAGCGATCACACTATCACCATCAGCCGGCGTAGATAAAAAATGCCATGCACTTGTTCCAAAATTTCCATTGGAAACAAAAACAAGTACTCCTTTCTTTGCTGCAAGATCAGCTGCGATCACTGCCATCGTTGTATTGCCATTCATGTCGGCATAGGTATGATTCAAACTAGCATCGTCAAAGGTTGCATAACCTAGTGAAGAAGAAATAACATCGGCCCCACTGCTATCTGCCTTTTCCGCGCCACAAGCCCAATTGAATTCTTCGATCGGGTATTCACTGGAGTTGTCCTCCGTTTGGTATAGCCAAAAATTCGCTTGCGGCGCTTTCCCGATAAATTGCCCGGGAATATTTGCTGCAATGGTAGAAAAACATGACATACCATGGCTTCCGTCGTCTGAAACGGTTTGTTCACGAGCCACAAAATCCCAGGTGCCTAATACCTGGTTATTTGCATTTACACTGTCAAATGCATCGAAGGAAGTGAAGTTATTAAAACCATTGTCAAGCAGGGCTATTTGCATGCCGCTGCCGCGGAGTCCAATGTTGTGAAGGAACTCTCCATTGTGCAGATGTATTTCATCAAAAGAATTTCCATAATCATAGTAACCACCGGTAGTCCTGCTTGTCCTGCGATTTGAATTATCGACCGGTAAAAAATCGTCGTCAAATTTTGAATCTTTCCAATCAACCGGGTTTGATCTTCCTTTCTTTGCAGCAATGCCCGACGTGGATCGCACAAATGAGAATCCGTTTATAGCATTCAGGGCATTGGCATCAGCTGTTTGAATAGTAACAGCATTCAACCATTTCGAGACATTCAGTACTGTTACACCCGGAACATTTTTTATTTGCGTAACATAAGCGGGATTCACCGGCAGATCGGTACTGTCAATTGCAATGCTATACCGTGTTCTGCGATCAATGGCACGTTGTGATAAATAAGCAGTGGGATCCGAAATAGAATAAGGAGAACCGGTCTTATCTTTTAGTTTTATGATATAGCGGGTGAATTGTGCGTGAGCATGATTGAAAAAAGATCCGATCATTAAAACACTCGAAAAAAAATATTTCATCAGGGGGCTCACTTTAGAGTACTATCATCAAATTTAATCAAAAAAGCAGGAGGGCTGTCCCCGATCATTATCAATTATGATCGACCATCCACATTTTGATCCCAAAGCCGACCCTGAACGGATCATAAGTGACATTAGGAGGGATACCCGATGGATTTGGTTGTTGTTCCCAAAGCGTAAGTTCGCGAAATACAAGACCTACATTTTTTGAATACATTTCCCGCGATATGCTGACCGATCCATAATCAGAAGGATCAGTAGGCGGGTCTGTATCATCGTTCTCTGTAATTGTATAAACATCGTTGTATGTTTGGTCCTGTATCGTGGCAGTTGATTGAATGGGCCCATCAAAATAAAATTCCCATTTGCCCATATTATCATCATTACTGAAATTGTAATCACTGCCGTATGGGTCTTCGGCGAGATAAGTATTGCCCTTCCACTTAGTTCCATCACGAACCGGCACAACAATTTTGATCACTCGCATGTTATCTTCCATCACTTCCACATGATCATCAAGAACAGTAATGGAATAACTGCCAGTTGGCTGCCATGGCTGTGTACCCGCGGTGTCTGAGAGGTAAGTGAAGATGCGGTAGCCTGGTCTGCCAAGATTATCGGTAATGGCTGTATCAACTATATGTTTGATAAGATAACTATGTATTTCAGTATTCTGGCCAAAATTTGTAAAGATTGTCGAGTCGACGCGGTAAGTAATGTATTTCCCTTTTTCAAGAGGAATGATGAGTTCTGTCAGTCGCTCCTTCTGGTAGTCTGTATCAACTACGTCAACCTTTTTGTTACAGGAGAAGATGAGAATGTCCAGGAAGATCAGGAAAACAAAGGTGGTAAGCTGAGATATTCTCATAAGATGGCGAAAAAGTTTTTTAGGTACAAATTCAGATTTAAAACTACAAACAAAAAGCGGGGCCTCATAACTCCCCGCTTAAAACGTATGAACAAAGGCTTTATTGCCTTTAATGTCAGTTGTTTGGACGCTGTATGATCCCTCCGCCAATTACGTCGTCGCCCTCATAAAATACAGCACTTTGGCCCGGGGCAATGCCCTTTGCATTTTCATAAAACCGTACAGACAGGGTATGCCTTGTTTGTACAGGTTCGGATGGATATAAATTTGACAATGTTCCCTTGTCCTTATAGCGGATCTTTGTCACAGCCTCCATGCCCGGTGTAATTGAATCATATTTGATAAGATTCAATTTTCCAACAGTCATCTCATTTTGTTCCAGGTCTTCTTCATCCCCAAGCGTTACAGTGTTGGCATCGGGATCGATTTTCGTTACAAAGACCGGTTTTCCAAAAGTAATGTCCAGTCCTTTTCTTTGGCCAATTGTATAAAACGGATAGCCTTTGTGCTGACCTAAAACATTTCCGTGTCTATCAATAAAATTGCCTCCGTTTACTTTTTGTTCCAAACCTTCTACCCGTCTTTTCAAAAAGCCACGGTAGTCATTGTCTGGCACAAAACAGATCTCATAGCTTTCTGATTTTTTTGCCAATTCAGGATAACCATAATCGCAGGCCATTTGCCTGATCTCTGTTTTGCGATAGCTACCCAGCGGTAACAATGTTCTGCTTAAAAGATCCTGTTGCAATCCCCACAAAACATAGCTCTGATCTTTTGTTTCGTCAACTGCTTTGCTCACTACAAATTTTCCCCGTCCGACCGAGCCATCCGGGCGGGCATTCTCGTGTTGCCTGATCTTTGCATAATGACCGGTTGCAATAAAATCGCAGCCAAGAGCATCGGCTCTTTTTAATAAAGCTCTCCATTTGATATGAGTGTTGCAAAGCACGCAGGGATTGGGTGTTCGGCCGGCGAGATATTCTTCTACAAAATTGTCGATCACAAAATCTCCAAACTCTTCACGGATGTCAAGAATAAAATGAGAAAAGCCATGTTGCACTGCTGCCATGCGGGCATCATTGAAACTGTCCAGGTTGCAACAGCCTGTTTCTTTCTTACTGCCTCCACTGCTCGCATAGTCCCAGGTCTTCATAGTAATGCCCACTACTTCATAACCTTCATCATGAAGCATTAGTGCAGTAACGGTACTGTCAATTCCGCCACTCATCGCCACCAAAACTTTTCCTTTTTGACTCATGCCCCTATCCCCTAAAGGGTATTTAGAAGGTAAAAAAAAATTAAACCGCAAATATACAACGATAAACCGGCCTGCTGAAATGAGTAAATTTCTTTTTGGACTTGTTTTTGCCATTGGTAGTCAAAGAGACCAGTTGGTCTCAAACATACTCGCCCCAATAATTATCCTCCGTGATTAAAAATCATTTTTATGAACAAAATATTTCCTTTCTATTTGATCGCTTTGCTTGTTGTTAGTTGCAATAGCAATAACACAGCCAGCACCGGAAACTCAGAAAAAAATTCAGCCGATGCGTCTTCATCCACAGATAATAATTCTATTAGCTTCAAAGTAAATGGAGATGAAGTAAAAACCAGCGGCTGGAATATCAGTCTTTTCAGGTGGAGCAATCAACCCGCTGTGTGGATGAATATTACGAGCGATATGCACAAAGAAAAACGGACGATCAATGTTAATTTGAATGGAGCGAAACCCGGCACTTACAGTTTTGACGATAAAGGTGTCATCATGGAAAAATCACATGGCTCATATCATCCGGATTTTACTGAGACCTTAAACGCTTATTCATTTGTCAGCGGTTCGTTTGTCATAACGGATGTAGATACAGTGCATCATGTCCTGAACGGAACTTTTTCGGGGACGGTAAAAAACACAAAAGGGGAAACATTAAATATCACTGATGGAAAAATCGTCAATGGTGCATTAAAGCCAGGAATTATCAGTTTATGATCGAAGTAAATTGTTTCGAGGGATACGGGATTTTCTTAAATTAATAGCGCTACTGGCCACGCCACTTCGTAGCCGCCATCATGAAGCATCAATGCGGTGACTGTGCTGTTAATACGGCCACTCATAGCCGCTAAAACTTTTCCTCTTTGACTCATAAAAAAAATCGAACACGCCTTCGTTAAGGCGCGACAGAATGTGTTGAAGTCAACGGCTCTAACTTCTCGAAATGATAACAAATTAAACTCAACATTCCATTCGAAAATTTGGTGAAATGCTTTACTTTCAGGGCTTAAACAAGCATAACACCGACTTTGAAGACCAAAGCCCTATTTACAATTATTTTTATTTTCTCCATTCAATTTCTTCCTGCCCAATCTAAAGACTTAGATCCAAAAAAATGGGCGAATGAATTAAGCAAAAAGGATCGTGGCACATACGATAGTTTATACCAGCTCATAAAGGAATTGGAGAAAGTTGATAGTGTAAAGGCTTTTCAGTTCCTGGATAAGCTGGCTGAAAAAGGAAGATCAAAAGGCGATCATTTCCAGGCTCTTTTTAATTGTCTAAAGGCTCAGATCATTGATTACAAATCTTACTACGAGTTTTACCAGAATAGACCTGCCTCCGTCAACGTAGATCTGATCAAGCAGCAGCTGATGAGATTATATTCCTCCGCAATCGATATTGCATACCGGTCAGAGGATAATATGCTGGTGGCATTTGTGAGCTATACTTATGGTAGTGTTATCCTATTGTTTGGAGAGGTTGGGCTCTCGGTAATGTACGCTAAAAATGGTATAGATCTTTTTGAAAGTCTTTCATACCCAGTTGTCCCTGAACGCTACCAGTTTCTTGCAGAACTGCTTTACCGGGTTAGGGAATATGGCGAATGCATCAGGTACGCAAAAAAAGCAGTGGCGGCCTGGCAAAGGTCTCCCAACGAATTCAAGCCATTTACTGTGAGCTGCATGAACACGGTTGCATTAGGTTATCACCGGCAGCAACTTTATGAGTCAGCCTTAATCTTTTATAACCAGGCATTGGAGTTGGCTAAACAAATAAAAGATACCGTGTGGACAGGGATCGTTTCGGGAAATATTGGACAGATATTTTATGCGCAGGGAAAATATGACACAGCTTATGCATTATTAAAAGGAGATTATAATGCCAGCAAAGCAAAAGGGCTTTTTGACAATGCCGGTAATTCATTACAATGGGCTGCGAGAACCAACCTGGCTTTGGGTAATAAAGCGACGGCTTTAGCTGAAGTAAGAGAAGCATTTCAATTACTCAAACAGTGGCCCGATGCGAATTATTTAAGGAATGCCTATTATACCTCGACGCAGATCTTTAGAGAAATGGGTAATTATGATAGCGCCTTTTACTATAATAATCTTTATTCAAAGATCAATGATTCACTTGAAAAGGTAGTAGCGACAAGCAGTTTGGCCATTTCAAAAGCAAAACTAAACGATGAAACAAGCCGCTACAATATTCAAAACCTGAATAAGGAAAAACGATCACAACTTCTGCTCAGAAATATCATCATTGCGGCGATCGTTGTTCTCTCCTTCGTTGTTGTGCTTACAGTTAACAGGCAGCGCTTAAAGGAAAAATTAAAAACGGAAAAAGCTGAACAGGAAAAACTCCGAATGGAGCAGGAAGTTGCCTCAGCCAAAGAACAATTAAAAATGTTTACAGAGAACCTTGTTGAAAAAACAAACCTGATCGAAAAACTGGAATCCCAGGCAAAGGGCAAACAAGCAACATCTGAACAGCAGGCTATTATCTCAGAGCTCAGCAGGCAAACAATATTGACCGAAGACGATTGGAATAAGTTCAGGTCTCTTTTTGAAAAGATATATCCAGGTTTTTTTGTGAACCTCCAGGAAAAAGTTTCAGACATCACAATTGCCGAATTAAGAATGGCAGCCCTTACAAGATTGCATTTATCTACCAACCAGATTGCTTCTATACTTGGAATATCTGTAAATAGTGTCTACAAAACAAAGCAACGCTTGCGCCAGCGATTGGATATTGACCCCGAAACAGACATCGAAGAAGCCGTTGCTAAAATGTGAGGAGTGATCTTTCTTAAATAGCTTTTCATCTCATTATTCTAATTCAAGTCTCATTTTCAAGTATTTAGTTGCGTGTCAGGTTTTTGTCCACTAGCCGGCAAATTTTTGTCCATCGCCCGGCGAATTATTGTCCTCTTTAAAAATTGGTAACCGCTATGACCCGGTGCTAATTTCCCGCCTGGTGATTTTTAACACGAGAAATAGTAAAACAAAAATTTTTTTCATCGCGCTCATTATTGTATCCCTGTTGTTGATCCTGGTTGTTATCAAAATTTTTGATAAACGAATACAGAAGATCGATGCGAAGGAGCAGGTACGCTAACCGGAAAAACTCGTTAAAAGTAGATCGTTCATAAGCACTAAAACATAACTGATATGAAAAATTCTTTACTCCGCAACATGACAATGGCCTTCAAAGCGAATCGAGAATATCGAAATGAAAATGAAATGATGATCGGTAGTTCAATAAATGCGCTTGTTCGTTGATTTTATCTCATACTAAATTTCAAATATGGAAACAATAACACCAAAACACAGACATGCTTATTCCGCGAGAAGAGTCTTTGTACTTGCAATCCTGATTTGTACAATAATACAGGCCTCTGTTGCCCAGGAAAGGGTGCAACCAGGGCAGGCAAAAGCTCCCGGTAATGCTGTTGCCACCGACACTTCTGTATTATTAGCCAGAAGATTTCACCTGCAACAGCCTACGACGCATTCATTGCAGCCCACCAAATTTAAGGCGGTGGATCAACGGGTAAAAACCGCCGACGAAAATTATTTCGTTTTTACCGGACAAGGCAGTTGGTTAACTGCTGCAAACTGGAAAGATAATCGAATACCCCCTTCTATATTGAAACAGGGTGATCATGTTATCATTGACGGAAGCGGACCGTGCGTTTTCAACAATGCGAAACTTTTTTCAATGACGCCTGGCAGCGCGTTAGAGTTAAAGCAAGGGAAGAAATTGTTTGTCAGTATAGGCAACAATTTCATTTTAACAGGGGGCAATTTCTCCAACGAGGGAGAATTGATCGTTTTGAGTGGTGTTCTGTCGACGCGATTTGCAGAAATTTCAACCGGGACTTCAGGCCGGATAAAAACAACGCGTTTGTCAAGGATTGACGAAAGAAGGACTTCTATAAATGAAATGAAGAAGGACTGATCCAAGCCTTTTGTCAATCTAATTCCTCATTCTAAAAAATTAAGTCGTGAAAAAAATATTTACATTATTATTTACAATGGCCTTTGTAATAAGACCCATGTTTGCGCAGTTGCCCGATTTTACCCAAACAGATTGTAACGGTGTATCTCATCATTTATATACTGATCTGCAAGCAGGAAATGTGGTTGTCCTGGACTTCAGTGCTTTGTGGTGTGGACCGTGCCGTGAAATTGCCCCAATAATGGAACAATTTTATAGAGATTTTTCCTCAGGCACTTGTAGGGTAAAGCAATACCTGATGTTGTTTGATGGTGCGATTCCTGACGGTGGATCCGATTGCAATGACACCAACACATTCGTTCGGCTCTTCCATATCACTACGCCTGTTCTCACTGATATTGGAACTCGTGATACAGGGGTAACGGGTCAGTTCCTTCAGTTGTACGACACAGGAGGTGACGATGTGGGAGCAGGAGAAAGTGAGTCCGGGGTTCCCTTCATTTTGGTTATTTTTCCCGATGTTGCAAATCCCGCAAATAGTACTGTAAAGAGAATTCTTGGGTATTCTCCTGATGTTGAAGACAAGCTCAAAGGGTTGCTGGCTTTGGGCGGAGTTAATGCTCCTCCTTTAATCAGTATTACAGGGGACCTATGCACCGATCAAGCTTTTAATGCAACGCTTACATCTGGTTTTGAAAGTGGGAACATTTTGTGGTCGACAAATGCAACAACACCGAGTATAGTTGTGAATCAGACAGGAACATACTCTGTCACGGATAATACCACAGGGTGTACAATAAGTAAATATGTAGAATTTAACCATCCACCGGTAATGGGAACTGCCAGCATTTCCAGCAACAACGTTTGTGAACAAGGAGCTTTTACAATTAACTATGGTGTTCCACTTAATGGTGAAACAAATGTCGTATGGGAAATGGCCATGTCTCCTGATTATGAATGGACAAATCTAGGTTTTGACCCTATTTCTGCGAATGAAGGGCCTTTGACGCTTTTAGCCGGCGATCCTGCCGGTACAACTTATAAGCTCAGGGTAAAAGGAGTAAGTGGCAGCGGCATTAACAACTGTATCGGTTATTCGAATGAAGTAGAAATAACTGTGAACAATTCCACTCCAACGTCAATTCCCGGAACAGCATCGGTTTCGACGAACGAGGTTTGCATGGAGACGCAGTACACGCTGAGCTATTCAGGCGGCATAGAAAATTCCCTTTGGGAATATTATGCTGATTTCTCCGGGCAATGGTTGCCCTGGGGCCCTGCGGATGATCAACCACTTCCATTAACGGCTCTTCATCCAGCTACAACTGTAAATGGACTTCCCGGCGATCGCTTCAGAGTAAAATCTCCGGACGGCGATTGTTATGCTCTATCAAATGAAGTGGAGATAGGTTATTTGCCGTCGCCATTAGTAGACATCATTGGGCCTGATTCGGTCTGTGCGGGAGGCACAGGCGCGACACTGCAGTTAAATGGAACGTATTCCAGTGTTTTATGGAGTACCGGGCAAACCAATCCCTCGATCGTTGTGAATCCAACGACGGCAACGTTTTATACAGTATCAGTCACAGGCGATAATGGATGTGCAGGGGCAGCAGGTCACTGGGTAAACGTGGTTGCAAAAATGATCCCCATTATCAATGCTTCATCAACCGGGGTGGTATGCGGAGGGAGTGCGGTTACTTTAAGTTTTGGAGGCACTAATTCTGTATCACCGTGCACTACGGCGCCTTTTGGCCAGTTCCCGGCGCAGGCACATACCTTTACCAATTGTAACGGAACTTTTGAACTAATAACAGACGAGGGATTTGCCGGTCAATATAGTGTGGTGAATGTTACAGTAGGCAAGTATTATTATTTTGCAAGCCACGATTTTTTCGATCCGCTGTTCTCCACAAATGAGACCGATTATGTAAATACAATAACAAGTGCGGATGGTGCACAAGTATATGCTACCGGCCTGCAGATTGCCATCTGGAAAGCGAGCTTTACCGGACAAGTTCGTTTTTATACAAGCAAGCCCGGCTGCGGAGCCGATGATGCATCGACCTTGAGCAAGGGGGCAGCTTGTTTCACGGATCCAACTGCAATGGGCTCCTTCCACTGGAGCACGGGGCAAACTACACCATCGATCACAGTAAATCCAAATGTTACTACTACGTATAGCCTCACTTTTACAGAGACATTTACAGGATGTTCACATACAAACTCCCAAATAGTTGTAGTAGGTATCAGTAGCAGCAATCTAACGACCACAAATATTACTTGTAACAGTGCGAAACTTAATTGGACCGCTTCTTTTGATCCTGCTCAGTGGCAGGTGCAATATAAGACTACAGCCACTGGTTCTAAGTGGATTGATGTACCTGTTATGGCCGGATCAACGCATTCACTAGCTATCTCTGGATTAAAAGCCAATCAAAGTTATAACTGGCATATCAGGGCGAAATGCGGAAAGAATTTCACTGACTATTCTAATGCTGCTGACTTTAAAACACTCAAGACTTGTGCAGGTTCTGTAACTGAGGCAAGGGTATCACCGGAAAACATCGAATCTGATCTGCAGGTCAGAGCAATGCCTAACCCATCGAATACAAACTTTACAGTGACAGTGAAAGGCAATGGACAAAGCGACGTGATAAAAATGATCGTCGTGGACATGTATGGGCGAATGATAGAAGAAAGAATATTGCCAAATGAACAGACGATTACATTAGGAGACAGATACAGGCCCGGGGTTTACATAGTTAAATTCATACAGGGCGGGCAAACAAAACAACTCAAACTTATCAAACTCTCCGAATAACCAACTGGTGGCTTTAGCAAACTGTCCCGACGCGTCGGGACAGTTTTTATTTTTGATGGATACACCCGAAACAACAGCCCTCTTAGAAAAGAAGGCCGTTTGATGGTTAATTTGAGAATATCAGACTAACGATTATAAAGAATGAAAGCTTTAAACACACTTTAAAAGGGTTTACCTGACGGTGTATTGGTAACAATCACTGGTAGGCACTACTTCCAGGCTTGTCGGATCGACCTTTGAGAAGAACATCCAATTTAAAACATGCGCCGGAAGGATCGGTATGATTGAGAGTACAGACATGCTCAGCCAGCGGAGAGTCTTTTAAACAGGAAAGGTTAAAAAGTGAAATAGATAGTACCTATAGAATTGCCTGTACAACTTGCTTTTTATAAACAACATTTTTAATAATGAAAAAAAATCTTTACCAGGAAATAACTAAACGAATAAGGCTTATAAGGCCAGAAAGTGAAATCCATCGGAAATGATTCTTTTAAGGTAAGATTATTCTGATTCACCCTGCTTAAATCAATTGATTCTCTTATTGCAGTCTGTAAATCTTTCCCGGCAATCCGTTTACTACATTTTGCAACTCCAAATTCAAAATCGCCGCAGCAATGGCGCTGCTGCTTAATCCACTTCGCAGATTGATCTCATCAATGTGTACCGTTTCTTTTTCATTCAGAATGTCAACAATTATTTTTTCCTCTTTGCTTAATTCAATGAAT
>Ga0157374_10003925_pt1 | contig 12488 bp, 11 predicted proteins | sample M25metaG_FD_115308 | JGI IMG/M metagenome (GOLD analysis project Ga0157374, IMG submission 115308) | Miscanthus rhizosphere microbial communities from Kellogg Biological Station, Michigan, USA - M2-5 metaG | ecosystem: Host-associated > Plants > Roots > Rhizosphere > Soil | place: USA: Michigan...
CCAATGACAGCGATGAACGTGGTCCGGTTTCGTGTGAAGCCCGGGTGCGAGCAGAAATTCATCGACGGGCATCGCGGTGCTGGTCCGGGCTTCAAGGGATTTCTCGGCGGCCGGCTCATCAAGACCGGCGACCGCACGTTCTGCATCGTCGCGGAGTGGCGAAGTTTCGACGCGATTGCCGCGGCCCGGCCCGAGATGATCGCGATGCTCGATTCGATGCGCGATCTGCTCGAGGACTTGGGCGGCGGGCTCGGAGTCACCGACCCCGTGTCGGGCGACGTCGTCGTGAAGCTCGACGCGCAGCGCGCCGCGCGTAAGGCTACGAAGAAGAAAAGCGCCGCGAAGAAGAAGACCAAGGCCGCCAGGCGCAAGCGACGTTAGAGGCCGCCGACTGACCGCCGGGAATCCCGACGCCAGCAACTCTTCTCGAACAGCCCGCCGCCGGTAAGTGCCGGCGGCGGGTGTGCTCAGATCAGCTCAGGGTTATGCGGGCTCGGTTCAGCGAGGCGCTCCGAACCGCCACGCGGCGTTCAGCCAGACCGCGTCCGCGTTGCTGTACGAGCTCATCTTGATTCGTTCGTATTCCAAACTGAGGTTCAAGCGCTTGATGACCGTAACGCCGATACCGACGCCGTACACCGGGTCGTTGCCGGAGCTGTCGACGAGGCGGCCTCCGTTGTCGCTGGCCGTCACGTTGTAGAACGCTTCGCCGATCTTTGCGAACAGTTCCACCGGTCCGAGTGGCAGCGTGCCGACGACAGCGGGCGTCAAGGCGTCGCTCTTCGTCGTGAGGCCGAGCTGGTTCGCCGAGGCCGACGAGCGGCCGTAGTCCGACCAGTCGAGCTGCACCGAAAGATACGGGTTGAACCGCCAGCCCGCGAAGATCCGTTCCGTGTCGTTGCGGTTGAACTCCAGATGCTGGTTTGTGACATCGTTCGGGCGATGGTAGTCCGCCGAGAAGTCGCCGAGGCCAGCGCCGAGGTAGAAACCGCTGTCATGATCATCGTCCGCTGCGAAAGCGGGCATCGCCGCGAGCGAGGCAGCGCTCGCGAGCACGGCACACATTGCCATTCCTGATTTGAACATTCCGTCCTCCTTGCTGGTGGATCCTGGTCCGTGTCTAGAGCAAGGTCCGTGCCTGGCGCGGCGAGGTCAGAAATCTTTGCAAACACAGCGGAGCGCGGCCACGCACCGAGCTCGAGGCTAACGCCCCGCCCATGCCGTGTTGGGCGATTTCGCGAATGGTGTTGCAGATCTTGGGCCGGCGCTCGGCCGCGTGTTGCGTTGGCCCGACAACCGCAGCGGGTTGCCGCGCGACGCGCTCCTCGTGCAGAAAGCCACGAGCGAAGCGTTGCGAGTAATGGACTTCTGGGCGGCGCCAGCGTGCGGTGAGGTCCGAGGCGTCGAGCTGCGGTTACTTCTTCGCCTGGCCCACGATGTAGTCGACCGCCGACGAGATCTCGGCGTCGGAGAGATCGACGCGGCCGCCCTTCGGCGGCATGAAGCCTTTGTCGCCCTTGAAGCCTTCGATCGCGTGCATGTGCAACGTGTCGTTGCCTTTCGCGATGCGCGGCCCCCACGCCTCGACGTCGCCGGTTGGCGGCGCGCCCGCGTTGCCGGGCGGCGCGTGACAGACGACGCAAACCGCGTTGTACACCTGCGGGCCAGTCATCGGCGCGGCGACAGGCTTCGGCGCGCTGACCGCTGCCGCAGCCGCCGCGAGCTCCGCATCGCCGAGCTTCATCACGTGGCCGACCGGCTCGAGGCGCTTCGAAACTTCGGCGAGCACTTCGGGATCGCTCTTCAGATACTGCCCCTGCGTGTCGATCGCGATCGCGCGGACGAGGAAGAAGAGCCCGACCGCGGCACCCATGAGAATGCCGATCACGAGCATGAAGCTATCGAAAAACTGTGAATCCGCTTTCCGCAACGCCAGGGCCCTCCCGAAATGCCGCGCGATTATAGCGTAGGCGACCCAAAGCGGCCCTGTGCAATGGGACGTCCCGGAAACGACGCACGCCGGGGGGGGCCTGTCCCATGACCGAGATTGCGGGCCTCGAGCGTGCGAGCGCGTCGGCCGTGCCGACCGCGCCATTTATCGCCTCGTCGGCATCGCGAGGGCGGAGACCCGGTGGCACAGCTCGTGCTTAGTGCCCCGGGGACCATGCTTCGCCGGGGTGACGCCATGCTTTCCGACCTGAAGTTCGCGGCTCGCTCGCTGCTCAAAACGCCAGGTTTCACCCTGCTCGCGGCGTTGACGCTCGCGATCGGAATCGGCGCGACGACCGCGATGTTCAGCCTCGTGAATGCCGTGCTGCTGCGGCCGCTGCCCTTCGCCGAGCCCGCCGGGCTCGCACGGATCTACACCGAGATACAGACGCCCGACGGCGCGCAGCCGCGCTTCAGGGCCGCGACCAACGAGTTTCTCGCGCTGCGCCGCGATTCGCAGTCCTGGGCTTCGCTCGACGCATGGAGCGCGAGCGCCGCGAACGTCGTGACAGGTTCGGAGCCGTTGCGGATCAACGCCGCGGCGGTAACCGGCGGCCTCATCGAGACGCTCGGCGTGCAGCCGGTGCTCGGCCGGCTCCTCGTGCCGCAAGACGACGAGCTCGGCGGGCCGCTCGTCGCGCTGATCTCGTATCGGCTCTGGCAGAACGCGTTCGGCGGCGATCCCGCGATCGTCGGCCGCGATCTCGTGCTGAACGGCGCGCGGCATTCGATCGTCGGCGTGATGCCGGAGCGGTTCGCGTTTCCGATCGGCGAGTCGTTCACCGTCGACGTGTGGGCCCCGATCCGGATCGATCCCGCGCAGCCGGTCTACGATCACAGTGTCTGGATGCTCGGTCGGCTGAAGCCGGGCGTGTCGTTGCCGCAGGCGCAGGCGGAGATCGACACGCTCGTCGCTCGCGCAACCGTGGGCAGCGAGTTTCATCATCTCGATCGCAACGCGCACAGAGCCCTCGCGTATGGGTTGCGCGACGAGGTCGTGCGCGAGGTGCAGCCTGCGCTCCGGATGCTGTTCGGCGCCGTCTCCTTCTTGTTGCTGATCGCGTGCGTGAACGTCGCCAATCTGCTGCTCACACGTGCCGAAGCGCGGCAGCGCGAGATCGGCCTCCGCAGCGCGCTCGGCGCGGATCTCCCGCGTCTCGCTCGCGCGTTCGCGACCGAGGGGGTGCTGCTGTCGCTGCTCGGCGCAGGTGTCGGAGTGCTGCTAGCGAACGCCGCGTTGGCCACGATCGCGGCCACGGGCGTCGTCGCGATTCCGCTCGCGGCCGACGCCGGCGTCGACGGCCGAGTGCTGCTGTTCGCCGTCGCGACCGGCCTCGCGACCGGCGTGCTATTCGGCCTCGCGCCGCTCGCGCACGTCGCGAGGCGCAACTTGCACGACGTGATCCGCACGGCGGCGGCCGCGACGACGGCCGGCGCGAATCGTCAGCGCCTACGCAATGCGCTGATCGTCGGTCAGCTCGCGCTCGCGTTGATCTTGCTCGCGGGCACGGGACTCATGCTGCGGACGTTCTGGAACCTCGCGCGCGTCGACTCCGGATTCGACGTGCGATCTGTCACGACGATGTCGGTTTGGCTTCGACAGCAGGGCTATGACGGCGAAGCCGCGCGAACGTTTTGGACGCGGCTCCTCGAGCGCGCGGCCGCGATTCCGGGCGTCGAGAGCGTCGCGCTGAGCTCCGCCCTGCCGCCTCTCTCGCCCGATTTCGGCTGGGGAACCGAGATCGAAGGCTTCGTGCCCGTCGAAGGCGGACCGATCCTGTCGGGGCGGAAGCCTGACGGCCAGCTGATGGGCATGATCGATCACTATGTGCTCGTGAGCCCGGGGTACTTCGATGCGCTCCGCGTAAAGCTCGTCGCCGGCCGCGTGTTCGACGCGCGCGACGACGTGCGAGGCGCGAAGGCGGTGATCGTGAACGAGACGCTGGCGCGCGCTGTTTGGGGCGAAGGGAGCGCGCTCGGGAAGCGTATCGTACCGAGCCTCTCGGCCAGCGTCGCCGACACGTACACGGTCGTCGGCGTCGTCTCGGACGTGAAGAACGTCGGCATCGACAAGCCGACGGGCACGGCCCTGTACCTGCCGTACACACAAGTGCCGGCGACGACGGGCTTGCTGAGGGCCCCGTATGTCGCGGTGCGCGCCGCCGGCGCGCCGGACGCCGTCGCCCGCTCGATGCGTGCCGTGCTGCGAGACGTGGATCCGACGCTGCCGATTGCGGAGATACGCACGCTCGATGACGTCGTCGCGGCGTCGCAGTCGCGGCCGCGCTTCATGACGCTCGTGCTCACGTCGTTCGGCGGCGTGTCGCTGCTCCTCGCAGCGGTCGGCATCTTCGGCGTGATCTCGTATTCCGTCGCGCAGCGAACTCGCGAGCTCGGCATCCGGATCGCGCTCGGCGCTCAAGCGCGCGGCGTGCTGCGCCTCGTGCTCGGCGGCGCGCTGCGGCTACTCGCCGCCGGCGTGGTGTTCGGGCTCATCGGCGCGTTCGCGCTCACGCGCTTCTTGTCTGCGTTCCTGTTCGGCGTGAGCGCCAACGACCCGGTGACATTCGCCGTCGTATCGCTCGCGCTCGCCGTCGTCGCTTTGCTCGCGAGCTATTTGCCCGCGCTGCGCGCGACGCGCGTCGACCCGCTCGCGGCGTTGAGGGCGGAGTAGCCGCAAGAGCCGCGACCCGCTACGTCTTATCGCGGCAGCGCAGCTGCAGCGCCTCGGCGACGTGCTCGCCCGCGACTCCGTCGCTCGCGGCGAGGTCCGCGATCGTCCTCGCGACTTTGAGAACGCGCAGCGTGCTGCGCGCGCTCAAGCGGAAGCGATCCGCCGCGCGCTTCAGCAGCGCGCGCTCCGCGCGGCCGAGCGTCACCGCGCGCCAAAGCGCTCGCGCGTCGAGCCGAGCGTTGAGCTTGCCGGCGCGTGCTATCTGCCGGTCGCGAGCGCGCGTGACGGCCGCGCGGATCGCGAGCGACTCACCCGGTGTCGCGGGGTCCGCGATGTCGTCGAAGCTCACGCGCGGCACGTCGATTTGAAGGTCGAAGCGGTCGAGCAGCGGCCCGGAGATCCGGCCGGTGTATTGCTCGAGCCGCCACGGGCTGCACTTGCAGCGGTCGGTGCCGTCGCCGCGATAGCCGCACGGGCACGGATTCATCGCTGCGACGAGCTGGAACTCCGCGGGGAAGGCGATCTGCTCCCGCACGCGTGAGATCCTCGCGACGCCGCTCTCGAGCGGCTCGCGCAGCGCCTCGAGCGCGTCGCGCCCGAACTCGGGCAGCTCGTCCAAGAACAGCACGCCGCGATGCGCTAGCGAAACCTCCCCGGGCCGAGGGCGGCCTCCGCCTCCGACGAGCGCGGCGGCCGAGCTCGTGTGGTGCGGAGCGCGAAACGGCGGCCAGTGCGTCGGGTTTGCGGCGCTCGGCTCGCCCGCGACCGACGCGATGCTCGCGACGCGCAACATGTCCTCGCGCGGCAGCGGCGGCAACAAACCGCTCATGCGCTCGGCGAGCATGCTCTTGCCGCTGCCGGGCGGCCCAGACATCAATAGATTGTGTTGCCCCGCCGCCGCCACGCAGAGCGCGCGTTTCGCGAGCGCCTGGCCGCGCACGTCGGCGAGGTCGAGCGGCGGAGTGTCTTCGGCCGGAGCCGGCTCGGACGGCTCGACGCGCGCGAGCGGTGCTACGCCGTCGAGATGCCGCACGACCTCATTTATATGTGCTGCGGCGTAGACCTCCGCGTCGCGGGCGAGCGCGGCCTCGCGGGCGTTCGCGGCCGGCAGCACGACGGCGTGCTGGTCGCGGCGCGCCGCGAGCACGGACGGTAGCGCGCCCGTGATCGCGCGCAGCTCACCGTTCAGCGCTAGCTCGCCGAGGAGCTCGAGCCGCTCCGTGGCCCATTCTCGGCCCGCGTGCGCGCGCAGCACGCCGAGCGCGATCGCGAGGTCGAAGCGGCCGCCTTGCTTCGGCACGTCGGCCGGCCCGAGATGCGCCGTGATCCGGCTTACCGGGAATTCGTAGCCCGAGGTTTGCAGCGCAGCGCGCACCCGGTCGCGGCTCTCGCGCACCGCCGCGGCAGCGAGCCCGGTAATCGTGAAGCTCGGGAGTCCGCCCGATAGGTGCACCTCGACCGTCACGAGGTAGGACTCGAGGCCGGATTGGCCGCGGCTCAATAGCCTCGCGAGCGACATGCGCGAATTGGAGCGCGCGCCGCGCGCCGCCGCGACCCCGCAAAACCCACGATTGTGGAGAGTTTGGCTCGCGCGCGAGCGAAACTCGCTAGCGCTTTTCGAGCTCCGCGAGACGAGCCTCCATCTGCTCGAGCTTCGTACGCGTGCGCTCGAGCACCGAGCGCTGCACGTCGAACTCCTCGCGCGTCACGAGCTCCATGCGCTCGAGCCCGGCGTTCAGCACGGCCTTGAAGTTGCGCTCGAGATCGTGGCCGAAGGCGCGCAGGTTCTGCGGCATCGATTCGGCCAGCTGGCGCGCCAGCTCGTCCAACCCGAAGCGAGGGGCTTTCTTGTCGCTCATTGCACCGTCCAACGTCCCAGTTGGGCGGAGATCATACGCCGGACTAGGCGTGGCACCCGATTTGACTTAATGTTTCGCCGCTGCTCGAAATTCGAGCGGCCGGAAAGGCGATGGCGTTCACACGGCGACCGAGGGCGCGTTTGCTAGACTCGTTCGACCCTCGTCGCCGGACACCGGAGCATTAGAGTGAAAACCATTCGGTGGCCCCTGCTCCTTGCGCTGCTCGCGACCGCCGCTTATGGCGGCCAGGTCTACAAGTCGACCGACGCGAACGGCAACGTGGTCTTCAGCGACCGCCCGAGCGAAAAGTCCGAGCCCGTGTACGTCACGGTGCCCGCGGTGGGCCGCCCCGGCAATCCGATCACGGCGCCCGACGCGAGAGGTGCCGCCAATTCGCAAGCCGGCAACGGCCAAACCCAAGCGAACGCCGCTGGCGCCCCGAAGAAAGAGAAGGTCCAAACGCCGGCCGAGAAGGACGCCGAGCGCGCGAAAAACTGCGCGTCCGCTCGCGAGCGCAAGAGCCGATACGACGAGTCGCATCGGCTGTACAAGCCGGGCCCCAATGGAGATCGTGTGTACTTGAACGACGCCGAGATCGACCAAGCCCGGGCGCAAGCGGCCGCCGATGTCCAAACCTGGTGCGGCTGAGCGAGCGGCGGAGATCGACAGCGGACCGGCCGTCATCCCCGTAGCCCCGGCCGTCGCGCCGGCGCACGACGAGCCGCAAGCACGAGCTATTCCAAATCGCGACGCACGCAGCGCCGCGCTCGAAGACTTCTTCATCCCCGACCTCTGCTCGAACCGCAGGGTCTTCACCGTCGTGCTGACCGCGGAGCTGATCGCCGTCACGTTGAGCCTTGCGCGACCGAGCGCGTTCTTCCTGACGGAGCTCGCAAGAATCTCGCTGTTCCTCCAGTGGCTCGGGCTCACGAGCGCCGCGCTGCTCTGCCTCGCGCGGCCGTGGCTCGCGCGAGTCTCGGTCCCACACGCGTCGCTCGGCGCGTTCGCACTGTTGCTGCTCAACACGGCCGTCGTCTCGGAATCTGCACTGTTCTTCGGCGGCAACTTCGAAGGAATCGGATTGCCGGAGACCTTGTTCCCGCGCGAGCACTGGCCGTTCCTGCTGCGCAACGAAGGCATCTGCGTCATCGCCACCGCGGTGCTGTTGCGCTACTTCTACATCACGCACGAGTGGCAGCGGCACGTCCGCGCCGAGGCACGCTCGCGGATCGAGGCGCTGCAGGCGCGGATCCGGCCGCATTTCTTGTTCAACAGCTTGAACACGATCGCGGCGCTCACGCGCAGCGACGCACAACGCGCGGAGGAAGCGGTCGAGGATCTCGCGGACTTGTTCCGCGCGACGCTGCGCGACTCGCATAGCCCGCTGCGCCTCAAAGAGGAATTCGAGCTTACCCGCGTCTACCAACGGATCGAGGAGTTGCGCCTCGGCGAGCGCCTCAAAGTGCGCTGGGACGTCGCCGACCTGCCGATGCGAGCGTTCGTGCCGGGTCTCACGATTCAGCCGCTGCTCGAGAACGCGATCTATCACGGCATCGAGCCGCTCGATCGAGGCGGGACCGTGACGGTCTCGGGACGCGTCGTAGCGGGGAACATCGAGATCGCCGTGACGAATCCAGTCGCCGCGGCGCGCAACGGCCAGTCTCGGGTCGGGAATCGAATCGCACTCGACAACATCCGCCAGCGGCTCGAGCTCGCCTACAACCGAGCCGCGACCCTCACGATCGAGCAACCGGCCGGCGAATACCGCGTGACGATCCGCTTTCCCTACACCGAATGAGCGCAGAGCCGCTCAGCGTGCTGATCGTCGATGACGAGCAACCGGCTCGCGACCGTCTGCGCCGTCTCATCGAGGAGCTGCCGGGCTGGGCCGTCGCGGCGGACTGCGCGACCGGCGCCGACGCGCTGCCGCTCGTCGGCAAGCTGCGTCCCGCGGTCGCGCTGCTCGACATTCGGATGCCGGGCATGACCGGGATCGAGCTCGCACGCCATCTCGGCACGCTCGAGCAGCCGCCCGCGATCGTGTTCACGACGGCGTACGACGAGTACGCGCTCGAGGCGTTCGAGTCGCAGGCCGTCGGCTATTTGCTCAAGCCCGTGCGTCGCGAGCGTCTCGAGGAGGCGCTGAAACACGCGTCGCGGCTCAGCGCGCCGCAGCTGCGCGAGCTCGCAGCGCCAGAGCAGCCGCTTGCCGCGCGCCAGCACGTCGCGGCGCGCGTGCGCGACGAGCTCAAGCTTATTCCGATCAAGGAGATCCGCTACTTCCGCGCCGACCAGAAATACGTGACCGTTCGGCACGCGCACGGCGAGGATCTCATCGACGAGTCCCTGCGCCAGCTCGAGGACGAGTTCGCGCGGGACTTCGTTCGGATCCACCGGAGCCTGCTCGTCGCGGTAGCGCACGTCGCCAGCCTCGAGCGCACTGCAGACGGCGGCTACGAGCTCAAGCTGCGCGGCGACGGCGAGACGCTCCCGGTGAGCCGGCGGCAGATCGCGGACCTGCGCAAGCGCCTCGCGGGCCGCTGACGCTACACTTGCGCCATGGCGGCCACCGATAAACCCATGCCGACACCACCGGCCGATAGCGACTGGTCGGACCTCGCTGCGTCGCTCGCGGCCGCGAAGGCCTCGCGCGCCGCTCAACCCCCCGACGCGCCGTCGGCCGAAGCGCCGCGTGCGGCGCCGCCGCCGCGCGCGTCGTTCGCGGGCGGGCTCGCGCTCGTGCTCGCGCTCGTCGCGATCGGCGTCACCGGCATGCTGTGGTGGCAGTACCGCGCGTTCTACGTGTCGCTCGACCAGACCGACGTCGTGACGGCGCAGCAGCTAGATCGCGTGCGCGCCGAGCAGCGCGCGCTGCAAGACGGGCTCAAGAGCGCGCACGACGATGCCGAGACGTTGCGGCAGCGTGCCGCGACGCTCGGTGATCGGATCGACCTCTTGCCGGGCCGTTTCGCAGAGCTCGAGCGTCGTCTCGACGCGGTACAAGGCGGCTCGTTCGAGGCACGCAGCGCGTTGCTGCGCTCGGAAGCCGAGTACTACTTGGGCGTCGCCAACACGGAGCTCACGCTAGGTCGGCGGTGGCAGAACGCGATCACCGCGCTCGAGCTCGCGGACGGGCGACTCGCCGAGCTCGGCTCGCCCGAGCTCGGCCCCGTTCGCGAGGAGATCGCGAGCGAGCTGCTCGCGCTGCGCTCGGTCAAGCTACCCGACATCGAGGGAATGCTGTACAGCCTCGGGAGGCTCGCGGCACGCGCGGGCGAGCTGCCGATGCGAGCGGACGTACCGGCCGCGCGCGCGGCGGCGGCCGCGGGCACTGCCGATCCCGAGCCCGGGGTCGCGCGGCTCTGGGCGTCGGTCAAGAACATGCTGCTCGGCCTCGTGCGAATCGAGCGCCGCGACGAGCCCGTCGCGCACGCGTTGTCGGCCGCCGAGCGCGAGCTCGGCCGCCGCGAGCTCGAGATCGAGATCGAGGTCGCGCGGACCGCGGCCCTGCGTGCCGAGCAGCAGGCTTTCCGAAGCGCGCTCGACGCCGCGATCAAGCTGCTACAGCGCGACTTCGACACCGACTCTGGCGAGGTCGAGGGCGCGCTCGCCCTGCTGCGCGAGATGCGCGGCTTCGACGTCGATCCAAAGCGCCCCGACGTCGGCGCGTCGCTGGTCAAGCTCCGCGAGATATCCGCGAAGGGACGTTAGATGCGTGTCGGCCTCTGGGCCTTGCTCGCGGTCCTGGTCGGCGCATTCGTCGCGCACTTCGTGCTTGAGGACCGCGGCTACGTGCTCGTGAACTTCCGCGGCTACGTCGTCGAGATGTCAGTGCCGGGACTACTGCTGATGCTCGTCGCGCTGTACCTCGCGGTGCGCGGCGTCGTCGTGGTCGCTCGCTTGCCGCGCTCGCTGCGCGGCAACGTAGCGCAGCGCCGCGCGCGGCGCGGCAGCGAAGCGGTAGGCCGCGGGCTGATGCATCTGATCGAGGGCGACTTCGCGCGCGCCGAGCGGCTGCTCACGCGTTCGCCGGATTCGCCGCTCGCGAGCTACTTGCTCGCAGCGCGCGCCGCGCAGTCGCAGGGCGCGATCACGCGCCGCGACGAGTGGCTCAAGCTCGCGTACGACGCGTCGCCCGAGTCGCGGCCTGCCGTCCTGCTTGCGCAGGCGGAGCTGGAGCTCGATGCCGGCGATCTCGACGCGGCGCAGTCGACGCTCGAGCAGCTCGACGAGCTCAAGCCCGATCATCCGGGCGCGGTCGGCTTGCTCGCACGGGTGTACCGCGCCCGGGACGACGGGCCGGCGCTCGCGGCCCTGCTGCCGCGCCTCGGGCGTGCGCACATGGCTGAGCAGGAGCGCGACGCGCTCGCGGCCGAGGCGCTGCGGGCGGAGCTGGCCAACCCCTACCTCGGTGACGGCCGGCTCGAAGAGATCTGGCGAGATCTCGCGAAGGACTTGCGCGCGTCGCCGCCGCTGATCGCGCTGCGTGCACGCGCTCTCGACCGGCTCGGTCGCGGCGACGAAGCGGAGCGCGAGCTGCGTGCCGCGCTCAAGAAGACCTGGCATCGCGACCTCGTGGTCGCGTACGGCGAGGTGCACGGTCCCGACGGCGCGAAGCAGTTGAAGCAAGCCGAGAGTTGGCTCAAGACCTATCCGGAGGACCCGGCGCTGCTTCTGACCGCGGCGCGGCTCTGCATTCAAAGCGAGCTCTGGGGCAAGGCGCGAAGCTACCTAGAGTCGGGTCTTGCGCTGGCGCCGGCGCCCGAGGCGTACGCGCTCTACGGGAAGCTGCTCGCACAGCTCGGCGAGGGCGAGCGCGCCGCGCTCGCGTTCCGCTCGGGCCTCGCGCTCGCGAGCCCGACTGCTGCCGAGACGCTCGAGCCGAATCCGCCGCGCCTCACGCCGCCGGCCGCCGAGCGGCCCGACAACGAGCCGCCCGCCGCCAAAGCGTCGGTGCGGTAATCGTCCATGGGCGGAGCCTTCGGGCTATTGCTTGGGCTGCGAGCGCTTCGAGTCGAGCCACTCGATCAACGGATCCCACTGTTCCCAGTCCGGCCACGCGAGGTACGGCGGCAGCTCGTGGATTCCTAGGCCGCGCTGGTAGGCGCGGATGTAGTTCTGCGCCTCGCGAAAGCTCGTGATGTACGGCACCTTGAGCCGCGACAGCGCGTCGTCGAGCTCCTCGAAGATCAGCGTGTTCTCCTTGACGCGGTTCGCGACGAGCGCGGCTTTCGCCTTCTTGTCGGCCACTTTCGCGTTGCCGAGCAGCTCGTCGATGAAGCGGTCCGCCGCCTTGATGTCGATCGGCGACGGCAATACCGGGACGACGATCGTCTCGGCCTTGCGCACCAACTCGGTCAAATCTTTGCCATATGTGCCCGCCGGCGAGTCGATCACGAGATACTCGGTGTTGCGCGGCACTTTCGTGAGCCCGCTCTCGTAGGCCGGAACGGCGGCAATCGGCGCGTAGTCCGCGGGCCGCTGCTCGAGCCAGCTCAGCGCAGAGGCCTGGGGGTCGAAATCGGCGAGCGCGGTCGCATATCCCTCCGACGCGAAATACGCCGCGAGGCTCGTCGCGATCGTGCTCTTGCCGCAGCCGCCCTTTGCATTGGTGACCAGGATGTGGCGCATGAGGTCTCCGAAGGATGAGTTGTTGTTAGTTATCGATGACGGCGGTCGTGCGGGCGCTAAGTTAGCCAGGCTTATGACAAATGTCCAATCACGGCGCGACCTACGGGCGAATCGATTAGACTCGCGCGCAATGAAGCTCCGGTTCGTGAAGATGAATGGGCTCGGCAACGACTTCATGGTCGTGGAGTGGCCGGAAGGTCGCCCCGCGCCCGACGCGGAGCTCGTACGCCGCTGGAGCGACCGGCGCCTCGGCGTCGGCTTCGATCAGCTGCTGTTGCTTGGCGCCGCGCGGCCCGAGAACGGCGACGCGAGCTATCGGATCTTCAACTTCGACG
>Ga0157374_10003928_pt1 | contig 12481 bp, 15 predicted proteins | sample M25metaG_FD_115308 | JGI IMG/M metagenome (GOLD analysis project Ga0157374, IMG submission 115308) | Miscanthus rhizosphere microbial communities from Kellogg Biological Station, Michigan, USA - M2-5 metaG | ecosystem: Host-associated > Plants > Roots > Rhizosphere > Soil | place: USA: Michigan...
CCCGGTACCAGCGGCACGGGCGATATCATTTGCAGGGTGCGGCGTTTTTTGTCAGTAACAATTTGGTAGTCCGCCGAGGGCAACGCCGCCACTTTCTGCTCCTGCTTGTAATAAGCGCCGGGGTTCATGGGAATGGAGGCAATTTCTTTTTGCAGCGCGCGCAAGGCGCGTTCTTCCGCATCCTCTTCGCGGGCTTCCTTCACCAGCACGTCACTTCGGGCTTTGCGTTCGCGATCAGTTTTATCGAGATCGATTAACTCCTTGGGAATCTCTTCCCATTCGCCGCGCTCGGTGCTGAAGTAGCGGATGCGGTCGCTATCTACCTGGTATTCGCGAGTGAGCTGATAGGTGCCGTCTTTGAGGTAGAGCTTGAATGTTTCGCTATAGAGGGTAAGGGCGGCGGCGAGGAACAGCAATACGGCGCGCACAATCACTATTTTAACGGGTTTGGAACGACCGCCTACTTACGTGCGCGGCTCGGTTTCGAGGCGGCGTTCATACCAATGTTTTCGTTTGTGACAGGTCGCTAGCTGATGGTTAAGGTGAGCGCGCTGAGGGCTACGGCTCCGCCGGCGGCGGTCTTGACGATGATCGTGTAGGTTCCGGGTTTCGCGGTAGACGCGGCCGAGATGACAAGACTGCTCGAGCCTGTTCCGGGAATCGTTGCCGGACTTAGCGTGTACTTCACACCAAAGGGCAGTCCACTGACCGAGAGCGCCACGTTGCCTTCGTAGTTAATTGCATTGGTCACAATGCTGGTAGCGGCCGAGCCAAGGCGCGAGAGACTGAGACTGGCTGAACCCAGAGAACTGGCGACGCTACCATTCAAGAGCTTGACGACGGCATTTTGCGTGGCCGCCTGCGGAGCTTCTTGCGAGAGCCCGCTAAACGGAATAGACGAGATGCCGGAAACTGTCATAGAGAGCTTTCGAGACTCATCGGATAAGGGAAGGCAGCACCATAGCTTAGACAATACGGGTGACAAAGTACCAAGCAAGTCCGCTGCGCTAATCTGAAAGTAAGCAATGGCGAAACTAACGGATGTAATTGGTTCCGCAGCCGCGGTGGCCAAAGGCATGGGCATCACGTTCAAGGAGATGTTACAGCCGACCATCACGGAGGACTATCCGGACGGCCCGGCGCGGCTCGAAGAGCGCTATCGCGGCGCGCACGTGTTGCAACGGGATGAGAACGGGCTGGAAAAATGCGTTGCCTGCTTTTTGTGCGCGGCCGCGTGTCCTGCCGATTGCATTTACATCGAAGCGGCCGAGAACACAACAGAAGCGCGCTTCAGCGGCGGCGAGCGATACGCGAAGGTTTATAACATCGACTACAACCGCTGCATCTTTTGTGGCTACTGTGTAGAGGCTTGTCCCACCGATGCGATCACGCACGGGCATGGGTTCGAGCTGGCGAGTTACAACACATCCACTCTGATTTATCGAAAAGAGCAGATGCTGGTACCGCTAAACGAAGGCGGCGCCACGCCGACGCAGCATAATCCGTTACCCTCGGGGGCGTAGCCGTCCGCTTCTGAGGAACAGGCGCGAAGCGCGCGCGATATCAAGCGCGCCGCCCGAAGAGTCAGTGAGTTCCTTCGTTGTCTGGCGGCGTGCATCCGCGCCCTTTGCGCTCCCTCGCGGGTCGCGGCTCAGCCTATCGAAACAACTAATATCGGTGTGGTGGTCGGAGCTGGGGAGCCTTGGCGCGGCTCGACGCTGACGGCCACGGCATGGATGTCGGTGAGGTTGACCGGGCCCGGAACAACGTTTACGAATTCGCCGGCGGCATTCGCCTGGAATATTCCCGCCGAGCGGGGTGCGCCGGCGGCGGGTATCAACCATAACTGGAAGGTTTTGTCGCTTGCGATTTGCGGCAGTTGCGATCCAGCGAAGACAACTCCGCCATTCGGGCTGAGGAAGACTCTGCCGTGCGGTGCGTTGTTGTTACCGAACTGAACCATGCGAGTGTCCGAGCGGCTCAATACTTCAACAGCGGAGCGAAGCTGGTCGCGTTCCTGAGTGAGTACAGCGATTCGATCGCGCAGTGATTGCGCAGTATTCCTCGACCAAAGCGAATAGGCAAGCAGGAGCACACAAGCGGCGGCCAAGCCGGGGACAGCATACAGCCATGGATTTAATTGCTTGCGCGGCGAGCTGGATTGCTTGCGCGGGCGCACGGAAGCGAGCACCCGATCGCGAAGATGTTTGGGGGGCTCGACTTGCTCAGCCATACTGCTCATTGCCGCCGCGGCGAGCGTCGCTTCGCGCAGCCGCTCGCCACAATACTCGCACCCATCGGCGAGATGCGAATCTATTTCACTCGCCAACTCCGGCTCCAGCGCGCCCAGTACGTACAGTTCGTAAAGTTCGTTCATTTCGGGGTGCGTCATGGTTTCGCCTCCCCTTTCACGGCAGCCCGCACGCGCTCTAAAGCGGCCCGCATCCAACTTTTAACGGTGCCCAAAGGCTCTTTGAGCCGGACGGCGATTTCCGATTGGGAGCAACCTTCGAAATAAGCCAGCTCGAGTACTTTCCTTTGGTTCGGCTTGAGGTCTGCCAAGGCCGCCTGTACAGCCTTGACGGCATCCATCAAATGTTCCGGGTCATTAGGTTTATACGAGAAATGCAGGGTATCGGTTTGATCGATGGGCCTTAGCCGCGATTGAAATCTGGTTTGCGCAGAGCGGAGATAATCGATGGCCATGTTGCGAGCAATGGAAAGCAGCCAGGGGCCAATGGCGCCGCGAGCGGCATCAAACTCGCGCCGGCGATTCCAAAGGCGTAGGAATAACTCCTGAACGAGATCTTCGGCGGCGCTGTGGTCGCGAGTGATGCGCACGAACAGGGAATAAGCGATTCTGCCATATAGATCGTAAGCCGCCGCAATAGCGTCCGGATCACCATTCCGAAGCTTGTCCCCGAGTTGGGCTTCGCTCTGGCCATCCATCGCCGGCACCTTACTGCGTGAATTCCTGGACGTGCGCGTGCGGCACGCCTAATTGGATAGCTTTCTTACGGAGGGCTTGGGCGTGTTCGCGGCTGGTGGCGTCACCGGTGACCACCAAATACGGGCCGCCATTTCCGGCGACGAACAAATGAGCTCGCAAACCAGGATGATTATGATTGACTAGTTCGACGCGCCGCTCGGCGTCGCTTTGATGCTCATAGGCATAGAGGACGACGCGCCAGGAAGGAGCGGCCGCGCCGCTTTGCTCGAGCGATCCAGGGGCTTGGCGGCGAGCATCGGGCAGCGCACCTTCCCCGGCAGGAAGCGTACGCGTGAGCCAGGCGCTTCTGCCATCGCGATGCGCAGAGGAGGAAACGCCGCGAGCGGGACCGGCGTTCTTTCCGTTTTGTAAGCGCGGGATAATCACCTGCCAGACCACGGCAACGACCATCAGGAGAGCCGCCGCCCCGGCGACGAAACTACGCCAAGCGCCGGGACCGGCCTTAAAGCGAATGCCATGGCGTTCCCTGACGACGGGCGGAGGAACGAACTTCACCGGTTCGACCGCAGGGTCGGCCGCGAGGCGCGGGAGCGGTAGAATGCGGGCTTCCACGGGCCGGCGTTTGATTCGCATCGGACTGTGACGCGCTTCGATCGGTACAGGCGCGGCAACGGGAGGCTCGGATGGCGGTGGCTCCTCAGCGGCAGCGGCGGCTTCCACTTCGGCGGGCGCTTTCTCATCGCCCATATCGAGCACAGTCTGTTTCGGTGGAAGCGGCGCCCGAATAACGGGTGTGTCGAGTGGAGCGTCCAGAGAATTAGGACTGGCCGCAGCGGGTTTCGCTTCTTCCGTTTCTAGAGATACGGCAGGATCCTGCGCCGCAGTTTCTTCTAGCGGCGTCTCTGCCGGGGGAGCGGAAGGTTGTTCGTCTTCCGCGACATCCAGCGCCGCCGAAGGGCCCTTCTCGAGGATTGCCAGCAATTCGCCGAGAGTGGCACGCTTATCCGGGTCTTTTACCAGACAGCGGCGCAATACGATTGCCAGCGGCAATTCGGCAATGGCGGCCTTGGCCTCGGCGGCGTCGTCCGGGTAAGGTTTTTGCGCCAGAGTTTCAAATAGAGTGGCTCCGAGACACCACACATCCGCGGCGACGGTGGACTGAAAGGACCCATATTCCGGAGCCAGATAGCGCGGCTTGACAATATCGAGCGGAGGCGCGTCATTCAATTTGCGAACGCATTCGCCGGCAAGCTGAATGGTTTCGCCGTGGGCGAGAATCTGGTCCGGCGATATGCAGCCGTGCGCGAGACCGTTGGCGTGCAGATGACCGAGCGCCTTTATAGAGCTGCGGAGCACTTCGCGAGCTTCTTCTTCGGTGAGCGCGCGCTCGCCTGGGAGTGAGGAAAGACGATCGTCCGGAATGGCGAGCAGGACATAAACGGTCTGCCGGCCATCGACAATTTTGCGGCCGGAGGCAACAGGCGCGCTCAGATTGCGATGCGGCAGTTCACGAAGCAATTCCCAAATCGCCAACTGCCCGGCGGATTGAGAAGGGCCGGCGCGGTGAAATTTCGCAGTAAGCTCGAGACCCGCACCACCCAAGACGCGGACCTGAAAGACAGCCCTCTCGGCCGAGTGGCTGAGCAGGCGCTTGAGCTCATATCCACCCTCCAGGACTGCGCCTTCGAGACTCGTCCACTCCAGATCTGCGCGGAACGTTTCGGGAAGCGTCATGGGAACAGGGGCGGAGTTCGCCTACCGCGGGGGCGCTCGGTGCTTCCTCCGAATAGCCTATCTTCCGCACTATAACATCCGTTTACGCGTCTGTTAAGCAGCGTTCCGGCGCAATTTATTTGCCTTTAACCGGTACGGTTAGTTTCGTCGTCTCCCACTCGAATATCAAATCGGCCGCAGCATCACCGGTCTTCTTCCACGAGATAGTGAATTGCTCTACAGGCGCGGAGGTTTTCCCCATTTGCATATCCACGCGAACCAGGTCCTGATTCGCGTGGTATTCAGTACCCCACTGGCCGGTTTGTTTGTTGATAATCAATTTCCAGTTGTGTTGTCCGACCAGCGAGTACAGAGTGTAAAGGCCGGCAGGTACATTAGCGTCGCCGATGGTGAGATCGATCGGTGTAGAAAGCTGGGTGGCTTCGTTGGCCCCCGTGCGCCAGACCTCGCCATAGGGCACCAACCCGCCCATGATCTTTCTGCCGCGCATGGAGGGACGGCTGTATTGGATGGAAATGGTTTGACCTTTCAGCGTGACGTCGGCAGTAGCGGAAGGGCTTGGCTGTTGCGCACCAGCTAAGCCGGCAAAGGCCAGCACCAGCGCTGCTGCAACAAATCGGGTTGTTTGGCGCATGCGTATTTTCTCTCTGAGAGACATTAGATCAGATGCAGCACGACCGGAGGGATCTCATACACTGGACTGAGTGCCGCTTGCTAACGCGCGCGGCTCCTTTGTTGGATACAAGGTGACGAAAGGTTCCGATACGCATTCGAAGGCCGTCGACGATTATCTAAAAGCCATTCTCGAGCTAGGCGGATCGCGCGAGGAACGTGTTTCGAGCAATGCGCTGGCGGAACGGCTGGCGGTGCGTGCAGCGTCGGTGACAGGAATGCTGCAGAAACTAGCGGCGCAGCAGCCGCCGCTGGTGATATACGAGAAACACCACGGAGTCCGGCTTTCGGCGGCAGGCAAACGGCGCGGCTGGGAGATTGTGCGGCACCACAGGCTGCTGGAACTCTTTCTGCACGACGTTCTCCACTATTCCTGGGATGAGGTACATGAAGAGGCCGATCGTCTCGAGCATTTTATTTCGGAAAGATTTGAGGATCGTGTGGCGGCAATTTTGGGCGATCCGGCGATCGATCCGCACGGCCACGTGATTCCGCAAAAAGACGGCGAAGGCACGTTTCGAGACGAAGTGCGACTGTTGGACTGGCCGGTAGGAGAACGCGCCACGGTCAGCAGCGTGCGCGATAGGGACGCGGCCGCCCTCCGCGAACTGGAACGGCTGGGACTGACGCCCGGAGTGGAATTGATCGTTGAAGCAAAGAATCCGCAGGCTTCGCTGCTGGTGCACATCGGCGGAGGGGAGAAAGCGATCCGGCTGAACAACGGATTGGCGAGTGCGCTGTTTGTGATGTCTGTAGCTAAGCAGTCTCGGCCGCCGGCATCTCTCCAAACTTCGGCTTCGCGAAACCCCGTCAAGAGACAGAAGGCAGGAGCCAGAAGACAGAAATCAGGAGCGCGATACGATGACTAGTCCTCTATGCGGAAGCTTATATTCGGCGTCGCCACAGCCGTGCTGCTCATGCCGGCCGCGCGCGCACAAGATACGGATTCGTATGAGTATTACGGACGCGTGCTAACGGCGCAGGAATCGCGAGGGCGCGACACCTGGTATTTCTGGACGGGCGGCGGGGAGCGCATGTGGCGCCAGATCACGAAAATCACCGGCGGAACGGTTGACCTCCTATTATATGCGGAAAGCGCGCCGCGCGCTACACGTTTCAAAACACTGGGGACGATCAACGATCCTGATTGCCATGCCGCCGAACATGCAGACGACTATGGCCTTAACCTGGACGTCTGCAAACCACTGGTGATCGACGGCATTCCGGGCGAATCCACGGGCATCATGGGGCTTCGCAAATTCCCGAACCCGAATTTCAAACCGGAGCTTTGGGACTCCAATAAATATCGCGCGCACCCGGACCAAATAGAACCGCCGTACATCGTGGGAATGGCTTGCGGATTTTGTCACGTGGGTTTCAGCCCGCTGCATCCTCCCGCCGACCCGGAAAATCCGCATTGGCGCAACCTGGCATCCACCATCGGCAATCAATATTGGAAGGAAGGCAAGCTGTTCAGCTTTCGTCTTCAGCCGGACAACTTCTTCTGGCAGCCAGGAAAATTGCAGCCGGCCGGAACTTCCGATACGTCGCGGATTGCCACGGACCATATCTACAATCCGACGGCGATCAACACGATTGTGGAGCTGAAGCATCGTCCGCTGGTAAATGAGAACGTGGTGGACACGGCGACGGGCCGAGTGGTGGCGCGCCCGGTGCATCACATTTTAAAGGCGGGCGAAGATTCGGTCGGCACCGCCTTTGCCGCGCTGCGAGTCTACGTCAACATCGGCATGTGTTCCGATATCTGGCTTGCGCAGCAGGACCCGGTGCTCGGGGAGAAGCGCGGGCAGAGTCCGTTCCGGGTAGAAGAGGCGCGAAAGAACTGCGAGAAATGGCGCGAAACCGAGGCGCGCATGACAGACGCCGAAGCATTTCTCGATACCGTCAAGCCGATGCACCTGCAGGACGCGGAGGGAGGAGCCGCGTATTTGAAAAATGATCCAGCGGTTTTGCAACTCGGAAAACGCGTCTTTGCAGATCAATGCGCAACATGCCACTCAAGCAAACAGCCACCCGCCGAAATCGTATCGGATGCGGCGAAACGAGCCGAATGGTTTCGGCAAGCGGTGGCCGATGCACATTTTCTCGACGATAATTTTCTATCCGATGACAAGCGCTATCCGGTGACTTTAATCGGCACAAATTTTTCGCGCTCGGCCGGCTCGAATGCACAGCAAGGGCATATCTGGGAAGATTTTTCGTCAATCGATTACAAGCACCTGCCGCAGACCGGAGAAATTCGCGGCCTATACAATCCGGTGAAGCCGAATCATCCGATCACATTTCGTTTACCTGCGGGCGGCCCTGGCTACTATCGCACGGCTTCGCTGGATAATATCTGGGCGACCGCGCCGTACTTCAACAACAATTCACTGGGCGTCTTTACCGGCGATCCGTCGGTGGCCGGGCGCATGCGCGCCTTTGACGATGCTATGGACAAGCTGTTATGGCCGGAGCATCGGCTTGGCACACGCAGCATTCTGAGGACCACGGCAAAGAGCAGCATCGTCGTGAACGGCGAGACACGAATGGCCGATATTCCTGCGGGAACGCCCATCAAGCTGCTGGCCTCTACGAATACGGCGGACCTGCCATCGGTTGCGCAGAAAAACTGGTTCACCAAAATTTTGCGCGCGCTTCTTGGGCGCAAGAATTTCGAAGAGCTGGCGCTCCAGCGAAATCTGGCGCCCGACTTTGTGGAAGACCGCGGACACGAGTTTGGGTCGAAGCTTTCCGACGAGGAGAAGCGCGCGTTGATCGAGTATGTGAAGCGGCTTTAGAGCGCGTCAGGCTTTTGGACGTTCGTATAGCTGGCGCAGCTCGCACTCGCCATCGCCTGCGACGTGGAGAAACTCCTTGACATGTTCGATGGCTTCTTCTTTCGTGTTTGCCTGCAGGATGGCGAGGCCACCGACGATCTCTTTTGATTCCGTAAAAGGCCCGTCGGTCACGGTAATTTCGCTATTGGACAGGCGAACGCGCGCACCGCTGGCACTGGGCATACAGCCTTCGACTGCGAGAAGATAACCGGCCTTCATGCCTTCTTCGATCAGCTTGCCCATCGTTTCCATCTCTTGCTGAGTGGGGGGAACGCCGGTTTCGGCAGTCTTGTAGATGCTCAAAAATTTCATTTATGATTTCTCCTTGTTGTAACTGTGTGGTTCGAGGAACGGCGTCACCACTGCGGGAAGCGCGGCGACGAAAAAATGTCGTAGTGAGTCAGGCCCGGCAGAATGGCGAGGTCAATATCGGCGGTGCGCCCGTGGGCCTGCAATCCGCCGCTATCACGAGGCAATGGTTTGCAAGCACGGGAATATCGGACCGAATATTTCGGTGGCGCCGAGGCCGCCGTGCAGCAGGATGAGTGGTCTTCCAGCGCCGTGGATCTCGTAGAGCTTAAGCCCATTCACCGGAGCATATCCGGTTTCTGGGAAGGCCGATGTGCGAGCGCCGGCAGGGATGGCGGCGGCCGCGGCGGCGAGAAAACTTCTTCGCAGCAGCATAGCTTCTTCTCCTTCTGCTAATGCGTCGAACGACGATGCCGAAAATCGACAATCCCGCAACTTTGTTTTGGAAATTTTTTATGAAACGGAGTTGCCGCGGATGACCGGCGCAGTCCGCGGCAGTTCGTATGCATTTTCTGTCTTAGGCCAGGGTTACTTGCTCAGCTTGCAAGCCTTTGGGACCGGTCTTCACGACAAAGGAAACGCGCGTCCCTTCCTCGAGGCTTCGATAGCCGGTCGCCTCGATCGCCGAGAAATGGACGAAAACATCTTCACCGTTTTCGCGTGCGATGAACCCGAATCCTTTCGAAGCATTGAACCACTTAACGGTTCCAGTCTCTTTCATAACTTCTCTCTTTCTCGCTGCAAAACCTAACGAATCAATTGAGGGAATCGAGAAACTGCTTGCCATAAAAGGCGGGCGTACCAGAAGAGTTCAAGTTGACAGGAAGGAATTTGTGCGCCTCAGAATCATAAACAGAAACGGCGGTTTTTGTCAAATTCAGGATTGGACCTTGCGGATCACGCTGCCGAGCTTGCCATGTTCTTCGGGCGTGGCCCGGATGTAGTCGCCGGTAGAACGAGCCGGGGGCTTGCGGTTTTTGATTGCACCGGTCTTCTCTTCTATCTTCTCGTCAATGGCGCGATTCTGAGCAATTCGCGCCGCCGTCCGCTCCGCCGGAGTCATCAGGTGAAATGGTTTGTTCATTACGTGCTCTCCTATGATCTCGCACTCGTCCGGAGGGCGGCGGCGAGGACCGACACTCCTCGGCGGAGCTCGTTCGGATTGCAGCCGGCGAATCCCAGAATCAGAGCCGGCTTGCGGGAATATTTCACTGTGAATACCGAAAGTGCGGCGAGTTCCAGGCCAAGCATTTGCGCCCGGTGTGCCGCGACCTCGCCGGATGTGCGGGTTTTGAGCCAGGCAACGGTACGCATACCCGCCGCAGTGGGCGTTAGCTCGAGCAGCCCGGCCAAGTGTTTTTGCGCCGCTGCTTCCAGAACCGATAACCGCTCCGAATAGACCTGGCGCATGCTGCGTACGTGATGGCCGAAGTGGCCTTCGGCAATGAACTCGGCGAGGATGGCCTGATCGAGCGTGGGCGGATGGCGATCCACGAAGCTTCTGGCGGCTTCAAAGGAATTGGCCAGACGCTCGGGGACGACCAGGAAACCGAGACGCAATGCATTAAAGAGCATTTTCGTGAATGTGCCGATGTAGATTACCGAGCCGGAACGATCAAGGCTCTGCAGCGCAGCGACGGGCCGGCCGGAATAGCGATATTCGGCGTCGTATTCGTCTTCGACAATCCAAGCGCCGGCGCTTACGGCCCAGTGCAGCAATTCCATACGGCGCTCGGCGGACATGGTTACGCCTAATGGGAACTGATTGGCAGGTGTCACATAGGCGAGCTTCGCTTGGGGTGCGAGTTTGCGAGCGGTCTCTACGATAATGCCGTCCCGGTCTACGGGCACAGGAACGATGCGCGCTCCGGTAGCACGCAAGGTAAACCAAGCGCCAGGGTAGCCGGGATCTTCCATCCAGACGCGGTCGCCCGGATCGAGTAATAAACGTCCCACCAGATCGAGTGCCTGCTGGGCTCCGGACGTCACGATGATTTGATCGGGCGAGCAGCGTACGCCGCGCGATCCGCCGATGTATTCGGCGATAGCACGGCGCAGAGGCTGGTATCCGGCGGTGTTCCCCTGGCCATATAGCGATCGTGGAGCGTGCCGCAGAACTCGGGCAGAAATGCGCGCCCAAAGGTCTACCGGGAAGAGATCGATGGCAGGCTCATAGCTGCGAAATGCTTTGCCGACAGAATGAGAAGCGGGAAGAACTTTGACGTGTTTTAACGTTTCCTGAGCGCGCTTGGACAGAGTCGCCTTGGACGGCGGAAGGTTCGGAGCGGCGCCGCCCGCTGTACGGGCGACAAAACTTCGATCGGGCAAGCCGGAAGCCACATAAGTGCCCGATCCAACTTCGGTATGCGTGTAGCCTTCGGCCTGCAACTGCTCGAATGCTGCGACCACGGTGCCGCGAGAAACACTGTATTGCCGGGCAAGGCTTCGCGTGGACGGCAGGCGAGCTTCTCGCTTAAGGCGTCCGTCGAGGATAGCGGCGCGCACTTCGGTGTAAAGCCAGCGCCACAGTTCTTGGGCATCGCGGGCCGCCGGCAGTGGAATGTCCTGAAATATTTCTGTTTTCGACATTTGATCCACGCAAAAAAGTGGACTACTCTTCATTTCGATTATGGACCTTTGCGCTGGTCCACCTAAGGCTTAGCCTGTAGGTGAAAGGAAATTTTTGAATATGCAAGCACGTTTGGAAGCACAAAAGGCCTCACCGGCGGCCTATCATGCGATGCTCGGTCTGGAGACGTTCGTCAGAAAATCCAAGTTAGAGCCTTCGCTGATCCACCTGGTGAAAATGCGGGCGTCGCAGATAAACGGATGCGCCTATTGCCTCGATATGCATTCCAAGGACGCACGGGCCGCCGGAGAGACAGAACAGCGGCTGTATGCGCTGAACGCATGGGAGGAAACGCCATTCTTTACCGATCGCGAGCGCGCGGCACTGGCTTGGACGGAGGCGGTCACGCTGGTGGGCAAGGATCACGTGCCGGATGCGGTCTACGAAGAGGCGCGGCAACGGTTCTCCGAAGAAGAACTGGTGAATTTGACGATGGCGATTGTAGCGATCAATGGATGGAACCGGCTTTGTATTGCATTCCGGGTGGTGCCGGGAGCATATCAACCGGAGGCGCATAAGGCCGAAGGAGCGGCGTGATGAAAAGCGCCGTTCTTGCCGCCTGGCTGACCGGCAGCGCTCTGCTGGCTCAGAACGCCAAAGTCACGCCACTTATGAATAAAGAGCTGGCGGGGATTGCCGGCAAAGAAGGAGTCGTGCTGACGGTGGAGTATGCGCCGGGCGCGTCGTCGCCGTCGCATCGGCATAATGCCAATACTTTCGTGTATGTGCTCGAAGGATCAGTGCTAATGCAGGTAAAAGGTGGGCAAGAAAAGACGCTTGGACCTGGGCAGACATTCTACGAATCACCAACGGATGTGCACTCGGTTTCGAAAAATGCGAGCAGCACGAAGCCGGCGAAAATTCTGGTGTTCTTTGTGAAGGATAAGGGTGCGCCGGCGAGTTTGCCGGCCAAGTAACGGGGGATCAGCGAAGCTTGTTCACCACTACCGGATTGATCACGCGCAGCGGAGTTCCCTCCAAGAACGACAGCGCGTTTTCCATACTCTGCCTGTAAAACTCTTCCCAGGTTTCCTGGACTCCGTAGCCCAGATGTGGAGTCATGACGGTATTCGGGGCATTGCGAAGCGGGTGATCCGGCGGGAGCGGCTCGCGGTCGAAGACGTCGAGTGCGGCAACTATGCGGCAGGCGTATACGGCATCGAGCAGCGCCGCTTCGTCCACAATCGGACCGCGGGATGTATTAACCAGCATCGCTCCTGGTTTCATGCGCGCCAGATCGGCAGCGCCAATAAGGCCGCGCGAGCGCTCGGAGAGGACCAGATGGATGCTGATGGCGTCGCAACTTGAGAACAGTTCTTCCTTCGACGCGAGCCGTAGTCCGGCGGC
>Ga0157374_10003934_pt1 | contig 12476 bp, 9 predicted proteins | sample M25metaG_FD_115308 | JGI IMG/M metagenome (GOLD analysis project Ga0157374, IMG submission 115308) | Miscanthus rhizosphere microbial communities from Kellogg Biological Station, Michigan, USA - M2-5 metaG | ecosystem: Host-associated > Plants > Roots > Rhizosphere > Soil | place: USA: Michigan...
CCGGCCAGACACTCGATTCACTGTCTATGGCATGTTCTCTTTCGACCGCTGTTTGCTCTTGTCATTCATATCAGCCACAATCAACTTCTATGTCATGACCATTCAAATTCGTGTTTCAAACAAATAATGATTCACGACAACAATGTGTTTTAATCTTTTTGTCAAGTATTTGTAACGTAATGTTTGTTATGGCACTAAGAAATGGAATGTACAGATTACATCCTTTTGGCTTAAGAATTGGAATGTAAATGTAAAGTTAAAGTTATTCACAAATACATGGTCGAGTATAACTTGAGCCTCAAGATCAATGAGATCGATCAGTTACAAAACTAACTAAAGTATTAGCCGAGAGATATCAAAAGTTCGTAAAGTTTGACCAGAGATCTATAGACGGGTTTGGTTGGTTTGGTTTGTGTTTAAATCAATTGCAAGTTGTTACTTCAAGTTAATAATTATTATCTCTTCTGAAGTTGGATTGGCAGCTGTTTGATCCATTAGTCCTTCTAAACGTGTCGATGGCTATCCTACGGCCATCCTCTGAAATTAGTAATGGGACTCCTATTAAATAAAGAGAAATTCAAATGAGAAAAGTTTTAATTGAATGAGTCAACTATACCTGTCAAGTTTTTATCGCCGGACTCATCTTGAATTCGAATGTAAGCTGTTGTTGAAGGAGGACCCACGTTACTTGAAGTCGTGAGACTCATACAGGAATCTGTATCAAAACAGGATCCTTCAGGGGTTACGAGAGCCAGAGGGTACTGATAGATGTGAGTGGGTCCCCTGGGAGTTCTCTTGACCGTGGCATACATTGGCTCCTGTTGTTGAGAATGTTCCCCATTAGATTTGAGAGGAGATGTGTGGTTCGTGTGTCTGACTAGAGTCACAGTCTCCATTCCTCCGTTGGAATCACAGTTGGATAACTTGGTCATGTCGTATGGGGAGGAGAAACATACCCCGGGGTCACGACTTGATTCCTCTAAGTTTGAGGTTCCAGTACATCCATTGGTCTTTAAGACTCCACAGTTGGATCCCATGTCATTCATGCAGACAGATTCTGCTCCAGCTTGAGATTTGATGTCATATACCCCTTGAGATCCTGTGTAAATACAGTTGTAAGTAAGCAAAACGGTTCTAGTTCTAGTTCTAGTTCTAGTTCTACCATCATCGTCGACAATAAAACTTACCATAAACAGTCCCATAAAAATTTGAGTGGTTTTGTCTTTTTCTTAGAAACCAAATTCTGACAACGAAAATGAGTAGAATTACCATAACAATCGCGATGGTCGTGGGCAGGATGAGGTTTGGATCGAACAAATGTAATGGAGAAGGGACAACGGACGACCCATGAATTGAAGCCATGTCATTTCCAGAGACAATAGCAGGGATGGCACGAATGAGTGATCCTGTTGTAAAGTTGTAATTGGACTCAGTCGTCCCTGCCTCGTTCATGGCAGATATTTTTACTTCATAAACAGTCGAAGGACGTAGATCCTTCAAGACCACCTGCCTTTGTTCTGCAGGAAATATCCGTAGAGAATCCCCTTTGAATCTCGTGTTCTTCTTTGGTTTGTAGACGATATCAAAGGATTGAATTGGACATCCTCCATCATGCCATGAATCCAGGAAGATGGTCGCAGCAGATGTATTTGTGGCCAACAAAGAGTGCTTGTCAGGGGCGACAGGAGACATGCCCTCCGTCGAAGTATGAATGATATCACTTGGGTCACTCTTGCCAACTGAATTGAATGCAAACATATAGTACTGGTATTTGGTTCCACAAGCAAGTCTCTCAAATGAATGGGAATTCCTGTCTCCTGGTAACCTAAGTTCTTCCCAGTCAGTATTGGAATCCTGTCTTTTTTGATGTAAAATAAATCCTGTCACAGGAGTAGGTTCGGATTCCTCTCCCGGTTTCAGTGTCCAACTCAAATGGATGGATGAAGGGGTTACTGCGGAGACCCTTAGAACTGGAGCAGCAGGAGGATCGTTGGGCAGGGTTTGCGTTTCAATGACTTCCGAGGAGGGTCCTGTTCCCTTGGAATTGAAAGCCTGAACTGTGATCGAATATTTGTTAAAGCGCTTAAGTCCGTGAAGATGACATTCCTCGACAGGAGAGGAATCAGGCTTCGATCCGTCCAATGTCTTGTAGATGAACTGCTCGGCCTCGGAAGTAGAGACCTTGTATCCAACATAATACCCTTTGATTTGGCCGAATTGCAAGTCTTCTCTGGGAGGCTTCCAGGCAACCCTGATGGATCGGGATGAGAGGGCAGTTGCCTTGATGTTCAAGGGAGGACCTCCTGGAGCCTCCTCATCCGTCCTAAACTTGAAGGCCTCCGATGGCTCTGATCTTCCCAAGTTATTAGAAGCGACAACTCTTGCTCCGTAAGAAGTGACAGGTCTGAGCCCTTTGAGTGTTACAAAGTTGTCTGCTCCAGAAACGGTAGAGTTGATGATGCCTCGCGAACTCCATTTAGATTCACTCGAATCACTCGGCTTATATTGAATCAAGTAGTTTACTATGGGAGAGTTTCCTGAGTAGGGAGGGGACCAGGAAATGGTAGCAGATCGTGCATCAAACGAAGTTACCTTGACTTCTTGTGGAGCATCTGGTGCCTCTGTTTACACAGGAATGAGTCATGAAATAAAGAGAAGAAATCGAGGGTAAGAGACCAGTTCGCGTGACAGGACACTCTAATGGTGGGCAGTCTAATGGTGGGCAGCAAACATGACACGGATGAGGAGGGTATTATGAGTAAGAAAAATATCCTGAGGACACAAACCTTGCATGATCAGTTGAATGTTGGTCTCATCTTCTCCGAATGCATTTGTAGCCCGACATGAAAAGAGAGCGGAATCTCGACGGTCAGTGTTTCTAATCACAAGTTCAGACGTAGTTCCGACCCCGTTCGATGTCTCACTCAACTCGTATTTGGTTCCAACAGATTCTTCCTTAGCATTAAAGGGTACTTTATCTCTGAACCAAGTGATTGCTAAGGGACGGTCTCCCTCGGCTTCACACTTGAGAATGGCCTCTTGTCCTTTTCTAACTGTTTCCGCTCTAAATTTCGACTTGAAATGGGCAGCAACTGAAAGTATTATGGGAGAAAAGAATTGAAAAGATTTATTACAATGACTGTAGTTTAGGTTGATGTTTTTATGTTATTTCTTTCCATCCAAGAAAAAAACAAGTTGAGTCAAATACTTACTGTGAACTGTAAGTTTGATGACTTTACTGAGTCCGGATCGGATGCCGTTCGTGATCTGACACAAGTAAGAGGCAGCATCTGATTTTTGAACATCGTGTATCACGAGGGATCCATTTTGGAAGACTCGAGTGTGTGAACCTGAGATGACAGGCTTGAATTCAGAGGAAGATGAGTCACTTGACCCTGCATGACATAAAAGAACAAGAGTGTGAGTGTACAGATGGCATGAGATAAAGAGAGAATGGTTATGACACTGAAGGAGGTTGTTGTGTATCTTGTATTACCGTCAGTCTTAGACCAATGAATGGATGGAGGAGGGAAACCATCTGCTTGACAGTCAATTAAAGCTGTCCTCCCTCTCAGGACAGAAGCATCTTGAGGTTCAATCACCCACTTTGGAGGCACTGTAGACACGAGAGAAGGAGGAAATAAAGGGAAGAAGAACATGTTAGTGATCGAAGGACATAGTACTTTAGTCGACGATTAAACTTCGCTCAGCAGGAGGGCAAGAAATAGAGAGCATCATCATCAAGTACTGATACTCGATCCATTGCTCGGTTGGAGAGAGTAATGCACTTGAGTTGCGTGAATCACAGACGAGAAGGAGAAGGAAAAGGAAAAGAAAAAGAAATAAAGAGGTAAGAAGTGGCGGATGCACGAGACACACGACAAGAGGACACAAGAAAAGAAAAGATTGAGGAGGAAGAGAACAAGTGCTCTTCCCTCCTGAGCATTCATTTACTCTCACTTTCTCTCCCTCTTACTCTCTCTTACCGTGAACAATCATGGATTGAGTGACGGAAGCAGAACCAGCCCGATTGGATGCTTCACACGTGTAGTTTCCTCGATGTTCAGGTCGAATAGTCTCGAATATTAGGGTGGAAGTGAACTGAGTCACGGAAATAGTACTGATGCCAATCAGTTCGGCAGCACGACTTTGGTCTGATGATGAAGTGGAAGGAACTGAGGCCGATGGACGACCAAGAAGACGACCATCCTTGTACCACTTAATGGTCACAGGTTCGTCTCCCTTCGTGACAGAACAGAGTACATTAAATCTCTGTCCCTCCTGAAGGGACTTCGGGAAAGAAAAAGGCTCTATTTCTGGCCGAATAAAAACTTGTAGGGATAGAACAGATGAAGCTGTCTTGCCATCCTTGTTGTAGGCCTGACACTTGTATATCCCCTGATCAGTATGCTTGTCCACGTCTGTCAGGATGAAGGTTCCGTTCGGATACACCTTCTGTCGGTGATTAAATGGAAGTCTCTGGTTATCTGTGTACAGATCGTGTTTGAGAGGAAGTAAAGCAAAGACATGATGAAGTGGCGGAAGACATGAGGCATAAGAGCACAAACGTGTCAGGTGTCAAAAACAAATGATGATAATTAAAGCAAAGCATGATTTCATCTCCGAAATCATGGACTTGTCATGATCATTCGTGTCATTTGCATGTCATGTTATCCTCCTTCACAGGAATGAATTATGAGAGAAGTTGTAAGGATTGAGGAGGGCGTTTTGATTATAAGGCTTTTGATGAATATGGATGACAATGTCATGTGGAAATTTTTCACTCTTTTATGTGGTGACTCATATCAAGCAAGAAAGACCTCGATAATACCTCGCAAAGAGATTTTGTGGATAATCATTTTGATGGCACGTTTACTTCTAAGTCTTCTAAGTCAATTTGTGATGGATTGAAAAGAGAATGGTCTTGAAATGGGAATAGAAATGGAATGGATGTTTCGGTGGAAAAGAAAATCTCATGGAAAAGAGAGAAAGAGAGGACATTGCAAATGAATGGATGATTCAGAGAAACCACTGTCAAGGACTGCAAGTTCATGCCTGATTTGGGATGTGATCTGACGAGTTCAAGTCTAGAGATGGATAACATGAAAGTAAGACTATGAGAGACTTGTTCTTTCTCAAGAAAAAACACCAAAAAATGGATCCCCCACTGCATCACCGTCACCCCTGGTTCTTCATGCCTGATCAACCTCTTGCAGTGCTTTATCTTTCCACCTACTCAGCCTCACATGGATTACTCTGAAGAAGCAAGGATTTCTGCTTCAGAGAAGAAGGATCGGGCTTTACTTGAGATCTGCATGATGGCAGTGACAGCTTTTGAGATGAAAGAGTGTGAATGGAAATCAACGAGACATAGAAAGAATATGAGCAGCCAGTATTTCATTTCAGCCCTGGATGAGCCCTTGCATTCGTTGGCCGTATTCTCAAGTGATTTCTCGTGCGCTCTTTAGGATTTGGTTCATGAACAAGAGGAGGAGGCCTAACAAGAATAATAACAAATGGATATGAAATTTAACAGTGGTCTCTGTGTTTCTTATTTTTCTTCCACAAAGAGATTGAGTCAAGAGATTTATTTATCAGATCCCATCCTCATAATCATTGTGTTCGTGTCTGTATAATCGTCATGAGATAATTGCTCGGTCTCCTTTGTCTCTCATGATGATGATGGTTATAAAGAGGAGGCGGAAATGAGGGCGAGAAGGACTGGAAGCCTTGAGATGGCGGTTCTTCGTGTAGTCTGTACGCATTCTCTTGTTGAGCAAGAAAAGCGGTTCATTTGGGGACAGAATTGCATGCAAATTTAATTCAGGCAATTTCCCTCTTCTTTACATTTACCATCGTCTTCTTTACGTTTATTTATAAAAGGAAACAAACTTAGGACTCAAATTCAAGGCAACAAATGTCTCCCTTAGAACTGAAGCCAAAAGGGTTTGGCTGTGAAATGGAGTCTTCTTCTCTTGATTCTCTTCTACTCCTCCTGTTAAGTAACATCTCTTGACAATGTTACTCTACTCCTGTCGAGGGTGTTTTATTTTCATTTGTAAACCATCTTCACTGATAATACTGCGTTTGTCAAGGTTGACAGTTGTATCCTTCCTTTTAGACTATAGTTAGTCTCTCTTGTGTTTTTGGAATCTGTTCAGTCTTTCCTTCCCTGAGCCATTCATTTTCATCATAAAGTTCTCCTCATTCTTTCGACTTCTTCTTTTCATTCTTTTGTTCTTCTCTTCTCGAGAGTGCTTTTGTTCTTTACTTCTTTAGAAGATTGTCTTTCCCTTCGTGATTTGCTCTGCAAGTCTACCCTGGGTTTCTGTTTTTTCTGTCATCTCTTTTCTCCCTCTTTTTCTTTAATATCTTTGATGATATGATGATGGCTCAGAGACAAGAGAGAGAGAGAGAGAGGGAGTAAGAACTGCATCAACAGAACTCTCTCATGACTGTTTTCGATCTGCTGTTCTTTCCAGTCATTGTCGTTTTTGTTGATTCTCTAGAAAGAGAATCATTTTCTCTCTGCCTGTTAATGTTTGTGAGCCAGACAAGAGAGAGAAAGTGTGGCCCGAAAGAAAGAATTTTGTGTTCTTGTCGCCTCTCGCTTTGGATCTGCATTGAAATGGAGGTTCGAGAGTGAAAGCATGATTGAATGAAGAAGAGATCGACATCAAAAGAAACTCCGTTTCTTGTCCTTCTATTTTTCTTTAATATCAGTCATAGTGTTCTCGAGTTGCAACTGTCTTGTCTTGCTCTGTCGCTTCATTCTTTTTCCGATTCATTTTTTCATTCTCTCTTCTCATTCTCTTCTTTTCGTGAACTCGAGACCTCTATAGTCTCTTATGGAGAAGTGTTTGATCCCTGAATGTCCATGATCATCATTAGACACGATTTAACAAGAAATGAAAAGTCTGAGAAAAAATGGAATTCCTGAAGTAGATTGAAGGCGAAGGCAATAACAAAGATTGTCAGGAATAGAGAGGATGACAAGAAGAGAATGAGAAGGAAGAGCAACGAAATGGGAAAACTGTCTGATGGAGCGTGACTTCAACCCATTACATGCTTTAAAGCCAATGAAACGACGGACTGAACAAAGAAGTAGTAGACTCAGATTCAAGTCAAGTGTTCAAGAAAAGTTCGATTCAAAGAAGAAAGAAGAAGTGAAATGAAGAAGACCCTTCGAGTGAAACTCAAACAGGCTTCTTATCCCTGTACTTCGTTAAATAGACAACAAAATACACAGTCGAGTGGATCATCAACAAAATGTTTGAAAACTTCTTGTTCTTGTTCTACTGCAGCTGCTCCACTTGCTATCTCTTGGTTTTCATGATACTCGTGTCTGAAAGCGATAAAAATTTAGTCGATGGAATGAGAGGATGAAAAATTTGCTGTTGCCTTGTTTATCAAGAGAAGAGCAACTTATGAGCTTCCTCTTGTTGTTGTTCAAATCAAGCAGACCATGGAAAGGAAATCAGTCTCCTGCGACGAGAACTGATGTTCCTTCGCCCTCTTACTCATTGTCATCTACTGTATCAGGACTGCTTCTACTTCCCATCACCGTCATCATCAGGTTATTACTCAGGACATCGAACACGAGCACAGACAAGAAGAGTTAATGGAAGAGAGAAGTACAGGGAGAAGAGCAGCTCTCCAACTCGAGATGAATGAATCGGGAGACGAAATGATGTAACACAACAACCGTTACTTTACTTGGATTTTCCTCCTCCTCTTCCTGTCCATCTTCTTGGATGATTTTACCTTCCTCTGCAGTAGAGAGCAAGACAAGTCTAAAAGTACGGCAACGGAAGCATAAACACGATTCGAATGATCTCTCAAGAATGAGTCAGTCAAAGACTGGAGGAGTGAACATTATCAGGAATTTCTCTTGTTGTACATCAACTGAACAGCTGGACTGACTGTGAGAACAACAAGGAACAAATTTGGTGTCGTAACAGCATTACAGTCATGTTGAATCAATGTTGAGAAGACATGCAAGACAGTTGACTCTCGTGTTCTCTGGAGAACAAGAAGGACTGAACCATTTTTTCTATAGAAATAGAACCGAAACCATTTGTTCGGTTCCAAAGACTGAAATAAAATTCCAATTAAATGCTCCATTCATTCATTCATTCATTTTATCGGGGATCATTATGAATCAACATCAACTGGATAAGAAAAGGACTTGAGAAAGATAGTGAATGTCGTTAAGTTTTTTCTTTCTTTTATTTCATTCTCTCTCGAGTTCTAGACATGACTCATGATTCATTTTGTTCGGGAAGAGAACCATGATCATCAAGAAGATCTCCATCACGAGTTTTTCTCATCTCCGTCTACTTCTTCTAGCAATAGTTGTTGTAACTGTTTATTTCAATCTTCTTAATGTAACACCCTCTACTTGCCTTGCACTGTCAAGGGAATCGAAATGAATACTACTTCTCACTCCCTCTCATGTGTGACTACTCTATTTGGTCTCTCCTTACTTTACTTGTCTGTCGATAAAAAGCATTCTTTGCCAACAGACACTCCATGTCATTAGTGGCAAAGTGTAGTCGAGAGAGAAGAATAGGTGTCAGGATGTGAGTCAATGATCAGAGCACATAGTAGACTGTTTTGGAATGATCCCTGGGGTATTTTCTATGGTAACTTGACTTCCATCCATTCAATTGCTTACTCTGTCTTTGTTCTTCTCTTTTTCAAGACGGCATCATAATCATGGTATAAGTTTCCCAATTTTTTCTATACCAAGTATCTTATCGTGAGCTGCCTGAGTTATTAATCTTGTTCTAAAGATGGCAAGAATAAAGAGCACAGTAGGGGTCCTTATATCTCTCAAATTTCGATGATGACTCACAAAGAGATTGTGTGGGAAGATAGTCCTTCACGTCTCCTTCTGCCCTTCAGTCTTTGTGAGTCAATTCGTGAACCTCAAGGGTTGTATGAGAGAGGGATGGTGTTTCAAGGCTCACGTATCAGCCAGAAATAAGAGCATAACTCGGGCAAAACAAAGTGAAAGGATGATGATGGATAAGAAACGGAAGACGAGGTCATCATCTGCCGGATGAGGGTTTGATGATCAAGAAGTCAGGAGTGAAGCAAGAATGAATCACACCAAAGCCTTCAGTTCATGGACAGAGAGAAGATGATGGTTCTGTTGATGACGATCAGTCTGACTGACTGAGGAATCTTGATCTAACGGCCTGTTATTCTCCATCCATTTCTTCTCTCCATCATTTTGTGTATCAAAGACTACTCTGCTCCACCAGAGTCATCTTCTCCTCGTTTTCTTGTCATTCTCAACCTTCGCTCTTTCTCTCTTATTACTTGTATTACTACATCGAAAAAGGATTCGATATCCAAGAATTAATTATCCCATTGAAGGTACATCAAAAGCAGGAAGAATTACTTGTGTAATGATTGCACTTTTACTCAGACTTAGAGGGAGAGTGGTTTCCTCTTCAACTTGAGTTGAATCAAGGGCTCAGTCGGTCAGTTTCTCTCTCGGTTTCCCTTTCATTCACACTCAAGTCCAGTCAAGAAAAACACGATGGATTAATGACCTCAAGACTATTAGGAATCTGAGGGAGGAGTTTGACACGAAGATCCTGGTAAACTAAACTGAGAGAAAATGATCAAATCACTTCCTGTTCTTACGTCTCTTCTTACATTGAGATCAGAATCCTACTTATTCTCATTCAGTCACTCCTTCTAAGGAAATAAAAGCCGATCATTTGGCAGTACCACTCTATGCAGTAACACCAATGTTCTTCTTATTTTCTCTTGGTTTGAAGAACCCATTACTTATAGTTACGTGTGTTCTAACCCAAAATCAAGTTGAAAAGGACAGATGGTTCATTCCAATCCCATGTGTGAGGAGAGAGAAAGGAAAATTTCACACAAAACCACCTCTTTATGCTACTCAAACTGGAGTATTATACTCGACAGAGAATAGCACTTCATCCTGTTCTCACTCAACTCGACTCAACTCAACTCAAAAGTGTTCATGCGTTCGAAACCAGATGAACTCACTTGTTCTCTTGGAATAATTTATAAATGATGAATGGACATGAATGAATGTGATTCAAATACTTGCTCTGGAATATTAATAATGAAAACAAACGTCAAGTCCCTCTCGAGGGAGACAAATCCTCAATCAAAGTAATGACAAAGCAATCCTTTGTCACAGACAATTGTCAATAATTAATGCATGCAAATGAAGTCGAAAAAATATTGTGTACATACTCTTTTCCCAGAAAATGGATTCGATGGGATAGCCAGCTACTGGACAGTGAAGGACTAGATGTTCTCCTGCCACGGCAGACATGTTATTCATGACTCGAACCAACGGAGGACCATAAACATTGAGTCGGGCAGCATGACGTATCCATGATACTTCGTTACTCGCTTTGCACTCCTGTTCATCATCAAAGAAAGGAAGAAGAATCGTGAGACAAGATTCCATCAAAGGATATAGTAATACTTACGTAAAGCCCTCCATCCTGAGCAGCTACAGAAGTGATGTTGACGTAGGAAACTACAACGGAATCCCTGGTGACGTAGTCTCCAGTTCGAAAGCGAGAGTTGTCTGGAACAGGCAACCCATCCAACAGCCATGTTACCTGAGGGAGAGGATGACCAGAGGCAACACACTTCAATGAGATCGATGGTCCAGGTTCACTGGTTTGTTCGGGAAACTGATCCAAAAAAGTGGGTCCTGATGCTGTGTTTTATTTTTGTCGGAAAAGAAGAAGAATAAGTGGGCTGCCTTAACAAGAAAAAACAACAATGAAAGTCAGCAGAAAAGTCGGGTCAGTTCTTGAAGAAGAATCACCCTTCTCTTGCATTCCTTTTACTCATTCTTCTCGGACTTCCTTATTTCGTTTCATTCAAAGAGAACATGCCGTGCTGTTCAACTTCCTGTTAGAGATCCCATCGAAATTGAAGGACTATCAGCTGCTACGATCATCCCGAACGAAAGTGAATGATCACTTGAACTCACTCTCGTCTCTCATTCCATGTCGAATCAAGAATCAGCACAAAGTCAAGCAAAGTAAAAGTAAAAGAGAGCTCGACATCAATAAAGAAAACTGATCAGAAAAACAACAAGGATTGAAGCAGCATCAAACATTGTCATTAAATTCCAGCGAAATCAGCTCCAATCAAGCAAACAGAGAACGAAGGGTCGTAGGAGCCGCCCATGGCATGTCTTTGCAAAAAGTGTGTCTGACAAGCAAACCAGGCAGAGGATGATGATGATCTCTATGAACATTTCAGAGTCAGAATCTGAGCAAAAAGCATGACACTCTTTCTGTGAAGAATGATCACGACGTTCGAGACAAAAAGCAAAGGATGAGGCGACAGACTCAGGAAGTGATTCTGAAACGAAGATACCATGCAAGGGATGATGAAGAAAAGGAAGGAATGTTGTTCCGTCAAAAAGAAAGAAAGAAAAGGAATCCGAATCATCTCTTGATGCCGTCCATTTTGTTGAAGAAAAGCAATGGATGGTTCCAATCGATTCAGTCCTGACCAAGAGGTTACTTATCACTCCCTTTCTTTCTTTCTCTCGATCCTCTCACTGTTCTTACAAGAGTTCGACAAGACTTCTTACACTCTAACGGTACTTGTTCATCTTGATTCACTTCCTTCAACGACGATGAGAGAGAATGGGCAACAACAAACTACACGGAGGATGCATTCCTTTCACTGCAAGAGAACAAGAGAGACTGATGAAAGGATGCCTTGAATGTCCTCCTACTCATCTCATCCCCCTCTGAGTTGTCATCATCATCTCGTACTCTTAGTGTGGTCATCATCAGAGTCATCTCCGCCCATGATTCTCTCAGAGACAGTGAGCCATCATCACCGAATCCTCGTCTTCTCAGGATAAGGCACTCAGGGGTTCCTTCTCCTTCATCTCATTCTTTGTCGGTAATGAAACCCATGAAAAAAGCGAGGACTCGTTGAGGATGAATCAATTCAACATTTATTCTGTGGTTCTACTTGGTCTCCGGTCATTCAACTGATTTTATTTAGGCCGTCAAGGAAACCCAAATGGATCTAATGTTTCAAACATGTTTGAAAACATAATAATATCAGCAAATTCTCTCGAGGGAGGCAACTTGTCATCAATCAATGTCATTATCACAGTAAGACAGTTGAAGGAACATGCATTGGATGCTAAACTTTTTCATACCAAGAACAACAACAAAATAGATTGAAACGTGAATTGGATGGCCTGACTAGTATTCAAAGAATAACATGAAAGACAAAGACTTTTTTCATGCGATCTTTAAAATTGATTTATATCAATTTCATTCCAGACCCGTGTATAACACGATGAGAAATTGTCAAAATTGCTGCTAACACGTCGAAAGAGAAAGGAGCCGATGTCTGTCTGAATCATCAAAAGTAATTGATGGAGCAAATAAAAATTGAACATGAACATGAGTAACAGCCATGTTACTGCTGAA
>Ga0157374_10003936_pt1 | contig 12476 bp, 6 predicted proteins | sample M25metaG_FD_115308 | JGI IMG/M metagenome (GOLD analysis project Ga0157374, IMG submission 115308) | Miscanthus rhizosphere microbial communities from Kellogg Biological Station, Michigan, USA - M2-5 metaG | ecosystem: Host-associated > Plants > Roots > Rhizosphere > Soil | place: USA: Michigan...
GACGATAAAGGCTTCCGCTAACGGCTATAAGTAGCGCGGTCCAAAAGTCGAGAGTCCCTTGCAACTCTCGCCACATCTCCTGCGCGATCCCGCTGACCTGCAGCGGCGCACTTGAGATTCTGAGACCCGCTTGCGTCGTTCGTTTGAATGGAAGACGGCCAACGGCATACACCGCCCCATGAATGATGAATGCCAGGAGAACAAAAAAGAGACCTGCGGCTAAGCCTATCCAGAATAAGTAGCCCAAAAACAGCACGATAAATATTGGATTCAACGCAAAACTTGCGCAACTGAGCAAGAGTCTTCGTGTACCTGTCAGTGGCCACGTCGCGACTCGCTCGGGAGGCAACCTATGCTGTGTATCTACGGAAAAAGTAACAAGCAACGGCGCAAGGAAGACAATTTGAAAGAAGAGCGTACTCCAGAATGCTGCTCTGGGTGACCCGCTATCGAAACCCGCGGACATAATGAAGACGATCGCGAACAGGAAGTTGTTGAAACGCACAGAGGAAAGCCTGCGCAGTTCCTTCAAAATCAGTTTATTCAACAACAACAGAAGGGCTAGGCTCTGAGCCAATCAGCCACCTCCGGCTTTGGCTCCCCGACAACGCCGAAATATACCTCCTCGACTCCTTCTTTTGCGATGGACGGGTTGAAATCCGATTCAACTCGACCCTGATGAAGAATGACTACTCTGGTGGCTATCTTCTGCACGATCGGCAGAATATGGGAGGTGAACAATATCGTAGTGCCATTGCTGGAAAGTTGGCCGAGCAGCATCTCAATGACCGAGCACGATGCCGGGTCAACACCTTCAAATGGCTCATCCAGCAGCAGAAACCTAGGCTTGTGCAGGAGCGCCATGGCCAGGGCGGTTTTCTTCCGCATCCCGAATGAGCAATCGCGTGCAATCGTGCGGCGCCTTCGCGTGAGATCGAGTAACTCTAGTAGGTTCGTTGCTCGTTCTTCTGTTTCGCGTCTCGTGAGTCCATAGATAGGGCCAATTGCCATCAGGTTTTCAATAATGCTTAAAGACTCGAACAGCCCGAGCCCCTCAGGCAGTACGCCGAGGCTCCGCCGGATTTCAACTCCGTTATCTCCGAAACCCCGTCCACCGATAAAGACAGAACCACTGTCTGGCTCTTCTAGCCCGGAGAGCAAGCGCAGCAGCGTGGACTTTCCAGCACCATTAGCCCCTAGTAAGGCACACATGCCAGGTTCTACGACTAGGTCTATGCCTCGAAGAACAGGCTGAGAGGCATAGCTCTTCGTCGCGCCTCTGCAGTCGATCACTCTGTTGCTCCCGAAATCAGTTAACCATACGAGAATTCCGCATCCCGCTCACCAATCCGACCCTCACGCCGTCCAGAATTTGGGTCGGCTGCGGAGGGAATAAGCGGGTTCGAGAAAACGATTTCCAATGATAAGCGCATTCCTTTCTGCGTTACAGTGATAAGGACTTAATGAGTAAGTAAATGGAATTTCTAGGACCAAATCACTGTGAGTCATCGCTTCGTCAATTATGTAAATTTGTCGTTGACAATGTTTATCACGTCGCGTGAGAATGACGCGCTAAGGAAACGATTGCTGTGATTCGCCAGACCAAACCCGGTCCGGGGGAGCATTTCCCCCCGAATTGCAGCACTGAATTCGCAAGAGGAGAATGAGCACTTCCCATATCTTCCCCGAGGTTGAGATTTCGGATCCCGTCATTCGAGCAGTTTGTCTCGAGTAAGGTCAGCGCTTTTCTTGACCGATCTCGAGATTCTACGGAGATTCCTTCAAGGGAATCCGCACTGAGTACGCGACCTTTGGATCCGGCACCGCGGTAGTTCTTCAATGCATTTGAAGAGAAGTAGAGCCCTTTTGGCTTCTCAAGTTGGTTCCAATGCTGATGAGAAGCGAAATCAATTCACCTCAATTAGGTAAGCGTTTACTTAGGAGTCCAGATATGAGCCACATTTCGAGGCAAATACCAGCAAATGTGCGCGATAGACGCGGAGCGTCAAGCTCTAGATCGATCTGTCTCACGTTTGTTTTGTTGCTCTTGCTGTCTGCGATCCCGGCCTGGAGCCAGGACAATGCCACAATCACCGGGTTGGTCACCGATCCCAGCGGGGCCGTTGTTCCCAACGGTTCGATCACCCTCACGAATAACGCGACCAATCAGTCTCGCGAAACTGTATCCAATGCTGCGGGAAGTTATCGCTTTGCCAACGTTGGCGTCGGCACTTACACGATGACCGTGGTGGCCCAGGGTTTTCAGAAGTACTCGAAAACCGGCATCGTCGTAAACGTCGCCCAAACGCTCGAGCAGGACGCTGTTCTCGCCGTGGGCAGCCAGGCGCAGACCGTGACTGTCACAGCGGATGCCTTGCAGGTGCAAACCGAAACAAGTGAGGTAAGCACCCTCATCAGCGGCACGCAGGTTGAGCAACTCGCGACGAACGGTCGAAACATTACTTCTTTGGCGGCCCTCGGTCTGGGCGTTTCGAATACTCTTCCGGCCTTTGGCGGAGTGAATGCTCTGACTTCTGCAAATGGGATCAGCTTCAATGGAACCCGATCCACCCATAACGTGTACATGATCGACGGTGGCGAACAGAATGACCGCGGTTGCGGCGGCTGTTTCATGAATCTGCCTTCTCAGGATGCGATTGCTCAGTTCCAGACGCTGGACAGCAACTACAAGCCGGATTATGGAATCGGATCCGGTGGGACCATCCTCATGGTGCTCAAGTCGGGGAGCAAGGACTACCACGGCGAAGTGTATGAGTTCAATCGCAACACCGCTTATAACGCCAACGACTGGTTCCTCAATCAGGGCGGCAAACCCCGGTCGAAGTTCCAGTTGAACATTCCCGGCGGCAACATTGGCGGACCGTTGTGGATTCCTCACGTTTACAACGAGAACCGGAACCGTACGTTCTTCTTCTGGAATGAAGAATGGCGCCGACTAATTCAAGGCAGCGCTCCTTCGGCACAAAACGCGATTCTGGCATCGAATTTCCCGACGGCTGGCGCGAACCTGGCTTACACACCTCCTAGCGGGAAAGCTCCGATCGTTCCGGTTACCAGCGACCCCGCCAAATTGGCGCTATATGCGGCTGATGGATTAACGCCCGGGCAGCCGTTCCCCGGCAACGTAATCCCTGCCAATCTTATTGACCAGAATGCTGTTCTTCAGTTGAATGCCGGCACGTTTCCCAAGCCGAACTTCAACAACGGGACACAGTACATCGCCTCGATCCCCCAGCCGACTCAGGTTCGCGAGGATATCGTGCGTATTGACCACGCCATCAACAGCAAATATCAGTTGATGGGGCACTACCTCCACGACACATTAGCTCAGAACTACTTTCCTCCGCTGTGGGGAAACAGCACCTATCCCACTGTGGGCACGGCGATGAATAACCCGTCGTTCTCGGCGGTCATCAAGCTGACCCAGACGTATTCGCCAAACCTGCTCAACGAGACTGCGTTCCTTTACAGCGGGAACAAGATCACGTTGACTCCGGTGAATGGGCCCGGCGGCGGTGCATTCGTCAAGCCGAGTGGTTGGAATGCCACCAGCTTCTTCCCGGATGAGAACAACAGGATGAACCGTCTGCCTGAAGTTCAGCTTCAGGGTTCTCCGATCAACGTAACGTGGAGCCCGAGCTATTATCCGTGGAAGAACGGATATGAAGGTTTCCAGTATCGGGATGACGTTTCGTGGACAAAGGGCCGCCACCAGTTCAAGTTCGGTGGGGGCTGGCTGCACACCTACAAGAACCAGGAGCTGCAGTTCAACACCAACGGAGTCACCACATTCAACTCCAGTAACTTCTCTGGCGACTCATACATCAACTACATCCTGGGCATGGCCAGCACCTATTCGCAGTTGGAGTATCTGGCAGGCAAACACTGGGTGAACAACAACTACGCCGGCTACGTGAACGACGATTGGCACGTGTCACCAAGGTTGGTTCTGAATCTTGGCTTGCGTTACGACGGCCTTCCGCACGCGTTTGAGCGCTATGACAAGTTCTCGAACTTTGTTGCCGAAGATTACGACAGGTCGCAAGGCAGCCCCATGAATCCGGATGGCACTTTGAAGCCGGCCGCCCTGGCAACGTTTGCTCAAACGGGTAGCGAGCAGTTCTACCTGAACGGCATCCGCGAAGCTGGAGTGGATGGATTCCCGCGCGGAAACGTACGCAATCACTACTACACGTTCCAGCCGCGTATTGGATGGGCATGGGACATCACCGGTAACGGCAAAACCGTATTCCGTGGTGGCTACGGACTGTTCTGGGAACGCATTCAGGGTAACGACGTTTATAACGCCGCTTTGAACCCGCCGTTCGCCTACATCCCCTCCGCCACCAACGTTTACTTCTCCAACCCCAATACCAGCGTTCTAACCGGTGCCACCACTCTTAATCATTTCCCATCGAACATCACCAACATCCGGTACGACTACAACGCTCCAGGAACCGCGAACTACAGCATGGGAATTCAGCGCGAGATCGCTCCGTCCATCATCGCGGTCGTGCAGTATGTAGGCTCCGATGGTTTCAGCCAGAACAATGATCGCCAGATCAACACGCTTCCGTTGATTAACTTCGATACTGCTCCCGGTGCAGATTCGGCGGATCCCTTTTACGACCGCAAATTGGTTGCGACCGGCGCAGCAAACGCCAACCTGTACCGGCAGTTCCCGGGATACGCCAACATCAACCAGGAAGAGAACGAAACCAACTTCAACTACAACTCGCTCCAGGCTGGTGTACGTATTGAAAACCGGCACGGTCTCACCACCCAGGTTGCGTATACCTGGTCTCACCTGTTGAGCATCGTGGCCAATGATCTCAACGGGCTCTCAAACCCATTCAACGCGCGTTACGATTTTGGATCGGACACCGGCTTTGATCGGCGTCATATCCTCAACGTTAGCTATGTCTATCAGCTCCCCTGGTACAGGAAGAGTTCGAACGCGGGGGCACGCCTGCTGCTCGGAGGATGGTCACTCTCCGGCATCACCTTCATCGAAACTGGATTGCCGCTGCGTCCAGCCTACTCTGGCAGCGACACTCTTGGGCTTGGTGGAGGCACAAGCAATCGACCAAACCAGGTTGCACCGGTCCATTATCCAAAGACCCTCAGCCACGATGTTCAACGTTGGTTCGATACCAATGCCTTTGCCGATCCAACTGCTCCCTGGCTTGGTGGTCCGAACCAGGGATTCGGCAATGCGGCAAAGGATGCGGTGAAGGGTCCTGGGATTCAGAACTGGAATATGTCAGTGTTCAAGTCCATTCCCTTCTCATCGAACGAAAGGGTTCATATCGACTTGCGCTTCGAGTCATTCAACACCTTCAACCACGCCAATCCGCAAGGAGTCAACATGAACAATCACGACTCCAACTTCGGCAAGATCACCAGCGACTATGGCCCACGTACGCTGCAATTGGGCGGCAAGTTCGTATTCTGAACCGAACACTCTCCGCTTCGGCGCGCCAGGCAACCCTGGCGCGCCATTTCTTTTGGCCTAACACCACGCGACGAAAGTTGCCTGTCGTGATGCATGCGAGCGAGAATGCAATTGTGATATCGGACAGGACAATAGCATGGAGATTGCTGGTCGGACTGTTGATCGCCGTTCTTCCCGCCCGCGATCCCGCTCAGACTCGGACCCAAGGCGATGATCCGAGGCCGGCGGCAATTGCGTACGAACAGCAAGGAGAGGATGCGAAGGCTCAGACCGCGTGGGAAGCTGTCTTGAAGCTCCATCCCCAGGACGCGGAAGCGCATGCTCATCTCGGGCTGCTTGAAGCACGTCGTGAACGTTACAGCGAAGCCATCACTCACTATCGACGAGCGCTCGTGCTCAGCCCGGAGATGCCGGGACTGCGGCTTAATCTTGGACTCGCACTTTTCAAAGCCGGAAAGATGAAAGACGCCGCAACGACGTTCTTGCCGATTCTCAAAGACCTCCCGCCGGATTCTCAAGAGGCTTTGCGCGTAGCAACACTCATCGGTTTAGCTCGCTATGGGGCAGGCGATTACACCGGAGCCGTTCCGTTTCTAAAAAAAGCTGTAGCAGCCGATACCCAGAATCTTCCTTTTCGGCTCACCCTCGCCCAAAGTTGTCTATGGTCGAAACAGTATCAGTGTGTCCTGGATGTCTATCGCGAGATTGTCAATTTGAACGAAAACTCCGCCGAAGCCGACATGTTAGCCGGACAGGCACTGGACGAGATGAAAGACAGGCCTGGAGCCATCGAGCAATTTCGCGCCGCCGTTCAAGCGGATCCCAAGATGCCTGATGTGCATTTTGGCCTAGGCTATCTGCTGTGGGCGCAATTGAAGTTCGAGGAGGCGGCGAAAGAGTTGGAGGCCGAGCTAAGTAACAATCCTGAACATGCTCAGGCTCTCACTTATCTTGCAGACTGTCACATTCAGATGAATCATCCGGATCCCGCTCTTCCACTGCTCGAGAAAGCGGTTCGCTTGAACTCCAGGATCGAACTAGCCCACGTTGACCTTGGTGTCTTGTACGCGAGCGCCGGCAAGAACGAGGATGCGCTTCGGGAACTGAGAGCAGCAGAACAGATGGATCCCAACGACCAGAATGTTCACTGGCGCCTTGGGCGATTCTACAAATCGATTGGGAAGAAGACACAAGCAGAAATTGAGTTTCGGAAGACGCGCAACCTGCAAAAGGCAGCGGATAAGAGCATTTTTGATAAGCTTCACTCAGCACAGGAGAAGAATCACAACACGAGCACGCCTGCGCCGACGATAAATTAATTAGACTTCGGCGCCTTGGGATTGACTCCTTCGGACCTGACCACGCCCACTCCTTCGCGTACAAAATAGAAGCGATCTGCCGGAAGGTTTGTCAGTTCCTCTCTTCTGCCGCCGGGCCATATGATCTCGACTCGGTCCACACGTTGCAGCATCCCGAGGCCAAAATGGACACGCAGGTCGTTCTGAGACAGATAACTGCCCCCGCTCACCACTTCATCAAGCTGCACGAGATCACCTGCGAACGCGCGCACACGTGCATTCAGAGCAAGGCGATTGGACTTAACGCCTTCCAATTCGAAACTGATCCAGTGATTGGAAGAGCCGCCTTCCGGACGAAGAATCATCGGTTGACCTTTGAGATTCTCGACGACTGCCTCCAATGTGCCATCGTTGAACAGATCGCCAACGGCCATTCCACGGCTAACTTGAGGAACCTGAATGGCTGAACCTGCGGATTTGCTGATGTCTTTGAATGCTCCATTTCTCTGATTGAGAAACAGGAGCTTGGGCTCAAGATACCGCAACGACGAGCGAATCTGGTCGACCTGAGGATACACGTGACCGTTCACGACGAATAGATCCTGCCAGCCATCATTGTCGAAATCAACAAAGGCGTCTCCCCACCCAACATAGCCAACGGTTCCCCGCCCCACTCCGGAGGAGAGAGAAACGTCTGTGAAGTCCATCCCTCCATCATTGCGATAAAAGGCTGCGAATTCGTTGTCGAAGTGTGAGACCACCACTGAGATCTTGCCGGTGTGCAAGTAGTCACCAAGCGCGATTCCCATGTTTGCCTGGCGGGCACCGTTCTCACTCAACCCGACGCCCGAAGAGAACCCCACCTCCTCAAACCCACCCTTTCCGTCTCCCTGGTAGAGGTAATTTGGTTGGCCGTCGTTCGTGACGAAGAGATCGAGTTTGCCATCCTGATCGAAGTCGGTCCAGACGGCAGTCAGACCATAACGGTGCTCTTCGTCCGCGACACCGGCCTTCTTCGAAACATCTGTGAATGTCCCGTCGCGATTGTTGTGATAGAGCGCGTCAGGAGAGCCTTTCATGCCGAACGGACCGCATTGAACGTCGATGCCGAGATATTTGCAGCTGTCGCTCGCACCCAGACCGGCCATGTGAGTCAGATCGAATTCGACATAGTGCGAGATGAACAGATCCACAAATCCGTCGTTGTCGTAGTCTCCAAACGCCGCGCCAGTGGCCCAAAACTTATCGTTGGCAAGACCTGCTTCTCTTGTCTGGTCCGTGAATGTCCCGTTTTTGTTGTTTCGATAAAGCACAACACCCCCGAGACAAGTCACCAACAAGTCGGGCCAGCCGTCGTTGTTGTAATCTCCGACCACTGCCCCCATAGCCCAGCATGGGAAGCCAACGCCACTTTTGTCGGTGACATCCGTGAACGTCCCATTCCCATTGTTCCGGTAAAGGGCGCTGCGAGCTTTTTGTCCGTGAAGCGCCATCTCCGTGCTCTGCGCGTTGGTGAAGTAGATATCTTGCAAGCCATCGCGATCGTAGTCAATGAGTGCTACCCCGGCGCTCATCGATTCCACGATGAATTTCTGTTCGGGGCTGGAGACGTGATCGAAGTGGATTCCCGTTGACGCTGTAATATCGACAAGCTCTGGATAGGAATCGGGCAGCTTGGCCTGGGTGTCGCCTGGATGGGGAGCGGGAACTGGCATCTTGGCAGATTGCCAAACTGAGGAGCAAAGAACCGAAACAGACCACAATACGGCGGTTGAGGCATGGAAGCGCATGTGTACGTTCAGACTCTCTCAGGGAGGTATTGTTCTCGAAATCTGCGAGCCCCAACTACGCCGATACTTACCGGTGGCGAATGCTGTAGATACTCCACGCCCTTGGTTGATTGTAAGAGAACTTCACAGTTTGTCGACAAGCATTCAATTGGGTCATTCTCGAAATTCCTCCAAACTAGGATCCGCCGTTACGGTTGGTGCGGTAGAGTTCTAGATCAAGCGTGACCATCAAGGTAAACCCAGGCTCCACTTCGGAGACTAAAGTGCCGAAAGACTTGCCCTGCAACTCGCTCTTCAGGGTGGATCTAGATTGCAGCAGGGAGCAATCCACATTTTCAGGGGATAATTAGCATGTCGGGGAGCGATGATGGTGAAACTCCTGGCTGGATTGCAGCTTGTTGAAGCGGCGCTGCTGCCCGCGGTTCAATCTCAGAATTGTGGAATATGCGGAGTAGTTCCCGGAAAACCAAGTCATGAATAGACGAGACTTCTTGAAAGATTCGATGGCGGCAGGTGCCGCATTCCATCTATATAGACCTTCTGGCGCGGAGGACGATGAGCCTGCGGGTAACAAAGGTGTGACCGTGCTGCTGGTTGACACCGACCGGATCACGACCCCAATCGATCAGCGGATCTACGGGCAGTTCCTCGAGCACATCAATCACTCTGTTGAGGATGGGCTGTTTGCGGAACAAATTCGCGGAGCCGGTTTTGAGGGAGAGGACTTCAAGACGTACTGGGAAGCTTCCGGAGAGCGCGGCGAGCCGGAGATCGCAAACGTTGGCTTCCAGAATGGCGAGAAGAGCGTGCGCCTGCGCGTCGAGGGAGGCCACACGACGATTCGGCAGGGACGCATCTATGTCGAGGATGGTGTGAAGTACGATGGATCGCTCTGGGCCAAAGGTGAGGCCGGATCACCGAAGTTGAGGGTTTTGTTGAAAAGTGCCAAGGGCGAACCCATCGCATCTTTGCCCATTGCTGTCGCAAGTTCGGAGTGGCAGGAGGTTCGCTTCGAATTCACAAGTCCACTGCGGGACGCAGAGGCCTCCATCGAAGTCGTCGCAACGGGCAACGGTTCAATCCTGGTGGATTTTGTTTCGCTGATGCGATCGGATAGTCGTCGTGACGGAAAGCTGCGACCAGACCTACTGCAGGCCTTGAGAGATCTTCATCCCACGTTCATCCGCTGGCCGGGGGGTTCATTCGCTTCCACCTATAGGTGGGAAGATGGCATTGGCCCAGCGGTTGCGCGACGTTACCATCCCAATATGATTTGGGGAGGCTACTCAGACTACTACGGTTTCGGTACGGACGAATTCCTCGGACTCTGCAGAAGAATCAACGCCGAACCCCTGATCGTGCTGCCTGCGCCCGGCACCGGACCACAGCAAGTCGAGTATGCCATGAACTGGGTTCACTACCTCAACGACCCTCCATCGACCGAGTGGGGAGCAAAACGCGCAGCTAATGGTCACCTCGAGCCCTACGGAGTAGCACTATTTCAGATCGACAACGAGCCGATGAACAACGGCTTTACACCTGAGTCATATGCCGGGATCGTGAATGTCTACGGCAAACGCCTGCGCGAGATTGCTCCGAAGGCGCGGATTGTCGCGTGCGGTCAAAAGCGCTCCAACGACATGGACTGGAGCGAGAAAGTGATCGACCTCGCTGGCGAAAACTTCGACCTACTGGGCTGTCACAATTACGAATACGAACCCGGAAATTTCGAGACTGGTTTGAGGCGCATACGCGATTACCTGGTGAAATTACGCGATTACGTTCGCGCCTCGAAGCACCCGCATATCGAAGTCTGTGTGCTCGAGTGGAGCCTTCAACACACCTACGACTGGCGTGCGGGTCTTCATACAGCCGGCAGCCTGATGCTCTATGAGGAACTCAGCCCGGGCGTGACCATGACATGTCCCGCATTGTTAATGCGAAATACGACAGACGATCCGAAGTGGACTTCGTTCATTTACCACGATCATGTTTCATGGTTCCCTGGCGCAGGGTATGTAGTCGAAAAACTATTCCGGGAGCACTACGCTGAGCAGTTTCTCGCATCCGCTACGGGTTCGGTGCGGGATGTTCCTGACCGTAGTCGCCTGTTCGACAAGATTTCGACCTTTATCCCTGAAGGATGGAAACCTGGTTCAACGGATGCGATCTCCACAATGAGCGCAGATGGGCGGCGGATCGTTATCAAGGCGGTCAACTACGCGAGTCAGCGGAATTCACTCCTGGTTCGCCTGCAAGGATCCAAGGTCCCAAACAAGGCTGTAGCGACGTTGCACACCATCAGTGCGCAGCTTACAAAATCTGCATCGCTAGAAAACCCGGATGCGATTGCGCCGGAGAGCCGGGCGCTTGAGTACGCGAAGGATTTTACAGTCGATCTGGATCCTTACACGGTGGCTGTCGTGGAGATTCGAGCCGAGTGAGCGGCCTGCAGGATAGCAGCAGTTATCATTAGTTTGCGCAGCGGACTCCACCGAATGAACACGACATTTGCATGTGGCAAAGGCGGCGTCGAGGTCACGATTCCCGAGACCTATGATTGTGCCCTCCTGGAAAGCAGGGTCGTGCAGCCGCTCGCGGATGTAAATGGCGCTCTGCAACATGCCCTCGATCATCCGCTGGCATCCTCTTCCATTGATGATCTCGCGAAAGACAAGAAGACGGTCGCTATCGTGGTCTGCGACATCACCCGCCCTGCGCCAAATTCCATAACTCTTCCGCCACTGCTTGATCGGCTTCACAGGTCGGGCATCAGCCGGGATGGAATCACGATTCTGATCGCGACCGGCCTGCATCGGGCCGCTACCCAGGCGGAAGTTGATCAAATTGTGGGTCCCGAGAATGCGAGATCCTACCAAATCATCAGCAACGATGCCCGGGCCGCCGGGCAGCATCGCTATCTGGGAACCACGAATCGTGGAACGCCCATTCACATTCACAAGCACTTCGTAGATGCGGATCTTCGCATCACTCTCGGATTCATTGAGCCGCACTTGATGGCTGGATATTCCGGAGGGAGAAAACTTGCTGTGCCTGGGGTCGCCGCGGAACCAACGATCAAGGCTATTCACTCGCCGCTGTTCATGCGCGAGCCGCTGGCCACCGAAGGATCCATTGAAGGTAATCCACTGCACAAAGAATTGCTTGAGATTGCTCGTATTGCGCGTCACGACTTTATCCTCGACGTCACGTTGACCCGCGATAGGCAGATCTCCGGAGTATTCGCAGGCAATCCCGTAACCGCCCATGCCGCCGGAGTTCAATTTGTTCAGGAGTTCTGCCTTGCGCAGATTGATGAACCGGCTGATCTGGTGATTACGAGTTCAGCCGGGTTTCCTCTTGATCTCACGTTTTATCAGAGCGTCAAAGCGATCACGGCCGCTCAGCACCTCATCAAGAAAGGCGGCAGGATCCTCGTGGTCGCTGAATGCGCCGAGGGAGTAGGCTCACAGGAATTTGCAACGAGTCTCAAAAAGATCCGCTCTTTCGAGGCATACCTGGACGAGATTGCCCGTCCACCCGTCCAGATCGATCAATGGCAGGTCGAGAAGTTGGCGCTGGCAGCACTGCGGAGCGAACTCTTCTTCTACACTCCCGGCGTCAAGCCGGACGATCTCGGCGTCCTAAATGGTCGATGCTTCGCGACTTTGCGGGAGGCGGTGGAAGCCTCAACTGCAAAACTCTCCCGAGGCGCAAAAATTTTCCTGGTGCCTGAAGGACCATATACTTTCGCGAAGGTGCGCCGGCATCCGGGTCAAGCCGAGTGACCGTGCTACACTCGCCCTGCATCGCATCCGACTCGCATTTCTGAAGACGTCCGGCATTGATGGCAATCCCCATTAAGCGCTTCGTAGATCACGTGCCCGGCGGCATGATGACTTTGCCTCTTGC
>Ga0157374_10003937_pt1 | contig 12475 bp, 8 predicted proteins | sample M25metaG_FD_115308 | JGI IMG/M metagenome (GOLD analysis project Ga0157374, IMG submission 115308) | Miscanthus rhizosphere microbial communities from Kellogg Biological Station, Michigan, USA - M2-5 metaG | ecosystem: Host-associated > Plants > Roots > Rhizosphere > Soil | place: USA: Michigan...
CCGGGACTCTTCGATGTCGTTCGCGCCACGAGTTATGCGGCGGCAACGGTGTCGCTGGCAATCCTCCTCGCATCTTCCAGATCGGCGAGACCGACGTTCCGCTTCGCGCGGCCGTCGTTCTGTTGTGGATCACGCTGCCGTTGAACATTGGCATCGCCGTATTGCTGGAACTGGTCCATCACGTCCCGGCACGTCAACGTTTCCCGTCGAAGTTATGGCAATGGCTCGCATTTGCGGCCGGCATTACGCTTTCCGGGCCCCTCTGCGCGGTGGGCCTCGTCATTCAGCACATGGTCCCGTCGGCGCTTTACCTTTACGTCGGGGCGGTTGCCCTCGCATTTGCTGCCTATCTAGCGTTGCGGCATTACCTGGCGAAGGGGTAATCGCGATTCGCTGCGACGGTACCGATCATCGCACTCGGTCCTCCAGCAGCTCAATCGGCCAGATGGCCGAGTGCGTCCCCGGCGGCGATGGGCGATGCTCGTCGATTCAACGAGCAACCCATGAACGTCGCGATCGTCCACAGCCGCGGACTAACGGGGGTCACTGCGCCGCGCGTCAGCGTCGAAGTGCATTTATCGGGCGGACTTCCCGGTGTGCACATCGTCGGCCTCGCGGAGACCGAGGTGCGCGAGGCGCGCGATCGCGTGCGCGCCGCGCTGCAGAACGCGCAGTTCGAATTCCCGCAGCGAAAAGTCACCGTCAGCCTGGCGCCGGCCGACCTGCCGAAGGAGTCAGGACGTTTCGATCTGCCGATTGCGATCGGCATCCTTGCCGCAAGCGGTCAGTTGCCGCAGGAACCGCTGGCGGCGCACGAGTTCGCCGGCGAGCTCGCGCTGACGGGTGAGCTTCGCGCCGTTCGCGGCGCACTCGCGATGGTGCTGTCCGCGCGACACGATGGCCGCGCATTCGTGCTGCCGAAGGCGAGCGCATCGGAAGCATCGCTCGTGCGTGATGCCGTCGTGCTGCCCGCTTCATCGCTGCTGGCGGTTTGCGCGCACCTGACCGGCGCCGCGGCGTTGACGCCACTCGTCGCACAGGCGCCGCCCTGTGGCGCGAGCGACGCGCCCGATCTCGCCGATGTGCGCGGCCAGCCGCTTGCAAAGCGCGTGCTCGAGATCGCGGCGGCAGGATCCCATTCGCTGTTGCTGCTCGGCCCACCCGGAACCGGCAAGTCGATGCTCGCGCAACGGCTGCCCAGCCTGCTGCCGCCCATGACGGAAGCGGAAGGGCTCGAATCGGCTGCGCTCGCGTCGCTCGTCGGCCGCTTCGCTACCGATCGATGGCGCGTGCGACCGTTTCGCGCGCCTCACCATACCGCAAGCGGCGTCGCGCTGGTAGGCGGGGGCGGTATCCCGCGTCCCGGTGAGATCTCGCTTGCACATCACGGCGTGCTGTTTCTCGACGAGCTGCCGGAATGGGATCGCCGCGTCATCGAAGTGCTGCGCGAGCCGCTCGAGTCGGGCACGATCCACGTGTCGCGCGCGGCGCGGCAGAGCGTGTTTCCTGCGCAATTCCAGCTCGTCGCCGCAATGAACCCGTGTCCTTGCGGCTGGCTCGGTCATGCCAGCGGGCGATGTCGTTGCGCGCCGGACCAGATCCAGCGCTATCGGCGGCGCGTATCGGGCGCGCTGTACGACCGAATCGATCTTGCGATCGAAGTGCCGGCCGTCAACGCCGCCGACATGGCGCAGCGAGGCAATGGTCAGGTCGCCGATTCGTTCGGTATGCGCGAACGTGTGGCTCGCGCGCGCGTGCTGCAGATCGAGCGCCAGGGGAAGTGCAATGCGCGACTCATGCCCGCGGACGTCGAACGGCAGTGCGTCCGCTCTGCTGCCAGCGAAACGCTGCTGGCGCAGGCGATGGCGCGCTTCTCGTTGTCAGCGCGCGGCTATCACCGCGTATTGAAGGTGGCGCGGACCATCGCCGATCTCGCCGGCCAGCCCTCGATCGACGACACGCATGTGGCGGAGGCGATTGGCTATCGAATGGAGCTCAACCGCTGACGGGCTGCATCATCGTTCACCGCACCGTCGAGCCGTATGCGCCCGCTTTCGCGCCGAACACATCGACATCTTCTGCCTCCAGCCGCGTCGCGATGCCGAGGTCGATAGCGCGCTGACCCGATGTCCACTCGATTGCGTCGCACGACGTGCGCATGATGACTTGCATGATCGCCTCCGACTGCTCCGGGATGGCCCAGTTCAGGTATTGCCGCATCTCCCGAACGCCATTGCTGTCGAATGAGCCGCTGCAGTGGCGATCGACGTGGGTGCCGACGCTCGCGACCTGGTGGAAACCTATTTTGGCGCGCGTGCCGATCAGCACGCGATCAGCGCCCGCGAGGAAAATCAGCGAGCACGCCGACGCGCACTCGTAGCGCGTGATCGTGCGGAACTTGCCAAAGTGCGCTTCGCGGCCTAGCGCGATGCCGTCGAGCAGCTCACCGCCAGGCGACTCGAGCAGCAGCCATGGCCGATCGCAGCCAACCTTCGATGTGGCCGCGATGACATCGTCGAACTTCAGCGTCGCATCGTGCGTGATGAATCCCTGCAGCGCGACAACGCATGCGCGCGGATCCGTTGCGGCGATGACAAAGCGCCCGCCCTGATACGCGATCGTCTGCTGGCTTGACGCGCCGAGCTTCGTCAGGTGCTCGCGAGCGCGCTGTCGCAGCGGTGACGTCTCTTTCGCGCGTGGATTGCCGAGCACGTTCGTGAACCACGTGCGCGCCTGCTCGACGTCTCGAGGCACACCCGTTCCGGTTTCGTAGAGAACGCCGATACTGTATTGCGCGTCCGGATCGCCTTGCTGCGCCGCTTTCAGATACCAGCGCGCCGCCTCGGTGACATTGGGCGGCGTGCCAAGCCCCTTTTCGTACAGCACGGCAACGTTGAATTGCGCCGCGGCGTTGCCTTGTTCAGCGAGCGGCAGCCAGAGCTTCCGCGCCGTATCGAATTGCTGTCGGTCGTACGCGGCAACGCCATCCTCGTACGCGCCAGCCCACGCTAGCGTGGCAACGAACAGCAACGAACAACCCAGCAGCAATCGGGGCTTCATGTGCAAGCCCACTATAGCGCCACGCGCAGCGTGGTGACAGAAGCCAGCTTGTTGCGCTGCGGTATCATCGATCGTTCTGATGAATGCGCTCGGCGAACCGGTTGCCGCCCGGCTGGATTCGCGCACGGATATGTCCCGCCTGCGCGAAATTCCGTACAACTACACGTCGTTCTCCGATCGGGAGATCGTCATTCGGCTGCTCGGCGCGCCGATGTGGGCGCTGCTCGAGGAATTGCGCGGCGAACGCCGCACGGGCCGCTCCGCGCGGATGCTGTTCGAGGTGCTCGGCGACATCTGGGTCGTCGAGCGTAATCCCTATCTGCAGGACGACCTGCTCGACAATCCGCGCCGTCGCAAGCTGCTCGTCGACGCGCTCCACCATCGGCTGAACGAGATCGATCGGCGGCGTCAGCAGAACGCCCCGCTTGACGCCGATCGTGACGCCAAGGTCGGCGAACTGCTCGATGCCGCGCGTGCGGCCGTCGACCGCTTCTCGAAGTGGTTTCCGCACACCGCCGCGTTGCGCATACGCGTTCAGCGCACACTCGGCCGCCATACGCGGAAGGACAACATCACGTTCGACGGCCTGCAGCGGGTATCGCACGTCACCGACGCGACCGACTGGCGCGTCGAGTATCCGTTCGTCGTGCTCCATCCCGATACGGAGGAGGAAGTTCGCGGCATCGTCGCCGCGTGCATCGAGCTCGGGCTCACGATCATTCCGCGGGGCGGTGGCACAGGCTACACGGGCGGCGCGATCCCGCTCGAGCCGTGCTGGGCCGTCATCAACACCGAGAAGCTCGAACGGCTCTCGGGCGTCGAGCGGATTGCGTTGCCGGGCCACGCCGATCCGGTCCCGACAATAGACTGCGGTGCCGGTGTCGTCACCAAGCGCGCGATGGACGTTGCCGATGCGAACGGCCTCGTGTTCGCATGCGATCCGACGTCGGCCGACGCGTCGTGCATCGGCGGCAACGTTGCCGTCAACGCCGGGGGCAAGAAAGCGGTGCTGTGGGGCACGGCGCTCGACAACCTCGTGTCGTGGCGGATGGTGACGCCGGATGCGCAGTGGCTCGAAGTGACGCGCGTCGATCACAACCTCGGCAAGATCCACGATGCGCCGCAGGCGACGTTCGAGCTCAAGTGGCTCGCCGACGACGGTGCGACGGTGACGAAGCGCGACGTGCTCGTCGTTCCCGGTGGCGACTTTCGCAAGGTAGGCCTTGGCAAGGACGTGACGGACAAGTTTCTCGCGGGCCTCCCCGGTGTGCAGAAGGAAGGGTGTGACGGCATCGTCGTCAGCGCGCGGTTCGTGCTGCACCGGATGCCGCCGGCGATACGCACGTTCTGCCTCGAGTTCTTCGGCCAGGCGCGCGAATCCACACCGGCGATCGTCGAGATCAAGCGGTTTCTCGATGCCGCCGCCGATGCCGCTCAACCCAACCGCGTGCAGCTCGCGGGGCTCGAGCATCTCGACTCGCGCTACGTGAAAGCGGTCGGCTATTCGACGAAAGCCAAGCGTCACGGCTGCCCGAACATGATCCTGCTTGGTGACATCGTCGGGGAAAGCGACGATGCGGTCGCGAAGGCAGCCTCCGAAGTGATTCGCATCGCGAACGCGCGCGGCGGAGAAGGAGTCGTTGCCGTGTCGGCCGAGACGCGCAAGAAGTTCTGGCTGGATCGTTCGCGCACCGCAGCGATTGCCAAGCACACGAACGCGTTCAAGATCAACGAGGACGTCGTCATTCCACTCGATCGCCTCGGCGACTACACGGACGGCGTCGAGCGGCTCAATATCGAGATGTCGATCCGCAACAAGCTGAAGCTTGCCGATCGCCTCGCGCAATTCCTGGCCGACCCGGACGCCGAGCATTTGTGGCGCACCGGCAGCGAAGCGCGGCCGACCGACAGCGAGCTCGAGGCAGCGCTCGACGATGCGCGCGAGCTCGTCGCTTCGGTCCGCGCACGCTGGCAGGATCTGTACGACCGGCTCGATGCGACGTTTCGCGACCTGCAGAGCCACGCGGTCGTCGTTTCGTGGAAGCACGAGCTCAAAGCCCCGCTAGAGGCGATCTTCGCCGGCCGCAATTACGAGCCGCTGCTCGCGCGCTGCTATGCCATTCATCGCGAAGTCTTGCGCAGCCGCGTATTCATCGCGCTGCATATGCACGCCGGTGATGGCAACGTGCATACGAACCTGCCGGTCAACTCCGACGATTACGCAATGCTGCAGGAGGCGAATGCCGCGGTCGTGCGCGTGATGGCGCTGGCACGCGCGCTCGACGGCGTCATTTCAGGCGAGCACGGCATCGGTATCACGAAGCTCGAGTTCCTGACCGACGCGGAGCTCGCACCGTTCGCCGACTACAAGCGCCGCGTCGACCCGGAGGGGCGCTTCAACCGCGGCAAGCTGACGCGCGACGATGCATTGCCCGCCGACTTGACGAATGCGTACACGCCATCGTTCTCGCTGATCGGCCACGAGAGCCTGATCCTCGAGCAGAGCGCGATCGGCGAGATCACGAACGCGATCAAGGACTGCCTGCGCTGCGGCAAATGCAAGGCACCGTGCGCAACGCACTCGCCGCGCGCGAACATGCTGTACAGCCCGCGGAACAAGATCCTCGCGACGTCGCTTCTGACGGAGGCGTTCCTCTACGAGGAGCAGACGCGACGCGGCGTTTCGCTGCGCCATTTCGACGAGTTCGGCGACGTCGCCGATCATTGCACCGTCTGCCACAAGTGCGTGAACCCGTGTCCGGTCGACATCGACTTTGGCGACGTGTCGATCGCGATGCGCAACCTGCTTCGCAACGAAGGTCGCAGGAAATTCAACCTCGGCACCGCTGCGTCGATGTTCTTCCTGAATGCGACGGATCCAGCGACGATCAAGCTCGCCAAGGGAATGCTGATCGACGTCGGCTACCGCGCGCAGCGGCTCGCATACGGCGTCATCAAGCGCGCGGGCCTCGCGCGCGCACAGACCGCGCACCCGCCGTCGACGACCGGAAAGACGGCACTCAAGGCGCAGGTGATTCATTTCGTCAACAAGCCGATGCCCGCCGGCGTTCCGATCCGCACGGCGCGCGCGCTGATCGACGCCGAGGATCCGACGATCATTCCGATCATTCGCGACCCGGCGAAGATCACCGACGATTCCGACGCGGTCTTTTATTTCCCCGGTTGCGGATCCGAGCGCTTGTTCTCGCAGGTCGGTCTCGCTACGCAAGCGATGCTCTATCACGTCGGCGCGCAATGCGTACTGCCGCCCGGTTATCTGTGCTGCGGCTATCCGCAAACCGCCGCCGGCAATCAGGACAAGGGCCAGGAGATCATCACCGACAACCGGGTGCTCTTTCACCGCGTCGCGAACACGCTCAATTATCTCGATATCAAGACGGTGATCGTGTCGTGCGGCACATGCCTCGATCAGCTGCAGAAGTACGAGTTCGAGAAGATCTTTCCCGGCTGCAGGCTGCTCGATATCCACGAATACCTGCTCGAGAAAGGTGTGCGCGTCGATGGTATCAGCGGCGTTCGGTACCTCTATCACGATCCCTGTCACACGCCGATGAAGGTGCACAAGCCGCTGCAGGTCGTCAGCACGCTTCTCGGCACCGACGTGCCACTCAACGATCGCTGCTGCGGCGAATCGGGAACGCTCGCGACGACCCGACCCGACATCTCGACGCAAGTGCGCTTTCGCAAGGAGCGCGAGATGCGCGCGGGCGCCGACGCCGTGCGCGGTGATGGCTTCGATGGAGACGTCAAGGTGCTGACGTCGTGCCCGTCGTGCCTGCAGGGGCTGTCGCGCTTCGCCGACGATGCCGGCACGCAGGCCGACTACATCGTCGTCGAGCTTGCGCGCCATTTGCTTGGCGAGTCGTGGATGTCCGACTATGTCGCGAAAGCGAATCGCGGTGGCATCGAGCGCGTGCTCGTGTAACGACCAGCTGCGCAAATGCGGCGCACGCAGCGGTTCAGTTGATGTGCGCGGTGTGCAACGATAGTGCGAACGAGCCGTCGACGGCATGATCGGCAATCGCCGGGACTGCCGGTGACAGCACGTCCGGTCCGGCGTACAACAGGAACGGTGTCGCGAGCGCGATGATGAAATAGAGCGCGACGATCCAGCGTGTCGCCCGTTCCTTCGCAAGGCGGAAATTAAAAAATCCCGCGACGCCCGTGTAGAGCGCGGGTGGCGTGATGTGCAAACGTTCGTCGCGGGTGGAGGTAATCGTCATCGTGTGGTTCAGGGCGGCCGAAATTGGGTGACCGATACGGCAAGCCTACGACCGGCGCGGGCCGCCCGCCTTCGAACATTCGTCATCGGCCGCGCGGAATATTCGCCCGTTGTTGGCAAAAAGCCGCGTTCAGAATCTATGGGACTGCCGCCGGTCGGAACGCCTCCTTGCCGCAGGATCGGTGCAGCCACCGCTATGCTATAAGCATGAAAGTGGTCTTTTGGCGCCGCGTGGTGCACGTCGACCGGCTAACTTGGTCGTTTGTTCAAACGGATCGATGACTCGAAGCGCCTCGACCGGTACGCCCTTCGCTGGAGAGTTGCATGCAGGAAACCGCCGTAGAGAATCCGGAAGTCGTCGACGACGCACAACAGGACGTTTCTCCGCCGGAAGTCGCGGAAGCGCCGGAACTCGCCTTTTCCGATGCAGTGTCCGCCTCCCGGTGGGTCAAATCGCTGCCGCTGTCGAACGTCGGGCAGGCGTACCAGGCGCTGCTCGACCAGCTCCATGGGCTGACGGCGTCCGAGATGGGTCCGCGCGATCGGGCAACGATTGCCGAGCTCATTCGCGAGCCTGTCGCACATCTGCACACCGAGCTCGCCAAGCGCTACGCCGGCAAGCCGCAGCCGCTCGACGAGCGCGAGTCCGAGGCTGCCGATCAGGCGATCGCGCTGTGGCAGGCGCTGTGGATCCAGTACTCGGTGTGCCTCAAACCGCTGCTCGAAGGCAGCACGGAGCTGCAGGGCGTGAAGGCGAAGCTTCTGCAGCGCGCGCTGTACGTCGGCAAGCAGCTCATCATCGTCCACGGCTGCGCGCGTCGCGTCCCGTCGGCCGATCTGTGGCAGGAGCTGCACGCCTATTACCGGCTCGCCGAGATGCTCGACTGTGCGATGGCGGGTGTATCCGATCACCTGATGGCGGATTCCGAGAATCTGTCTTGTTATTCGACGTACAGCCATGGTTTGCTGCTCGCGCTCGCCGATCCTTATGCGATGAGCGTGCGCCAGATCGAGCTCACCGACCGCTGGCTAGGCCAGTGGTCGCGCAAGGTCTTCCCGTACGCGAAGCAGCGCGAGAGCGAGGGTGCGGTCATCATCATCGATCTCGAGGCCCCGCATGGCGCCGTGCTGGCGAACACCAGCGCCGGAACGCATTCGGGCTCGATCCGCTTCGGCTACCCGGCGAAGCTGGCAACCAGTGTTCGCGGGCGGCTGAAGCGACTCGCGAACGGCGCAACCCCCGCTGAGCTGCAACTGGGCGACGACGTGTCGACCGACGCGGCCGTCGCGCTGCTGAAGCATCTCGATGCGCGCTGGCATCATCCGCCGGCTGCAGGACGACGCAAGCGTTCGACGGCCATCGAGATTTCGGCCGGCGGCACCGAGGCCGCGTATTTTCGCGTCGGGGGCCGCTCGTTCAATCGCCAGGACCCGCTCGGTCGCGATACCGATCCGACGCGTTACCTGCAGACGGTCGGCGGCATCTCGGATTTCGACCGGCGCAAGGAGCAGGCCGAGCGCAGCTGGCCATGGGAAAAATGGTACGGCCTCTCCGAATGGCGCGAGGCGACGATCAAGCACCAGGGCCAGAGCACGTATACGTGGTTCCTCGATCAGCTCGTCGTCGTGCGCGAGGATTCGGCAACGCGTCTCGGCTATGTGTCACGCATTGCCATCGAGCAGGATGGCGCGGTCTCGCTGTCGTTGCGGCTGTGGCCCGGTGATCCGAAAGTGTTCGCCGTGCGGCTCGTGAATCCAAACGGCACCGAAGAGGCGCCGGCTGCCGCACTGCTCCTTGCCGAATCGCCCGAAGAGCCGCCAACGCTGGTGATGTCGCCGCGCGCGTTCGTGCTGAATCGCGTGATGCGCTGCGACGAGCCCGGTCCGCTGCAGAAGTTCAAGCTGGTGCGCATCGTCCAGCGCGGTGGCGATTTCGAGCGCGTCGCATTCGAGCACGTCGACTCCGCATTCTAGAAGCGGCTTTCGACCACCGCGCGACGACCTCCGGCGCGGCTCGACAAAGCGCGCGCTCGAAGCAGGCTGGCCTGCCCGGAGCTGATTCGCTACCATCGCGTTTTCGACAATTCGGGACACGCCGATGAAAACGCTCGCCTTGCTCGCTTTTGCAACGATTGCCGTCTCGGGAGCCGCGCTCGCCGATGCCGGTGAGGACCTCTTGAAGAAGAGTGGCTGCACGGCATGCCATGCGATCGACAAGAAAGTGATCGGACCCGCTTACCAGGACGTTGCAATGAAGTACAAGGGTGACGCGAGCGCGCCTGCGAAGCTGCAGGAAAAGGTCAAGAAGGGCGGGTCGGGGGTCTGGGGTCAGGTGCCGATGCCGCCGAACACGCAAGTGAGCGACGCCGACATCAAGACGATGGTTGCTTACATTCTCGCTCTGAAAAAGTAAGCGCCGGTAACCGCGCGACGGCGCAAGGCCATTGTGCTAGGCTGTCGTCGCGTGCAGGAGAGTGCGTCGACATCGACGCCGCCGAAGGCGTAATCCCGAAACCGCTCAGGCAAAAGGACTGCACGAAGGCACGGCACGATCTGGAGAGCGGCTGCGCGACATGAGCGCAGCCCACCGAAGGGGCACCGGCAGCGCGATAACGTTGCCGCAATCTCTCAGGTAAAAGGACAGACGGGGCGACGCGGATTTCCGCGCCGCCCTTTGTTTTTTTCCGACCGGAGATCGCGTGCTGAAAGTCACCCCGCTCAATGCCGTTCATCGCGCGGCCGGTGCGCGGATGGTCGATTTCGGCGGCTTTGACATGCCGGTGAATTACGGCTCGCAGATCGACGAGCATCACGCCGTTCGTCGCGACGCCGGCATGTTCGACGTATCGCACATGCGCGTTGTCGATCTTCAAGGCGAAGGCGCGGACTCGCCGCGTGCGCTGCTGCGCTTCGCGCTTGCGAACAATGTCGACAAGCTGACCGTTCCGGGCAAGGCGCTCTATTCGTGCATGCTGCGCGACGACGGCGGCGTGATCGACGATCTGATCGTCTACTTCCTGCGGGACGATTTTTTTCGGCTCGTGGTCAATGCCGGCACCGCCGACAAGGACGTCGCGTGGCTGAAGGCACTCGCTGCGCAGCGCACGCCACGGCTGTCGATCACATCGCGTGACGATCTCGCGATGATCGCCGTGCAGGGACCGGCGGCGCGCGAGAAAGTGTGGCGCGCAATACCCGGCGCCGACGAAGCAACGCGCGCGTTGAAGCCGTTCAGCGCCGCCACCGTGCGTAGTGAATGGGGCGAGCTCTTCATCGCGCGAACCGGTTACACGGGCGAGGACGGTTTCGAGATCGTCGTCGCAGCGTCGAAAGTAGCGGACTTGTGGAACGCTTTGCGCGCAGCCGGCGTTGCACCATGCGGACTCGGCGCGCGCGACACGCTGCGGCTCGAAGCCGGGATGAACCTCTACGGACAGGATATGGACGAGACGGTGTCTCCGCTCGAATCCGGACTCGCATGGACCGTCGATCTTGCGAGCGAGCGGGATTTCAGCGGCAAGCGTGCGCTCGCCGGTCAGCCGGTCTCGCGCAACCTGACGGGGCTGCTGCTGGTCGATTCAGGTGGTGTGCTGCGCGCCCACCAGGTCGTGCACACCGCGCACGGTGAAGGCGAGATCACGAGCGGCACGTTCTCGCCGACGATGAAGCAGTCGATTGCGCTCGCGCGATTACCGGTTGACGTTCCCGTTGGTGACATCGTGCACGTCCAGGTGCGCGATCGGCAGTTGGCGGCGCGCGTCGTGAAGCCACCATTCGTCCGCAACGGCAAAGTCATTACAACATGATCACGACCGACAGATGGTCAGAGCGAATTAATTGCTCGATTCAATCGCTTCCGCGATGCCGTCTGCAACTAGGGCCTGTGAACAGGCCCTAATTCGCTCCGACCCCATTTGCATTGCATGAGGAGACACCGATGAATCTGCCGACCGATCTCAAGTACACGGAGAGCCACGAATGGATTCGAACGGAGTCCGACGGCACCGTGACGATCGGGATCACCGACCACGCCCAAGCGGCGCTCGGAGACCTCGTCTACGTCGAGCTGCCGAAGGCGGGACGCGCTGTCGCCGCGGGCGAAGCCTGCGCGATCGTCGAGTCAGTGAAGGCGGCAAGCGATGTCTATGCGCCGCTCGCCGGCACGATCGTCGCCGGCAATGACGCGCTGTCGGGCGAGCCGGAGGCCGTGAACGAGAATGCGTACGACGCGTGGCTCTTCAAGCTCAAGCCGACCGACGCCGCTGATCTCGACCGATTCATGGACTCGGCCGCGTATTCGCGGTTGATCGCCGAAGCCTGACGCCCACTACACGACCTCGATGGACGATCAACGGAAACGCGACGGCACACTCGCCTCGCTCGAGGATCACGACGCATTCGTGCGCCGTCACGTCGGCACTTCGGACGATGCGCAGGCTGCGATGCTCGAAGCGCTCGGCTTCGCGTCGATCGACGCGTTGATGGACGCGGTCGTACCCAAAGCGATCCGGCTCGACGATGCGCTGCCGCTGCCGCCGCCGTGCACGGAAGCCGAGGCACTCGCAAAGCTCGAGCGCCTTGCCGCGCGCAATCGCGTCGTCAAATCAGTGATCGGTCAGGGTTATTACGGCACCGCAACGCCTGCGGTCATCCTGCGTAACGTGCTCGAAAATCCGGCGTGGTACACGGCATACACGCCATATCAGCCGGAAATTTCGCAGGGACGTCTTGAAGCGCTGCTCAATTTCCAGACGATGGTCTGCGAGCTTACGGGCATGCCGATCGCCAACGCGTCGATGCTCGACGAAGCGACGGCGGCGGCCGAAGCGATGACGCTGTGCCAGCGCGTCGGCGCATCGAAAAGCACGCGCTTCTTCGTCGCCGACGACGTCTTCGCGCAGACACTCGATGTCGTTCGCACGCGCGCAACACCGCTCGGCATAGAAGTCGTCACCGGCGCCGCAAAGGACGCCGTCGGTGCGGGCGCGTTCGGCATCCTGCTGCAATATCCGGCCGCCGACGGCTCGATCAATGCTTACCGCACGCTCGTCGAGGCCGCACACGCAGCCGGCGCGCTCGTTGTCGTCGCGACGGACCTGCTCGCGTTGACGCTGCTCGCGCCGCCCGGCGAATGGGGTGCCGATGTCGTCGTCGGCTCTTCGCAGCGCTTCG
>Ga0157374_10003940_pt1 | contig 12472 bp, 8 predicted proteins | sample M25metaG_FD_115308 | JGI IMG/M metagenome (GOLD analysis project Ga0157374, IMG submission 115308) | Miscanthus rhizosphere microbial communities from Kellogg Biological Station, Michigan, USA - M2-5 metaG | ecosystem: Host-associated > Plants > Roots > Rhizosphere > Soil | place: USA: Michigan...
AAAAAGTTCCGGGTGAAGCGGATGAAATTTTTCCAACCACCCCAAATGCGTTCGAGTTGGTAGAGGAGTTGATTCCTTCTAATCCCGCACCTGTTCCGCTATTGGTAATTGAAATGAGGTTTTGTGGGCTGCTCAAGCTATTTGAGTACGGCAGAGCGAATGTGCTCGTATTATCGCTTCCGGGCGCCCATTGTGTGCCATTGAATTTTAACACTTGTCCGCTAACTGGCGCTGTACTGACAACCGTAGTTCCCTGGATTTTATTTACAGTTGGATTAGGATATGTTCCCGAGAGATCACCGCCTGCTGCGCCATTTGGTGGTAATGATGTTGGTATGACTCCTGCTGCAAGTTTTGCAGCGGTAACGGACGCATCAAGAATCTTCGTAGTAGTTACAGCGTTGGTAGCTATTGATGGATTGGGATAAGTTCCTGAAAGGTCGCCGCCGGCTGCTCCATCTGGCGGTAGTGAAGTAGGTATCACACCTGCCGCAAGCTTTGCTGTTGTGACTGAAGCGTCGGCAATCTTTAACGTCGTAACACTATTGTCGGCAAGTTTGGTTGCTGTAATAGCGCTGGCCGCGACAGTGGGATTAGGATAAGTTCCCGACAGATCCCCACCCGCTGCTCCATCTGGCGGCAATGAAGTCGGAATGACTCCCACAGCAAGTTTGGCCAGAGTAACTGAGCCGTCTAAGATTTTGCTGGTTGTGATCGCATTGATTCCAATGGTTGGATTGGGATACGTTCCGCTGAGATCACCACCTGCAGAACCGCTCGGACTTCCGCTTCCTGAGATATCAGTTCCAGGCGACCACTCTGTACCATCAAACTTCAACACCTGTCCTATCGCGGGAGCTGCATTGTTTACCGAGACTCCTTGTATTTGATTAACCGTTGGGTTTGGGTATGTGCCTGCCAGATCGCCGCCTGCTGCTCCAGCCGGCGGTAATGACGTCGGTATAACTCCTGCGGCAAGCTTTGCCAGGGTAACAGAGCCATCTAGGATTTTGCTTGTTGTGATTGCATTAATTCCAATCGTCGGATTGGGATATGTTCCATTAAGATCACCACCTGCGGTTCCGCTAGGCGGCAACGAAGTTGGAATAGTTCCCGCGGCTAGTTTTGCCGCCGTAACCGATCCATCTAAAATTTTAGTCGTTGTGACTGCATCGACTCCTATGGTCGGATTCGGATATGTTCCACTTAGGTCGCCACCCGCTGTTCCGTCTGGAGGCAATGAAGTCGGAATGACTCCGGCAGCAAGTTTGGCCAAAGTGACTGACCCATCTAAGATTTTGCTGGTTATAATCGCATTGATTCCAATGGTCGGATTGGGATACGTTCCGCTTAGGTCACCCCCTGCGGAACCGCTAGGACTTCCGCTTCCTGATACATCGGTTCCCGGTGCCCATTGTGTTCCATCAAACTTCAACACCTGCCCAATGGCGGGAACTCCATTGTTTACCGAGATTCCTTGTATTTGATTAACCGTTGGGTTCGGATAGGTACCTGCAAGGTCACCGCCTGCTGTTCCATTTGGTGGCAATGACGTAGGGATCACACCTGCTGATAGTTTTGCGGCCGTGACTGAAGCGTCGACAATTTTTGAAGTCGTCACAGTGTTGTCAGCAAGTTTGGTCGTTGTAATAGCGTTCGCTGAAACCGTTGGATTAGGATAAGTTCCCGAAAGATCGCCGCCTGCTGGTCCGTTTGGAGGCAGCGAAGTTGGAATCACGCCTGCCGCTAGTTTGGCGGCCGTAACGGCACCGTCAACAATTTTCGGAGTGACGATAGAACCATTTGCGATTTTCGAAGTTGTAACGGCCCCAGCAGCAATGTTGGGATCCGGATAAGTTCCAGACAGATCCCCACCTGCAGAACCGCCCGGACCGCCGCTGCCGGAGATATCAATCCCCGGCGACCACTGTGCGCCATCAAACTTCAACACCTGCCCTATCGCAGGAGCTGCATTGTTTACTGAGACTCCCTGTATTTGATTAACCGTTGGATTCGGGTATGTGCCTGCCAGATCGCCGCCTGCCGCGCCAACTGGTGGTAATGACGTCGGTATAACTCCTGCGGCAAGCTTTGCCAGGGTAACAGAACCATCTAAGATTTTGCTTGTTGTGATTGCATTAATTCCAATGGTCGGATTGGGATATGTTCCGTTAAGATCACCGCCCGCAGTTCCAATGGGTGGCAATGAAGTTGGAATAGTACCGACGGCGAGTTTTGCCGCCGTAACCGATCCATCTAAAATTTTCGTAGTTGTGATCGCATCCACTCCAATGGTCGGATTGGGATATGTTCCACTAAGGTCGCCACCAGCCGCTCCATTTGGTGGCAATGAAATAGGTATCACACCGGCCGCCAATTTTGCAGCAGTGACTGAAGCGTTCACGATTTTTGACGTCGTGACTGTATTGTCGGCAAGTTTGGTTGTTGTAATCGCATTGGCTGCAACGGTTGGATTAGGATAGGCACCGGAAAGATCTCCGCCGGCTGCTCCGTTTGGAGGCAAGGATGTTGGAATAACACCTGCAGCAAGTTTTGCGGCAGTGACAGAACCATTCAGAATCTTAATCGTAGTAATTGCGCTGTTCGCAATTGTTGGATTAGGATAACTTCCCGAGAGGTCACCACCGGCTGCGCCGCTTGGAATAGCATTGTCTGTTCCAGCCGCCCATTGCGTGCCATTGAATTTTAAGACCTGGCCACTTACAGGAGCGGTGCCATTTATTGAAACACCCAGCAATTTATTCACCAATGGATTCGGATACGTGCCAGAAAGATCACCACCTGCTGTTCCGCTTGGCGGCAATGAAGCCGGGATTACACCCGGAGCAAGTTTTGCCAAGGTGACGGAACCGTTTAGGATTTTAACCGTGGTTATAGCATTATTTCCAATAGTTGGATTTGGGTAACTACCTGACAAATCACCGCCCGCTATTCCATTAGGAGGCAATGCGGTTGGGATAACTCCTGCAGCAAGCTTTAATGAAGTGACCGATCCATCTAGGATTTTGGTTGTCGTGATTGCATCGACTCCGATGGTCGGATTGGGATATGTTCCTGAGAGATCTCCGCCTGCGACTCCACTTGGTGGTAGTGAAGTTGGAATCACACCGGCGGCAAGTTTCGCTGATGTTACAGAACCATCATTAATTTTCGTCGTTGTTACAGAGTTGTCACCCAGTTTATTTGCCGTTACTGCGCCATCAGCTATGGATGGATTGGGATAATTACCTGACAAGTCACCGCTGGCTGCTCCACTGGGACTTGAGTTTATGGCATTCCCCGAAAATAAAGCGTACGGAACTGATAATAATTGTGCAGCGCCAAGATCGATAAAGCTTGATCCTCCGGCGGGGTCTATTTCTACTTGTAAAAATTTTGCGCCTGAGCCCCAGTTGACGGTAGCAATCGTTCCCGTTACCGTAGCTGCACCGGAACTTCCAATGGCAATGTTGAACAATCCAAAATTGCTGGTCGTGATGTGCCGCAATTCCTGGTAAACGATTAAGCCCGTATTGCTTCCGTCGTGTATTGACAAGCGAACGGAAATACTTTTATTAGGCAATACATTCCCAACAGAGTTACGTGCGATTCCCTGGTAATTGATCTGGTATGGCACCTGGCCATAAGCAATGGAAGAAAAAAGAATGAGCAAGAATAATAAGTGGTTTTTCATTGCTGTAACATTTTGGTTCGTTATTCTTTAGTGGATTTTGATAATTTTATAAACGCCCTTCTTTGAAACAAAATTTGGATCTGTGTCCAGCTCGACATGCAACAAATATGTTCCTTGAGCGAAACGATTTACGGGTATCCTTTGTATGAGGTCGACTCCGAAGCTTTGTAATTCTGTTGAGTAAACTTTTTGTCCCATGTCATTGTAGAAACTGATTTTCAACCGTCCCTGCTGTTTCGTAAAAAGATCTATTTCGACATAGGTTGAGGCGGGCGTGGGAAACACCTTCAACTCTTCTGATCCGAATTGATTATTTGAATTGTTAACTCCCGGGTTTAAGATATAAGGTTGAAGAAATCCATTTGTTACGACAAACAGGTTAGGCTTCGATTCCATTTGGTTCACAAGAGACATTTCTCCAACACTCCATTCAAACTGATAGTATCCTTGTTGTGAAACGCCACCGGAAACATTAATGACTGACGGGGTGATGCGCTGCGAAAAGCAAGAAATGGAAATAAAGAAAAAAACAATGATAACTGTGATCTTGTTTTTCATACAAAATGACATTGGACATTACTGATTGGACCCGAAAACTAATACGATATTTTTATTGTTAAAAGCCAACACTATATTCCAACCGCAGCAACCTACGCTGCCGATCGATATATCAGGCGCTAACCTGTTGTGAATGAAGAAAATTAAATCCGAATTAAGAGCCGGATGGAAACTTACTAAGTAAATTATTGTGCGAGATCGCTAATAACAGGAGCCCTTTTTCCGTAAATTCCGAAGGATTAAAAAAGGCGCCTTAATAATAAATTGATTGTTCATCAATTTATTAACAATCGCATTAAGATTCGTCAAATGCAATACGTCTAAGTGCAGATTGGAAATAAGAATCCATCGGTTCAAAGTTTGGCTTGGTCGTCAAAAGAACTGTAAAGAAAGGAGTATCACAGGAGGATCTGACGAATGAACTGATGATTTCATTTTCCTAATAAATTTTCCAAGTTTGTAAGGGTATCCACCGGTTTTGTCCTCAATGTGAAAGGAAATCTCCTAGTAGTATCGAAGTAAAACTGCCGGGATATCTATTAGAATTATGTTCTGCAATTCGGCGCGAACATTGCCTGTTGTACCTGCATTAAAGCCGTAATTCTCTGGTCTCCCGTTTCTGTTTTCGCAAAAACGCCGACTAAATAAGGTGACGACAGCTTCACCCGTAATTAAATTTAAAATAATTAGGGATCATTGGCTGAGTCTTCAATCCTAAAGTTATGAGCAAAGCATTTTACTATAAATCGTCGAACAGGCAAACCATTGACAATGTGGACCAGGTAATAGGTCGACTGGCGCTGCCTCCGGGCAATTATATTATAATTGGTGAGGGCTCCGTAGCTCCAACTAAGTTAAACGGGATCATCGACCTTAATCAATCGATAGAATGTAAACTGAAAGCGGGTTCAGTTGAAGACAAGATCAAACTGAATCTATGGGGCTATGGGCTCACTTCGGACATCATCGCTCTAAACATCGGTGTAAGGTTCGACGGCGGCATAGCGGAGTTAACCTGCACTTCCGGGAATCCCGGCAGCGCGTCCGTATTCGATATTGCACTGAGTGCAATCCAGGTTGACGAACTTCAACCTGGTGAAGAAAACCACCCATCCGCCCAGCACAAGCTCGCTTTGTATGCCAAACTCCAAGAGAGGGCTTTCGCTCCTTTCGCGATTAACCCAAATAGGTGATGAATGTTCAACGCGACTTCCAATGGGCATGTTGTTCAATTCTGCTAAATATTTCTGTTGTGCCTGTAAAAAATGCGGCCGAGCCTGTCGGAATAGATTGCGTAAACAAGAAAGAACAATTTAAAGGCGACCTAACGATCGCTATTTGCGCAGACGGCCACGAAGGATCGGGGTTGGACTCGCACGGCTAATTGCTGAAGCTATCTCCAAAAAATATGTTCCAAAAAAAATAATGTGAGCTTTAATTCAGTTACTCATCACGACATAATAGTGGTGTTTGCTCCCTAATTATTAATTTCATCGTTTGCATTTATCTGTTATTTTGATTTACTTTACCCATTCTTTATCCTAACCCTAAAACCAGGTTATGGCATATAGCTCAACCGCTGTCCACCCGCAAGGCGATTCGCCAGGTAATTTTAATAATTCCAGTCTGTCAAATTCCGCAGCAGATTTAATAGTCATTTTGTTAGCCATGTATGCGGCTCAAAAAAGCAAAAAAAAGTTGAGAAAGCTGAAACGGCAATTAGCCTTCACTTACTTAAAGGACGTTCTTCGCAGTAAGATTAATAACTTCAAATCACTGTTTTCAAAAAAACCAGCACCTACGTCGGACAGAACGCTACTCTATATTTTGCTTGGGCTCTTAGTGTTGATATTGATTTTTATCGAACCAGTCGTTGCCATTGCGGTGTTACTGGTTGGTATATTAGTCCTGTTACTAGTTTCCCATGGTGATCTTTATCGCAGGTAGATTCAATCCATACAAGGGGTACTTTCTTAGATTGTAGTTCGCAATAAAATAAACGAGGCGTTCTCTTTGATCGAGCCGTTGACCCCTTCGGATCAAAATTCCAATACAAAAAGTAAGTCGGACTGATTATTAAACAGTTATAATTTGAGGTACAAAAGGGGGGACAACTTCGCTAAGCGTTTTGACGAATCGTTGCAAATTGTTGCGAACCCTTCAATGATTAGTCAAGTAAACTGATGCTGTCTTAATTTTATGGAATTGTTTACAAATATTATTATCCCAAAATTTTTTTCAGGAAGATTAAGAATTTATTTCCTTAGCGGAACCTGTTGGGCGATCACAGGTAAAAATGGAAGTAATACGCGGCGAAAGCGAAAACGATCAATTAAATGTAGCAACCATGGATTTACAAAAACTAATTATAATCGGGTTGGCAGCGAGCGCATTGCTAAACCTATTCTCGATCGGGCTAAAAGCCAGTGTGCAGGACGCAACTTATTTGTTTCGCAGACCCGGTGAACTCTTTCGGGCGCTACTCGCCATGAACGTGCTGATGCCCGTGTTTGCAATCACGCTCATTACTGTATTTAATTTCAACCCCGCAGTGAAAATTGCGCTCGTCGCGTTGTCGGTTGCTCCCATTCCTCCCCCTGTTCCAGCTAAAATGGTGAAATCCGGAGGCGCAGAATCGTACGTGATTGGGTTGCATATGGCAATTGGTTCACTGGCAATCATCTTCGTTCCGCTAGCAATGAAGGTCATTGGACTGCTTCGCGATGTAGATCTGCACATGTCCATGTGGCCAGTTGCCAGGGTGGTCCTGATATCGGTTCTCATCCCAATTATTGTCGGTGTCGTCGTGCACAAGCTCGCGCCCACTTTAGCTGAACGTTTGTCGAAACCGATTGCACTAATCTCGGGTATTGGAATAATCATATTTATAATCGCCGTCTGGATTAAGGCGGCGCCTGCTATGTGGTCACTCGTTGGCAATGGTACCGGATTGGCATTCGTGGCTTTTGTTTCGATCGGTTTAGCGATTGGCCATTTACTTGGTGGACCCGTACCAGTGAATCGTACTTCACTAGCCATTTCCACTGCCTCACGTCACCCTGGAATCGCACTTGCACTTGCACAGGCAAACTTTCCTGCGGAGAAGCTGGTGCTTGCGGCTTTACTCCTGTACCTGCTTATCAATGCAATTGTTTCGATCCCATATCTCTTATGGATTAAACGCCGTCAGCAAAAAATCCTGAACGAAGGGAAAGGGATGATGAAAAAATTTTCATAGACAAGACAACACCACACTACAAACTAATCAATCAAGCAATGGCAGCTATGAATTCTTTTAGAGAAGCACAGGTTAAAGGCAAAATTGTAGTATCAATGAGCCTTCTGCAGAGATAAGACCCGATGCCACCTACCTCGCATCAGAGCGCACCTTGCTTATGAAGAACATTGATGGCCTGGACAAGATCACGCCAAGCGCAGGAATATTCGGTGATTTCCCTGGATGATATCAATTGAGTTTAGATGTTGGCGGTCGTTATTTCTTTTTGAGGAAAATGGATCTTAGTAGGAAGAGAAGCGGGTAGTGAAATATACATGGCTGGATGAAATAGGTTGGCAAGTAAACCGGTCGCAATAGGTTAATTGGATTTGTCTTGAATAAAGGGACCTGTAATTGATATCTATTTCTTACCATATCAGAATACTCATTTGGCAGTGCGCGACCCTCAATGGCTTCTGCAGCCTTTTGAATCAGTTCACACTACTCAAGCCCGATGTCCATTGACGATAAAAGATATTGTGGAGTAAGGCGAGTTTATTAGTTGAGGAAATATGCCCGAAAAGAGCTATTTAAAACGCTTGGGAATCTGTCAATTTCAAAATAGGAATCACAGAAAGAAGGGTAAAGTCGTTTGCCTGAGAAACTGGTCAACTAATTGGACAGCCCACCATTGATTGTCCTTACGTATACAATTGATAATATAGTACTACAATCAATTCGTGTGCCCCAGGCGGGAGTTGAACCCGCACAGGCCTTGCGGCCCACAGGATTTTAAGTCCTGCGTGTCTACCAGTTTCACCACCAGGGCAATTTTTCAAAAAAAATCCCCCATCATGGGGGAAGCTGAGCGGAAGACCGGGCTCGAACCGGCCACCCCAACCTTGGCAAGGTTGTGCTCTACCAAATGAGCTACTTCCGCACGATCTACAAAGAACTAAAGGGCAGCAAAAATAATAAATGCAATTTTCTCAAAAAAAATTTTGAGGGTCTATTTGTATTTGGGAGTGTATAAGGTATTTTCCGGGACAGCAACGTCCGGATGACCCGTATATCTCTTTGTGTAAAGCATATAACAGCCCCCTAAAACCATGGCAAGAATACAGGCCACCTGGAGATAAAAAAGAAAGGCGGAAGAAGAGACCCAGTTATGCGTGAAGTCACGATCGTGAACTTTTTGAAGCTCTTCCTGGTATTCCTGCTGAAATTCGCTTTGATAATCCATGACAATAATTTGGTGCAAAAGTAATGGTTCAGAATACAAATTTAAAAACCGTTTTTCACTACTTCTCTGAAATATTTTTTTCCTTTTACGAAATGTTGCCAAACAAGATTATGAGGATAAATGCCAGACAAATTTTTATTCGTCCTCGAGGGAAACACTGATTTGTTTTGTTTCAATACGACCCATTTCATAAACGCAAAATGCGCCCTTAGAATGGCGAGAAAATAGCCTCCGTCTCCCATCAACAATCCTTTTGTAGATGAAAGGGTGTCCAGGAAGATCCTGAAAGGTATTTTCCACCATTTTTGGGACCACGGAAGATTTTTTGCGAGCATAATCAGGTTGTTCCTGAAGTTTAGATAAGTCTTTTTCGTGTTTCCTCTCGGCAAAGTGCCACCGCCTAAATGATAAACCACTGATTGGGGACAACTACTGAGTTTATAACCCGCTAATTGAATACGCCAGCAAAGGTCGATCTCCTCCTGGTGGGCAAAAAAATATTCATCAAAACCCTTTACCTCATGAAATATATCAGAACGTATGAACATGGCTGCACCACTTACCCAAAATATGGATGATACATCATCGTATTGGCCCGTATCCTCTTCACAAATGTCAAAAACCCTTCCTTTCGCAAATGGATACCCGAATTTATCGATCCATCCTCCAGCCGCTCCCGCATACTCAAAGAGTCTCTTGTTCCTGTAAGAAAGAACTTTCGGCTGACAAGCAGCAATCGTTCCATCTGACTGAAGCAAAACGGCCATCGGCTGTATCCAATCAGCATGAACTTCGACATCTGAATTCAGGATCATGTAATAATCAGCCCGAATTTGTTTTAGCCCTTCGTTGTACCCTTTTGCAAAACCATAATTTTTCGATAAGTGAATGACCTGAAGTGAAGGATAATTTGTTTGAAGAAAGGAGACAGAATCATCGGAAGAATTGTTATCAACTATAATAATTTCATGATTGCTATACGAGGTAGTGGTTACTGATGGCAAAAACTGCTCAAGATATTTTCTCCCGTTCCAGTTTAAAATAACAATAGCAACTTTTGGTTGATGAGTCAAAAAGAAAAAAATTTTTTCAAAAATAAGAATAACCAAAGTACGTGAGCCACGCAGCGAATCACAAATAAACTATAATTAATTCATTAAAATCACCTTCGTTTGTTCTTATTTTCATGCTTTTTTGGAACTTGAAATTTGTAATTTGTATTTTTCGCCTATGTACCGGCAATTCTTTAACTGGCGTATTCTTTTTCCCGTAGTGGCAATACTGATTGTAACAGGGACAATCTTCTATTCCAAATATCTTGGAAATAAGATCGCAGAAAGAGAAAAACAAAAGGTAGAAGAATGGGTAGAAGCAAGCAACTCAATTCTCAACCCCGGTAATTCTGGTGACACAAGGCTTCCGTTAAAAATAATACAGGACAACGCTGATATTCCCATCATCTGGACCGATGAAAAAGACAGCATCATTGACCACAAAAATCTCGATTCACAAAAGGTTATTTCTAAAACAAATTATGTACAGGAAAAACTTAAAAGCTTAAAGCAGATTAATGATCCCATCATTTGGAAGGATCCGCTGGATTCTACGCGGTACAATAAATATTACTATGGTCATACACCGTTGCTGAGTGAAGTGCAATACTATCCTTTGGTACAACTATTTATTGTAAGCCTTTTTATCATAGTTACCATTTTTTCACTCCGTAACCGGTATCGCTCCGTACAAAACCAGGTGTGGGCAGGGATGGCTAAAGAGACAGCACATCAGTTAGGAACCCCTGTTTCCTCGCTTGAAGGTTGGGTTGAAATGCTAAAACAAAAAGCAACAGATGAAAAGATCGTTCGTGAACTTGAAAAAGATGTTGACCGCCTGCGGTTAGTGTCAGATCGTTTCGGAAAGATCGGCAGCAAGCCACAACTGGAAGAAAGTAACATTGTCGCACAGATCGAAAGCATGGTAGAATATATACGTAAACGGGCTGGCGAAAAGGTAAACTTCATTATAAATGCACACAGTGAAACAGAAATAAAAGCGAAAATCTCGGCTCCCCTATTTGACTGGGTCATTGAAAACCTTTTAAAGAATGCACTCGATGCGATGGAAGGCAGAGGCTCCATAACGATCGATATCCGTAATACTGAAGATGCTGTAAATATTGATGTGACAGATACGGGCAAGGGGATCAGCAAACAGAATATAAATCGCGTATTCAGCCCGGGTTTTACTACCAAGAAACGTGGATGGGGCCTGGGACTTAGTCTGTCAAAACGAATTATTGACCAGTATCACAAAGGAGAAATATTCGTAAAGTCGTCAGAACCTGGTAAAGGAACTACATTCAGAGTTGTTTTAAAAAAATAGTCCTCCATAATTGTCGGCATTATTCCTTACCATTGACGATCCTTCATTCATAATTCGGGTTTCAGAACATTATTCTGCAAATCGTTTTTTAGTATTCTCACTATTATTAAATTTGCAGCCCTTGCGGCGGTGGCGAAACTGGTAGACGCACTACTTTGAGGTGGTAGCGGCCGAAAGGCTGTGAAAGTTCGAATCTTTTCCGCCGCACTCTAGAACCCGCTACTATGGCGGGTTTCAGCTTTCTAAGTACTTACCGGGGGCACAAAGGGCCCAGAATATGCAACACTTAAATTACAGACCGGCACGTATCTCAAAGGGTAAAAAATGGTATATCTCTTCCAATTTTTGGTTAAAGGGATGTGGAAAAAATATAAGGTTCATGAGAACAAAGACTTCTTCCTCGTCCTGGATGAATGGCTAATCGTTTCGGGGTCTGTGGACATCAATCTCCAACAGTTTTATGGTTGTATTACCGATATTTCGAGCGGAGTCCGTTATAGGACCATTGACCAATCCGTCACCAGTTTTAAACTCTACTGCCATGCCTTTTTCGGCCCCAGGAAAATCTTTTGAATAAAGCATCGCCCTACCTCCCTGCAACACATACACAGTATGATCAGGATGTCTATGCAGAGGCGCCAGCTCTCCGGGCTTTACCCATGTTTCAAACATTTTTATGCCGAGCGAGTCTTGTATCAGCTTGCCATTTGGCCCCCCCACTGATAGTGGATCGAGCGCCGGGTCATATGCAGCGATGACAGATGTGTCTGTGTTTGCAACGACTTGAGCCGTGTCTTTCTTACGTATTTCTGAAGTGTTTGGAGATTGGTTACAACCAATGAAAAACAAAACTGAAACCATTGCCACGAAGTTAATGTTGGTTTTGATTTGTGACATAGTGAAGAATTTAAAAATTGACAAACAAGTCTGCTAATTCATAAATTTACGACACACACAAATATGCCGCAGTAATTCTCTTACAAGCGCATCACTCATAGCTATGTCACGACAACATATAAAGGAAGATCGCCGGGCCTAATCATCAAATATTTATCCGGCGTCACCGGCTTTGTTCGTGTCTTGCACTAGTATTTCATTTTTGTCTGCTCTCGTTTCTTCATAGTGCCCTCTCTAGGTGTTCTCACTTACTTCCAAATGTTCACCTGACTTTTATTGCAAGGGTGTTATATATTCGCCCCGAATTTTCATAGGATAAGGTTTAATGGTTAATGGTTTTTGATTAGGGCCCCCGACCTTTGGTCGGGGTTCTTTCTTCTCTTTAAAATCTAACACGAAGTAAGATTCAAATTCTTCCCAATTTTTTACATTGAATCCTTTTTATTTTCATTTATATTTTCTACCTTAATACAGAGGACAT
>Ga0157374_10003944_pt1 | contig 12471 bp, 9 predicted proteins | sample M25metaG_FD_115308 | JGI IMG/M metagenome (GOLD analysis project Ga0157374, IMG submission 115308) | Miscanthus rhizosphere microbial communities from Kellogg Biological Station, Michigan, USA - M2-5 metaG | ecosystem: Host-associated > Plants > Roots > Rhizosphere > Soil | place: USA: Michigan...
CAAGTTGCGCAAATCCGGGTTTTAAATTCTCAACAACACGCCTTGCAATATCCAGGTGGGATCTGGCATCATTATAAGCAACTCCCAAACCATTGGACAGATAATATAAAAACGTGGCAATGGAAATCATTGCGAAAAAGAAAAAAAGAATTACAGAAGCCTTTTTTTCAAAAAAAGCTTTTATTTTGTTTACCTTTTCGTCAGTTATAGAAATTGACAGCGCAATATGTTTAAAATCAACGAACATGAGAACCTCCTTGTTTGCCCCGTTTATTTAATGCAACATAATACAACATCATAAAGATTGAAGAAACAATTAACGTAAACAAAACGACATACGTGTAGTAATCCCAAGCGGACATATATGGCTTTCCATAAGCTTGAAAAACAAAGGATTTAGAAATGTTACTATTCAAATCTTGTACGTTTCGCATATAGGTATACGCGACTGGCTGGTGGATCTGATTGGCAAGTGCAGCCGCCTGAATTTGCGGTGGGTTACTATTTGAAGTAACAGCTCCCAAGGTATTAACAATTAAGGAATAACTAAAGAGAATAAAAAACAAGAGAAGCAGCAATCTTTTTTTTCCAAAATAGGTAAGGAATAATCCAACGTAAAGAGACAAAATTGCATAAGCGGGAATCAGATAGCGTCCACCAAATGCCCAACCTCCATACGGATCTCCCCACATCGAATAAAGAATGGCATCAAATCCGATAGCAGCGAGCAAAATAGGAAGTACTTTTTGTTTCTTTTTATACGCGAAGTACATTCCGACACAACCAATAAGCATAACTGGGGTATACATTATTACACCCCTGTCAGGACTGAAGAGAAGAATGTAAAAGCCATTTAGCATATTACGCGGATTAAAAAATGTTAATGCAGATGGTGGAGGCGTATTTGTAGGTATATTTAAAGACTTAAGCTGCTTTTTCTCAGTTTGATAGAGAAAAACTGGTTTCCCATCACTTGTTACCGATTCAATTGTTGGAACACTTCCGGATAGTCTAAAAGGATTGTGAAGAGAATTGGCATTTACCCAAAGCAAAAAAGCAGCCGGAAGTATAACAGCAACAATAGTAAAAATCCTGGGAAAAGATATACGAATATTTATTTTACTTCTCAAATGTTCTAGCTGAAAACTCCTGAAAAAAGCAGCAACTGCGATAGGCAACAACATAAACAAATTAGGATAATCAACTGTGACGGAAAAGGCATACAGGAACCAAATTCCCATCAGCGACCATACATTATTGAACCTTATGTATAAATAAACCATCAAAAGCAACAAAAACGTTGAAACATGATGTTCATACAGTGTGACCGCATAAGGGAACGCTGGTGTAGCAAAAAGAAAAGTCAGCCCTGCTATTGTTCCAGCAAGTGGATGTGAGCCTAGCCGTATAGCAATTGAACGAACAAGAAGTACATTAAGAAGTCCAAAAAGCGACATCCATAAAAATGCTCCAAATTGTGCCACGCCAAATGATTTCCCAATTAAGTATCCAGGAATAGCAAGTATCGAAATTGACGGTGCAAAAATAGACACGAACGTACCATTCAGATATCCTACATCTGGTGTACTAAATCGAGCCAAGTCAGGCTGCAGCTGAAATGAATTATTTTCAACTAACGAATACAAAAAAGCATAACGCCCTCGTTCAGGTGAAAGTTCAAACGGACCATTGTCTTGCCATTGTTTTGAGTTAAGTGTAGCTGCGGTGGGGTTACCAGGCAAACCTCTTACACTCAACAGTAAGACGATTGCAACGAAGACCACGAGAAACAGCGTACTAAGAAATTTTTTCATCTAAAATATATAGTAACACGCAAAGTTGAGTTATTATACAGGAAATATGATCGCTTTGCAAACTATAAGTTCCATAAGATTTAAAAATTTTACGTGAAAAAGACTATATTTACTTATTATTTATTTACTATATGATAAATATAATATTCTTTTTTGTCCGAATATACGAGTTTAAAATCTTTCTTAAGAATCCGTTTACCTTTGGTGCTCATATTTTCATAAACTAAGTCTCCTGGATATTTCGTCTGATAGACAACCCAGGATGAGAATTCAGAAGGATTACTAAGGGATCGTTTCCAATACTGACGAGTACCTTCATAAATAAAACGATTATATGGTAACCCGGTCTCGAATATAAAATCTTGATTACTGCTATCACTAATAAGAATATATCCATTTGTATAATTGGATTTTAACCAATGTGCTGAGGGTAATTCATTGTATCGAGCTGCATAGGGGATTGAAAACTGCAGAAGAAGAGATGTTTGATAATTTGTATATACTTGAAAACCTATTAATAAAATAACCAGAATATAAATAAATTTTACACGAGCAACTAAAACCCCCACAAATATAGCTATAAATGGCAGCATTTCCAGACCATACCTGATATTTGGTATATTAGAAGTTCGATCAGGCAAAAAAAAGTCATATTTTTTATTCAAAAAATGTTGTAAATCAAATCCCGGAAGATCCACAGGGGGAATGTACCCTTTTTGATAGCCGTAAATAAGAAGAATAAACATGATAGTTGAAACAATAACAAGAGGTAAATAATTACTGACATTATGTTTTTTATAAAGCGATTTGATAACATAAAAACACACAACAAGATATCCAAGAATTCCAAACAGCGTTACAAATACCCCATTCATCCAGACAGTTGTATATGAATAAATCAGCATTGAATCTAGCAAATTTCGCTGACTACTCGCACTGGGAACAATCGTTCCGGTATTTCCTGAATAAAGTGTCAGCCAATAGAGAGGGTTTTTAAAAAACAACAGACAGTAAAGACACCATAAAAAAATACCATAACTTGCAACGAATAAGAAGAGAAGAAGCATACCTTCAATTTTGGAAAAATTTTTTTTTCGCCAATTGCGCATTACCAAATAAGCTCCTATTGTCACCATAGATCCGACAAGCATGAAATAACCTTCATACCTTGTTAAAGTCCCAAGCATGACAAAAAATGCAGCGGACAAAAAATTGATAATTTTCTGATCAACTATCCATTTCGTCAAAAAATACAATGACATGATAAGTGTGTAAAGAAAAAATGACTCACTCATTGCCATGGTTTGAAATAACAAAACATTGATATTTGATACAAAAATCGCCCAGACAATAAGTGATGCAGCAATATTTTTTGTAATAAGATACGCGGTTTTTTTTAAATAGACAGCTCCGAGGACGAATGCGCTTTCCGAAATAATAGCTCCAGCTGTACCTGAATGCCAGAGAAAATTACTCAATGTAAAGGGTATCATAAGAACAGATGGAAACGGCAGCCAAATTGCACCTAATTGCCCAACACCCGGAGTAATACTGTCAGTAACTCTTCTAGCAATATTGAGCCTTGATAAAGCATCATTATAGGAAAGATTTTGTTGTCCATGGAGAAAAAAATAACAAAAATAGCTAAGGCTGATACAAAATGTTAACAAAAATAAAAGCTTATCACTATAAATTAATCTGAAAAACAATTTCATACTAGGAATGGAGCCTTTGGGCATCGGCGGTTGAAATTCCCGAGAATGCATTAGTAAGAGAAATATTATTTTTCAAATGCAGTCCATGAATAGTTTTTTCCCAATAAAATGGTTTTATGATCAATTGGTATAACGCCATATATCCTGCAATACTTATCAGTATCCAATAGATAGGAATAAAGAAGACATATTTTATCAAATCCCATTGGCCTTTTTTGACACATCCCATGACATGACAAAACAGATAAAAATAATTCCCGAAAATAAACGCCGTGATAGCAATATACAATACTACTGGCGGATACAATTGATCGATAAATGCACCAAACAAAGGATGCAGTCCAACATAAAGGAGCGTTACGATCCAAAGTATAGGATTAATTATTATAAAAGCAATCTTTCCGCCGATTACTAAATGAAAGATGAGTGCGTGGATACCCTGATTGCGAAAAAATGCGTAGGTCTCTTTTGAATGAACCAGATAGGTTTGCATATAACCTTTTATCCACCGGGAACGTTGTCGTATCCAATTCTTTACATTGCTATTTCCTTCCTCAAGTGTAACTGAATCAAGAATTGCGGTCCTGTATCCGCTCTTAAAAAGGCGAGTTCCTAAATCTGCATCTTCAGTCACATTAAACGGATCCCATGCCTGCAGTTTTTTAAGATATTTTGTTCTGAAATGATTGCTTGTCCCGCCAAGCGGAATTACAGTATTAAGCGAATTGAGTCCTGTCAGGGTTATATCAAACCAAAGTGAATATTCAATGGTAAAAAATCGAGTCAATAAGTTTTGATGGACATTATAATAATTAAGCTTTGCCTGCAGACAAACAACATTTTCCGCAGAAGTCTTAAAGCCCAAATATGCTTTTTTGAGTTGCTGCGGATCTGGAACATCTTCGGCATCAAAAATAACCGTATAGTCTCCCTTAACAAATACAAGTCCATAATTACACGCTTTTGGTTTGGTCTTGGGTATTGAGTTTGGTACTACAATAGTCCTTATATACTTTGGCAATGACATTTTATCTATAAGCTCTATCGATTCAGTGTCATCGCTTTCAAGCAGAATTAATACATCAAGTTTTTCTTTTGGCCAGTCAAGAAGCTCGAGCCCTTCGATAAATTGGGGAAGTATATGTACTTCTTTGTAAAGCGGACAGAGAATACTGTAAACGGGAAGTTTATTATCTGATAATCTTTTAAGCTCAGTTTTGGAAAAAGAAAGTTCATGTGTTTTATTCAGCGTTTTCAAAACAAGATACATATTAAAACACACATCAATAAGATAAATGCTACTTAAAAATGCAATAAAACATTGGATGAATAAAAGGGGTTGAAGGGCAAAAGCAGACAAGAAGACAATACTTAAAATAATCATCGAAAAAAGTATTTTTCTATCAATAGCGTTAAGTGCAGAATTATACGCATTCAGTGTTGTATGAATAATATACTGTTGTTTTTTATAATAAATCCCAGCATTTACCATCGATTGAGAACTTTGTGAAGGAACATATACAGGGGCGATTGATAATAAATGATAATTCACGAAATTTTTAACAGACCCAAATATCTTTTTAAAAGATATTTCTGCAGATGAGAATTTGTACTGATCTGAAAATGGAATTAACTCTTGTTTAACTGAAAATCCAGCTTCGTCTGCGCGTTTTAAAAATTCTAAAGAGAAAACAATATTACCGGATGGATGAAATTTTATTACTTCCCAAATACTTTTTTTAAAAAAAAGTATTCCTTCATGTGGTTTTACCTGCATACCAAACAACAAAGGCAGCATGCGATTATTACTCTGCAACCCTGCAATTACTTCATATTTGTTTCCTATAGCTGATAAAATTTTTTTGTGTATCTTCGGCAAATATTCTAGTCTACTACCAAGAATACCGACATATTCAAATTCAGACAACTCTATGGCACGGACAATAAGATCATTTAAATTTTTAGCATTGCCGATTTTATAAAATTTAACTTGGGTATATTTTGGAAAAATCTCTGCTTCATCAATAGTAATATTTGTGGCGTTGTCGGTTATTAAAATAATTTCATAATCTATTGCATGAGACCATAGTTGCTGTTGAATGGACGAAAACGTCTGCGTTATTGTCGTGGCGCTGAATTTCCTACACAATTTTGTTTGTTTTTCCTGAATTATTGGAATAATAATTGAAATTTTTTTCATACTTCTAAATGACAGGAAATATTTTACTAGTATAGAAAGCTCTGTTAAAAATTGTACTATTACTAGTATAAAACATACAAATATATTTTATGTAAGGAACGAAAACAGCTTGTAAACACGCCCAACCTTACAGAACTATGGGTTTATAAATATTTCTACTATCGAAACAGTAAAAACGTTTTTCAAAATAACTGTAGGAAAAAGTATTCTTGTAAACGAATACACTTTTTTGATAAAATTATGCTTATAAAGTGAGTAAAAATAACAACCAGAATATTACGATCATTGGTGCGGGAATTGGTGGATGTTATCTTGCAATTTTACTTGCCAAAAAAGGCTTTACCATAGATATTTACGAGCGCTCTATAGAAAAAGAAATTATCAGCAGTTACACTGAAGCCCGTTCCTATAACTTAACGTTCTATGACTTTGGGATTAAAGCCCTTAAAGAAGCAGATGTATGGAATGATATTGAGCCCACACTGGTAAAACTCATAGGATCAGTAACGCAAATCTCAGACAATCCTGAGCGCTTTGTTAAAGACAAACCTTATCATGCAGTTCAAAGAGACACTTTATTAAAAACTCTTATCACTAAAGCAAAAACATACCCAACTGTTACTTTTCATTTTGGAGTACCACTCGTGGCGATTAACAGACAAGAAAAAACAATTGTCATACAAGACTCCCAAACTAAAAAATATACAGCAGTTCCTTTTGAGGTTCTTTTTGGCGCAGATGGGGTAAATTCGCAAGTTCGAGCGTCGCTACAACTAGGGCAGCAAACACACCATATTCAGGAATATGCCAACTGGGAATATAAACAAATCCATATTACGAAAGATATGGGAATAAAAATGCAATTGAAAAATGATTTAATGTATGCTTGGACAAGAAAAGAATCAATTATTCTAGCTCATCCCAACAAAGACGAATCTTTCAGTGCTTTACTTATTGTACCTAAAGGACTAAATATTGGTTTTAATGCACTTACGACTGAACAAGCAATCAAACAATATTTTTCGGACAATTTTAAACCTTTCTTACCAACAATTGATTCAGTGGTAAAAGATTTACTAAACAATCCAAGAAGCTATTTTGTCACTATTTATACACAACCTTGGTATTACAAGGGTCTTATTGCAGTTCTTGGAGATGCAGCACATGGATTTAACCCTTTTTATGGGCAAGGAATTTCAGCAGCATTTGCTGACTGTCAAATTATAGTTGATCTTATCGATAAATATGGTCCTGAGTGGAACACTATTTTTCCGCTTTATCAGGAAGCACGAAAGAAGCATACGGATGCATTGGCAACCCTTTCAAAAGACAGTATCCGCCAATATCGAAGGCATAAAAAGGCCGATTATGCATCAGTTTATAATAAATTAGATATGATTTTATACAATATTTTTCCAACACTTTTTGTTCCTCCGCCATATGTAAAAATCGCATCAAATCCGCAATACACCTACGATTATCTTGAAAAACATAAACAACAAAGAAATAGAGCAAAATGGGTAGGAGTACCTATTGTTGTACGATTGGTAACGGGTATTATTGCGATACAAGAAAAGCTTGGTAACTCTTTCTCCAAACAAAAAACTAGTTAGAAAGTTAAAGAGGTTTGAAAAGAAATTGATGATCTCGTGTATGCTTTTTTGGGAAAGCAACTTGTTTTACTCTTCTCACAAAATTAATCCCTTTCCACCATGCCATGATAGCAGGATTTGGTGAATAATAAAGATTGTACAAAACACGATAATTATCAGTAAACTCGGTTTTATACGAACTAATTCCACCTCCCAAATCGAGCCATTTAACTGAAGTATCTTTCATCATTTCGATAAGGTAATAGAGAACAGTTTTGCCAGGACGTAATTTAGCATAATCGTTACGGTACGCGATTTGATCACATGCAAAACTTTTTTTGTACAAATATCCATATTGGTAGGCAATCGGAATTCGGTTAACGTACAACAAACAAATTCTGACCAAATCAGGACAGTTTCGGATAATAGCATTGAAAAAATCCCGGGTTTCTTTTTTAGAAAAAATATCCTCTCCGCGAAGTTTTTTGGAACTCTGATTTTGAATAGCCATCATCGTTTTGAAATGCTTTTCTAAATTATCACTGTTAATAATAAATTCTATTTTTCCATCGCTTTTCCTTATTGTTTTTTTAACTTGCTTTATTGTCGACTGAGATATATTTTTAAAAGGATCATCGCCAAGAGCAACAGTAGGATTTATTGAAATAATTGAGAAAAAGAATTTCGGGAAAGTCTTTCGCAGAAGAGTTACAGCGTCTTCGTCGATTTTTTGAAAAAAAATGTTTTTATTAAGAAATAAGGCAAAAAAGTGCTTAAACAATTCCTTGTCATATGTTTCCATCAAAAATGGCGTATCTACTAAATAACTATTAAGTATTGTTGTAAAACAATTAATACCGTAACTATAAGACTTTTTAAGGGGTAGAATTGCAACCAATTCATTTTTTTTATAACATACAAACAATTCATACTCCGTTATTTTTGTCAATTCCTGCCACGTAAGGAAATATTCGTAGGAATTAAAAACTGTTGCGTTCTCTGAGCGTTTCCACAAAGATTTCCACTGTGCTATTAGTGCATCATCAATCTGATTAATAATATCTGTTCGATAAGTGCTCATAAATTGTTATTTTTTTATATTTTTTATCTTTCGATAAGTAGAATAGATATTTGCATGAGACTTCAGCTGGGTGTAGGCATATGATTTAATAAATTTTCGGAATTTGATATAACTGATAAGTAATTTCTTATCTGAAATAATCATATGATAAAACTGTCTATGATCCTTTGCTATTAATCGTTTGATATGAGCATCACCGGAACCCAAATCCATTTTATTTATTTTTATTGAAGCCAAATGCTCTATCATACGGGTAACGAGTACTTTTCCCGGTGAATATTGTTTATATTCTGCAAGAAAAGAAATTTGATTACCAAAATATGTTTTGTTTGCAATAAAACCTATCTCAAACGCAATAGGTGTATTTTCAAAATAAAGTATGTTGAAACTCATATTTTTCTGAAAATTTTTTGCAAGATTTTTGAAAAATGTCTTTGTCGTTTTAGTTGAGAAAGTATTATACCCTCCACTTTGTTTATGACTCATATTATCAATTTTAAATGCTGTTTGAATTCCCTCAGACATCGTTCCATCAAATGCACGGAGAACAAATTTTTCTTCGATATTTCTTACTCGACGCATTAACTCTTTTCGATTTTCGATAATTACCTTACCTTCTTTATCTTTAAGAATAGATAGATAATAGTTTGGTGCCTGTGGAATTATATCCATTGCTGGTGTATTTTTTTTAAAAATTTCAACAAATTCTTCCGCTACATTATCGAGCAGAACAACATTTAGAGATAATAACGCTTGCACAAAAGCTTTAACTACCTTTTTATTTGTGATATCAATAAGAAAAGGTATGCCGCTAATATAATCTCCCGGCTCTACAGTATAAATAGTAGTGTTATATTTTCTTTTTTTGATAAGTGCTCCAATAGCAACGAGTTCATTTTTTTCATAGATAGCAATGCAAACATACTGGGAGTAACCAAAAGTTTCTGTGACAGAAAAAAGCCACTGGGGTGAATTAGTATAATTCGCGTAAGGTGATTTTTTCCAAAGTGTTAGCCACTCTTTTTCTAATTGGTTATCTAATGTTTGATAAATTACTGCCTTCATAGTTTTTTATTACTAAAATATACTTCCTGATGAGTTGGAATTATACCATTTGCAAAGAGTCCAGTAAATTGGGTCTTATATGCTTTGATTAAGGATGTTTTTATATTCATGTTTGGATCAATATGAAAATCTTCACCGTTTTTAAAAGAGGTGCCGTATGTATGTAATCGAATATTATATGGAAAATCCGAATAAAGGATATATCGATCAAGTTTTTTTTCAGTAGCAAGACGGGCAATTCGATGGTCCGCATGGTTTCCAATGCCAAAAGGTGCGAAAACAAGATACTTGCTGTTGTTAAATTTTTCTAACTGTTTTTCTAAGAGCATACTCGATTGATCATCAGATGCAATAGTCCTAGTAATGTGAAACTGATACGTCGGGTAGTAATGATCAAATTCCGCAATGAATTTACTTAAAAAAGTCTTTTTTCCGTTTCTCCTAAATAAAGCGTCTTCTAGACCTACATTTATACTGTTTACTGAAAGTGATGAAAATGCTTTCTGATCTTCTACTCTTCTTTTTTCGTAAAGTTCTTCCGCGTTAGGATATCCTGAATCCATAAGAAACTTTCTTGCAGAAAAAGTATATGGCTTTTCGTGTGCTTTGGTAAAAACATTCACAATCGTTATGTTAACTTTTCCGTTCAATTCTGCTATAAGTGACCCGCAAGAAAGAATTGCATCATCAAAGTGTGGAGAAATAAAAACACAATGCAATTTTTTTTCTAAAATTTTTTGAACCAGATCGTTTTTCATGAATGGCAAATATTTTCTAAATACTTTTTGTACTGTTTCGCAATTTCATCCCAAGTAAAATGTTTTACAAATGCATTTGCATGTATTATCTGTTCTTGCATAAAAGATTTATCAAAAATAGTTTCTTCCACAACACTGGCTAATGCATGAATATCAAATGTTTTTACTTTTTTAGCAGCATTGTTTGGAATCCATGAGAGTCCTTTGATTGCGAAACAGACGATCGGCGTCCCATGTGCCATTGCTTCTAGAGCTACAAGAGAAAAAGTCTCAAATCGTGAGGGAATAACAATGCATGCAGCTTCACGAAGAAGTTTTTCCTTTTTTGCCCCTTCAACTTTGCCTATAAGTTCCACAGCATTTTTAAATTTTGCTTCCTTAAGTAAATTCTGCATTTTTTCTTCCTCAAGTTTTGTACCGCTGCCTGCAAGTATCAGTTTATAATCTTTATGTTGTGAATGAAATATTGAAAATGCCTCGATCAAAAGATCAATCCCTTTTTGATCTACTTCAATTCTCCCAAGAAACAGAATAAACTTTTCTTTTTTTTGAATTGGAGCAAATATCTGTGGAATTCCGTTGCTGATTACTGTAAAAGAAGTTTTTGGGGAAATCTTTTGCATTTGCAATTTTAAAACATCAGTTGTGACAATAATATGTTTATATAGTTTTAATCCTGTGTTTTGAATTATGTGAAACGGCAATTTGTATTTTCGTTCCATATCTTCAGCAGCCAACATGTGTACAACGCCAACAACAGGTTTATTACAAAAGAATGGAAAAAAAGAGGTAGTAAAGGGGGGACAGAAACTTTCCAACCAGACTGTAAACGATTTTCTTTGTGCTATAAATGGAAGAGCGATTTGATAAAAAAACATTGCAACTTTTGGAGGAAGAGAGGAAAAACCAAACCTTTCATACTGCACTCCATCAATCGTCTCTTTCTTTTTACCACAATAATCCCAACTCAAAACCCGAACATCATAATTCTTTGTTAATCGCTTAGCAACTTGATGAACTGCAATCGCTCCACCTCCACCATAGTGGGGATTTTTAATATCATCATATGTCGAGAAATAAATGGTATGTTTATTTTGCATAAGAAATTGTTTTCTTAGTTGATGTATTAATTTCCCAAATAGGGGATTTATTCACTTCTTTAAGCTTCATAAATCGTCCGATATAAATACTTAATAATATAGCCAGCGGTGTATAAAATGGCTGCCAAAAGAAACATTTTATTGTACCCATAATTTTTGCTTTGGTCGTCATATAATGCGCTTGATCAATCAATTCGATTCCAAATTTTTTCTCAAGTTCTTTGTCTCTTTTTCCTATGGTGCGGTTTAATAATTTTTTTAAATCTTTTATTGTGCCCGGCGGATATTGCAATATTTTTGCATTGAGACAATATCGAAACCCATCTACTTTTTTTGCAGATAAATAAATATAGAAATGTGGATCAAGTAAATTTGTAGGAATATGCAAAGACCGAGCAAAATCTCCACGATATGCTGTCGCGCTTCCATAAAAATTGTCTGCAGTTTGAAAATTTGGCGCACTGAGACGAATGTAGTCCATTAGCATAAAATGGGTATGCAGCACTTTCGCAATAAAACCTTGAGGTCTGATAAGGACATTGTGTGCGACCATCATCTGCGCTTTTGGATCTGAAACCAATGCGCAAGCCAAAGTTTCGCAAAATTGATCTCCTACAAGGGCAATGTCAGCATCCAATATAATAATTACTTCACTTTTATTTTTTTGAAAAAGTTCGTTAACTCTAAAATATTTTCCTTTACGAGATTTGTTTTCTATCAAAGAAATAACCTTGTGATCTTTGGCAAGTTTTTTTACAATGTCATTGGTTTTATCGGTACTATCATCGGAGTTAACAAGTATTTTTTCCAATACAAAATTAACTAGCTTTTGTTCCAAAATTGAACGCAAGAGTAACTCAATATTTTGTTCTTCATTAAATGCCGGCACGCCGATGGTCAATGTTATTTTATTTTTCATAGGCAATTTCTCTTTTTGTTGTTGTGTTTATTTCCCATAATTGTGATGTGCTCTTTTTCAAATGCTGTGCCGCACGCGTTATATATACCATCATAACAAGTGCAAGGGGAGTATAGAAAGGATCTTCAATAAAACTTTTTACTACTGCCTGTAATTTAGTCTTTTTAGGGATTTGCTGAAAGGACCTTATAGTTTCTTCTCCAAACAGTTCGTAAAGTTTTGTGTCA
>Ga0157374_10003946_pt1 | contig 12470 bp, 15 predicted proteins | sample M25metaG_FD_115308 | JGI IMG/M metagenome (GOLD analysis project Ga0157374, IMG submission 115308) | Miscanthus rhizosphere microbial communities from Kellogg Biological Station, Michigan, USA - M2-5 metaG | ecosystem: Host-associated > Plants > Roots > Rhizosphere > Soil | place: USA: Michigan...
ATGTATTCGTTCCCTCTAGTCAATCCGTTCCATGGCAGGGACTTCAATCCGCAATCGCTGAGGTGTTTGACGCATTCGGTTTCTTTGGACGGAGTGTAAGTGCGTCGCAGGTGCCGTCATCGGAACCCTCAGCCGTAGCGGAGTCGGACGAAACTACGATCGCTCAACCCGCGCCAACTGAAGCGAGAACTTCAGTCTCGCTGCCGACAGAGATCGGGGTCACCGGGATCGACCTCCGTGACACCTCGGAGGGACAATTCGCCGAAGCGGCGGCGCCAGATCGAGCGTCTGCTGATCCGAGTGGGCACAAACTTGTCGAGCTCAAGAGAGGCGAAAATCCGCTGCTTGATCCAGGAGTGCAGCTGACCGAAGCGGCGTCGCCTGAGTCACCCGGCGAAAGCGCCGCTCCTGAAATCATCAGCAAGTCCCGGCAAGAGCGCAGTCAGCCATCGGCGGTGAGCGGCGATCGATTCACCTTCCAGGTGGGTGAACATGTCGTCGAGGTCATTGCTCGATCGGAACATTTGAGCAGTGATGAGGAGCAACACCTCCTCAGCGAAATCGAGTCTTTGCTCAAGAGCCACGGCCTCACCCTGGGGTCGGCGACGATCAATGGTCGTCCCGTCGTGGATCCGCTGTCGAGGAGTCTTGCATAATGGCGATAGCCCCAATCTCCACAACCAGCTCACCCACCAACGGATCGACTTCGTTGCAGGATTCGGCGAACTCGGCCTTTGGCCTTTCGTTTCAGTCGCTGCTTCAGATCATCATGGCGCAGTTGCGCTATCAGGATCCGTTAAAGCCGATGGACAATTTCGAGTTTGTCTCGCAGCTCGCGCAATTTTCGCAAATTCAACAGGGGCAGACTACGAACGATGACCTCGCGGCGCTGGTGTCGGCGCAATCCGTCACGCAGGCTGCCTCTCTATTGGGCCGCACGGTCGACATACCGGCGGGTTCGACTGTGCTAACCGGAACCGTCACTGCAGTGTCTTTGAGCGGCAATGGCCCAACAGTGACGATCAAGACGGCGAGCGGACAGACGGTCAGTAGTATTTCAATGAGCTCGATTTCGCAGGTGAGGGAAGGAAACTAGCATGTTCGGTGCAATCTACGTCGGGCTGAGCGGCCTCAACGCCTATTCTCAAGGATTGCAGCAGGTCAGCAACAACGTTTCGAATATGAACACGCTCGGCTTCAAGGGATCGAGCGTGACCTTCAGCGATACGGTTGGCGGTGGAAGCACCGGCGGCGTGTCGCTTGATGGAACAATCAGCGACGGCGGCGACGGCGTGGAAGTTGCGCCGCTTCAGCGGGATTTCACCCAGGGCGAGCTTCGCCAGACGCAAAACGATCTTGACCTTGCGATTGATGGATCGGGCTTCCTTGTTGTGACACAGGGCGATCAGACCTTCTACACGAGGACTGGAAGTTTCGAGGTCGACAAGGACGGCTTTATCGTTCTTGCCGGCACCGACTATCGTCTTGCTACCCTCGATTCCTCGGGGCGGCCAGTAGACCTTTCGGTCGACAATTATTCGACCAATCCACCTCAGCCGACCACGACGGTTCAGTTCGCCAGCAATCTTTCCTCAAGTGCGACGACCTATTCGATCGGTGACATCAAGGTCTATGATGCGCTGGGTAAGCAGCACGATTGGTCGGTCCAATTCGCCAAGGACACAAGTGCAACCGCTGGTCCTGACGACTGGATCGTCACCGTCACCGACAGCAATGGCACCCAGATCGGCCAGCAGACGATCAAGTTCAATAATGGCGTCATCGACCCGACGACCAACAAACTAACGTTTGCCGATTCAGCGAGCGGCCTTTCCGTCGTGTTCGACTTTTCGCAGAACGTCACATCTTATTCTTCCGGCGACGTTTCCACTCTAAATGCAGCCTCGGTGGACGGCCACGGCCTCGGCACGATCTCCGGTGTCACAGTCAACGACAATGGCGAGCTTGAGATCAGCTATACCAACGACCAGAAGAAATCGCTGGGCGCTGTTGCTATCGCCGATTTCCGGGACCCCCAGTCGCTCGATGTGCGTACCGGTGGACTCTATGTCGACAATGGCTCGGCGGGTCGCGAGCTATTCAGCACCGCGTCAAACGAAGCCGGCAAGGTCGTTTCCCACCGGCTTGAGGCTTCGAACGTCGACCTTGCAAAGCAGTTTGGGGACATGATCATAATCCAGCGCGGCTATCAGGCGTCGTCGCAAATCATCAGTGTCGCCAACGACATGATCCAGCAGCTCTTTGGCATTCGCGGACAGGGATGAGGCGCCGATGACCGCAATCGCAAGAGCGTGGCTGCCGCCCGGCGCCGTCGAGCAAGACGTGCTCGCGCTGCCACTCGGCCGAATTGTCGGGAGCTGGAGCGAAAACTGGTTCGCGAAGGGCGAAGCCAGCATTGCACCTTTATATCAGGACGACTGGCCTGACGCCGAATCCACAGGATGGCGAAGTCTTGAGGGTGCCTCGATTGCTCTCTCCGCCGCTGGTCGATGGGCTGTTGCCTCGGCTTTGCTTGGCCGATCGATTGCACCCCATGCGCTTCAGGCAAATGACCGGCTGCTTATCGATCGCCTCACCAATGAATGCGCCGACGACCTTGTCAGGCGCATAATGCACGTGGTTTCAGCCGATGGATCCGCACAACGCGTGCGTGCGATGCCAATAGACCTTGAGGATTGCAGCTGGTGGCAGGTGTCGCTTTCCGGCTCTCGTCCGCTGTTTCGGCTGGCAACCAGCCGCGACGCAGCTGTGGGTCTTGCGAAATCGCAGCTGCCGCCACCCAGGCTCCGACCCGCCGAACGCCTCACAAGCGGGCTGGCCTGTCAGGATATGAATGTGTCGCTCGACTTGGGCCGCTGCAAGATCAACCTCGCTGAACTTGAGTCTCTTGGACTCGGGGATGTGCTGATGGTGGGCCGGTCGACCGAGGCACCTCTCGAATTGCTTTTGAACGAGACGCGCTCCCGGCTTTTTGCCCACGTCCGTACAACGGAGGGTGGAGCCTCGCTGGTGATCGCCTCCAAGGAAGACCGCAATGGCTGAGAAGAATTCCAATGTTCGATTGGTGGGTGAAACCGGCGCTGGATCCGCCAACGGTATCGATCAACAGCTGATTGCCGACATTGAGGTCGTGCTCGAGGCGCGCCTGGGTTCGGCGAGGCTCAAAGTTTCCGAACTCATGGACCTCAAGCCTGGAGACAGCCTACCGCTCGATACGGCACTCAACGAAGACGTAGAATTGCGGCTCAACGGGGTAACTGTCGCCCGTGGTGAGCTCGTCACAGTTGGGACGAACTTCGGGGTTCGAATTGTCGAGATCGTCAAATAGTCTGATGAGACTACGCTACATCTCAATTTTGATAGCCTGCTCGGCGAGCAGTGCGGCGCAAGCGCAGCGGCTAGGGGGCGCCGCAGCCCCCGACCTTTCGCTGACGCGCGTGTTTCTCTCTCTATTCGTCTGCCTCGTAATCGCATTTTTGGCCATCCTGCTGCTTCGTAAGCGCTATGGCCTCAAAGGATTGAACTGGTCCATTCGCCAGCGCAGCCAGTCCCGGATCACTGTTCTTGAGACCCGCCGTATCGGACCGCAGGCGGATGTTACGCTGGTCCGCTGCGACGGCGAAGAATTCTTGCTCTTGCTGACTCCCGGCGGCCCGGCTGTACTGCGTCAGACACTGGCCCAACCGGAAGCGGTCGAGGAATAATCGTGCCGCTTGGTAAGCTAACGATCATGGCTCAGGCGGCGTCGGGAGCAGCCGCTCATTCGGCCGCGATGCTTCTTCCTCAGGGCAATTCCGATATCATTCGAACCGCTCTGCTGCTCAGCCTCATCGCTTTCATTCCGGCCATCATCATCTCGATGACCAGCTTCGTGAGAACAGTAATTGTTCTTTCGATGGTACGTCACGCTTTCGGCATGCCAGAGACACCGCCGAACGCGGTTCTGCTCAGCCTAGCCCTGTTCCTGACCGCATTCACGATGTCGCCTGTTATCAGTCAGATCAACGATCGCGCATTCAAGCCCATGATGGCGGGATCCATTTCGACCGAGCATGCACTCTCCCAGGGCAGCGTTCCGCTGCGCGATTTCATGCTCCGCCAAACTCGTGACCGCGACATCGAGTCAATCTACGCCATCGCCAAGGCGCCGCTGCCGCAGAGTCCAGACCAAGTCGACATCATGAAGCTGACCCCGGCTTTTCTCATCAACGAGCTCAGGGTCTCTTTTACCATTGGATTTGTGATCCTGTTGCCGTTCCTGGTGATTGACTTGGTAGTTTCCAGTATCCTCCTCGGTCTTGGAATGATGATGGTTCCCCCCACCACCATTTCATTGCCAATCAAGATCCTGATGTTCGTCCTGATCGATGGCTGGCGCCTTGTGATTGAGGGTGTGTTGGGGAGCTTCCACTGATGAAGCCGCTGCGGCGGGGGCTTGCGCTGCTGGTTCGCTCCGAACGCGCCGAAGCTTTGTTGTGGGCGCGGTTCCGGTTCGACAAGCGGCAGGATGCCCGCGAGCCATTGTTCAACCGTTACGTTGGGCTCGCCCGATCGATTGCGTGGCGTCACCGAAGCTGGGGTCGCGAGGCAGCAAAACGGGACGCAGAGCAGTGGGCCTATACGGGCCTGCTACAGGCAATCGATGCGTTCGATCCTTTGCGGGGTTCTCCCTTCGAAGCGTTCGCCAAGCCACGTATCGTTGGATCCGTTCGCGATGGGTTCGCTCGTTCAACAGAAGTCGAAGCGCAAATGAGCGCCCGCCGGCGGCAGGAACGCGAGCGGTTGAGATCGCTCAAGGCAGCTGGAACCAATTCCGAAAATGATTCAATCGAGTGTCTCGGCTCGATTGCCGCGAGCCTCGCCATCGGTCTTATACTGGACGAGACGAGACTGATTGGCAGCGAAAGCGATCCAGACCTGGCACCAAGCGCCTACGAGAGCTTAGTATGGCGACAGACTCAGGCAAAACTGCTCCGTGAAATTGAAAGGCTGGCACCTGGCGAAGCCGCGGTGATCCGCCAGCACTACGAGCATGGCCTGAACTTCGCGCAAATCGCGGAGCTGCTCGGGCTTTCCCGTGGCCGGATTTCACAGCTGCATTCAGCAGCACTCTTGAAGCTTAAGAAGCGAATGTCGAAGGAGTAAGGGAAGGTGATGGCAACGGCAAAACTCTGCGATGACGCAACCATGAGTGAACTTGTCTCAGCTTTACAAGCTGGAGCCACGGATGACCTCGCGCGCGCCGAACGCCTCCTCTCGGAATATCCCGAGGACGCACGTCTGCATTTCTTGCGAGGCTCGATGCTCGCCGGAATTGGCCGGCCGATCGAAGCGCTCCCGGCACTTCGCAAGGCCGTCGAACTCGCACCTGACTTGACGATTGCCAGATTCCAGCTCGGCTTCTTTCTTTTGACCTGCGGCGATGCCGCTGAGGCACTATCAGTGTGGGGTCCGCTCGCTCTCCTCCCTGCAGATAACTACCTGCGGCTTTTCGTTGGAGGTCTCACGCACCTCGTCAGGGACGAATTCGCAGAAACCACCAGGCTGCTCGAGGAGGGGATCGCGTTGAACCACGAAAACCCCGCTCTCAATCGGGATATGCAACTCCTGATCGAAAAAATTCGCCAAATCGATACGCCGGCAACCTCGACAGCCGCTGACGCCGATGTTTCCGCGACGAGCCTGCTGCTCGGCCAGTTCGCCAAGCACACGACGCATTAAGGCGATCCGTTGAGCAGCGTCACCCGCGTCGATCAGGCAGTGCTGCAGCTCAGACTGCAGTTGCAGCGGCTCGCACGAGAGCGGGCGCGGTGTTCAACTGGAGCGCACTCGGTCGATTCACCCCCGCTCCAGCGTCTTCGGCAAGCCCGATCGACGGGCGGGCTCGGCGAGGAGGAGTTCCGCCGCAAGTTCGTGCGCGCACTCCTGACCGAGGAACTGGGCGAAGAGTTGGGTAATCAGCCGGAGTTCGACCGCATATCGAATGAGGTCGCACGCATGCTGAGCGAAGATGAAGATACGAACGCTCTCGTTGAAGCGGCGATCCGTCAGCTTGGGATGGCGGCGGGGTAGTTCACTTCGCTGCAGCGGTCAGCGCCTGCGCAAAGTTTCTGCGGACTTAGGTAGATTCAAGCGGACGGGCGACTATCGAAGCCCCAGCTTCGCCAACGCCAGAGCAACGGTGTCACCGCGTTCATTGATCGGGGTCGCCAAGATTTTTTCAAATAGTGATCGCGCGGATTTAGCGTCACCTGAGCGAGCGGTTAGAAGCGCCCGGGCCAGTCCACCCGAAAAGCACTTTCGATCGAGTCTTAGAGCGACCGCCGTCTCTTTCTCTGCTTCCGCAAACTTCCCTTCGAGAACATCGACAACCGCAAGCGATCCATGGCTTTCGGCGAAATTGTCATCGATTTTGAGCGCGCGATCGAACCGTGATCGTGCCTCCGCGAGATCGCCACCGATAAGATGCGCCCAGCCTGCCGCGATCCACGACCCAATGTGATCGCGAAAAAGCTCAGCTCCGCGGTCGAGATCCGCAGCGGCTGACGCCTTGTCGCCGATGAGAAGTTCGGCGAGCCCGCGACCGACCCAGGCACGAGGAACCGACCCATTTTGTGCGAGCGCCGCGTTGAAATGCTCCAGCGCTCGATCAATCTGCTGCTCACCAAGTTCGAGCGTGCCGAGTGTGGTCAATGCATCCGGATGGTCCCCACCCGTGATGGCACTTGCCCGTGCGAGCTCAAGATCCTCAATGTCTAGCGCAAGAACAGAGACGGCAGCGGCGAGCCCGATGTCCTCAGGAAATTGGGCAAGGTGGTGTCGCGCGACTTCGGCCGCCCGATCGAACTCGCCCTTTTCGTGGAGCAGCTGGACCTCGAGCATCGCGGCTTGAGGAAGCTGCGCGGTCACCTGCTCATCCAAGAGCTCGAGCGCCTGACCGAATTGCTTTTCCAAGGCGAGTGACCAGGCGAGATTGAACCTGATCGCTGGGTCAGCAACGCCCTCGTCGACCAGTTTTCCAAACAAACGGGCCGCTGCTGCGGCTTCGCCCAGTTGAATATAGGCAAGTCCCAAGAGGCCCGTATCTCGCTCGTTGAGCTCGGCAGGGGCATCGACAAGGAGATCGCGCGTGATCTCAGGTTCACCGCAATCGAGCGCCATGCTCGCTGCGTCGCTCCGCAACCTAGAATTCCCAGGATCGGCGTTAAGATAGTAAAGTAAGCGCTTGAGGCGTTCGTCTTGCGGCCTCTCGTCGAGATCAAGCTGAATCATCATTCGCTCCTAAGCTTGACCTTCGGCTCTGACTACGTCGAACGAGGTCAGATTAATTCGTGTCGGAATTTCGGCAATCGAGAGAACTGACAATTTAGGCAAAGTGCGGCGGGTGAAGCTCTTCAGATGACGGCGCAAATGATTCCCGCATAGAAGCACGGGGGCCCGGCCTTCATGAAGCATTTTGTCGCTTAACGCGGAGAGACTGCGCATCAGGGCTTCTGCAGTTCGAGGCTCGACGATCAAACCGTGACTGGCACCTTGGGCGATATTGCTTGCGATCTGATTCTCGATTCGCGGGTCAAGATTAAGGACTGCCAAATCTTCATGGCTTCCACGAAGCTGATGACAAATCGCGTAGCTCATTCGCTGGCGCACTAGCTCGGTGAGTTCCCCTGGATCTTTTTGAGAACGGGCGACGTCAACAAGATGCTCAAGCAGCAATTCCGGGTTGGCAATCGAAACGCCCTCGGTCACCAAATTCTGAAACACGCGCTGGATGTCCGAGATCGACAAGAGGGTCGGAATCAACTCCTCGACAAGTCCAGGCTGGTTCGATCGAACTTCCTCAAGCAGCCGCATGACGACGGGCCGTGTAACAAAAAGCGCTATCTCACTTTGGAGGAGCTCACCCAAATGCGTGACCAACACGGTTACGGGATCAATGATCTTAAATCCGGCATCGTGAGCTTGGTCAGCGGACTGACGTTCGATCCAAAGCGCTGGAAGTCCAAACGCGGGCTCCGTAGTGTCGATGCCGTGCAGAGTCTGATCGAGTTTGCGTTGACCAATTGCAAGGAGGCGATCGGGGTGCACTTGGCCTGAGGCAAATCGCGATCCGAACAATCGGATTTCGTAATCGAGATCGCCGAGGCTGTCCTTCTCCGTGACGCGCACTGCTGGGATCAGGAATCCGTAGAGTTGCTCGTAACTGCGGCGAAGGCCGGCGATTCGATCCAGCAGAGTGAGCTGGTCCTTGCCATACTCGGCGGCAAGTTGCTGACCGAGACGGATCTCGATCGCAGGCACGGCGGCTCGATCGGGATTGTCCTCGGCCTCGGTCGCCTCCTCCTGCAAGACTTCAGCTGCGCGTTTGCGAATTCGGTTCCAGCTCAACAGCGCCACACCGATGATCAGGACGAGCGGCCATTTTGGCATTCCCGGCAGGAGGAGCATGATCGTGAGAACGCCGGCTACGATTAGTGGAATTCTTGGGACAGAGGAGAGCTGCTTGAGCACTTCGCTGCTGAGCTCTCGATCAGCTGATGAGCGAGTGACGATGATACCAGTGGCGACCGAAATAACGAGTGCCGGGAGCTGGGTGGCAATGCCATCGCCTATGGTGAGGAGGCTGAAGCGCTCGAGCGCGTCATGCCATGCCATTCCCATTTCGAGGACGCCGATCGTCCAACCGGCGATAATGTTGATGAGAACGATGATGATGCCAGCAACAGCGTCGCCTTTGACGAATTTGCTCGCTCCATCCATCGCCCCGTAGAAGGCCGCCTCCCGCTCAAGCTCGGATCGCCTTCGCACCGCCTCCTTCTGATCGATAAGCCCCATATTGAGGTCAGCATCGATGCTCATCTGCTGGCCGGGCATTGAGTCGAGGGTGAAGCGCGCTGCAACTTCTGACACGCGCTGGGCGCCCGCCGTCACCACCACAAACTGGACGACTACGAGAATCAGAAAGACAACCAGACCCACCACAAAGTTGCCTTGAACTGCAAAAGCTCCAATCGAATTGATCACCGCCCCAGCGTTGGCGCCTGTGAGAATGAGGCGGGTGGCAGCGACGTTGAGCGATAACCGGAACAGAGTCGCCACCAGGAGCAGCGATGGGAAGGTCGAGAAGTCGACAGGTTTGGCGACGTAGAAAGTGAGGAGCAGAACTGTAACTGCGAGACCAAGGTTTGTGATGATGCTGAGATCCAGCATTGCCGGCGGGATCGGCGCGAACAAGATCATCAGCACGAGCAGAACAGCACCGACAAGCGCGAGATCCTTGTGGTCATGGAGGTGCTTCAGCATTGGCCTGGCTCTTTCTCCTGTTCGGCTCGAAGTGCCGAATAGTGGTGTGCGACTTCCCGATAATAGTCGGGCCCGATTTCTTTGCCGGACGCAGTTGATTTGAACAGCGATCGTGCGAGCGGCGGATCGGCAATCACAGGGATTGAAAGTCGGAAGGCTTCGCTTCGCATCGTAAGAGCGAGGCGATTGCGAGCCTTTGCTCTGACCGTTGGCGCAGCCATGGTGCTGGAGTCATAAGCGAGCGCTACGGCGTAATGTTCGGGATTTACGAGAACCAAGTCCGAACCGCCGAGCCTTCCGATGCCTTCTGTCTGCTTCAGAAATTCCCGGTGAAGCTGCTTGCGCTTCGCTTTGATCCTGGGTTCGCCTTCTCGCTCCCTGAATTCGCGTTTTACTTCGGTGCGGCTCATTCGCATCTGCTTTGCAAACTCGCGCCGGGCGATGACTTGGTCGATCGCAGCAAAGAGGAGCGCGGCAGCAGCAAATAGCGCCAGCAAACGCAAAGTGGCGCTCCACAAGAGCAGCCCGATCTGGCCGGTCGCAAGCGGTGCAAGCCCAGCTTTCGCGAGCACAAAGCGAACCGTGATCAGCGCGAGCACCACATAGACACTCAATTTGAGGAGGCTCTTGACGGCATCCTTGAGCGTCCGGACCGAAAACAGCCGCTTGAATCCCTTCGCCGGATTGAGGCGCGTGAAATCCGGCTTCAGTGGCTGGGCGCTGAATACCAACCCTTTAAGCTGGAAGAGTTCGACAGGAATGGCGACGAGGAGCAGGGTCAGCCCAAGGAGAACCACCACGTTGAACGCCTCCGTCGCATCACGTCCGATGACTGTGAGTGCCTGTCGTGGATCGTCCAATGCGGCGAAGTTGACGAAGCTCGTCCGCATGATGACCAGCATTCGTACGGCAACCGTCGCTCCGGCGAGAGTTAGAAATAGCAGGAACGCGCTAACCGTTGCGAAAAAACCGATATCCAGGCCGCGTGCCACCGTGCCCTTTTCTCGGGCCTTGGAAAGCTTGAACGGAGTTGCATCTTCGCTCTTGTTCTGCTCGTCGGTAGCCGCCATCGACTAGGCCATCCTGGTCATGGTTTCGAGTGCAAAGCGGAACATCCTTAGATAGACCGCAGCGGACCCGCCGATCGCCACCGGCAGTACGACCAACGTCGCGATTGTCTTCACCTGAAAGCCGAGGAACAGCACATTCATTTGGGGAAGAGTGCGCGACATTAAGGCGATCGTCGCGTCGAGAAGGAAGAGTACGACGAGAACCAGTCCGCCAGCACCGAACGCCATCAGAAAGATAGCCCCGATATAGGCGCTGAGGATTGTCAGAGCATGGTTGCCAAGCGCCGCTCCCAACGGAAGGTGATCGAGGGAGAGGGACCAGATGCCGAGAAGGTCAGAAGGGGCACTGGTAGTGAAGAAAACTACGCCCGCAGCGTAGGCAAAGAGCATTCCAATTAGCGGTACTTGCGAAGCCGAAGCTGGGTCGGCGATCATCGCAAATGCGTAGCCAGCCTGAAGATCAATCGTCCGACCGACCGTCATGAGCGCTGCGAAAGCGAGCTGCAGCGCGAGCGCAAGCGCAATGCCGATAATGAGTTCGCTAGAGATCACAGCAAAATAACCGGTAGCGGAGAAATCGACTCCGGTGGTTTGCGCCGGATGGCCTGAAACCAACCAAGCCGATAGCGACAGCGAAAGGATCAGTCGCGCCGTGGCCGGGATGGGCACCAGTGTGAATGGGGGTGAGAACGCAAGACCAGGGATTAGCCTCAGGCTTACGAGAAGGACCGAAATCAGCCAGTGCTGGAGGTCAGCCATGACGGTCTCAGGAGCCAGCGAGTGCCGGAATCCCGGTATATAGCGAAATTGCAAATTGCGTCAGGCGAGCCATCATCCAAGGCCCCAGCAGGATAAGGAGGGCCGCCGTCATCAGCATCTTGGGGACGTAGCTCAAGGTCATTTCCTGAAGCTGTGTCGTCACCTGCAAGATGCTGATCACGAGCCCGACAAGCAAAATGGCAACCAGTATCGGCCCGCAGACCGTGATGCTGGTCCAAAGCATTGCGTCGAGCAGGCTGAGTGCTCGCCCGGAATCCACCTCTGATAACCCCCCGAAAAACGCTAGATTTTTAGGATTCGGCAGAGGAAATTCGTAGCAGAGCCGGTCGCCTCTGCAACGTGGTTTTCAACGCGTTTTCCACAAGAGTCTTGCCTGTGGATAACTTTCGAGAGGCTGTGCTTATCGATGCACCACGCGACCCAGCGGTTTCGCGCGAGCATTACTGATGATTTGTGACCTGCGGAGTGGCCCAACCACAATTAGACACCCCGACCGCACTGGCTCCGAAGTTGTGGGTGCTGCTGTCGGCCGCGGTCACGCTGAGTTGGACCATGTCCGTACTACCAACCTGACAACCAGGAAGCGGGTTTGCCGTTCCCGGGTGGGAATAGCTAACAGTAACATGGATATTTCCGTCAGAAGTCGTTCCGGCGGCCTGATGCCACGCGGTCGGCAGCCCGGGCGCATTCGTGATCCCGACCTCGACAGGAACAGGGTTCGGATTGGGTTTATTGAAGCCAGAACCAGTAATTTCGAGGGTGCCGCCCGTCTGATTTGGATGATTGATCGCGGTGACAGTTATCTTCTCGGTCGGATTGCAGCCGCCGAGCACGAGGGATGCTCCCGTTAGCATCGCGAAAACGCGGATTCGACGATTCTCCATATCAAGGCCTCGCTCGTTCAGTTGAGGAGAGAAACTGACGTTCGTGCAAAAGCACGGAATGGGGCCGAGCGCGGGAATTCTATTTGAAATTGCTACGATAGGTCAATGTCGAGTGGCGCCCCAGGGGGGGTTAGTCGACAGCGGTCCTTAAGTCTGATCACCGCATTTAACCGCACGGGTCGGAAACGCACAGTCAATCATTTTCCGAAGTGCCAAACGCCTTCTCGCGAAGTGGGCAACTGAAACTCGGCGCTCAGGGGGCATCTATCAGTACCCCATATACCAATCCGAATGACCGCGAACGATGATGGGACCGCAAATTATCGGTTCGTCGTAAAGTTGATCTATCCAGTTCATCAGTTGTGAGAGGGCATCGACCTGATCATCGTGCCGCGTCGATGGAAATCCGAGG
>Ga0157374_10003954_pt1 | contig 12466 bp, 19 predicted proteins | sample M25metaG_FD_115308 | JGI IMG/M metagenome (GOLD analysis project Ga0157374, IMG submission 115308) | Miscanthus rhizosphere microbial communities from Kellogg Biological Station, Michigan, USA - M2-5 metaG | ecosystem: Host-associated > Plants > Roots > Rhizosphere > Soil | place: USA: Michigan...
GGAAGGCAGTGGCTGATAGTGTGTGCACACAGTGCAGCTCACAGTCCTCCCTTCTCTCTACTCTCATATCGATCCATCCGCCTCGCTATTCACACGTCGACAACAGCTGGGTGTGGTAGTAAAAAGAGGAGAGGGGGAGAGAATAGCGGCTTAAACGCACATCAGGGACCCATCCAGTATGCGGTTGAACCACACAGCCATACGGGCGAGAGTGGGAATAATAAATGAGAGGAAGAGAGGTGGAAAGGCAGTTCCCATCCAGCCACTCGATGCACTTCCTAATTCTGAGGTATATTTAGGCTGGTATTTTGGTATGTTCTAAGTGAATGTGTGAGAATGGGGAATAGACAAATGATAGTAGGAGTGAAATATGGTGGTGTGACAACTAGGTAGGCAAGTCTTCACATCAGTTCCCAAGCTTAATCTTCTAGCAAGACCAAGTACAGACACAAGTCAAGTCAATAGTCCATCGAACGGCAATAGGCGATCACCACCTTCTTGCTCTTCCTCTTCCGGTTCCTGGGATGGATCATCGAGTGGGACTCCACCACGTCCATGGGGGCCACTCGCACCGGTGCAGGGACGAGCACCAGGGTCGGAGCGGGGGCGGGAACCTCCTTGGACTTCTGCTGCTGGCGGTGCTTGGCTCCCAACTTCCTGTACTTGGGGTGGGTCATCGAGTGCTGCATGCTTGCTTCTGTTGCCTTGGGATGAGCTCGAATGGGTTGTTGTGCTTGTGTCTTGGGATCTAGGGTGTTGGTTATGATGCTGATTGGTAGGCGATTGGTGACGGGAAATTGAGTGTGGGATCTTATCAACTGCTGCTCATATCTTATCTATAAGTAGCTGTGAGTGGTAGTGCCTAGCTCTTCTGCTTTATGTGCCGCCGATACTCAGTCTCCGCGAGTGCGCTGCCAGCTTGAAGCCGGATCGGACGAGATGAGGCATCGCCTGTCTTCTAATGAATAGATGTTCCCTCTAGAGAGTCTCATGCGAAGAATTGCAGATGGCATAGGTACGAAGAGAAAGAGCTTTATAGCTTTAGCAAAAACAAAGGAGCACAGATACCCATATTCTATTTCTAGTTTCCTTGTGACAGCACTGTTTGAGAGAAGAATGGTGGATAGAGGGGTGGAGCAGGAAGATTATGTTTGAATCTCTGCAGTTTGGCCTTATATCCCACCTTCAGCCGAGCTCTATAATTTACATAGCCATCGGATCCAAGCCTAAATACATCCCCACAATTCATACCCTTCATAAATCAACACGCTAAGCAAGTGGTAAGCCCGATAACTGATGGTTAGGCTACTGCCAGGCGTGATCGACCGCCTGGGCCAGAAGATGTTCGACAAATATCAGGAGTCTATGGAACCCGACGGAAATGAGAGAATCTTCAACTTCATGGTGAGTAATTTCCTCCTCCTTTACCAATCAGTGAGAGGATGAGATAAGCTACCAGATGACCTCTGAGAGATGTAAGGATAGTGTGCTTCGCCAGTTCGCCAAGATGGAGGAGGTTGTCTTCTATCGCTACATCGGGTCAGAGCTGAAGGTGGAGTTCTATGCAAAGAGCCGAGCCCGTAACCAAGGCGTGAGTTTACTTACGTGGCGGGTAACTGAACCAATGTGTCATGTGTCTTTAGGATCTTTAGGATCCGTCCTATCCAGTCGCCTTCCAAGTGCCTCGCTGGTTTATAGGCTATCTGATGGAGTACGGGTTGTTCCGACCGAAGCGGATGCTCTTCGAAGTCAACACGCCCGAGTGGATTGGGACTAGGGCCACGGAGTTCAGCGGTAGGGAGCTGGACAAAATGCGCACCATCGACATCCTGTCGCATATGCTCGGCTTTGAGGGTCTGCTTCCACCCTCAACACTTCCCTTAATCCTGAATTCATGGCCTCTCTGTTTCAGAAGAGGCTCCCGGCCTGTCCAAGTGCCAAATCTACGACTTGCAGCTGGAGCATACGGAAGTATCGCTTGGAAGGATCGAAGAGATTGGTGGGTATGTTTAATACCTCCTAATACCCACTTATCCTTTCCCTCACTTCAGAAGGTCTTTACCGCTTCATAGCTCTCCGGTCAAAGGAACTGGTGGTCCAGCTATGGCATGATCTACCTTCCAGCATGCCGTCTTTCCCCACTGCGATCAAAAGGTTCTCCTCATTCTCAGTAGGCAAGCTCCCATCAACCTACTCTCACTTTCCCTTTTAGTGTGACCAGCCTGCGCACAGAAGTGGTTCGTGTGGGAACACACAATGAGAGCACCACCTTCGGTGCAGAGGCCTGGCGCAATTTCCTCGGCTATTTCACCACCGCCTGCCCCAACCTGACCCACATGGCTGTCCAGTGCCGTCTCAAAGAGAGTGAACCCAACAAGCTGGCTGATCTGCTACACGGGTCATTGGCCTCTGTGCGTGATCAGCTCTTCCCCTCCCTGAGACGGATGTTTTCCCAGCCCCCGGCCTGTGCTGATTTCGAGATATTCTCAAGTCTTTACGACTTCCAGATTGAGGTGGGCTCTAATCGTTTACCTACCATCGAAAATATTGCTAAAAGCGGTGTGGTTTTTAGAAGCTCTGTAACAGTGCCCATCCCCTACTCCAGTTCGGCGAGAGGGATGTGAAGGAGGAGGCTGGCCTGTCTCGGTCGTTCACTGTGGAGAAGCCGTCGAGCGAGTGCGCGAAGGTGCAGAGGTGGAGGGCGGCCTTCTGCATTACAGTGAGGGAGAATGAGGATCTTGAAGATCTAGACGGGGATCTGAGCCTGGAAGACCTGTGCGGAGGGCATTCTTACGAGTCCGACGATGGCCATGATTGCTATTCGGACGGGTGATGTCTTACTATTGACCATGATTGAGCATTCTGTCGGAGGAATAAAGATAACGATTCGCAGAATTGAGTTGAGTGGCTGTGAATTTGGGATTTATTTGGAGATTGGCACGTTTATATAATCTATCGTTTTCGCCAAAGCCCCACACATATCCCAGCAGGTCTATTAACCGTGTGAGTACTGACGAGTATCCTTCTGACGAAGGATGAAGATTACAGAGAAAGGCTGTGGAGTAACTGTTGTTTGGCTTGTATCTGGGTCACTACTAGTTCACTTTATTCATTGGTTATTTTTTCAAGCTCTACACTCGAACCGCAGTTTCGTGGAGGTTTGTGCTTCATCACTCTGGTCAAAATCCCCCATTTAAACAGCCACTGCAGAACGCCAAGCAAAGATGGCGGTGGGACGCACAGCATCCATTCTTGTCCCCTCCCCTACACAGACACACGCTCCCTCGGCACAATAATTGTGAAACTCGTCTCGAGACCATTTCTTTCCAGCCCCCAACACACCCCAAACCCCACGCCGGCCAGCCGCCCACACGCGTCTATCTCGCTTAACTTATCTCGGGCATGTCCGACGGTCGTTGGGGTTGGGAGGAATCTCGATTCTGATAAGACACTTCATTCGCTGACGGCTAGGTCGTTAGATTCATCGTCGACTGGCGAATACCCTTCCTAGAATAGTCGAAAGACTTTGAGAGAGTGGTTGAGACGAAAGAGATAGAGAGCCGAGTCGAGCTAGCAGCAATACCGCCTGTTCAGAGAAGAGTGGATACCAGAAGAGAAGCGAATAGAGCAGAATGGGAGTCCCAGCTTTCTTCCGATGGCTCTCCCGCAAGTACCCGGCCATCATCGTCGACGCCGTGGAGGAGAAGAAGCAGGACGGGACGGGTGAGAGGGTACCCGTGGACGCGACACAGCCCAATCTCAATTATCAAGTAGGTCTCCACAGCAGGGTTTATGGTCGGTGACTGGGATAATTAATAACTGGGAATGGGCTTTCAGGAGTTCGACAATCTCTACTTGGACATGAATGGTATTATCCATCCCTGCACACATCCAGAAGACCGGCCTGCGCCCAAGACCGAAGAGGAGATGTTTGTGAGTGATTATTTTGACTGGAATAAATCTCGACTCACTCAAATCACAATTCCAGATTCTCATCTTCCAATACATCGACCGTCTCTTCTCCATCGTGCGTCCCCGCCGACTCCTCTACATGGCTATCGACGGTGTGGCACCTCGGGCGAAGATGAACCAGCAGCGTTCTCGCCGCTTCCGTGCCTCGAAGGAGGCCGCCGACAAGAAGGACGAGATCGCCCAGATGCGGAAGAAGCTCGCGGAGGAGGGTGTGCCCCTACCACCGCCCCGTGCCGAGGAGGAGCACTTCGACTCGAACTGCATCACCCCGGGCACTCCGTTCATGCACCGACTGGCGGTGGCTCTGCGCTACTACATCCACTTGCGGGTGACCACCGATCCGGCCTGGCAGAAGATACAGGTGATACTCTCGGATGCGAGTGCGCCCGGGGAGGGGGAGCACAAGATCATGGACTACATCCGACGGCAGCGGGCTTCGCCCTCACACGACCCCAACACTGTGCACTGCCTGTGTGGAGCCGACGCCGACTTGATCATGCTTGGGTTGGCTACTCATGAGGTGAGTTCGGAGGTTTTTGAGAGACCATCTATCCAACCTAATTCAATCACACTCAATCAATTCCAGGTGAACTTCAACATCATCCGAGAGGAGTTCGTCCCCAACCAGCCTAGGGCATGCGAGCTCTGCGGCCAGTACGGGCACGAGATGAAGACCTGCCGTGGGCTGGCCAACAAGGAAGCCGGTGCCGACCAGGCTGACCCACTGAAGAAAGAGAAGAACTTCATCTTCATACGCCTGCCGGTGCTGAGGGAGTACCTGGAGCGGGAGCTGCAAATGCCCGACTTGCCATTCGAGTATGACTTCGAGCGGGCCATCGACGACTGGGTGTTTATGTGCTTCTTCGTCGGCAACGACTTCCTTCCACACCTACCGTCGCTGGAGATCAGAGAGGGTGCAATCGACCGGTTGATCAAGCTCTACAAGAACATGGTCTACGACGTGAAGGGGTAAGTGATAGCTTGGTTGTGGTGGGTCGAAAATAGAAATTTTGATTTTTTCATAAATTTACTTATGTTTTGAAAAACCGGTCAAAATGGCTGCTAATGATGCCTTGATACTCATCTACACAGCGATCTTATCTGACACACCCTTCCTCTCCGCCAGGGGAGGAAGACGGATGATCAGAGCACGAGAACTGAAGCAGCCCGACCTCTAAATTCATATTCACATGCCTTTGTATAGTGATTAACACCCAACTTCAATTACAGATGGCTCACCCACGACGGAGATGTGCACACCGACCGCGTGCAGATGATCATGACTGAGTTGGGAAAGGCGGAGGACGAGATCTTCCGCACCCGCTACATGCGCGACTCCCGCCAGAAAGAGCAGCAGAAGGCCCGTCGACGGCGGGAGCGCGCTGCGCAGCCACCCCAGTACATGCCCTACAACGCGAAGCTCATCGCCCCACAGGCGAAGCCAGTCCACCTGAGCGGTGCGGAGACCCGTAAGCTGGCTGCAGAGGATCGGCTAGAGATGGAACAGGAGAGGAAGCGGTGTGAGGAGGCGACTGCCAAGCTCAAGGCCATTCTCATCCCGGCCGGGAGCAGGAAGCGTCCTGCGAGTGATGAGCCTGACGTACCAGAGCCAGAAGGAGGTGGAGAGGGTGCTGCGGAGCCTGGAGGGACTGCGACGAGTACGACGAGCGAGTCGGACTCTGGGCCGCCACCGGCAAAGGTGAGTGTGTGTTTTGGGTGGGGATAGGGATCAATGGGTTTTTAAAATTTTCGAATTTTTACAATTTAAAATTCAAAACCGGCTAGCCCCACCCGGGCCGCATTCACGAGTTGCTCGACCTACACTGGTCCAGTGACTAAATTTCGCGGCCCAAACCAAACCTGGTGCAGTTACATTTGCCCGTCCTGGCCCTGATATGAGTCTTGACGCTTTACCCTCTGCACACAGCCCTCCCCTTCCCCCACCCCATATATGCTCCCTCTCTGACCCATACTCAAGCTGGGATTTCAGTCGTTTAAGGAGGAGTCGGCTACTAACGAGCTCGGCTGGGCTCGCGTCGGCCGGAACGGAGCCACAATCGCTGAGCAGGACTCCGAGGACGACGAGCCTGCTGATGATGTGAAGCTGCACGAGGCGGGATGGAAGGATCGGTACTACCAGCTGAAATTCGGACTGGAGGAGGTGGATATGGAGTTTCGGCGAGGAGTGGCCTGGGCCTACGTGGAGGGTCTATGCTGGGTGATGCGCTATTATTACCAGGGCTGTGCCTCCTGGGAGTGGTACTACCCCCATCACTACGCCCCGTTCGCCTCCGACTTCGACACCATCGCTGACTATCACCCCAAGTGGCCATTGGGGACCAAGCCGTTCAACCCGCTGGAGCAGCTGATGAGCGTCTTCCCCGCCGCCAGCCGGGAGCACATCCCAGTAAAGTGGCGGCCCCTGATGACCAACTCCGACTCACCAATCATACACTACTACCCTACCGACTTCATGATAGACCTGAACGGGAAGAAGTTCGCCTGGCAAGGAGTAGCTCTGCTGCCGTTCGTGGATGCGAAGCTGCTGTTGGAGTCGCTGAAGGAGGTGTACGGGGAGCTGACCGAGGAGGAGAAGAGGAGGAATGTGAGAGGACCGGACAGGCTCTTTGTGGGGATGAGGCATCCGCTGTACGAGATGCTGGTCGAAGCGTTGAAGGCTGGGAAGGAGGCTGGGTTCGGTGAGTTTTAAATTTTAGATTTCAAAATTCAGGAGAAGGGCCCTCGAGCTTTTTAAAACACTTTTCCGACCCACTCCAAAGCCAAGGAAGCAGATTTAATTCGATGTCGTTTCAGATGAGTCAACCAAGACATGGATCCACATCGACCCGAAACTGACGAACGGCATGGCTGGGGAGGTGGCCTGGGACAAAGAGACGTGTGCTCCGGACGCCTGCTATCCCTCCCTTTTCCAGGACACCATTGACTTCACGGACGTGAAGGTAGGCCACTTTGCCTTGTCTCTGCAACCGCGTACAAGCACTGAATTTCAGGTCAACAAATGTCTGATGGTCGACTATAGAGACCCTCAGTTCCCAGAGGACTATGTCTTCCCGGCCACCCACCTGCCGAACGCGAAGGAGGTGCCGCGAGTGCTGAAGCCCGGGGACTGGGATGAGCGCCGGGACGGTGCCTTCCGTCCCCAGATCGGCTTCGCACGCCACGACGGGCCTCGTGCCCATCTCTCCGGAGCAGGTCACCGGACTCTAGACTACCACGCCGGGATCGGGGGTGGCGGTGGAGAAGGGGGTGGAGGGCGCTGGCGTCACGGCAACCCTCCCGTCCAGCCGCTCATGTCGGCCGCGTACGCGCCCCACATGCCCCCGCCTCCCTTCAGAGGAGGCAGGGGAGGAGGACAGGGTGGTGGATATTATTACAACTCGAACTTCAACTCCAGTCGGGGCTCGTGGAATGATGGTGGAGGTCGTCAGCAGAGGGATAGAGGAGGGAATGAGTCCGGAGGGAGCGGATTCGGCAGAGGTAGGTGGTTTTGAATTCCGTATGAATTTTTTGAAAATTTTCATCCCTTTCCAGGTAGCTACGGTCAGCCCCCGCACCACCAGAATCGGCATTACCAGCATCAGCAGCAGCCACAGGAGTCGTGGCGTCTTCAGCAACAGCAGGGAGGGAGGTATCCTCGAGCACCAGACCCCTCTCAAATCCCCCAGCCACTCTCCTTCTCCGAGATGGCCATGGGTGGCTACCAGGCAAGCTTCGGGCCCAGCAGTGCCAGCTCTGGGAACGGTGGAGGCGCATACCAGCAACAACAGCAGGGGTATGGCCAGTATGCTGATGCAGGAGGAGGATACCAAGCCACTTGGGGTGCACCGGCTGGTAGTGGTGGAGGAGGTGGCGGGTATCAGGCTTCTTGGGGAGCGAGCAGTCACCAGCAGGGGAGAGGGAACGGATCTTCAGGTGGCCATCAGTACAGCAACCAAGGCGGGAGGCGAGACGATCGACGGAGACACTAGGAAGACGGCTATGATACATGAAAGAGTGTTGGCTGGAGATCTCCAGCCGACCACAGCCTTTTAACACCTCACAGCGCTGTTGTTGATTAATACTCTGCCCAATGCGGCCTGGATAAAGGCTGTTGCCGTCTGTAGTCGTCTGAATTAAAAAATTGACCCAATTAAAATAGGGACAAATGAGAGTTGAACTGCAATGGAACGATGGGATTTTCATTTCTGCCAAGAGGCTCATCGGTTATCATCGGGACCTTCTTTGTGAGAGACCTTATCAATGCTTGATTCTTTGTGGTGAATCATACGATAAATCTCCACTGGCAAGCACTAAGCGAAGGGCAATCGATAATCTTCCCACTGCTCATCTCAAATCCCATACCCCATCTCTCTCGCTAAGGCAGCCTCTTATGGCGAATCGATATATCACTTCGTACGTATCGATTGTAGGAGTGGGAGTGGAAGGCATGAGCTCGGCCCGGACGTGAACTTGCACCACCTTTATCAATCTCTGCCGGCACATAAATGCCAGGACGGAGGAGGGCCCGAATCTCTCATCCCTCCACCTCACTTCGCCTTAACAGCTCCCCTCCACTTTACTTATCACGCATAGCACTCCCAGCACTACTACTCTCAATGCTGCTCCAATTCTGTGCTTCACCACCTTCACCACCTACACCAAATCCGCCTCCGGAATTTGAGTCCTACTCGCTGTACAGGACACTCTTTAACAAGGAGCTTTCCCCCTACCTGCAGGACCAGTACTCCGCCGCGGCTGCCACCCTCATCTCCAAGCTGCGGAAGTCCCTATTCAATGGGCAGACCCAGCGTCCCAGGACTCCGAAAGATGGTGCCGGCTATCCGTGGAGACTGCCGGTCCCAGTAACCCACAAGCGCATGATAGCCGACAGGACACTGCAGAAGAGGGCGCTGGCAAAGTGGAATTCGCTGGTGGCGAAGAGGGGGCAGAAGTGCAACCACAGCTATCCCCGAATTCGAATCAAGCCATTCAAGGGCGAGCTCGGCGACAGATCGGACCACCTGGTCACCGATACGCTGATCCAGCTGCGTAACGCTTTCGGATCGAATTGGACGGACGAGCTGAGAGGTTTGAGCATTATTTTGTGAATTTTAGCAGAATTTTGAAGACCCTGAAAATTACAGAGGAGTTCCGAAACATACTCGTCCCAATCCACTACCACTGGCGGATGACACTCCGGAACACGAGCATCAACTCGGAAAAGTACACCGAGGAGTGGTACGAAGGGCGCACCAAGGGCGATCACGAGGAAAAGCCGGAGACACATAAGACTGTTGCGGAGCTCGAGGACGAGGAGATGGAGCATGCCAGGAAGAGGGAGAGTGCTGAGAAGCGACTGCGGAAAAAGAAGAAGACAATCGACAAGAAGAAGGCGGTCAAGAAGGGAAAGGGCTCGGCGGTAACCTACGTGAGGCTAGCGAGTGGCTCCGACTCGTCGGGCTCTTCCTCCAGCGATGATGGGAAGAAGGGAGGAGGCCTTAGGAGCGCACTCAGATCCGCGCGTAGCAAGACGGAAAAGCCCATCTTTCTTAAGTCGTCTAGTGCTCCTCATTCGAGCAGCATAGAGTCTAAGGAGGAGAAGCCCAAACGAGCACTGAAGAAGGGCAAGATGGGGTGGCTCGCTAGTTCCAGATACAAAGTCCTCGGGTCCAAGGGTCCGAAGAAGCCAATGGAAATCGGGACGTGGAATGCCACCTGCCAGGCCCCTTCGCATGCAATGAGGCAGGTCCTGCCAAACCTCTACAAGACGGCCTACGGCGAACCTATTAGCCCTTACTTGCGACCACGTAAGTCAGATGAGACCTTCTACCTGCGAGAAAGGAGGCGGCGAAAGAAAAGAGCTGCGGATCCTGCATTCGTCCGGTTTGAGTGGAACTTCCCCAACGGATTCAACCCGTGGATGTCGGTGGGTGCTGGCTTAGGAAATCGATTTATTTCAAATTTAAAAAGTCTTTTCCAGCTGCTCGATCGCAACTCATCACGGCTCTACTGCTACACAGCCGTGTGCGAGAAGGATCCCCACAATCCAGAGGGATTCAACGTAGAGCGGTGGGTGGCTGTCTACTGCGAATTGTGAGTGTTTTTCCTAATTTCACAGCACATAATAATTACTCCCTGCTATCTTCAGTGACAAGGTGTACCCAGTGCCTCTGGAGCCCACCGAAGCCGACACGCATTCGAAGAGCACCGAGCCACTCTACTACGCAGCCGAGTTGCCGGAGAAGAACGCCGCTGAAGAGGCTTGGACCCAGTGGAGGAAAGAACACCAAGATGGGTGTAAGAATCACAGCGAATGCGACACTGCGCATGGAGAGAAGTGCGAGGAAGGGGGTCTATGCATCGATGAGTTTGGGATCACCCCGCTGATGAACACGGTGAACCCGAAGAGCTGGGTGCGCCTGTTGTTTGGCTGGCCCACATTCTGGAGGGCGTTGGATGGCAAGGTGACGCGAAGGCTGCGGACACTGGAGGATGTCGGCCGGGTGATGGTCAACCCCGACTGGACGAAGGATATGCGCGAGAATGGGAATGGAAAGACAGTGAGTATCATCAACATGACCGACAATGACGACCAGCAGTAAAACCAACTTGGTTGTTCCTGTGAGAGGGGAGTAAAGTGTGTGTACGCAGCTCTGAGTCTTGCTTACAAGGCCTGCAAGACTTTAGAAGTCCTGCTATTGGAGTTTGGCTTTTGGGCCTTTTGGGAAGTAAAATATTGGAGCCTGTCTACCGCTGTCGAGATCATTTAAAACTGCTGGCCTTGTTAGTCTGAACCAGTCAGGGCATGCTGAACAGAGAAAAGAGAGAAGACGGAGTATTCATGTTCGCACGGTGATCTGCACTCCTCATCCTCGCTTCAAGTGACCCAAATCCCCATGTCCCAAGGGACGTCGACCTTCTAGACTCCTTCCACTCCCTTCTCCGGACCGATCTGGCCCAGTGCGTGCTGGGGTCTGCAGAGCATGGAGAGATCTGATTGCACGGAATTCCTCCTCCCTACCCATTTACCGCCTCCATAGGCTGGAGCTAGGGCAGATAGGCTCCCGGACAGGGACCCGGGGAGAAAGAAGAAGCGATACCAGACCCAAAAGTATTGCACCGACGCCAGGGAGGGCATGGAGTGTGTGAGTGGGATGTAAGCTGATTCCTCCATTGATCATATGCGTGGCGGGGAGAGAATTATAATGGAATTTTGGAGAATGGAGCACCTCGTCGCCATCATCCTGTTCCGCTGTGAGAAACAGCATGACAAGGAGGCCAGAACTATGACTCACATGCGAGTTGTTCCTTCAGTTAACTCCATCATCGCCTACTGCCTGCACCATCAAAGTCACACACGCAGTCAGGTCTCCACACCCTAATCCATTTCCTCGCCGAGGCCACTCCCCCCGGCTTGGTCTACTTCTATAGCATATCTTCTATATGTATCCGGGCATATATCGGTGGAGTCTTCTCGCTTGGAGCTATTCCATGAGGTGTGTCTGTCGAGAAAGGGGATCCGCTGTGACCACCTAGTCATTGCCCACCAATCGCACTTCCTCAACCAATACGGGGTATGCTCTTCCTGCTAGCCTCATTGAAGCAACAGTTACAGTTAAAATCAATGCTGAGAGCCATGGCAGCGGCATGGAAAGCCGAGGGTGCCCCTCTCCAGGGCCAAGGGTGGTAGAGCTTGACGTAGTCGACCTCGACCAGTCGATCCATCTGCTGCATGACGGAGTGGAGTGTCGGTGTGAACTCCGGGATAGGCAGAGCATCATCCTCGAGCAATAGCACATACTCCACTCCATTCCATCGTCTACCAGTGGAGTTCAAGCACCGCCAGTAGTCGTCGGCCTCCTTTCGCAGGCGCTCGTCGGGAGTGGGGAAGGGGTGGGAAGGAGGTGGGTCAGTGCCGGGAGGGCGGAGGTCAGCGATTGGGATGAAGGGCTCAAAGCGCCTGAGCTCTTTGAAGTAAGGGAGTGGGTTGGGCTCTGTATTGCAGATCAGGAGGCTGTAGTTAGAAGCCAGGTAGGCGGAGAGATGGCCCATTAGCTGTGTAAGGGGTTGATTGGGACGTGCCGACGCCACTATCCCGATAGCGAGGCGGTTGTTGGGGCGACTGAACCTACGTAGGTCACCTTCGACAAGCATCTGGTTGGCCCTAGCTAGACGCTGGTGGTTGAGATCTGGGAGCGGGAGGTGTCTCTGCCGCTCCACCACCTCAGACGCATTGTGGTAGGAGTCAGCGCCGTAGAAGACCAAGTCGTTGCCGAGTGGTGGAATGGCCCAGCGAGCGGTAGAGAAGAGAATTGAAGCTGCGAGGAAGTTGATTATAGCCTGGATGGCCCACCTGAGTGCCCGCCGGGAGTGGCTTCGGGCAGTGCAGAGGATTTCACGGGTATAACAGCGGCAGTACATAACGGAATAGATTGATGGAGCAATACTATTGTCATCACCGGTAACTACTAACTACTGCATATGTAAAGGCTAA
>Ga0157374_10003955_pt1 | contig 12464 bp, 9 predicted proteins | sample M25metaG_FD_115308 | JGI IMG/M metagenome (GOLD analysis project Ga0157374, IMG submission 115308) | Miscanthus rhizosphere microbial communities from Kellogg Biological Station, Michigan, USA - M2-5 metaG | ecosystem: Host-associated > Plants > Roots > Rhizosphere > Soil | place: USA: Michigan...
AGCCAGAGCCGGCTCGAGGCCGACATCAACCGCACGCTGCGGCTCGCCGCGACGCGCGCCGGTGCCGAATGGGAGCGCGTCGTCGACCGCCGGCTCGATCGCGGCGCGAAGACGCTCGCGCGGATGGCCGCACGCGACCTCGCCGACTTCGTCCCCGGCCTCGACACGCCCGTGATCCGCCGCGCGCTCGGCGACCGCACCCCGATCTCGCTCGATCCGCGGTGGATGAAGGAGCTGATCGCTGGGCTGCCGGCCGCGCAGCCGAGTGCGGGCGCGATCCTCGCGAGGCTCGCCCGTCCCGACGACGATTCGCTGGCCGCCGCCGATCAGCTCGCGCAGGAATGGTGGAGCGCGCTCGTCCCGCCGGCGAAGGATCGCGACGCGCACGCGGCCGGCGCCGTGCTCGCGCTCGGGTTCGCGCTCGCGCAGTATCTCGCCGAGGCCTCGGTCGCGCCGACGCCGATCTGCGGCGCGTATCGCCACATCGCGACCGAGGCGCTGCACCTCGTGCGCCGCTCTCGCTACCAGATCGAGCCGACCTCGATCCGCGCGCTGCTCGTGCTGATCGAGAAGCTGTCGAAGGCGCCGGACTGGCTGTTCGACACGTGGCTCCTGCGCGTCGAGCGCGCGCTCGATCTCGAGGCCGAGCACGGCGGCTATCTCGAGTCGATGACGCAGGGCCTGCCGAACGTCCAGCGCTACCTGCGCGGCGACGAGCGCATCGGCTGGGAGCTGCGCATGGCGCACGACCTCGCGGCCGACCCGTCGCAGTACGAGCCGGCGGCGATGCTGTTCGAGCGTGCGGTGCGCGCGGTCGAGGCCGGCGGCGCCGCGCTCGCGTGGTCGGTCGCCGCGCAAAATGCCCCACATCCGCAGGCGCACCTCGACGTCCACTGGATCGCCGCGCTCGCGAATCCGACCGGCGTGTGTGCGCCGTGGCTCTCGCTCGCGCGCGGACTGTTCGGCATCAGCAAGCCGAAGGACGCGTTCAACGCCGCATGCCGCGCGCTGACCGGCGCGACCGCTCGCGAACGCGCACCGGCGCTGGCCGATCTCGCGCCGACCTGGAAGGCCGCGAACCTCGGCACGCCGCTCGAGGGAGATGCCGCGTTCGAGCTCGGGCTCGCGGCTGCCTCCGAGGAGCGCTTCGATGTCGCCGTCCAGCACCTGCGCTGGGCCGCCGCGTGCGAGCCCGGCAACGGGAAGCGCGCACAGAGCCTCGCGGTCGCGCTCGGCCGGCTCGGTCAGGGGCTCGAGGCGATCCGCGTGCTCGGCGCGCAGGAGCGCAACGATGCGCCGCGCCTCGTCGGCCGCGTGCTGGTCGACGCCGGCCGGTACGCCGAGGCCACAACGATCCTGCGCTACGCGTCGCGCCGGTTCCGTTCGCCCGACGATTTCGCCCTGCTCTGCACGACCGCCGCGCGCGCGGGCAACGATGATGTCGCCGCGGTCGCGGGCAAGCGCGCGGTCCTGCTCGGTGCGACCGATCCCGAGATGCTGATGGCGCTCGCGACGGCGCTCTATCACGTCGGCGACTTCGTCGAGTGCGAGAAGATCGCACAGCAGCTGATCACCGGCCGCACGGACCGCGGGATCCGGATCGTCGGGCTCCACGCGATGGCGCGCGCGCTCGCGGGTCAGGGGCGCCACGTCGATGCGCACCCGTACGCGAAGGAAGCCGCGCGCCTGGGGCCCAACGGCGAGCTCGCCGCCGAGCTGATCGAGACGATGGACCGCATCGTCGCGCAGCAGGAGCCGCCGGTGCGACCCTCGCCCGAACGCTCGATGGAACGCACCGCCTTCGCCGACCTCGAGGCCGCTCGCTTCGACCAGCTCACCGCGGCGATCACCAGCCCCTCGTGGGGCGTGACGCGCGCCGCACTCGCCGCGTGTGAGTTCCGCACCGACGATGAATCCGGGATCCCGGTTGCACCGCGCGCGCTCGACGCCGCAATCACGGTGCTCGATCGCACGCGCGGAGCGGTCCATCCCGAGGCCGCGCTCGCCCGCATCCGCGCCCTCCGGATCCGCGACAACGCGTTCATCCAGATCGACACGCCGCCGCCGCTCGGCCTGCGCTATTCACCGCAGGACTTCGAGCGCGCGTACCTCGAGCGTGACAAGCGTCCGCACCGCCCGAGCGCGCTCCTCAGCTACGCTCGCTGAGACGCGGATTTCGCAATTCGTGCAAACCGCTGACAGCCTCTAACGAGAGGTCGGTCACAGCGCGTATGTGACGGGTGTGTTCGAATGAAAAGTCGATTCCATCCGGCGCGGAGGTTGCGTATGTTCCGCGCTTCACCAGCCAGAGGTCCCGATGCCTGCCAAGTTCAATATTCTTGTCGCCGTTTCCATTCCCCTCGTTCCGCTGATCCCGCTCCTCGCGTGCGGCGGCGATTCGAAGACCCCTGACGCGAACATCCACGTCATCGACGGCTCGGGCGGCGGCTCGGGTTCGGGCTCCGGCTCGGGTAGCGCGACCTGCACGGGCGCGGCTACCTACGGCGCCGCCGACTTCGGCTCGGGCTCGGATCAGTTCGCCGAGACCGATGGCTCGGGCGCGATGCACACCGAGGTGTGGGGCGCGGTGATCGGCAACTCCGGCACGATGCCGGACGCGGTCCAGCTCGAGCTCTATGCGGGCGCGGGCGCGTTCACCGGTGACATCAAGACCGGTACGTACCAGCTCACCGGCGCGGACGCGCAGTACAAGACGTGCGGCGTCTGCTTCCGCATGTTCACCGACCTGCACATGCAGGGCAGCGCGGTCGCCTCGACGGATCAGTACTTCGCCACGGCGGGTACGGTCACGCTGACCAGCGTCTCCGGCAACACGTTCAGCGGCACGGTCTCGAACATCACGATGCAGCACGTCAACATCGGCAGCGACTTCACGTCGACGCCGGTCGGCGACTGCACGTCGACGCTGAGCTCGGGCACGATGAACGCGACCCTGACCGTCGGCAGCGCCGCGTTCACGGGCCACGTCATCCAGATGCCCGAGAACGTGATCTCGAAGCGGCACTACTAAGCGACGCCGCGGTATCGTCGCCCCGCGATGTACCGCTTCTTCTACTGGCTCCTTCTGAGCCGGCTCCCGGCGGAGGGCACACACCGTGTGTCCTTCGCCTTGCTGCGCGCGGTCGCGGCAGTTCCGGGCGTTCGCTCGGTGCTGTCGCGCGCGCTCGCGCCGAGTGATCCCACGCTGCGCATCCGCGTGTTCGGCCGCGAGCTGCCCGGCCCCCTCGGCCTCGCCGCCGGCTTCGACAAGGATGCCAAGGGCGTCCCGGCACTGCTCGCCAGCGGCTTTGGCTTCGTCGAGGTCGGCACGGTCACCGCGGAGGCACAGCCCGGCAACCCGACGCCGCGCCTGTTCCGCCTCCCGCGCGACCGCGCGCTCGTCAATCGCATGGGCTTCAACAACGACGGCGCGGATGCCGCCGCCGCCCGCCTCTCGCACCGCAGCAGCGCCGGCACCGTCGGCATCAACATCGGCAAGACCAAGCGCGTCGCCGAGGCCGACGCCCTCGAGGATTTCGCGCGCAGCGCACAGACCCTCGCGCCGCTCGCTGACTACCTCGTCGTCAACGTCAGCTCGCCGAACACGCCAGGTCTCCGCGATCTCCAGGCAGTCGACAAGCTGCGCCCGCTGCTCCAGCGCGTCCGCACCGCCTGCGATCTCGCCTCGCCGATGCGCCGCGTTCCGCTGCTCGTCAAGATCGCGCCGGACCTCGCCGACACCGACATCGATGCTGTCGCTGACCTCGCCCTCGAGCTAGGCCTCGACGGCATCATCGCGACGAACACCACGATCGCGCGCACCGGCCTCGCGACGCCCGAAGCCGCCGTCACGGCGCTGGGCGCGGGCGGCCTCTCGGGCGCACCGCTCAAGGCCCGCGCGCTCGACGTCCTGCGCCGCCTGCGCGCACGCGTCGGCACCAAGCTGGTGCTCATCGCGGTCGGCGGCATCGAGACCGCCGACGACGCCTGGGCCCGCATCCGCGCCGGAGCGACGCTGGTGCAGGCCTACACGGGCTTCATCTACGGCGGCCCGCTGTGGCCGCGGCGCGTGCAGCGCGAGCTCGCGGCCCTCGTGCGCGCGGCCGGCTTCGAGTCGATCGAGGCGGCCGTGGGCGTCGATGCCTCAATCGCAAGCGCTGCCGACGGCGCTGCCTGAACCAGAGCCAGCCTTCAACGTCGCCGCGCACTGCAGCGCGCCCGGGCAGGTACCGTTGCAGTTCGGGCACGCCGCGCTGCCCTGGTTGAGCGCGCACACGATCCCGCACAGCGTCATCGACGAACCACCACCGCTGCCGGCAGAGATCTGGAAGAGGCAGGATCCCATGCCGGGTCCCGTGTAGCCCTGATTGCAGGTGTCGCCCGATCCGGGGGTGCACGGTTTCGAGCACCACGTGTCGTGACCGCCGGTAAGGTTGAGGCACACGTAGCCCTGAGGACAGTCGCCCTGGGAGAACGCGCCACTTCCCTGGGTGCAGTGCTGACCGAGGCCCTGCACGCCGCTTCCCGAGCCGCTGCCCGAGCCGCTGCCGCTGCCACTGCCGTGGCCGTCGAGGAACACCTTCGCATCGGGCCCGGTCTTGGCATCGCTGCCACCACAGGCAACGACCGCGGCACCGGTTCCAACAGCAACGACGAATGCAACGCTGAATAGACGAGACAAGCTCATGGGTCCTCCGAGGCCGGACATTACGACGAGTCCCGAGGATTTGGCAGTGATGTGGCTCGCACCCACTGACGTCCTAGCTGCCCCGCGTTTACGAGGCTAGAGTTGCCCCCATGGCCATCCGCAAGATCGCCCAGATCGGGCACCCGGTGCTGCGCCAGGTCGCGCGCGAAGTCTCGCGAGAAGAGCTCGGCTCCGCCGCCACCCAGCAGTTCATCGACGACCTGATCGAGACGATGCGCGATGCCGACGGCGCCGGCCTCGCCGCGATCCAGGTCTACGAGCCGATCCGCATCTGCGCGATCGAGGTGCGCAACAACCCGCGCTACCCATACAAGCCGCAAATCCCGCTGACCGTGCTCGTCAACCCGAAGCTCACCCCGGTCGGCGACGAGATGTTCGAGAACAACGAGGGCTGCCTCTCGGTGCCCGCCCTGCCCGTCATGGTGAAGCGCCATGTCAGCGTGCGCGTCCAGGCGTGGGACCGCACCGGCAAACCGATCGACGAGGTCGTCCACGGGCTCAAGGCCGGCACGTACCAGCACGAGACCGATCACCTCGACGGCAAGATCTTCGTCGACCGCGCCGACCCGACGACATTCGCGACGTGGACCGAGTTCGAGCGCCACCAGAAGGCGGCGTTCGTCGAGAAGATCCAGCAGCTCGTCGCCCGCGTCGGTTCGTAGATCAGTGGACCGGCAAGATGTCGGTCGACACGGTGATGCTGAAGAGCGGATTCGTTGTCTCGGCGAAAGTTCCGTCCTTCGTCGCTATCCGTGCACGTCCCGATGCGCCTCCACCACCGCCCTCGAGGAAAACCGCACAGGTCCCTGAGCAGTCCTCGCCATTAGTTGCTCCGCTCGTCGATGTGCTTCCGTCACCCGCAGAATCGGGGCTGCACCGAGGCCCAAACGCCGGCGAAGTGGTCGCCGTACCGTCCGTACCGCTCATATTGCACGCACCACCAGAGCCGCCGTTCGCTGCGATCCCGGCCACGGGACCGTCGAGCCGCACCGACGGCGATTCGATAACGAGAGTCCCCGCAGAGCCACCACCCGAGTACTTCGAGCCTCCACCTCCGCCAAGATCGATTATGCCAGCGGTGGTAAGCGCGACCTCCGTCAGTGAGACGAGTTGCAACGCACCACCGCCACCACCTCCGCGGGCAAGAATGCTCGTCCCATCGAGCACGTTTCCACCAGGGCAACCTCCAGACAGTGGCGAGAAGGAAGCCGATATCTGGCCGCCCGAGGAGCCGTTGTGGCCACCGCGGCCCCCTACGGTCGCATTGCCACCGCCTCCAGGCCCGCTGTCATAGCAAGGGCCCGAGCAGCTTGCGTGCGAGTCGGCGCCTGCGCAGGCGGCGGATGCATCTAGCGCGCCCGGGCCGGACACGATGCCGTTTGCGCTCACGTCGAAGGCGCCACGGATCGTGATGCTGCCAGGGGCGACGATCGCCAGTGCGTTCGCGCCGGTCACCACGGCCGAGTCGATGACAAACGAGTGCCCCTCGAGGACCCGAATCATGGTGCCGTCCGTCTGGGCCACGAGGGTCGAAGTCACCGTTATCGGAGTATTCGATGCATCCTGAACTACGCCAAGATCTGTGTCGATATGCACCATCGTGGGAAACACGACGTCTGGAGCGTTCGCTGCATCCGCCAGCGCTGGTCCGAGCCCATTCGTCGGGTCGAAGGTTGCACAACGCGTCTCCGTCATTGAGCATCCAAGCGGGCATGCGACCGTAGCGCTCGACTTGCCGTCCGCACCGCATACGGTCGCCTGATCATTCGAACATGCGAGCGTCATCCCCGCCGTACAGCCGCATCGCTCCACCGGGCATGCGGCCGGTACCGGGCTGCATGCATTGGCTGTGTAGTGAGACTCGGGATATTCGCCCTTGATATCGCAGAAGGGCGCGGATGAATCCTTGCAGTCACTATCCGTGTCGCATGCGTTCGGGTTCTTCGACGTGCACGCGGCCAACACCGCGCACGCGAGCCACGCCGCCGCCTTCATCGCTACCCTCTCGACCAACTTCATGTTGCTCATTGTACCTTTCTCCGTTCACGCGTAGAGCGTCGAATTGCCGCGCGCAGCAACATCCGGCGCGATCTTGCCCATCGCTTCGTATTCGAGCCGCGCAGCTCTCGAGAGCGTTGCGCTCGTGATCGAAGTCCCTTCGCTCGCGGCGAGGAACGCCGCTCGCAGCACAGCGTTTCGGATGTGACCACCACTCATGATGAATCGATCGGCGAGCACATCGAGTTGCAACTCACCCTCCGTCGGTGCACTCGCAGGAATCAGCGTGCGCCAGAGATGCCTTCGTTCCTCGATCTCCGGCATCGGGAATCGCACATTCACCGCGAGGCGGCGCTGAAACGCCTCGTCCATCGCCGACTCGTGGTTCGTCGTCAGGATGCACATGCCCTGATAGCTCTCGATGCGTTGCAGCAGGAAGTTCACCTCCTGGTTTGCATGCCGGTCGTTGCTCGACTTCACGTCCGTGCGCTTGCCGAACAGCGTGTCTGCCTCGTCGAAGAGCAGGATCGCGTGGCCCGCTTCTGCAGCGTCGAACAGAGCCGCCAGGTTCTTCTCGGTCTCGCCGATCCACTTCGACGTGATCTTGCTCGTGTCGACCTGATACAGCTCGCAGCGTAGCTCACGCGCGATGAGTCCCGCGGCCATCGTTTTTCCGGTACCTGGCGGCCCCGAAAACAGCGCGGCGACGCCGAGGCCGCGGCCGAGCTTCTCCGCGTAGCCCCATTCCTCGTAGACGCGCCGGCGATCGCGAACGCGGGCGAGAAGCTCGACGATCGACGCGAACTGATCGTCGGGGATGACGAGATCATCCCAGGTCTGACTCACCGAGACTCGCGTCGCGAGTCCAGACAGCCGATTGTCGAGCACCGCGCGGATCCCGCTCTCGATGTGTTCGGGCCTCATTCGAGCGTCGCCGCAGGCAGCGCGAGCGGCGGTACCGGCGGCGCAGATCAGCGCAGGAGACAACGGATACATCGTCGCGAGGTGGTCGGTGTCGCTGTCGCTAGCCTGAGGCAGCGCGCGCTTCCACAAGCGGGCGGAGGAAGCGCCACAGAGCCTGGGAATCTCGATCTGAACGACAGGAACCGACCATCGACGTGGCACCGGTCGAGTCGAGGTCGCGAGAACCAGGCCGCCGAGCTCCGATTCGACGAGATCGATGCGATCCGGCGTTGCTCCCAAAGGTCCCAGCGCATCGATCCCCGTGATCAGCGGGACACACGCGAGCAGCCGGGCCTCGCGCGCGATCGCCCGCAGCTGGGCGCAGGCCTCATCGCGTGTGCTGGAGATGGCGCCCGCGTCGACCACGATCGTCGGCCGGCCGACAGCAGCCGATAGCAAGCTACGCCGGCCAGACCCGACGCGCCCATGTGCGATCACGACGCCATCGCGCGCGACAGCGCTACAGACCTGCTCGCTCGCCGCGGACGCGAGCTCGAGTGTGTCGAGCGGGGCGTAGTGGGTTACGACGCGCGCGATCCCCTCGAGATCCGGATCTAGTTTCAAGTCGCCGTACGCGAGCGCGAGCACGCGACGCGAGACCTTGAACGTCTGCCGATGTTCCGGTGCAGCCGCCATGCCGTCGGTGCGCTCGATCAGGCCGAAGGTGCGTAGCGGCGCATCCGGTCCAAGCTCACGCCAAGTCCGAAGCCGCGCTCGAGAGCCGTACACGAAACGACGAAGCACGTCGTACGTCACGTCGGGCACTTCTTCTGTGTTCTGCGCGCGGATCAGCGCACGGGCGTTCGGATCAAGCTCATGCGCGAGCAGCAGCCACATGACACGCATCTCGGTATCCGTGAGCCCGAGACGAGCTTCGAGCAGCATCAGCGGCAAGTCGATGGCCGCATGCTTTGTCGCCTGCATCCTTGCTGCAACGGCAGCCGCGCCAATGAATGGCTCGCCCCGAAGCTCCGCGATTACCGAGGCGATGCCGTCTTCGACCAGGTCGTCGGACGAGCGATACGGGATGGTCATGCCCGCGTTATCGGCCGCCGTTTGGAATGGTTGCGCCGCCAGAAGCGGGCTGATTCCAGTTACTTACGCAGAGCAAACTCCACGCACCGCAAGCCAGTGGGCCAGTCGACGTACTCATGGTTGCGGATTAACGAGACCGGCTTCGTCCACCCCCACCATTCGACGCCTCCCCAGCTACCGCTGTGCGTTAGCCATTCCGCCGAGAACTTCTCGAGCTCGGCTGAAGCGTTCTTGCCGAATATTCTCGATGCGAGGCGCTTCAACTTCGCGTCCGAGGACTCGGACACGGTGTCGGTCGTCGGGTCGTGGCTTTCGAGGGCGCAGAGACCAACGAGCCGTCCATAATCATCGGTCCACATGCTCCAGTCATGGCAGTCAATACGACGGGTAGCCGAGGTCGCCCACGCGTGGCTCTTCTCCGCCGTGCGCTCGAACCCGTCGTTGCGCTGCACCGAATGGAACTTTTCGCCACAGGCCGAGGTCCACGGATCTCCGCCGCACACGCGTTGAAAGGCAAGCGGCTGCTCGCAGCTGCCTGCCAGCTGCGCGAGCTTGAAGCCATCGATCTTGCCAAGCGGGGATGGTTGCAAGGAGCCTTCGCCGCGGCACGCGCAGCCAGCGACTATCGCGATCAGCGCGACTGTCGAGGTCAAACGGTGCGCATTCATTTCAGCATCCTCACGTTGTTCGGGTCACTCAATTGAGTCGTCACGATCCGATGGGCGCCGGCAACGGCTTGAGCCGCGCGAACCCCGCGCTCCGACCACGCTGTTGCGCTGCGTTGCCCATCCGGCATGGCGTCGTACGCCGAGGCGGTCTCGGGCAGCTTCGCGCCGCCAAGCGCAGCCAGGAGCGGATCGTCGTAATTGACCTCGAGCGCGCCCTCAGGAGTGATCACGAATGCCGGTGTGCTTTCGAGTTTCGAGCTGCCCGTTCTGAGCCAGACTCGTCGGAACATCGGAAGTGTGGCGAAAGTATAGTTCGAGCCGTCCGGTGCCGCTTCGTTTCCCATGTACCTCAACACACTTCCAACACCGGGATGATTGTCTACCTGCGCCGCGGAAAGAATCGGCGATCCCGAAGCTACATCGATGGTGATCTCGAGGAAACCATCGTGGCCACCCCGCCATTGCGCAATGCCAGCGGCACCTGCCTCGTGCCAGCCACCGATCGCGTTGGCCCCCGCCATGTTCGTGGCTTGGCCCTGGGGACGCGGCCCGATCGAGAGGCGCGCAAGAAAGTTCGACCACTCCATTGCGATCTTCTGCTGAAACCACTGCTGGAGCTTGCCCCGCTCAAGGGCGTCACGAAGATCATCGTCGAGTTGTTCGAGCGCCTGCGGGTTCTGCCTTGCCGCCGAGGACTTGATCACACGCAACATGTTGACTGCGTCATGCTTCCTCGCGAGCAACGCGTTACGTTCTCGGCTCACGAACTCATCGACGAGTGGCTTGCCCGGCGCGATAGGCGATTCGAGCTCAGCCTGCGGAGGTCTGCCCGGCTCGTGCTTGAGCTTGGTCTCTAACCATGCGCCGCCAGCCTTTCCACCTTCCTTCGATAGGGTCGAGGCCGAATCTGCGACGGCCTTGCTGATCGCCGGTACTGCAGCACCTACAGCGCGCGCTGCGAGACCACCAACTTCGCTGAGCGTCGCGATTGCGACAATCTCCGCGGCCGCACCGAGGAGCTTCAAGGCCCATTCAGATTCCTCTGGTGCCGGCTGCACCTCAGCAAGCTGTGACTTCATCCCTTCGAGCGAGTAGATCAGGACGTCTTTGTAGATGTCCTCCACGAGTGCGCTGAGGGAGTCGACAATCACGGCCGAGTCGACCCCTTTCATCGAAGGGCGTTGGGGACTGAGTATATTCTCGTCCGTGGGCGCGCGATCTGTCGCCACGTCGGCTGTCGGACTACGGGCCGGCACCCTTGGCGTCGGCAAGGAGACTGGCTTCATCGCGTCCTGCGTTTCGGCTTCGCTTACCTGTTTCCTGTCGTGTCCCACCGTCATGGACGTGCTCCTTTCGCGAGGCACCGCGTATTCCGAGGTCCTGCCTTCGCGTTATCGGCCGGTCACAGATGGAGTTGCGCACCCGCTGAAAGCTCGGATTTCACGCGGTTTCCTTGCCAGGCGTTGCGCGCTGAGGTTCCATCGGGGCTTCGATGGCGCGCCCCAGCAAGACGTCGAAGCGAAGCCCCCGCAAGAAGGCGCCCGGGCCGCTGATCAACGTGCGCCACATGACGAAGCGCGACATCGGCGAGGTCTGGGAGTTCTTGAAGCTCAGCTTTCGCGACGTCAACCAGGAGACGGTCGAGTATCAGCGGCCGCGCTCGCGGCGGCGGTTCGAGGAAGTGTTCGAGGAAGCGGGCATCGAGCAGCTGATCTTCGAGGTCGACGGCGACATCGTCGCGTATGCGGAGTGCAGCTACGAGGTGACCGGGTCCGACAACTGGATCAACCCGCGCTACTTCGAGAAGCGGAACATGAACCCGCTGTTCGTCGACGAGCTCGCGGTGCATCCCGAGTGGAGCGGCAAGGGTGTCGGGTCGTTCGTCCTCGAGCAGCTGCATCACCTCGCGCGCGTGCACGGGCTCAATCAGCTCGTGCTCGAGGTGGCGGAGAACAACGACCGCGCGTTGCTGTTCTACAAGAAGCGCGCATTCAAGAAGCTCGACGCCGCGATCTTCATGGCGTGCGAGGTCGAGCTCGAGCCGGAGTTGCTACCGCCGCGCCAGCTGCCGACGACGCAGAAGGTCATTCCCGTCGAGCCCGAGCCCGAGAGCGAAGGCTAGCGAGGCTCGCAGCGCACGTGGGTCCAGGTATCGATGCCTGGATCCGCGGTGCGATGGATCTGTACCCGCAGGTGGTCGGTGCTCGCGGGGCACGCGGCGGGATCGGCGACGAGCTCGAAGCAGGTGGCCGCGCCGTCGGCGCACGACGGCAGCGTGATCGGGCTGTCGGGATCGGAGTCGCGGATGTCGCTGACCTCGCACGCGGGCTGGATACCTGGCGCCTCGGACGTGTCGTAGAGGCCACGGGTGTCGAGGCAGGGGTCGCCCATCAGCTTCTTCGCCGAGAGGCCGATGTCGTCGACGGCGCCGCTGAGATCCGGGTTGCAGATCGAGGTCAGGCGCGAGCGACCCGGGAACGCGTCGAGGAAGCTCGCGAGGCGGACGGCCGGATCGGCGTTCTGCGGACCGGTCGGGCCGTCGTACGTGCACGAGTGCGCGAGCGTGGGGATCGGCGTGTAGTCGCCCGGTGGTGGCTCGAGGGTGACCGCGACCGGCGTCGGATCGCCGACGACGCCGGCGACCATCACCGCGCGCTCGTCACCCTTGAGGTTGACAAGGAAGTCGGCGAACGGCTGGACGGGATCGATGTAGGGCGAGGCGTCGCGCGGGCGGCAGTTCACCTTGTCGCCCGGCGCGTTGGGGTCGTCGGGATCACACTGCACGCCGAACCGGAAGCAGCGAAACGACTGCATCGCGCCGAGCTGCGAGGTGTCGCCGCCGAAGAACGCAGAGTCGCCGACCGAGCAGTCGTCCTCGTCGGCGAGGATCACGACCGCGAGGTTCGCGGTGGGGCGCAGGAAGCCCGCGTTGTTCGGGTTGGCGTCGAGCGCACGGCGCATCGCACCGAGGTGCTGCTCGAAGCCACAGCCCTGATCGCCGACCAGCGCGGCGGAGCCGAACGCATCGCGCAGCTCGCCGGTGTAGTTGCGCTCGCGCGAGCCGTCCGCCGCCTCGACGTCGGAGAGATACG
>Ga0157374_10003956_pt1 | contig 12463 bp, 10 predicted proteins | sample M25metaG_FD_115308 | JGI IMG/M metagenome (GOLD analysis project Ga0157374, IMG submission 115308) | Miscanthus rhizosphere microbial communities from Kellogg Biological Station, Michigan, USA - M2-5 metaG | ecosystem: Host-associated > Plants > Roots > Rhizosphere > Soil | place: USA: Michigan...
GTTCCAACTCTCGGCCAAGACAGGGGAAGGCATGCAGCAGTGTTTGGAGTTTCTGGCGGAACGGTTGGCGGAATCACGGGCGGCTGCCGCGGTTTAGCGAGCCAGAACCGTTTTCATTGCGGCAAAATCAGCAGAAACCTGAAAGCATCAGGATTCCAGCTTGAACACCTTTTCCATCAGTAACCACTTCTCGCCCGGTTTTGCCTCGGGCAATGGTTGCTGGAACTTCCACATCAGATTCTCCCACTCTTGAACTTTTGGGTTCTGGCGATCGGCCTCAGCTTTCGTCGCGAAAGAAAAATGCTCGTTCACTTCCATGATCATGAACATGCGCGTACCCAGAAGATAAATTTCCATGCTGTCGATGCCGGAGTCTTTGATGCTTCTCGTAATCTCGGGCCAGATGTTCTGGTGATGGGTCTTGTATTCCGCAATGAGCGCGGGATCGTTCTTCAGATCCAAGGTGAGGCAGTACCGGCGATTCATGTATACGTTTTCACTCCCATCACTAAATTTGTCGTTTGCTGCCAAGAATACAGACGACCAGATTATAGGGAATTCGTGCGCGCGATATTTCCGAGCATTGCCGCGCTGGGTTTGATGGTTCTGCGTTGCGTGGCCCGATCCACGGCCACAACGCCGAACTTCGGTTCGAAGCCCGACATCCACTCGAAGTTATCGAGCAGAGACCAGACCACGTAGCCGCGGACGTCCACGCCATCGTCAATGGCGTGCTTCAGGCCCACAAGCGCTCGCCGCAGATATTCCACCCGGCGGCTGTCATCGGTGGTGGCGACGCCGTTCTCCGTCACCATGATGGGAACCCCACTTTCTTTGCTGGCATAACGAACCGCTTGCTCGACACTTTCGGGATAAAATTCCCATCCGATCTGCGTCAACTCAGCTCCTTTGGGAGGGGGCAAGTCTTTTTTGCCCACGATCGAACGCGAGTAAACCTGCACTCCGAGATAGTCGCATTGCTTCGCAACCTCCAGCCATGGCCCATAAACGTCGGCGCGTTTTTCCGCGAGATGACTGTCTTCGGGCGCGGGTTGGTCGGCTGACATGGCCAGGTTGAAACCCACCGGCATGTTGCCTCTCACCGATTTCATCGCAGCTTTGCCTTTGTGATGTGCCGCCAGCAGGCCATCACGAATCTTCCTGGCATCACCGAGGAAGAAACTGCCGAATTCTGGGGCGTTGAGTTGCTTGCGGGCTCGGATCAGGCCCCCCTGCATCATTTCGAGAATTGATCCCGGAGCTCCCGCAGGATTGATCCAATTCAGCAGTTGGGGAACGTCAGGTTCATTGAATGTGGACGCGTATCCCACCAGGTCCCCCAGGTGCCGTGTGGCTTTTTCGCAGAAATGTGCGTAGAGATCCGGGGCTTCGGGATTCTGCCATCCTCCTTTGTAAGCGAACCAGCGCGGCATGGTGAAGTGAGAATAGGTCAGCAGAGTCGTCAGGTTATGCTCGCGGCAAGTGGCCAGCATGCGGCGGTAGTGTTCCAGTTCAGCGTTTGAAAAGAAACCTTCTTCAGGTTCAATGCGCGCCCATTCCAGCGAGAATCGGTAAGTGTTGAAGCCGAGATCTGCCAGCATGCTGATGTCCTGCGGATAAAGGTGGTAGTGATCGCAGGCGTCTCCCGAGGGTTCTTTAAAGAGGCTTTCGGGAAGGTGCTCCAGCAACCAGAGATCGCTGTTGGTATTGTTGCCTTCGACCTGATGGCCGGCGGTAGCGCAGCCCCACAGAAATTTATCGGGAAACATTTTGGATTTGTCCGCTGGGCCGGCATTTTTCGCAGGCTCGGCAGCGAAGGCGTTTGGCGAAAACGATCGGCTCCCGACTACACCGGCAACTGTGGCCGCCGAGACGCCTTGCAGGAGGCTGCGACGGCTGATGCGTTTCAATTTGGATTCATCAGTGGGCCGATTGTCATTTGTCACGTCTCACCGCCATTCAGGGATTGATGCAAAGGCCTGGAATAATTCAGACATAACCTGCATCAATGACGTAGCTTTGATTGGTAATGGCGCTACTGTCATCGGCTGCCAGAAAAAGCAGAAGTCGGGCCACGTCTTCGGGAATGATCATACGCTTCAGGGCCTGGCGCTTGAGGATCTCCGCTTTGTAGGCTTCCGTGTACCACAGCATTTTCTGTCGTTCGGTCTGAACCGCGCCGGGGAGAACGCAGTTCACGCGAATATTGTCCGCGCCAAGTTCATGAGCGAGGGTACGGGTGAGTCCGACAATCGCCGCCTTTGCCGTGATATAGACCGAGAACCCAACCCCTGGGATCATCCAACTGATCGAGCTCATGTTGATGATTGAACCTCGCCCAGCCTTCTTCATCACTGGAATCACGGCCTGACTGGCGAAAAACTGATGCTTGAGATTGACTGCAATCGTCCGGTCCCAATACTCAGGAGTGACTTCTTCGGTGACATGGCGAGCATCGTTGGCGGCGTTGTTGATCAGGACGTCGACTGTTCCGAATTTCGCGATGATCGCCTGCATGCACTTCTGAAGCGCTTCGATGTCGGTGAGATCACACTGCAGAAAAACTGGGGCAGGATTGCCCCCGGCACTGATCCGTTGCGTCAGTTTGGTTCCGGCGTCATTCTGAATATCCAGAAAGGCCACTTTCGCGCCCTGCCGGGCGAACTGCTCGACGATCTTTTCGCCGATGCCGCTGGCGCCGCCGGTGACGACGATCACTCGTTCGCCAAGGCTGGGATAGGAGGCGAATTCGGGTTGAAGATCAGGGGGCATTCGCGTCCTTGAGAATGTACGAAAACCAGGTGTCCCGCACAATACAAAACGTCCCAGACTCAATTGAGTCATGGGACGTCTGTCGAACAGCCCTCCCCCGAAGTCTGCTCAACATCAAGATAGAGCTTCGCGGCATATCTGTGAATGGCACGGATGGGCTATTGTGGAAATCGGTGGTCTTGGCTGGGACCCCCGGCCCCCAGTAAGGGTTTAAGAGGCCTTACAAATCATGAACCACAGAGGACACGGAGGACACAGAGGTTTTGTGCCCAAGGTTCCTCAGTGTCCTCCGTGTGCTCTGTAGTCATGGTTGCTCCAAATTGACGGTTAGGTTGCGGGGCGAGATACACTGCTGACGAGGTGAAGTCTGTCGTAGCCATCCTCTGATATGAGCGAAGAAGCACACGGCGGTATCCGATGGATGGACGTGCTGTGGCTCATCTTTCTGCTCGGCTTGGCCGCGTTGCCGCCGGTGGAGGAACGGCACAAGCAATTGGCACTCTTGGCTATCGGTGTGGTGCAGTTGGCCGAAGGCAGAATCATCGCGAACTGGCCGCGAACCGGACCGTCGGCCGTCGTGCTGGTCAAGATCCTCCTGGCTACGCTGCTGATCAATCACACCGGCGAACTGGGTATCAATAGCAGCTACTATCCGATCTATTACGTTCCGATCGTTACCGCCGCGATCCACTTCGGGGCCAGGGGCGCGTTGTTATGGACGTCACTAGCCTCGGCGGCCTATTGCTCTTATCTCTACCCGGCGCTGCAGGAGTACACGCTGACTCCAACCGGTGCGGCCCAACTCGCCATCCGTATCATGTTTTTCTTTCTGGCAGCAATCGTAGTGAACCGCTTTACCCTGGATCTTCGCCGGACGACTTTGCAATATCAGCAGGCAGCCGAAGAGCTGACGAAGGCAAATCGCCAATTGGAATTGGCCCAGGCGGAAGCGCGGCGTTCCGAGAGGCTGGCAGCGTTGGGTCAGCTTTCCGCCGGCCTGGCGCACGAAATCCGCAATCCACTCGGAGTGATCAAAGGATCGGCCGAAACGCTCAACCGTAAGCTGGAAAATTCAAATCCTCTGGCGAGCGAGTTGGCGGGATATATATCGAGCGAAGTGAACCGGGCGAGCGCGCTGGTTACCAGGTTTCTGGATTTTGCGAGGCCGCTGCGCACCGAAACGCGTCTGCTGCGGGTGACGGACTTAACCGACCAGGCGTTGAAATCCGTGGCGGACCAATGGAAGGGCGGGCGCGTGGTAGTGCGGCGCGACTATCAGAAAGACTTGTCGCTGGTGCCGCTCGACGAGCACCTGTGCGAGCAGGTATTCCTCAATCTGGTGCAGAATGCATACGAGGCCATGGGAGACCAGGGCGGCACCTTTGAAGTATCGGCTGCGGACACGTTCTCGAACGGGCGCAAGGGAGTCCAGCTGCGACTAAAAGACAGCGGCCCTGGCGTTGCGGCCGAGATGCGCGAACAGATTTTCAATCCTTTTGTGACCACAAAGAAAACAGGTGTCGGACTGGGTCTTTCCATCGTTTCGAAGATTGTGGATGAGCACGGTGGCACAATCCGGCTGGAAAAAGGTGATTCGCAGGGAGCCTGTTTCGTAATTTTCTTTCCGGCCGAGCAAGAAGGCCAGTTGGGAACTGAAGCCTCATGACAACTCCGAAAGCCACCATCCTTATTGTCGAGGACGAAGCAAAAATGCGGCGTCTCCTGGAGCTTGATCTAGGGGATGACGGCTTCCAGATTCTATCCGCCGAAGATGCGGAAACCGGATTAAAGCTTTTGCAGAACAATCTCGTCGATCTGGTCATCACCGATCTGAAGATGCCGGGCATGAACGGCCTGGATTTCCTCCAGGCGGTGAAGCGCTTTCAGGCCGCCCTGCCAGTGATTGTCATGACTGCGTTCGGCACGGTGGAGACGGCTGTCGAGGCGATGAAGGCGGGCGCTAGCGATTACGTGTTGAAGCCATTCTCGCTCGACGAGATGCGCATGGTAGCGCATAAGGAATTGGATGTGCAGCGATTGCGGGTGGAGAACCGCTCGTTGCGCGAGGCGCTGCAACAGCGTTATGCGCATCCCAACCTGGTGGCACGCAGCGCGAAGATGCAGGAAGTTCTGGCCACGGTGGAACGGGTGGCTCCGACCAACTCGACCGTTCTGCTGGGCGGAGAAAGCGGCGTTGGCAAGGACTTGGTGGCGCGGGCCATCCACGAGAAATCGCGGAGAGGGGCGGGTCCATTCATCAAGATCAACAGTGCGGCCATTCCTGAGAATTTGCTGGAGAGCGAACTGTTTGGCTATGAAAAAGGCGCGTTCACCGGCGCGTCCGGGAACAAGCCGGGGAAATTCGAACTGGCTGACAAAGGGACACTCTTTCTCGACGAAATCGGGGATGTCCCGCCGGCGACGCAAGTGAAGTTGTTGCGCGTTTTGCAGGAGCGGGAGTTTGAAAGACTGGGCGGCACCAAGACCATCAAAGTCGATGTGCGGCTGGTGGCCGCCACGAACCGGGATTTGCGGGCGGCGCTCGAAGATGGAACGTTTCGTGAAGATCTCTACTACCGGCTGAATGTCGTGCCAATCGATATTCCTCCGCTGCGCGAACACAAGGAAGATATTCCGGACCTGGTGAATCTGTTCCTCTCGCGGTTCGCGCAGGATTCCGATAAGAAAATCACCGGCGTTTCGCCGGAAGCTTTCAAGATTCTGATGGACTATCACTGGCCCGGAAACGTTCGTGAATTGCAGAACATCATGGAGCGGGCATCGGCGTTGGCCGCAGGCCCCTTGCTCGAGGCCAGCGACATTCACATTGATTCACGAGGCACGGGAAAGGCCGCGGATGTTGCGACAGGGTTTCTTCCTGAAGGCATGACGCTGGAGCAGTGGGAAGACGAGATGATCCGCGAAGCTCTGCGCCGCGCTCACGGAAATAAAAGCCAAGCCGCGCGCATGCTGGGATTGTCCCGTAACGCGTTGCGCTACCGGCTCTCGAAGATCGGCATCGGCGACGACCCAGAAAAAGAAGGCGAAGAATAGCCTCGTGGGAATGTGTGCGGCGGACACTCTTGTCCGCCGTTTTTGACTCTTTATTTTCCGAACGAACGGAGTCGGTTGGTTGTGTCGTGCCGAAAATCAGATCAAAGCAAAGTCAAAGGCGGCGGACAGAGAGTGTCCGCCCCCACACAGCCTCTGGTGGTTGAAAACCACCACTTACGGTTGAACTTAACCAGCGGCGCTTGCCGCTCTTCATCCCTCCGGCCAAGCTTGTCATAACCCATTGAAAAAGCTGGACTTATTACTCTGCTAAACAGGCCATTTGGCAAGGCAACTGCAATGTCAATCGTGGGCGGGGTTTTCCCGCGAGAGGTGGGGCCATGAAAAACAGATTTGCATTGATGGTTGGAGCACTGATCCTGAGCGTGGTTTCGATGGCGGGTGCACAGGTGTCGGAAGAAGTGCCTCTGCAGTCGCAAGGGCAGCCAGAAGGTCAGGAGCAGCCACAAGGTCAGGCACAGGCCGAACCCAGGTCGAGCGTGGCTCGCGTCAGTCTGATCCACGGAGACGTTTCCACACAGCGTGGCGACTTCGGGGATTGGGCCACCGCTGCTTTGAACCAGCCCATGGTGAGTAGCGACAAAGTTTCAACCGGCGTCAACTCACGGGCTGAAGTGCAACTGGATCATGGAAACATTCTCCGCCTAAGCGACAACACTGAAGCCAGCCTGGCGAACCTCACGCGCAATCAAGTTCAGATACAGCTGGCGCATGGATTGATCAACTATTCAGTCTTCAAGGGCACGGAAGCTCAGGTTGAAATTGACACGGCAAACGTGGCCATTCGTCCCGCGCAGCGCGACGGAGTTTACCGCGTCGAAGTAAATTCCGAAGGCGAAACGCAGGTGATCGTCCGCAAGGGAGCGGCGGAGATTTCCACGCCGCAGGGCAGCACTCAGGTCGAGCAGGGTCAGATGGTGATCGTGCGCGGCAGCGGAGACGACACGCAGTACAAGGTAGACTCAGCGACGGCGAAAGACACATGGGACACCTGGAATATCGATCGCGATCGTACGATCCGCGACGCTGACTCTTGGGGAAATACCAACCGCTATTACGTCGGTTCGGAAGATCTCGACACTTACGGACGTTGGGTCACAGTGCCGGACTACGGTCCGGTGTGGGCTCCGGCTGCCGCGCCTGGGTGGGCGCCGTATCGCAGCGGACGGTGGGTCTGGGAGCCGGGCTGGGGTTGGACGTGGGTTTCGTATGAACCCTGGGGTTGGGCTCCTTATCACTACGGACGCTGGTTCGTTTACAACAGTTCGTGGGTATGGTGGCCGGGACCGGCCCGTGGATATCCCGCGTATAGGCCGGTGTGGGCGCCTGCGTACGTCTCCTTTATCGGATTCGGCGGCGGCGTTGGAGTTGGCTTCGGATTCGGTTCCGTCGGCTGGTTGCCGGTTGGGCCGTGTGACACTTTCTATCCGTGGTACGGCCGGTATGGCTCGCGCTACAACACCGTCAACATCACCAACGTTACGGTCATCAACAACTTTCACAACGGTCCGGGACGCGGATTTGGCGGAATTGCACCACTTCGTGCAGGGGGCGCGTATTCCAACCTGCGCATGGCTGCGGTGAACGAGCGCGTGCGCGGTGGCATCTCGACAGTTCCGACCGGACAGTTCGGCACAGGACGAGCACGGCCGGTCGGCGTGAACGGCGACACGTTCCGAGGCGGGCGCATGATGACCGGAAATCTTCCGGTAGTTCGACTCGTGAAGCTTTGTCGGTGACCAATCGTCCGGCAGCAACTTCGACATTGCAGCGCGGCCACCAGCAACAGCGCTTCTTCTCGAAGTCGCGTCCAGCAGCAGCGCCACCGTCGTTCGACCGGCAGGTGTCGCAGATGCAGCAATCGATGCAGCGCAACGGAGCCGCTTCGGGTCAGACCTTCTCGAGAGGGGCTAACCAGAACGGCGTGGCAAGACCCACACCCGGAGTTCGTACTCCCTCTGGCGGATTTAGTAGCGCCGCAGGCGTGCAGCAGGCGGAGCGAGGCGCGAGCGCGAACGCCAACGTGAACAACGATCACACGGGACGGCCTTCGCCTTCCGACGGTTCAGGATGGCGGCGGTTTTCCGGTTCGAATGCGGGGCAGCCCAATGGCGGAATGAATCGTTCGTCAGGCATGTCGTCGGGAGCGGCGTCGAACGTTCCACGTCCGGGCAATTCGGTCGGAGCGGGAGCTTCGACGAACTCGAATGTCGCACAGCCTTATGGCGGGATGAATCGATCGTCGGGTATGTCGTCCGGCGGAGCGTCCAACGTTCCACGTCCTGGAAATTCGGCTGGAGCGGGAGCTTCGAACAACGACGGCGGATGGCGGCGTTTCACACCGCAGTCGGGCGGAAACGTTCAGAGCTCTCCGGACCGCGTTGGCGGTGGGATGAGCGGCAGCGGGATGAACAGCGGCGGCGGCATGAATGGCCGCGTGAATTATCCATCCCGTAACGAGATGGCGCGTCCTCAGATGGAATCAGTTGGCGGACGCGGCATGGCGCAGGACTCGCCGCGAGGCTACTCCCGGCCGCCGTTGGAAATGAGGCAGCCGATTGTGACGCCGCGATCCTCTGAAGTGCGGGGAAGCGCTCCGAGAGAATCGGCTCCGTCGCGAAGCGGTGGAGGCGGTGGTGGTGGCGGAAACCATGGTGGATCGGGTGGCGGCGGCAGCCACGGCGGCGGTGGAGGCCCACACGGCGGGTCTGGCCGGCACTAACTTAGATCCTCGAGCTCAAGAACAACACAACGGCATCCCTACGGGGTGCCGTTTGTTGTTGTCTTTGAACGCAGCGATGCGCTCACTATCCCGCAGTGAATAAGGTTTAGACTGATTTCCGTGCCGTCAAAGAATAGTGACCCGAAGCCTAAGGACGGAAAGACAAAATCCAGCAAAAAGGGATTTTTAGCGCATCACTCATTGAGCCTTGTGAGTGTTGCGATTCTGATTCTCTGGATTGTCCTTTATTCAATCGGTGATCCCAAAACACATTGGGGTTCGTTTTTTGGGAATGCGATTGCCGATTGGTCAGGAGTGGTGGTCACGGTACTGGCTACCAAGTATCTCTACGAACGCGGCTCGGCAGAGAGTAGAAAACCGCCGCTGAATTTGCGGGGACCTTTTTGGGAGGCCCTCACCAATCACTCCCTCACTCTGTTTCTGCTAGCCAGCGGCGCCTGCTGGGTCGTCGTCTACAAACACGCCGACCCAGACTCCAAGTGGGGACAAGTAGCCGGAAACGTCGTCTCGGAGTGGACACAGATCCTTGCGCTGGTTATTTTGACGAAGCGCTTGATCGAGACTCACTCCAAGGAGAGCGATAAATAACTCGCTCCGTCAGACTCGACCAGTAAGCGCCAGGATGACGACGATCAGCAGAACCAGTCCGAGTCCGCCGCTCGGGTAATATCCCCAGCTGCCGCTGTACGGCCATGTCGGAAGCGCGCCCAACAACAACAGCACCAGAAGCACGATCAAGATTGTTCCCATTGAAGTCCCTCCTCGTTTAGTTTTCACCACAGCTTTATTGCTGGACAAAGTTACAGGCAGGACAATCAAGGGACAATCAGGGCATTCCTGTAGCGCGCGGAACATCTACACGTAGTAAAGGAACATAAAGACGGGATGGAGAACGAAGTTTCGTCTGTGCGCGGGCGCTAAAAAAGCCGCGAAGCGGCGAAAAGAGTAAAGCCACGGCGTAAGCCGTGGGTAAATTTAGGGATTGCGAGCAAGCCCCGGAGGGGCGAAAGAAGAATTGCGCCCTAGTCTCGCCCACCCTCCGTTTGCGGGTGACGTTGCCTCTACGGGTGGATTCTCGCCGCCCAGCCCCCGCCGGGTGCGAGTGTTATTTTCAGCCGAGTGTCTCGGGTGATCTGAGTTTTGGTCTTTTTGTAATCGCTGGCTACGCGGTCGGCGTTGATTCCGTCCTGATACGCTTCCAGCCAAAAAGTTCCTGCGGGAAGGAAAGAGAAATCCACTTGCAGATCCCGGCCGGTCCAGTTGGTCATGGCACCGACGTACCAGGAATTGTCCTTGCCACTCTTTCTCGCCACCAACGCGTATTCGGCGATGCGAGCGTCGAGTACCTTGGTATCGTCCCACACCGACGGAACGGGGGAGAGGAATTCCATCATCTCCGGCTCGCGCATGTAATTTGACGGACTGTCGGAAAGCATTTGCAGCGGGCTCTCGAACACCACGTACATTCCTAGCTGATGGCAGCGCGTGCCCAGACTCATGGGACGATCGAATACGGGAGAGAAATCTTTCTTTGTCGCATTCAACATTGCGCCGGGAGTGAAATCCATGGGTCCCAGGAACATACGGGTAAACGGCAGCGTGATGTTGTGCTGCGGTTCGGTTTCCGCGCTCCACTTACTCCATTCGAGGCCGCGAACGCCTTCGCCGCTGATCATGTTGGGCCAGGTGCGGGTCATGGTGATCTGGCTCTGTCCGCCATGAAAATCAACCAGCATGTGGTGTTTGGCGGCCTCGCGCGAAGTCTTAAAATAAGAATTGATCAGCTTCTGATCGTCGCGCTGCATGAAGTCAATCTTCAGACCCTGCACCCCCCATTTCTGAAATTCAGCAAATGCTGGATCGAACTGGTCGTCCAATGTCTTCCAGACCATCCATAAAATGATGCCAACGTTTTTCTGTTTGGCGTATGCCGTCAATTCGTCCATGTTGAGGTCGGGAGACACTTCCAGCAGATTGCCGAGTTTGTACCATCCTTCGTCCAGGATGATGTACTGCAAGCCGTACTTGGCGGCGAAGTCCACGTAGTACTTGTAAGTCTGGGTGTTCACTCCGGACTTGAAATCCACGCCGTCGACGTTGAGTGCGTTCCACCAGTCCCAGGCAACTTTGCCGGGCTTGATCCACGACGTGTCTTGCAGCTGCGAGGGCTTGGCCAGCAGCCAAACCATTTGATTCGTGATCAAATCGCCGTCTTTCTCCGCGATTCCCATCAGCCGCCACGGATAGCTGCGAGTGCCACGGGTGACGGCGATGTAGTCAGCCCCTTCCGTGACTTTGAAGTCGCGATCTTTCTCCAGCGTTTCTTTGAGCGGGTATGGCGGAAAGGTCGCCGCCAACCCGTTGCCGCTAGTGCCGCGCAGCCACAGGCCGGGATAATCTTCAATGTCGGATTCGGCAATCGCCACCTTCACGCCGTTTGCGGCATCAACCACGGCGGGCAGGCTCGCGATCGCGGTGGGTGCGATCGTCTTTAGATTCACCGGGAGGTAATGTCTCTCATTGTGCGAAAAGAAACTCTCTTCCTGGGGATAGAAAACCTTGTAGTCGTCGACGAAGTTGAAATTCGATTCTTCGCTGTAAACCTTCACTTCAGCTTGCGGCAGCGATGTCTCCAGCCGATAGGCGACGCCTTCGTTGTAGGCGCGGAAGACGACGGCGTAGTTGCCCTCCATGGTCAACCGGAGTTCGTTGTAGTTCTCCTGAATTTTGGCAAACTTCTGACGCACCACTGGCTCGAGAGTGCCATTGTAGCTGCGTTCTTTCGCAGTTTTGACCGTGGGTTTCAGGCCGAGAGTGTTGTGATCAATGTTGATGGAGAATGTGGAATCCTGCAGCAGCACCGTCCCCTTGAAGAGGACGTCATACTGGAAGCGTTCGCCAGTGCGTATCTTTACTTCGATCCGCTTGTCGGGAGAGAGGAGGCTGTAGCTGGTTTGCCCGAGTGCGCTTCCCACAAGGCTGAACAGTGGGATCAAAATAAGGGCTGCATATTTCCAGGAAGATTTCATTGAACATTCTCCTCTAGCATTCTCTTCTGACAACAAGATCAAGGGGGTCTCGCCACCTCGAATGTAAACGTTTCCAATTGCGCTAAACAAACTACCATGAAATTCAAATGTGTTCCTCCAGGAAACCCAAAGCCAACATAGACCGCTGGCTCCAGGCTGGATGGCATAATGATGCCGGGAGGACACGACGCTGAGTCTCGACTATTCCCAAATGCTCGCGGTCGCCTTGGCTGAAGCCCGAAAAGGGCTGGCTGAAGGCGGTATTCCGATTGGCGCGGCGATCTTTGACGCACACGGTCAGATGGTTGGTGCAGGTCACAATCGGCGGGTGCAAAATGGCGATCCGTCGATGCACGGCGAGACCGACGCATTTCGCAACGCCGGGCGGCAGCGCAGCTATCGTAACCTCATCATGGTCACAACGCTCGCACCATGCTGGTACTGCAGCGGATTGGTCCGGCAATTTGGCTTCGGCGCGCTGGTAGTCGGCGAGAGCCGCAACTTCCAAGGCGGCGTTGAGTGGCTAAAGTGGCTCGGCGTGAAAGTGATTGATCTCGATTCCGCAGAATGCGCTTCTTTGCTGAGCGAGTACATTCGCGCCAATCCCGAAGTTTGGAACGAGGACATCGGCGAAGAATAACCTCCAGAATCCATGAGCTCCTTTAAAACTAGTTTGTGCATTTTCGTGTTCACGGCGGTAGTTGGACTCGGGGCCGTGCCGCATGAACCTACTTTCAACGCCCAATCGAACGTAGTGCTGGTGCCTACTCTGGTAAGGGATGCCAAAGGCCATGTGGTTTATGGATTGCAAACGACGGATTTTGTGATTGAAGACGATGGCGTAGAA
>Ga0157374_10003957_pt1 | contig 12455 bp, 11 predicted proteins | sample M25metaG_FD_115308 | JGI IMG/M metagenome (GOLD analysis project Ga0157374, IMG submission 115308) | Miscanthus rhizosphere microbial communities from Kellogg Biological Station, Michigan, USA - M2-5 metaG | ecosystem: Host-associated > Plants > Roots > Rhizosphere > Soil | place: USA: Michigan...
CTATTAGGTGCTCTTACAACAACGGTTCATACCTGAATATTCCGCAGCTAATTACAACGTCGTTTACCACGACCGCCAGAGACAGCGATAACGTAGCAGTTACAGGTATGGTGGCAGCTGGACACTGTAGCCTGACACCCACGAACGCAGCCGCAGCCACAGGGATAGCCACCGTTTTTGTCTCGGCCAAGACTGTTAATCAGATTACTGTCAGCCATGCGCCATCGGCGGGCTGGAAATTCGACGTTATGTGCTTCCCGCAGTGACAGGTGTCCGAAATGTGGCGGAAGAATTCCAGGCCAAAATGCGCGAGCCAGTGAGAGTCCTATTCGCTCAAAATCCACCCGCCTGACCTCATCCGCCGTAATTAAAGCATTCTGCTAAACGTGAGGCCGAAGAGACTTCGCACGTAAGATAAGACCTCGCATCAGCGATGTCAAACCCGTAGGCTCCACAGCGGCCGAGAGAAATTGAACAAAAACCCAACATTTGTACCCGTTGCGGGCGTACGGCTATGCTGAAATCAACCAGACCTATGGTCGCACCGTGAAGGCGAGAAGTGTGGCGGCGGCCCAAAGGAAGAGTTCAAGCGGGAAGTGGCGAGGTTGGCACGATCCATGGTTCACCGTTGGCGCGAAGCCGATTCGCCCCCGCACTGGTCTGTAGAGATGTTTGGGAAAGAAGATGCGCTTCCATGTGATCTAGACCGACCCGAATTCAGATTCTAGATTTGACGAGACTTGAGGCGAACCAGAATCGGGCAGGAATCGAAAATGGATGACTAATCTGGAGTCAGTTTATAGTCTGCCAATCCGGAAAACTGTAGGAAGATTCTCCACAGGAACCAGGAGTTATTCACCAGGTATCTTCGCCACAGACGCGAAGGCTCTTGCGAGAGACGGTGCAGCCACTGCAATCCGGCTTTCTTGACCCAGTCCGGAGCATCTTTCAGCCCACCGCAGTGAAAATCAAACGCAGCACCCACGCCAATCATCACACCCGAAGAAAGCCGGGTAACGAACTCCGACATGAAACGCTCTTGCTTGGGGGTGCTGAGGCCCACCCAAATGATGTCAGGCTTGAGCCGAGCCAAAAGATATTCCAGGTCCGCCTGCTCGTCGGGTTGGAGGCGCCGGAACGGTGGAGTGAAGGTGCCCACGATCTGGATGTCGGGGTACCGGCGCTCCAGATTGATCTTCAATCCTTCGGCGACCCCTGCTTTTCCGCCATAAAGAAAGTGAGTAATTTTTTTTCGGGCCGACCGGCGACACAGCTCGGACATGAGATCGGGACCGAATACGCGGCTTATCTGGTCCAGTCCCTGCGCCCTGCCAACCCACACAGTTGGCATACCGTCCGGAACGACGAGTAAAGCCCGGTTCATTATTTCCCGGAATTCGGGATCACGTTGCGCCTCCATGACGCCATGGACGCCGGTAACGCACACGTAACCCCGCCGGCTTTCAAGAACAGCAGACTCGATCATATCGACCGCGCCCGGAAGGTCGACGGCGTGGACTCCCACGCCCAGAACATTGGCGCGCGCTCGGCTAGTCTGCGCTGTGGCTAGAGAACTTGAGATGGACACGACCGCCTTTCCTGAGTTCGTTTTCGATCCATTTGTACGTAATTTGCAAACCCGCTTCCAGCGGAATGGATGGCTCCCACCCTAAGACGTTTGCGAGCCGGGTATTATCGCTGTTACGTCCGCGAACGCCTTGCGGTTTGCTGCGATCGTGGCGCTTGACCAGGTGTTTGCCGGAAATTTCACTTATCAGATCCACCAAGCCATTGATTGAGATCAATCGGTCGGTGCCGAGATTCAACGGCTCCCTGTAGTCGGACGCCATCAGGCGCACCAGCCCTTCGAGACAATCGTCCACATACAGAAAGGAACGCGTCTGCTCTCCGTCCCCCCACACTTCGATGTGATCGCCGTCGGCGGCTAAGGCCACTTTCCGCGAGATGGCGGCCGGGGCTTTCTCTTTGCCGCCTTCGTATGTGCCTAGCGGGCCGTAAACGTTGTGAAAGCGGACAATTCGAGTTTCGAACCGGTAGTCATGCCAGTAGTAACGGCACTGCTCCTCGGTGAACAGTTTCTCCCAACCGTAGCCGGGTTCAGGATCGGCGGGATAGGCATCTTCCTCGCGCAGCGCAGTAACCTCGCTGGCTTTCTGCTTGCCACTGGCGTACACGCAGGCTGACGAGGAGAACAGAAACCGGCGCACACCGTTCAGGCGACTGGCCTCGAGCATGTGCGAGTTGATCAGGACGTTGTTGCGGGCTATCTCTGCGAGAGAAGCTGTAATATATCCGATGCCTCCCATATCGGCCGCAAGATTGTAGACCTGATCAATGCTGCCGCGCGTAGCCAGCAAACAATTGTCATACTTGCGCAGATCCAGGAGCTCGAATTCATCGGCCACGCTGGCTTCATACTCTGGGAGTTTAAGATCCACTCCCCGAACCCAATGACCGTCATGTTTAAGCCGCTTAACGAGGTGATGGCCGATAAATCCCCCCGCGCCGGTGACTAGTATGCGAGTTTTCACGTTACTCCTTACAAATCAGACTGAAAACATAATAGCCGAAAATCTTCTAGAGCCAGGTGTCATGTTCTTCGTCAGCTGTCTGTTACGCTCTTGCCCATTACGTGTTCCAGAGCTTTTCGAAAGCCCAGCACCATGTGTTCGTTGTCCCAATCTGCGACAGTCTCACGAGAATTCTGGCTCATCCGCTGGCGGAGATCCGGTTGATCGAGGAGTCGCTGGAGCGCAGCCGTGAGTGCCCCGGGATCGCGTTCCGGTACGACCAGTCCATTGATGTTGTCGTTGACCAGGCCGCCGGCGGCAGCCCCTACTGCGTCGGTTGCGACGACGGGACACCCTTGATTCATCGCTTCGTTCACGACCAGCCCCCAGGTTTCTTTCCCGATAGTGGTTGTAATTGAAGGTAGCACCAGAACGTAGGCCAAAGAATAATATGGCGGAGTCTCTTCGGGTGCGACATAGTTCGCAAAGCGAGCCTTCGGAGTCATTCCTAGCGATGCTACTCGTTCTTGCAACTGTTTTTTTTCTGCGCCGTCGCCCGCTAACACCAAAACTATGTTATCCGACTTAACCTGGTGGAAGGCATCAATCAGATACTGCAGCCCTTTGTTGGGCTCCAGTCGCCCAACGTAGAGAACGACTCGCTGATCAGGACCAATGCTTAACTTATCGCGTAAGCGCTGTCGTTCAACCTCGCTGACCACTATCGAATATCTCGGATTGTCCACGGCGTGGGCGGCTACGAAGATCTTTTCCTGGGCGACGCCTTGCGAAAGCAAATACTTTTTGACGTGCTCTCCGTAAACAACTACGGCATCGGCGTGGCTGTAAATGTACCTAGTCAATGGAAATATCACGCGATGAAATGGAGTTTGCAGAGTGGTCCAGATGCCCGTCCACAAGACAAACGGCTTCTTCCGGAGGCGAGCGATCAGATAGGTCACGGGTAACGCGAATCGGCCGTTGATGCACTTGACGAATACGTCGGTCGGCTTCAGCAACAGCTTGGATACCAGGGTTGGAGTGATTCGTGTGCGCCCGAGGCGAATGCCACGGAGGTATTCATAGCTGAAGTTTCCCGTTCGAGACCCATGCTGCTGCTGCCAGTACCATTCTTCCCCTGCGGAGAAGAAATAGTAGGTCACCGAATGATATGCGGCTAAGGTTTCAAAGGTGCGCACTCGATAGTGAGGACACAAGTTCGTAACAAACGTAACCCGCATATCAGGTTCTATCCGGACTCTGTTTCTGAAGGAAGACCACACATTTGGAACGCAGCGGGTACAGACACAGATTAGCCGCTTTGTAGAGCCCTTTGAACAGAGTTACGCCTCCGCGAAAACCAAAGAAACGACTCAGGGTCCTTTCAATCAACCGATGATCATAGAAAAGGTAAGTCCGATACCGGACTGAACCCGTGAAGCCGTTCAGATAGGAAATGAAATCGGACTCTCGGAATCGCAATACCACATTTCCTACAACCTCAGTTGATCGGGCAAGCCCGATCCGGAGGAGAAGAGGTGTGAGAAACGTCTGCGCCGGTTCAAGCAGTAGCACGCCGTGACGTGCAACTCGGAACATTTCCCGGCACGCTCGACCGGGATCGAGCGCATGATGCAATACCTGCGAGGCGATCACCAGGTCTACACTGTCGTCTTGAAGCGGGATGTCCTCGATATCAGCCTTCAAATACTCGACAGGGTCGGCGCGGCCTAGATTGCGCAGGCGCCGTTGGGTAGCACGAATCGCTTCAATGGAGAAATCCAGAGCGACCAGACGACCCACTCCGAGGTGTTCCAGCCAGTACTCGAGGTCAGCACCGCCTCCCACCCCGCATATAAGCGCCGAATCGTGCTGAGCGAAACCCGCCTTCATCAGTTCGGAGATTCCGATTGCGCACTGGGTCTCGAAATACGAACGGTAGGCCGGAGAAAAAACATCGGGCTTAAGGTTGTAGTGGCACCATTCGCGGTCCTCGAACTCCATTTGCCGCCGTTTGTATTCGTGGAGCATCCCTGGTTTGCCGTCGCGCGTCAGACTCTGGCCTATGACCTCGTCGCTTCAAGCATGATTTCACCGGCGAAGAATTCGCGGAGAAATTGGCTCACCAGAGGAATTCTGGTCGGAAAGTGTCTAAGGAAGCTCGGTCGAAAATGGGTTCCGTTCGCCCGGACAACGGAAAAGCCAGCATTCTTCAAAAGATTGGCCAGATTCCAGGAGCAAAAATAATGCAGGGCCCCACCATCGTATCCCACACTGGCCCCCTTTGATGTGGATGGAAATCGCCCCAGCACGTATGTGCTAACCAGTTTTCCGACGGTACGCATGTTGGCGGCAGAGAGCACCAGTTTGCCGCCAGGCCGCAGGACCCGATGACACTCTCGCAAAGAGTGAACAGGGTCGTAGACGTAGGGCAAGACGGCAAGCATCGTCACAGCATCAAAAAACTCCGAGGGAAAAGGCAAAGGTTCGGAATTCAAGTCAATCCTCTGGGCCATCTGGCCGCGGGCGCGGGCGGCGAGCACCGCAGCTTCCGCGACGTCAATCCCGTGGATCTCGTCAAACTTGTCCCGCACTGCCAGGCTCAGCAATCCGGTACCACACCCAACGTCCAACAGTCGTTTTCCCGGAGCCAGAGTTCGAAGGGCCGCGTCGACCCTCAGGTTACTTCCCGGAACATACTCAGCGGAAATTGTTCCCTGGAGTTTCTCCTGCCACTGAGTCTGAAATACCTGGTTGGGAGTATTCATGCTCGGGCGGAACTAGTTACCGTAGTGTGTTGCAGAATGACATCGATGACCCGCTCTATTTGAGATACCTCCAACTGCGGGTAAAGCGGGAGAGAAAGAACCTGTTCCGCCGCTCGCTCGGCTACCGGAAAAGATCCCTTGTCCCCAAGCCTTCCCCGGTAGGCGGGTTGAAGATGGACCGGAACCGGGTAGTGCACTGCGGTCCCGATTCCCTGAGCCTCCAGATGCTGCTGAAGGTCGGCACGATTTTCGGTCCGCACGACATATAGATGAAAGACCCCGGCGCGGTCAGTCCTCGAGGCTGGCACCGACACGTGACCTGCGAGGGCGTCGGTGTATCGCGCGGCAATCGAACGCCGTTTCTCATTGTCTGAGTCGAGGTGGCGCAACTTGACCCGCAGGATGGCGGCTTGAAGCTCGTCGAGACGGCTATTGGTGCCCGCCGTTTCGCTGATGAAGCGTCGCTTCCATCCATATTCACGCAGCATCTGGATCCGGGCTAAAAGATCGTCGTCATCGGTCACGATCATCCCGCCATCTCCGATCGCACCCAGGTTTTTCGTAGGGTAAAAGCTGAAGCATCCCATGCTTGCCCAGCTGCCTACACGCTTGCCGCGATAGAGCGCTCCGTGGGCCTGAGCGCAATCCTCAATCACCCGAATGTTGTGTCTCTCGGCCAGGTCGAGGATAGGTTGCAGGTCTGCCGGCAGACCGAACAGGTGAACTGGGATGATGGCACGTGTGCGCGGCGAAATCATCCTTTCGATCTCGCAAGGATTGATTAGGAAAGTGTCGAGCTCGATGTCGCACAGAACGGGCTCCGCTCCGGCCAGTTCAATAGCCGCCACGGTCGCCACCGCAGTGTGCGGAGTGGTGATGACCTCATCGCCCGGACCTATACCGCACGAACGGAGCGCCAGCACGAGCGCATCCGTGCCCGAGGCTACTCCGGCAGCGTATCTGGTGCCGCAATAGGCGGCAAACTCGTTTTCAAAAGCGCGCACTTCCTGGCCCAGGATGTAGCGTCCGGCCGACAGCACGCGATGAACTGCCGCATCGATCTCCTCGCGGTATGCCAGGTACTGGGCAAGAGGCTGGGCTTGGGGAATGAGATTAGTATTCATCGGGCCCTTACCAGTATTTCTCCCCGTGTTGCCGGTAGTATTCCACAGAGCTCAACAGGCCTTGTCGCAACGGCGTGCGTGGCTCCCAACCCAGTACGCGCTTGATCTTGCTGTAATCCCCACGGTACGTGCCGATGTCGATTGCCTTGCGGTCGTCGGGGAATGGGACCAACTTAAAAGATCCCTTACCATTGAGTTCCACCAGCAGGCACGCTAGCGCTTTCAGAGATATCGGCTCGGAGCCCAGGTTAAAAACTTCTCCCGCTGAGTTCGGGGACACGGCGGCCAGCAAGAAGGCTTCGACCACGTCATCAATGAAGTTAAGGTCGCGCTGCTGTTCCCCGTCACCATAGACCAGGATTTCCTCTCCCCGGACGATTTGCCGAAACCACCAGCCAATAAAGGTCTGCCGGGCATCGCGAACTCGCATCCGCGGACCATAAGTGTTGGTCAGACGCAGGCTGCAAGCCTTTACGCCGTGGAGTTCCGAGTACAACAAGTGGTAGTACTCGCCAGCCATCTTGTTGATGCCATTTGGATCCACCGGCAGCACGGGATGTTTTTCGTCCACGGGAAGGTATTGGGGACGACCATAGATTTGACGCGTGCTGGCAAACACGAGTTTCGGCGGTCGACTGAGGCGGCGGCAAGCCTCCAGTAGGGAGACTTGAGCGCGACAGTTAATCTCCAGATCAGTAAGCGGATCCTTCATGCTGTCCAAATGACTGACTTGACCCGCCAGGTTAAAAATGTAGTCCTGCTCTTGCACGAGATAGGAAATGCAATGCGGGTCGCGCATGTCAGCGATGTTGATACGGACTTTGCCGTCGAGGCCGTCGAGGTTGAACGGATTTCCGCCATACTCTGGAATTAAAGAGTCAACCACAACCACGCGTGCGCCAAGCTGGGCAAGGCAGTGGACCAAATTGCTGCCGATGAAGCCCAGGCCACCTGTGACCAGGACGTTCTTCCCGGAAAAAGAAATCTTGAGCTCTGGATTCATCACTGGTTCTGGTCGGAATGCAAACTTACCGCCTCTTCTATGACAGAGTTGATCTTGTTCCGCCAGACCATAGGGGACAACACCGTTTCTGCTGTGCGCCGCGCGCCTCGGCCGAGTTTGTCCCGGAGCACTTCATCGGAGAAGATCCGGCGCATACAGCTGGCAAGTTCCGACAGGTTGCCTGGGGAAAACAGGAGGCCATTTTCTTCGTGGCTCACAAACTCAGGAATTCCGTTTATCCGGGAAGCTAACACCGGCTTACCGGCAGCGAAGGCCTGGCACACAATCATAGGCAGGTTGTCATACCATTCCGAGGGAACCACCACAAATGCCGCTTTATCCATCAATTCCGTAAAGCGCTCCCCGTAAGTTGGGCCCACAAATTCGGCTTTGCCCGCAAGCACGGCGGGATGCGAGCGCACTAAGTTAGCGTCTTCACCGTCCCCGGCAATCACTACTCGGCGGCCCTCCAACTGGAGACTCGCCTCGAGCAACGTGAAGATGCCTTTCGCCCGGATAAGCCGTCCCACGAACAAAGCGTAGTCGCCATAGGTGAAACGCGGCAGAGTGGCTGACACTTCGAAGGGATTGCTGACAACCCGGATTCTATCCTCGGGAATTCGGCCCAGCACCAGTTTCTCTTTGAGGAAGACGTCCGGCGTGACGAACAAAGTTACAAGCCGGGTCCACGTCCCCATCCACCTGTGAATACCGACGGCGGCCGAATATAACGCGCTTACCGCATAGCTATCCCGGCAGCAACGATGCAGGACGCCGTGCAGATGGTTCCCACCCAGGCAGCGCTCGCAGATTTCTCCTTCGGTAAACAGCAAGCCGTTCGCACAGAGCAGCCGATAATTGAACACGAGTTGTACGATCGGCACACCAGTATCCGCCAGGCCGTAGTAAAGAGAAGGCGACAGTAGGGGGAAAACATTTTGGACGATAGCGACGGACGGGTGTTCCGCGCCGACGAACTCATGAATCCTTTTGCGCTCCGCCCGGGAATAGACCGTATGCAGCGGAAACAACAGTTTATCGGCCAGAGAAAATCTTTCGATCTCCAGGTTGCTTCTGCTGTATACCGAGACTCGATGACCGTCTTCACGGAGAAGGCGTACTGCGAAGTCGAAGGCAACGTCCTCTCCAGAGCGCTGCTGGTATTGGTTGTGACAAAACAGTATGTTCAGGCTTTTTCCACTATGCAACCCAAGGTTTGACCTGCATGCGAATCTTTTTGCCCAGCCGTTACTTTTGGGCGAGAAAGCAGAACTGACCGGCAAACACCAGCTTTATAGCGTTTCTCCTTTTGGTGGGCTGGCGGAATACGCGGAGCCCCACTTCCAAAAGCGCATTCATCGGCGATTCGAAAGTGAAAAAAGGTTCAAGCAGGTCTGCAAGTTTGACATAACTAAGGTAGCGTCTTCCGATGAGTGTCAAGGAATCAATCCCTGGACGGACAACAATCGATCGGAAACCAGCTTCGCGCAGCAGAACGCAAAAACCGTAAGGCGTGTAATTCCAGTAACTGCGGGAGTGGAACGGTTCGAGGTGAGAGGTCGAACCGACGAAAATGCCATCAGCCTTAAGCACTCGATATACTTCCCGGATCAACTCTTCTGGGTGTCTTACGTGCTCAAAAACTTGCCTGGAATAACTCATGTCAACCGAGTTGTCCCGCAAGGGGAGTTGAATCCCGTCGTAGGCACAGAAGGGCAGACTTCTCGAAGGCCGTAAAATCACCTCCTGCGAATCCATGACATCCATTCCGACCCAACGTACTTCAAGGTTTCGCACCGAAAATGCGTCATAGCTCCGGCCATCGCCACACCCTAGGTCAAGCAGCGTAACTCGGTCTCCGTTGGCCGGAGCGCGATCCAGTGCCCGCAAGGCTTCTCGCAGAGCATGGGTCTGACGGGAAGTATCGTCCGGCAGAAATTCATAAATGAGTTTGCCGTCACCCTTGGGCGTCCACTGCTGCGATTCGTTCTCCAAATCCTCCGTCCGCCTTTCCGTATCCCCGCTCCTGGCTTATTTCGTTTCGCAAAGTCCGCGAGTACAACTCTTCCAGCTTTCTGGTTTGGGTACGGAGATTGAATTCTTTGCTGACGCGTTGTCTCGCCGCTTCTCCCATTCGGATACAAAGAGCTTCGTCCCCACACAACTTCGACAGATAATGAGCCAGAGTTTCGGTGTCACGCTCGGGCGCCAGAAAACCGGTCTCGTTGTGCACCAATGCCTCCCGCACTCCATCCGAAGCAAAACTCACAACCGGGAGCTTCATAGCTTGGGCTTCTGCAAAAGCATTTGGATAACCTTCAGCATCGCCAGAAGGGGTGCGAATGCTGGGCGCGCCAAATATTCGCGCCCGATTCATCCAGTGTCTGACCGTCTCAGGAGGCTGAAATCCCAGAAACCGATAATTACTGAGATGCTGGTGGGCTAGTTGCTCCAGGTCCGCCCGCAGAGGCCCGTCCCCGATCACCATCAGTTCCATCTCTGGATATTGGGATTGCACTTTGGCCATAGCGCGGATTAGATACTCACAACCCTTCTTCTCGTCCAGCCTTCCCGCGAACAACACGATGCGTTCACGTTTAACGCCGGGTTCAGGACAAAAAAGCTCTGTATCCACGCCCGCGTAGTGCACTACGATTTTGTTCGCTGAAAAACCTTGCCTGATCATTTCGTCGCGAATGAAGGATGAGACCGAAATCAGCAGAGTGGATTCCTCATTTAGGATGTGCCGCCGGCGAACGTAGTCGCGGGCAGCGTAGAAGCTGTTCTTCCGCAAATGCTCATCGTGCATGGTGGCGTCACAACCCTGGAAAGTCACTGCCAGCGGTATGCCAAGTGCGCGTGCCAACGGCAGGGCGCGCAGGCCCCCGAACCCGAAGTGTGCATGAAGCAACACCGGCCGAAGCTTCCTCAAGCGGCGGATAAACAGCGGTGCCAGCCCAAAGAATTTGAAAGGCACTACGGCCAGCCGCGAGAACCCACCTTGCCCGCGCCGCATGACCACCACCCTCTCCTGGGGCAGAGGCAGGCCTTTGGATTCGTATCGGGGGCTGATGTAGTAAGGAGAAAAAGAGTTCAAGGCTTCCGCCTGGGTACGGATAAACGTCATCGAGCGCGCCAGAAGCGGCTCGGCATAGACCAGCACGACGGGCTTGTCGGGGGTAGCCGGACTAGACATGACTTTGCCCCGCTGTGGTAAGGCGTTGGGCGGCCAGAGTCTCTCTTCCTTTCCTGTACATGGTGGTAGCCAGCGCTACATAGAGAATAAAGTAGATGTTGTTCCCCTGAAGGAAGAAAGCAGTAGTCAGGTTTGCTAGAAACAAGAAAATCAGAAATGCGAGGGGCCAGGTGGAATCCGGTCCAGGATTCTGACGCGAAAAGCTCAGAGCTTTGGCTACGTAGTAAGCAAACACCAGGAAAAAGAGCCCGGTCCCTATCACGCCCAGTTCCAGCCATAGTTCGAGGATGCCGTTGTGGGCTTGCGGGGGTGTCCAGGTCAACAAGCGCCAGATCCTGGATGTATAAGCCTGATCCGGAAGCCAGAAAGCGTTGAAACCGTAGCCCAGCCAGGGCCGTTGCAGCGCCATCACCGTGACCACGATCCAGAGCGGCACTCGACCCGTCAGGTCAGGATCTTTGCCGAGAAGTGACGTAACGTCTTCGAGATGGGTCGCCATGTAGAACACAGAAAGCACTCCCGCGCCAAGCAGGAAAGTGATGCCTCCTACTACTCCGCGCCTGCTCTTCCGCAATGTCCACCGTAGGTAGGGCAGCAAGACCATAAGTACGACAAAAACCACCACCGCCGTCATCCCGCGTGAGAGTCCAAGCAACAGAACGGAAGCCAGCAACCCGGTCTGCGCAAGAGCTTTGTGTTGAGGCTCAACCTTTTTCCAAAACAAGAAAACAAGTGCGCTCAGGACCATAGCCTGACCGAGTTCATTCTTAATGTCGAAGACCCCGTACCAGCCGGGATATCCCTGGCTGGGATTCAGTCCGAGTAACTCGAAGAAGAAGCTGAATACAATACAAACACCAAAGGCCCATGCTAGAAGGCGGAACTGCTCTTTTTGGCTGAAACGTGACGCCAGGTAAACTCCAAAGACGAGACTCAGGCCGAGAGCAGTCGCGCGACGCAGGCTCAGTCCCGGATCTTGAGACCAGAAAACGGAGGCAAAGGCGAAGCCAAGCACCGTGATCAGAGGAAATACGATAAAGAGAGTGCGAACCGGCTTATCGCAGTGGCGGAAAAAGAGCACCAGCGTGATTACATACAGGAACGACCAAAGAATCTGCATTCCCAGCATTCCCGTGTTCTGGGTCCAACCCGGACCGGTGACAGTCAGATTCATGAAGGCGCCCAGAGAAAGGAGCAGGACCAGGAAAGCGAATGCCTTCTCAGCGTTTCCAGGTGCAGTCTGAAATTCAAGGCCGCTCGGAGTCTTTCTCATAAAGCTACACTGCCTTCCGCTTCAACTTCGGGAGCCGCTCCCGGCAGGTTTCCACTGCGTCGGAGGCTTACGATAGCGGCGAACAGACCTAGAACAAGCGCGCCATCGGAGACCAGGCTCGCCCAGGCGGCTCCCCGCCACGAATACGCCGGAATCAGCCACAGATTCAACAACACGTTGATTCCTACGACTCCAATCTGGACAAGGGCACGACGGCCCTGATGGCCCGCGCCCGAGAGTGAATTCGCTAAGAAATAATGGATGGATCTAAGAAAGACCAACGGTGAAAGCCATCGTAAGGCCCATGTTGCCGCGGTGAAACCCTTTCCGAGCACCAAGGGCAGTACCGGCGAAACTAAAAAGAGAAACGACGCCGCCACCAAGCCGTAGCCGGCAGAATAAGGCAGAATCTTCCGGGCGAGCCGGGTACTTCCGGCAATGCCTTTTTCTCCATGCCGGAAGAATCTGGCCAGAGTCGCCTGCGTAAGGGCGCCCACCGGCGCAAAGGAGACGTCGACACTCCTGTAAGCAGCACCGTAAATCCCCGTCGCTTCCAATCC
>Ga0157374_10003959_pt1 | contig 12450 bp, 8 predicted proteins | sample M25metaG_FD_115308 | JGI IMG/M metagenome (GOLD analysis project Ga0157374, IMG submission 115308) | Miscanthus rhizosphere microbial communities from Kellogg Biological Station, Michigan, USA - M2-5 metaG | ecosystem: Host-associated > Plants > Roots > Rhizosphere > Soil | place: USA: Michigan...
ATCGACCTCGCCTGGCTCGGCGGCTTCACCTACGTGCAGGCGCGCTTGCGCACCAACGGCGGCGTCGTCCCGATCGTGCAGCGCGCCGAGGACGCGAAGTTCACGAGCCGCTTCATCGTCCCCGTCAACAGCACCGCGAAGACGCTCGCCGACCTGAAGGGCAAGACGTTCGCGTTCGGCGCGCCGTCGTCGACGTCGGGCAGCCTGATGCCGCGCTACTTCCTGCTGCAGGCGGGCATCGATCCCGAGCGCGACTTCAAGTCGGTCGCGTTCTCGGGCGCGCACGACGCGACGGTCGCCTTCGTCGCCTCGGGCCGCGCCGAAGCCGGCGTCCTCAACGCTTCGGTGATGGACAAGCTGGTCGAAAGCAAGAACCCGAACGCCGAGAAGGTGCGCGTGCTCGCGGTGACGCCGCCGTACTTCGACTACAACTGGACCGTCCGTCCCGGGCTCGATCCGGCGCTCACGAAGAAGCTCACCGACGCGTTCCTCAAGCTCGATCCGGCCAAGCCCGCGATGAAGGAGATCATGGACCTGCAGCGCGCGAGCAAGTTCATCGCGACGCAGAACTCGAACTACGACAGCATCGAGCAGGCGGCGCGCTCGGCAGCGCTGATCAAAGGCGATCGTTGAGCGAGCCGGCGCACGACGTCCGGCTCGTCTCGGCGAGCCTCGTCCATCCCAACGGCCACCGGGCGCTGCGCGCCGTTTCGCTCGCGCTCGGCGCCGGCGAGCGCGTCGCGGTGATCGGGCCGTCGGGAGCGGGCAAGACGACGCTCGTGCGCGTCCTCGCGACGTCGCTCAAGCCGAGCGGCGGCGGCCTGGCGATCGGCGGCGTCGACCCGTGGCAGCTCGGCGTCGCGGCGCTGCGGCGCCTGCGCGCGACGATCGGCGTCGTCCACCAGAGCCCGCCGATTCCGCCGCGGCTGCGCGTCGTCACCGCCGTCCTCGCCGGTCGCCTCGGCACGTGGCCGGCATGGCGCTCGCTCGCGTCACTGTTCGTGCCGCGCGATGCCGCTGCCGCGCGCACCGCGCTCGATCGCCTCGACCTCGGCGAGCGCGTCTTCGACCGCTGCGACCGGCTTTCGGGCGGGCAGCTGCAGCGCGTCGGCATCGCGCGCGTGCTCTGCCAGCAGGCGAACGTGATCCTCGCCGACGAGCCGGTCTCGGCGCTCGACCCGGCGCTCGCCGATCTCAGCGTCGGCGCGCTCGTCGCCGAGAACGAGACCCGCGGCGCGACGCTGGTCGCCTCGCTGCACGCCGTCGACCTCGCGCTCAAGTGGTTCCCGCGCATCGTCGGCATGAAGGACGGCGAGATCGTCTTCGATCGCCCCACCGCGGCGGTGACGAGCGCGATGCTGCACGAGCTCTACGCGACCGAAGGACGCGTCCTGCCGCAGCAAGGCGTCGACGTCGTCGACCGCAGCGTTCGTCGCGCCAACGTCGTCGTCCTCAAGCGCCCCGGCTGCCAATGAGCGCAGCGGCCGAGACGCTGCCGGCGCCGCTGCGCGACCCGGCGGCGCGCGGTCGGCTCGGCGCGCTCGTCGTCGCCATCGTCGTCCTCTGGCCGCTGCTCGCGCTGGCCGAGTTCAAGCCGTGGCGGCTGCTCGATCCGGGCGGCCTGCAGGTGATGGCGAATTTCCTCGCCGGCTTCCTGCCGCCGTCGACCGCGCCCGACTTCCTCGCGTTGCTCGCGAAGGCGACGGTCGAGACGCTCGCGATCGCGACCGCGGGAATCGCGCTCGCCTTCGTCGTCGCCGTTCCGCTCGCGGTCGTCGCGACGCGATCGCTCGCGGTCTCGCGGATCGGCCCCGGCCCCGGACGCGCCGCCGGCCCCGCGGTGCGCACGGCCGCGCGCGCCGTTCTCACGCTGCTGCGCGCGATCCCCGAGGTCGTCTGGGCGCTCGTCTTCGTCCGCGCGCTCGGCCTCGGTCCCGGCGCCGGCGTCCTGGCGCTCGCGGTCACCTACGGCGGCATGCTCGACAAGGCGTCCACCGAGATCCTCGAATCGGGCGACACGCGCTCGGCGCGCGCGCTGCTCGAGGCCGGCAGCCCCCGCGTCGCCGCACTCTTCTACGCGCTCGTGCCGAGCACGGCGCAGGAGCTCGCGTCGTACACCGTCTACCGCTGGGAGTGCGCGGTGCGCGCTTCGGTGGTGATGGGCTTCGTCGGCGCCGGCGGGCTCGGCCAGCTGATGGACCAGTCGATGAAGATGCTCAACGGCGGCGAGGCGAGCTCGATCCTGCTCACCTTCCTCGCGCTCGTCATCATCGCCGACGCGTTGAGCGCCGTCATCCGGCGCGTATTGGCATGAGCAGCGACATGGCGACGATCGCGCGCGAGCGGCCGTGCTGGAGCTGCGTCGCGCTCGCGGTCGGCGTCGTCGCCGCCGTCGCGGCGAGCTTCGCGTACCTCGCGGTCGACTGGAAGCAGCTGTTCGGCGCCGAGTCGATGCGGCTGATGGCGAAGTTCGTCGCCGAGTTCTTCCCGCCCGACCTCTCGCCGGCGTTCCTCGCCAAGGCGACCTGGGGAGCGCTGCAGACGTTTGCCGTCGCGGCGATCGGCACCCTGCTTGCGGCCGTGGCCGGCGGCGTCCTCGCGCTGCCGGCGTCCGGGCGCTTCGGCGTCGCGGCGCAGCTCGCCAGCCGGCTCGCGCTCAACTTCCTGCGCAGCGTGCCCGAGCTCGTCTGGGCGGCGCTGATGGTGATCGCCGCCGGCCTCGGCCCTTTCGCGGGAACGCTCGCGCTCGCGCTGCACACGACCGGCGTGCTCGGTCGGCTCTACGCCGAAAGCCTCGAGAACGCGCCGCGCGCGCCCGAGCAGGCGCTGCGCGACTCCGGCAGCGGCCGCGTCGCGGCGTTCGCGTACGCGACCTTGCCGCTCGTCGTCGCGCAGGGCATCGCCTACGCGCTCTATCGCCTCGAGATGAACATCCGCATGGCCGCGGTGCTCGGCTTCGTCGGCGCCGGCGGGCTCGGCCAGCTGCTCTACTTCCACCTCTCGATCTTTCAGCAGCCGCAGGCGGCGACGCTGCTGATCGCGATGTTCGTTCTCGTCTTCGCGGTCGATTCGCTGAGCGCGTTCGTGCGCGGCCGGATGCTGCCGGCGCACGCCTGAGCGCAAAGGGAACGCGGGGAGCGTGGCTCAGGGCCCGGCGCCGGCCTTGGTCGGATAGCCGGCCTCGCGCCACGCCTTCATGCCGCCGTCGAGCGCGACCGCGCGCTGGAAGCCCATCGCTCGCAACGTCGCGGCGGCGAGCGTCGAGATGCGGCCGAACTCGCAGCACGTCACGATGCGAGCCGTCGGATCGGGAAGCTCCTTGTCGACGCGCAGCTCGAGCTGGCCGCGCGGCAGCAGCCGCGCGCTCGGGATGTGGGCGCGTTCGTAGTCGTCTCTCTCGCGGACATCGAGGACGATGACGTCGCCGTCGCTGCCCTCGACGCGACGCCGCAGCTCGGCCATGCTCATGAACGGGACGATCGCGGCCGCCTCGGCGAGCATCTCGCCGACCGTCTTGCCGCCGCTCATGTTCGTGCGCAGCGCTTCGGTCAGATGGGTCGGCATCGACAGGTCGAGGCTCTTCATCATCGCAACGAACGCGACGCGATCGCGCTGCTGCAGCCGCGGATTGGCCGCGAGCTCGGCGCCGATCGTCGAGTGGCTACGGCCCTTGTAGTCGTGCGCCGGGTAGACGAGCAGCGCCGGGTCGAGCTTCAGAAGCTTGCCGAACAGGCTGTCGTAGAGCGCCTCGGGATCACCGGTCGGCAGGTCGGTGCGGCCGGTGCCGCCGATCAACAGCGTGTCGCCGGTGAAGACGCGGTCGTCGCCGACCAGGCACATCGAGTCGGCAGTGTGGCCCGGGGTGTGCAGCACCTGCAGCCGGAGCTTGCCGATCACCATCGACTCGCCATCGTCGACGCGCATCGCGATCCCCGGCGCGGGACTCTTGCGGTGCATCACCGTCATCGCGCCGAGCCGCTCGGCGATGCGGCGCGACGCCGAGAAATGGTCGGCGTGGGTGTGGGTGTCGATGACGAAGCGGATGCGCAGGCCGTCGCGCGTCGCCAGCCCGAGATAGCGGTCGACCTGGCTCACCTCGGGGTCGATCAGCGCGCCCGCGCAGGTGTCGGCGCAGCCGACGAGGTACGACTGGCATCCGCCGGTGGCGACTTGCTCGAAGATCATGATGCGATCACCTCCCTGCGACGGTGCGCGATCCCATCGACGCGCTGGCATTGTGGCCGACCTTGACACAAATCCTTCGCCTTCCGTAAGGTCCGGTGGCGGAAACAGCAGCGGAGAACTGCATGCGCATGCCCCATCGCACAGACCGGCCGGTGCGAATCGATTGAGCTCAGCGGCGACCAACGCGGCCGTGCCCGGCCGCCCGAAGAACGTCTTCATCAGTTATCGCCGCGACGATAACGCGATGACCGTCGCGGTCCTGAAGAAGGCGCTCAGCGATCGGCCCGACATCGCCAACGTCTTCCGCGACATCGACAACATCGCCTACGGGGACGATTTCGTCTCAGTGATCGACGATGCCCTGAAGGCCGCCAACGTCGTTCTCGTCATCATCGGCCCACGCTGGGTCGACGCGCTCAAGGCGCGGCTCGGCGGCACCGACTGGGTCCGCCACGAGGTCGCGGAAGCGCTGCGCTTGCGCGCGGCGGGCCTCGCCGATCCGGCGCTGGCGGCGACGCGCCTGCACGTGGTTCCGGTCCTGATCGCCGGCGCGGCGCCGCCGCCCGAGGACGTGTTGCCGGAGAAGATCGCTTCGCTGCATCGCCTCAGCATGCTGTCGTTCGACGAGCATTCGGAGCAAGCGAGCATCAACACCTTGCTCGAGCGAATCCAGGGCGAGACCTTCGAGCAGAAGGCCAGGCGCCTCGAGGCCGAAGCGAGGCAGCGCGCGGAGCAGGCCCGCATCGAAGCCGAGCAGCGCGCGGTGGAGGCGCGGCGCCAGAAGGACGAGCATGAGCAGGAAAGGCAGGACCGCATCCGGCGCGTGCGGGCGCTGCTCGCCAGCGCAAGCGCGGGGCTGGCGCTGTTCATGGCGAATTTGTTCAGCGCGCTCGACTACTTCAACATCGACACCCGCTTTGCCGGCGCGACCATGCTGTTTGCCAGTCTCGCTGGACGGCAAGAAGCGCCATGGAGCGGCGAGGTCGTTCTGGTGGGCATCGACGAACGAACAGAGCAGGCAATCAAGCGCAAGTTCGACACGAGCTGGCGCGCGGAGCATGCGACGCTGATCAGCAACGCCGCGTCCGCGGCAGCACGCGTCGTGGCGTTCGACCTGGTGCTCGAGGACGAAGGATCCGCAGATGCCAACGCGGCGCTCGAGCGCTCGCTGTCTGCAGCGCGCGACAAAATGCAGGTCGTCTTCGGCGTCCAACGCAACGCGGGCAACGGCACCGGACTCATGCTCGCGCAGTTCGCCCCACTGGTGCGCCAGGGAATCAACTGCGCCGGAACGAACCTTGGCCAGACCGGCTCGATGCCTCTTGCCGTGCGCCGCGTCGACACGGCGGCGAGCGCCAGCGACGGCCGAGCGCTGGACAAGCTGACTCCATCGTTCGGCCTCGCTGCCTTCAGCGGCGGCGGTCGCGTCGAGCTCGTCGACGAACACACGCAGAAGGCGACGGTCCAGCTGCGACGGCAGCAAAAGTCGCAGGCCATCTCGTACTACTCGGGAGAGACGATCGACGACCCGCAGCCGGCGTGCGACGTCATCGCCAAAGGCGATCGCGTCTTCAACCAGCTGATCGATCCGTTTGTCCTGCCACCGCTGCGCACACCACCGCAGCGCGTCGCCTACGAGAACGTCGTCGCCGGCGATCCAGCGACGCTCGCGCTGCTGAAGAACCGGATCGTCTTGGTCGGGGCGCTGCTGCCCGGAATCGACATGATCCCGTTGCCGTGGCCGGCGCAGGACCGCTGGGGGGTCGAACTGTTCGCGACGCAGATCGACGCGATGGCGCGCGACTTCGCGATCCACAGGATCGGTCCGGTCACCGAGCTTGTCCTGATCACGTCGATGGCGTTGCTTGGTGCATTCACGGTGCATCGCATGCGTCACCGGTCACGGATCGCCCGCACGATGGTGTTGCTGTCGATCGCTGTCGTGTTCGTGATTTTCGCGATCGCCTGGTATCGCTTCGAGCGACGGCTCATCGGCGTACCCTACGATCTGCTCGCACTGGCACTCGGCGCCTGGCTGGCGCGCAACGCGATGGGGAGGAAGCCGACGTGAATCCGTCCCGAACGAGCTCGTTGTGGCGTGTCACCGCGTGCGCGGTCATCGTCGCCATGCTGCTGCCGACCGTGGTCGCCTGTACCACCCCCCATCCGGAGTCGGCCGCCGCACGCCTCGACGGCATCGTGGTCGACGGCAACCGGCTCGCCGGAGCGCGCGAGGCGGGTCTTGCGGTCATCACCCGCAACGGCGCGCGCGAAGAGGCCTATGCGGGAATGGCGTTGCAGTCCGGGGACCGGATCGACACTGGGCCGCGGGCGTATGCAGTGATCCGCTATCCGTCGGGCACCGAGCTGCTGATGCGGCCGAGCAGCGGCGGCACGATCGGCTCGCTGACCGACTTTGTCGGCGAGGTGTTCGTCAAGGTCAAGGGCTTCTTTTCGGTCGACACACAGTTCGTCAAGGCCGGCGCGCGCGGCACCGCCTACCTCGTCCGCACGTATGCGGGCGGCACGACGTCGGTCGTGGTTGTCGAGGGCATCGTCGATGTCGGATCGACGACCGGCGCGTGGCCGACGGTGCCGCTTCGCGCGGGGACGATGACGTTCGCGCACCCGCGCGCGCCGCAGCCGACGGCCGCCAACGTCGACGAGCTCGCTCGCACGCGCGAGTGGGTCGAGCGCGTTGAGCGGCTGGCGCCGCCCCCGAGCGGAGTCTCCACCTCCGCCATCGTTGGTGCTGCCCTAATCGCCGCTGCCATCGCGGCGATCCTGGCGAGTGGCGGCGGCAAGGGCTCTTCGGGCACGCCGCCGTCGTCGACAACTCCATCAACGACGACGCCATCGCCGCCATCGACGACGCCGTCGACGACGAGGACGCCGTCGACGCCCGCGGGAGTGCCGCGCGATCCACCGCCGCCGCGCTAGCCAACGCGTCGACTAGCTCGCCGCCAGCTTCAAGTCCGCACGCGGCGTCCACGACGCCTCCTCGCTCGCCGTCTTCGGCGAGCCGAGGAAGAGCCGCTCGGCGGCAATGTCGCGGCCGACGAGGTAGTCGCGCACCGCAACGCCGCGGCGCGTTGCGAGCTGCTGCATCGCGTCGTTGTCGACGGTCATGCTGGCGAGCAGGAGCGCTTCCATCTCCGCCGGCGGCAGATCCTTCGTCAAGCCGAGCACGTTCTTCGGCTTGACGATGTCGGCGCGCCGGTAGACCTCCTTCAGGAACGTCGCATATTCGGCTTCGGAGACGGTGATGCCCGCCGCCGACGCGGCGCCGCTCGCGGCGATCGCCTGCCGGCGCTTCTCGGAGCGCACGAGCTGCGCGAGGCGTTCCTTCTTCCACGCGTCGGCCTCGCGCTCGAGGCGGCTCTCGCCGGCGATCGTCACCGTCAGCCCGGGCCGCTCGGCGAGCGCCTTGGCGACCTTGTCGAGCGCCTCGCGCTGCGCGTCGCCGAGCGTCGCCGTGCCGGGCGCGAACTCGATGTACGAGCGCTCGCCGCTGCTGCCGCCGCCGAACGCCGAGGCGAGGAGCGTGAACGGCGCGCTCACCGCCTTGACGAAGATGTTCGTGATCGCCTTCCAGACGATGCCGCCGATCGAGAAGTGCGGATCGTTGATCGAGCCGCTCACCGGCAGGTCGAGGTCGATCACGCCGTGGCTGTCGGCAAGCAGCGCGACCGCGAGCTTCACGGGCAGCGTCGTCGTCGCGCCCTCGGCCTTCTCGCCGAAGACGAGCTGATGGAGGACGATCTTGTTGGTCGCGGTCAGCTCGCCGCTCGGCTGCACGACGTAGGCGAGATCGACGCTCATCTTGCCGCGCTCGATGCCGTAGCCCGCGTACTTGATCGCGTACGGCGAGAGCGGCGGCAGCTCGAGGTCGCGCACCTTTGCCTTGAGGTCGAGCGCGAGCGGCTTGGCGAGCGGGTTGATCTTGCCGGCGATCTCGAGCGTCGCCGTGCCTTCGACGCGGCCCTTCACCGCGAGGTCGGCGAGCTGCGGCGGCTGCCCCGGCGCCGGCGGCTCGGACGAGAACGACTCGAGACGGCCGCTCACCTCGCTCAGATTGGCGTTGTAGTTCGGCTTGACGAAGCGGTCGTCGTAGTTGATGCGGCCGCCGACGACGACGATCGGCCCGGAGCGGATGATCGCCGCCGGCCCGGAGGCCGCCACCGTCGGCGCCGACGCCTGCGGCGCTGCCGCCGATGCCGCGGCGGACGCTGCGTCGGCCGCAGGCAGCACCGGCCCGGGCGCCGGATGCGTGACGTCCTGCAGGTTGAGGTGGCCGCTCTCGTCGAGTGCGATGCGCGCGAAGAAGTCGCTGAGCGTCGTTTCGCCGACGGTGAAGCGCGTCGCCGTCCCGGGCGCCATCGCGAACTCGACGCCGCGCAGCGACAGCGACTTCCAGTTGAGGAGCTGGCGGCCGCCGCCGCCGTCGCGGACCAGCGCGAGGCCGCGACCCGGCGTGGCGCGGTCGGGCGAAGCGCTCGACGCGCGGAAATCGTCGATCGTGAGGTCGCCCTTGACGCCGGCGCCCATCCCGGCGGTCGAGCGCGTCCAGCGCGCGTCGCCCTTGAAGCTCGCCTGCGCGCGCTGAATGTCGAGCCCGAGCACGTCGTCGAGATAGGGATCGGCGATGTAGAGCGGCAGGTCCTTGAGCAGCAGCGTCGCACGGCCGCCGCCCGGAACGCCGGCAGCGATCCCCTGCAGCTCGCCGCGGATGTCGGCGCTGCCGACGATTCCGTTCGACGGCCTGCCATTCGGGGAGGTCGGCACCGCGATGCGGCCGCTGATGTGAAACGGCGCCGAGGCAGCGGTGAGGGCGAAGCCGCGCAGCTCGACCGCGAGATCCGAGACGTCGACCGCGACCGGAACGGCGTGCGCGCGGTCGGCGATGCCGACGCGGCCGCGATCGACCGCGAGCTCGCCGAGCGAGACGTTCCACGGCGCAGTCGATGCGGCGCCGCTGGCCGCGGTCGCAGCGCCGCTCGCGGCGTTGGCGACGACCTCGGCGCGTTGCGCCGGCTCCCCGGGCGGCGTCGTCCAACGCTCGTGCGCCCAGCGCCTGACCGAGTCGCGCTCGATGCGCACGCGTGGCGCGTGCAGCGCGAGACGGCCGATCGCGAGCGTGCGGGCGCGGGTGTCGATCTTCGCGTCGCTCGCCTCGATGCGCTCGGCGGCGGCTTCGGGCGCAGCCGGATCGCCGAACGCGAGCTGCGCAAGTGCGATGCTGCGGACCAGCGCGCGAACGTTCGCAGGGCCGTCACCGGCGCGCCAGTCGACGTCGAGGTCGGCGCTCAGCTCGCCCGCGAGCTGCGGCACGACGACGGCGCGCAGGTAGGGTCGCAGCGGCGTCAGCGGCAGCGAAGCGAGCGACACCGTGAGCTTCGCTCCCTGGGTATCGCCCTGCCCGGAGAACGCGAGCTTGCCTCGCGCCTCGCTGCCGCCGAGCGCGGCCTCGCCGCGAAAGACGACCGGCGCGGCGACCGGCCAGGCGATCTTCTGCGCGTCGAGCGCGACGTCGCGGAGCGCGAGCGCGGCTGCAGGCGTCGTCGACGCGTCGTTCCAGTCGAGCCGGCCGGCGCGCAGCGTCAGCGCCTCGACCGCGACGCGCCACGGCGTCGTCTCGACCGCCGCCGCCGGAGTGCTCGCGGCGCGGCGCGGCGCGGACGCGGCCGAGGAAGCGGCGATGCGCACGTCGCTCGCCGCGGCGCTCGCGCTCGTCGTCGGCAACGGAACGCGGGCGACCGGCACCGCCGCGCCGCGCGGGCTTTCGGCTGCGAGCAGCAGGTTGACGTGACCGGAAGCATCGCGTGCGGCGAGGACGTGCGGCGCGTCGATCGCGACGCTTTGCAGGCGGACGAGCCGCTCGAGCGGCCGCAGCTCGTCGATCTTGACCTGCACGTTGCCGACCTTGAGCAGCTCGTGCGCCGCGGCATCGACGACCTCGATGTCGCGCGCGCCGACGCTGCCCGCGACCTTGATCGAGAGCTTGGGCCGCTGCTCGAACGCGACCACGACGTCGGCGTTCAGGGTCGCCGCGCGCGGCTGCGCCGGCAGGTCGCGCGGCAGGTAGCCGAGGTACGGCTGGACGGCGAGGCCGTCGATCTTCAGGTGCAGCTCGCCGTTGCCGCGCTCGGCGAACGGCGTCGCCTCGCCGGCGGTGTCGAAGCGGCTGTCGTCGAGCGTGAACGAGAGGTGCGGCTCGACGCGGATCGCGCGTTCGGAAGGCAGCGAGCTGAAGAAGGGAACGCCGAGCGCGAGGGCGCGCAGGCGATGCGTCGCCGCCAGCGGCCGATCGACGAAGTCGGCGCCGCCGTCGCGGACGACGATGTTGTGCACGGCGTAGCGCGCCGGCGGCTTGCCGGCGCTCGCGGCGATGAAGGCGGCGATGTGGGCGACGACGTCGTCGACGTCGTAGCGGTCGTCGGCGACGCGGGCGACACGCAGCATCGGCGCATCGACGTCGAGCGCATCGACGATCGGCGCGAGGCGAAGGAGCGACGTGATCGCGACGTCGGCGTGGAGGCGCTTGGCCTCGAAGAGCGGTGGCGCGCCCGCGGCTGGCCCGGCCAGCGCAGCGTCCTCGATCGTCAGCTCGAGCGTCCACGGCTGGAAGGTGACGCGGCCGAGCGTCAGCTCGCGGCCGAGGATGCTCTTCGCCGCGTCCTTCGCCTGCGCCGCGACGATCGGCGGCATGTAGAACCAGGCGGCGCTCCAGAGCAGCGCGATCACGACCACGGCGAGTGCGATCCGCAGCCACGTCGAGCGACTGCCGAAGCGGCGCGGGGTGCGCGGCATGGGCTCCATCGGCCAGATTCTGCGCGTCGGAGCCTTCCTACGTCGTGGCTGCGCTACGTCCGGCAACACCCCGAACGCGGGAACGCTGGCGCAGTCGGCCGCGCGGCGCTACGCTCGGCCGCGCGATGGAGGAAGACACCGCTGCACGGATCCGCGAGCTCGAGGCTCGCCTGGTCGCGCACGGACTCGTCCTGAAGGCGATCGCACGGGTGCTCTCGCCGGAGACGGTCGCCGAGCTCAAGGCCGCAGCGCAAGGCATCGACGATGAAGGCATGCAGGAGGCCAACCCAAACCTGCACCTGCGACTCGTCGCCGAGGAGATGTGGAGCATCCTCGAGATGGTCGGCTGACCGACGCTCAGGGAGCGTCGGCGCGGTGGTGATCGGTCGCGAGCAGCTGCCACGCCGTGAGGAACAGCGCCGCGATCACCGGCCCGATGACGAAGCCGTTGATGCCGATCACCGCGAGGCCGCCGATCGTCGAGACGAGGATGACGTAGTCGGGCAGCTTGGTGTCCTTGCTGACCAGGATCGGCCGCAGCACGTTGTCGATGAGGCCGACGCCGAACATGCAGAACAGGAGCAGTCCGATGCCCTGCCAGGTCTGGCCGACCGCCAGCAGGTAGAGCGTGACCGGCACCCAGACCAGCGCGCCGCCGATCGCGGGCAACAGAGACAGGAATCCCATCAGGACGGCCCACAGGACCGGCGCGTGGACGCCGAGCACCCAGAACGCGATCCCGCCGAGCGCGCCCTGCGCGGCGGCGACGACGAGGTTGCCCTTCACGGTCGCGCGCACGACCGTCGTGAAGCGCTCGATCAGCCGCTCCCTGGCCGGCGTCGCGAGCGGGATCGCGGCGCGAATCTCGCGCGCGACAGTTTCACCGTCGCGCAGCAGGAAGAAGAGGATGTACATCGCGATGACGAAGGCGATGATGACGTCGAGCGCGTCCTGGCCGAAGTCGAGCGCGCGCGAAGTGAGCGCTTGGCTGCGCTGGGTGATCGCCGCCGTCAGCTTGGCCTGCGCCGCGCCGAGGTCGTCGACCCCGAGCCAGGCGAGGAGCTCCGTTGCCCAGGCCGGCAAGACGGCGATGAAGTGCGAGAAGTAGCTGCCGAGGTCGAGCTGCCCGCTCTTGATGCGGTGATACAGGCCCGCCGCCTCGCGCACGAGCGAGAACGAAACGAGGATGACCGGCAGGATGACCATCACGAGGATGACCGCGATCGTCGTCAGCGCGGCGAGGTTGCGCCGCCCGCCCATGCGCACCACGAGCCGCAGGTACATCGGCTCGAACAGGAGCGCGAGCACCGCGGCCCAGAACACGCCGCCGTAGAACGGCAGGACGATCCACGCGAACGCGACCGTCAGGACGACGAGCAGGACGAGGAAGGCGTTGCGATCGAAGTCAGCGCGCGCGGTGGCCGGGTCCGGTCGTTTCATGGCGGGCCGAGCGGG
>Ga0157374_10003961_pt1 | contig 12449 bp, 27 predicted proteins | sample M25metaG_FD_115308 | JGI IMG/M metagenome (GOLD analysis project Ga0157374, IMG submission 115308) | Miscanthus rhizosphere microbial communities from Kellogg Biological Station, Michigan, USA - M2-5 metaG | ecosystem: Host-associated > Plants > Roots > Rhizosphere > Soil | place: USA: Michigan...
AGTAGATTAATCTGATGTTCTGGTGTCATTGCGATTCCTTCCTGTCCCCGATTTCCTGCTTTGTCAGTGGTGGATTGTGGTACCCGTGGGTGCTTCTCGAATGCGTCCGCTGCTGTTTCCATCAACTTGCGGTAGTCGTCTTTCAGATTCAGGGCCATCGAACGCAGGGTGTGAATGATCATGCCTGTTACATCCGCATCGGTCGCGGCAATCGCTTTCTCCAGCAACGCAGCCGACGACGCTCGCTCTCTGGCTAACTCGGATTCCAGCTCGTCGATGTGGTCGAGAAGTTTTAATTCGTCTCTGAAATATGTAAAGGTATCATCTCCCGGCTTGGTGGGCTTTACGCCTCGTTCAACCAAATTTCGCCACTGCGCCAGTTGCTCGTTCGTCAGCTTCATTGCGATTCCTCCCCTACCATGTCCGAAATAAAGGCTTCCACGTTATTCGCGTCGAAAACGGCGGGAAGTGGCCAGCCATATTTCGACTCTGCCGGGATATGTTGCTTATCGAGAAAGGCTCGATATTCTCCAAGCATGTCGTGGAACTGGCGCAACAATCCCGTGCGCTCAAACAGATAGTCAGTAAGAGCGATGCAGTCCGCTAGGCACGTTTCACAACGATCAATCGAGCACATCGGGTGTCTCATTTTTGGTAGCTTCATTGCGATTCTTTCCTGTGCCTCTAGTCTTTAGCCTCACTGGAATCGGAGTCCTTGCCACGCAACCCGGCTCCCTACTAAATTCCGACTATCCCAGTGGTCTTGAACATCGCACTTCGCCCATACCTAAATAGTGCCCTGAAATTAAGGGCGGTGTTGTAATCTTCGAACCAACGAACCCTTCGCTGATTCCGCACATTGATCCAAAGAACGGCGTAATAGAACTTGGTCTTTTTTCTGCTCAACGTGCACTCCGATCTGAGTTAGCAGGCGGGTCGCCCGAAAGCGGCTCTGCCTCGCCCGCAACGCTCCCACCCGCATCCAGCTTCCTGTCTAGGATGGCTAGCACCGAACAGCGATTACAAGGTCCGAAGTCTGAACCGAGCACTACCCATCGGCAATTTCCATCGTGAGTCATTTGCTCAACCGCCAGCTTCCGCACTTCGTCGATCTGATCCTCCATTGCCCTAAGGTCCAAACGGAGATCCGCACAATCCACCATAAGTGAATCTATGCGCGATTGGCACTCGTCGGCGCGTGCCCGCTCTCTGGCTAGGTCGGCTTGCTTATCTCTAAGGTTGACCCACTTTCTGTGTTCATCGCCGCTTCCCCAACAATGGTCGCAAACGTCAGAAGTAATCATGTTGCCGCCCATGCCGCCGCTCCAAGTGGCTGTACTGGCATAAGCACGAACTCCCAATCCGCCACAGCGAGAACATGGAGTTTCTATGCCCCTGTTTTCGAGGGCGCGTGCCCGCTCTCTCGCTAGGTCGGCTTTCAGGGCCGCATCCGCACGACGTAACACGTCAATGTGATGATCTCTGGTCGCGGTACGTGCCCGCTCGTCGCGCAGGAGGGCGTCTACTTCGGATTTCGAGTACATCTGCTCATTGTGGTCGCCGTTCGGACAATCCTTCTCGGATGTCATTACCTGGCCGTTACCAGCGAATCGGCAGATGTGACACTCTCTCGCGCTCGTCATTTTTCCCTCTTAGGTGGCAAAGTCTCATTTCTTGGTCGATCCGACATCGGCAACCCCGCTACGTCGCTCGTTTCATGCCTTTACTGGCGTCCCATATCGTTATTTCCGTCCTCGGATTGGCGCGGTCCCGCCTTTTGTGAAGAACCCAATCGACAACGGCTGCATCCGAATGAATCGCTTTTGCTTCGACCAGCGCATCTGCGATGATTTTCCAGAAGTTATCACCATCTCCCCGTTGCCCGTGACCGAGGAAAATCCAGACTTCAAGACTATATTCACTAGCAGTGATTGACCGACCTGCCAGCAATAGCCCCACGCTACTTTTGAAGGCTTTAGCTTCTTTGACGACATAGTGTCTCCCGTTGCGAGCATGTTTCACGTAATGGTTCACCGATACAGGCGTTCCCGGCACGGTGATAGTCAACTCGGTCACAGCCCGATTATCCCCGTTGTTTTGAACATCGCGCTTCGCTCGTAGGGAAATAGCGCCCTGAAATTAAGCGCCCTGTTATAGTCCTCAAACCAACGGACTCGGCGCTGATCCCGAACATTCAGCCACAGAACAGCATAGTAGAATCTTGGTTTACGCTTGCGCGTGCTGGCTTCCGATTCCCGCTTCTGGGGCCTGGGTCTTGAGCCTGTCATCATCCGTGCCTTTCGCTTTGAACACCCGCCATCTAACGGCGGTCCTTGCCTTCGCTGCGTTAGTTCTTAAAAACCAAGATCACGCTCGGAAACGGCGCTCAATTCCCTTTGCGATTCCTCGCGGCATCAATGGCGGCACTCCCGTACCCCACAGATAAAACGGCCCGCAGTGATGCACCGCATTGCCTACAAACTGCTGCGCTGCCCGTACGTTCTCCATGACATACGGAACACCTGATTCCTCGCAGATGCGCCTTGTGTGCTCGAATAGCTTGATTCCCAGTTCCGGGTACGGCGGATTCGGATGGAAGTGCTTCATTCCGTGGACGCTGAACTGCTCGCAGGGAGATGAGGCGCAGATGAAATCGAAGTCCCACATCCTGATTTGATTCACCACAAATTCAAGAACATCGCGTTTCCAAAAGTTGCAGCCCACAGGAACCTCGGGAGGATTAACCAAATCGACCCCAGTGCAAGCCCACCCACGGGCAGCAAACGCCTTCGACCAGCCCCAACGGCCGCAGAACAAATCAAGCATCCTCATCGCTGCCGCTCCAGCCGTTCCGTCCATTCCCGCTTCGCATCGGCAATCCCGTCCCGGATGATGTCCCGGATGTGCGGAGCCAGCAATCTCGCAACCTGCATCGCCTGATCCATGTTCACGGACAAGCGGTCCCTGCCAAGTTCTATTTGCGCCTTTAGGCGAGCCATGAGCTGGACTTCGCTAATCACTACTGCTTCGCCTCAAGCCTTTTTCTGTTTTCTTCCATACGTCTCTCAACACGGTCTAATTCTCGCCGGATACTCTCAATCGGATCACCGGCGGGAGAAAGACTTGATAAACTCATCCGGCCGCCATCGAAGTTGCCGATACACATAGCTAAAATCATCGAGCACTCGGAACATAAGCCGGGTTGATGCATGGCTTCGCCATCGACCCTAACCCATGAAAATTCTTGCAGACAAATGCAGCAAGGCTCGCTTCTCGGAACGTGCAAGTAAGAATGGCCGAACGTCTCTAGCTCATGGCATCTCTTGCAGAGGGGTTCTAAATCATCATCTATCTCTTGGCCGACGCGAGCATAATTTCTATGGTGAACGTGCAGGTCTTGATCGTAGGCGACCACTGCTAGCCACCTTGGAATGTCACAGCGGTTGCAACGCGGATAGGCCAGTAAGAACTCCTTCCTACGCTTCTGCCACGGTTCGGACGCGATGTACTCCCGATACTCAGTTTTTGTGGTCATAGGGCTTTAGCCTTTCGCCATTCTTCGAGTTGGTCGCTCATCCAGTTCCGTCCTACCTGGCCCTCCCGCCACGCATCCGCTTCTTTTTCTAGGCGCCTTTGCTTTGCTTCGATCTGACGAATTAGCTCTGGGGAGTGGCCGCGCCGGGGTTGCGCGGGTTTTTTCTTGTGTAGTTCTTCTTGTAGTACTTCTTGATACGTCGCATCCCCATGCGCCTTCTGAGGCCTTAAAGCGCATCCCGGTGCGCCTTCTGGGGTATAAAGCGCATCCCCATGCGCCTTGTGGAAATACTTAACGACCCGGATAAGGTACTGACCGCGGCCAGTGGTGGGCTGTCCGGTGATGTAGCCCTTTTGCCGGAGTGACTTCAGGACCACTTGGCACTGGCGAACAGACCATCCGGTCTTCCTTGCCATTGCCTGAGCGCACCCGCGCCACGCACCCGAGCGGTGATCGGCCATTAGTATGATTAACGTGTAACAGAGGCACTCATCGGCAGTAATGCGGTCTGGAAGGTGCTCCAGAATGCCGCGCCTAAGCTTGACAAATCCCTGCAAACGGCCCCCTATTTCAACTTTTTCGGCCAAATCTTCCAAGCCGCACAGCGCATCAATTCTTCCCGCCGCGCCCACCACCATCCAACGCGTGCGTCCCGCCGCAAAATGCTGTCCGCTATCTTGCGCTGCCAGTAGGCTTCGCGGATCTGCTTGGCGGTTCTCAAAGCCTATTCTTTCCCTGCATATCGCAATAGTTTTGCAAGTTGTACCCGAAAGCTGTTGGCCCATTCGATTTCCGAAAATAGGCGCTGATGTATTTCGTATGTTGTAAATCTCTTTCTGCATCTCCCGTTCGAGCATTGACGTCGTCTGCGAACAGCTGCTTTGCTCTCACTTGGCCTGGAATCAATAACAATCGTGGCGCCGCTACATTTAGGACAAGCCAGGCCAGCTTCTCCGTTTTCGCTCATACGGCTACTCCGAACCGCGGGCGAACATGCAGCTTTTTATGGCAATCGCCCCACTTGCAAAGGGTCGTGACGTTCGAGAGCTTGTCATCGCCGCCCTTCCCAAGCGGCAGAATGTGGTGCATATCCAAATCACATTGGTAATGCCACTTTCCGCATGATGTGCAGGTGTGCTGATCGCGGTAAAAACATTCCAGACGAAGCACTGTCTTGTCCGCACCGAAACGGAACTCCTTGCCGGTGTGCGTGACGTATGACCTTTTATCGAAAAATTTAGCGCCCGCAGTCGCTTCACTGTCTACGTTGTGGCGTTTTCGGCTCATGAATTTGGTCCGTATCGGGAGCTGACCGACGGCAGCGTAACCTCATAGCGGCTTGATTTGGATCGTGCCTATCGCGCCGCCGTTCCCGAAAGTCAGCCTTCCACTTCGATATTCAGTCGCTCACACATCCCTAGCAGGCTCTTTTCGTAGTCTGCCGGAACTTTCCAGCCGGTCTTGCCGGTTTTCTTGGAGTCAAGGCGCTTGCAGCCAGTATCAGCAAAGAATGTATCGAGTTGCGGCACTGCGATATATCCAGATGCAATGATGTAATGCCCGTTAAACTCCTCAGGCCGCGTGATGATGATTTTCTTTTCCGGTTCGACTTGGGACATTGCATCGAGAGCTGAAGGCACGCCACGCGCGGCAGCCTCGGCTACTTTGTTTGCAGCAATCTTCTTTTGCTTCTCTTTGCCTTCCTCAAATGTGACTGTCCCGTGCTCCTCAACATCGTTCCCGATTGGTAGATTGAAAATGATAGTGATTCCGTACTTCCGAGAGCCAGTCATGGCCTTATATACAGATTTGTCTGTGCCGTCATACCCATCGCCGGGGAAACACCATGAACGTTTTTCGCCTGTCTCGGCGTCCTCTAACGTCCATTCCATAACAAGGTTGGTCATGTAGCCACTTCTGATCGCACCTTCCTTTGATCCTTTTTCATGAGGCACGCGAGTCAAGAAAAAATCCTCAGCGTTCGGCTTACTGAGAAGCGTTCCAGTAAAGATCAAGCCGCGTGCACACATCAGCTTGTTGACAGCTACAACCGCATCTTCGATCCGCAGATAATTCCCTCCGCCCATTGCGGAGTCGAACTTCCCCAATTTCTTGACCACGCCAACCGCGTTTTGAATTTCCAGAATCTTCTGGGCAAGATTCTTCTTGGTCGTTTCGGGCTTCGCTTCAAGCGCCTGTTGCGCGTCACTCACAGTTTTCCCTCTCTTGTTCGGCTATGTCGGCTAGGTAGTTCGCGTAGGCAATTTCCGCCTTGGCCCAGATGCGCTCGGCATCCTGCTGGCCCAGCTCGTAGAACTCGCGCCCAAATTCTTCCCAAGCGATGTATCCGGCCTCGCGCAAGATGGCGTCTTCGCCCGCGATGATCTTGTAATAGTTGGCGCGCTGTTCCATCTGTTCGTCGGGAGTCATGATGCCCTCCGCTTCAATGGCCCGTGGCAGATGATCTCGGCATAGGAAAGCCAATTCATCTCAGGCGGCTTCGGCGTCACGCTGCGAATGGCGGCGTCGATGACGTCGGCGTGCAACGCATCGGGAAATTCGCCTACTCTGTCTTCCTGACGCACGGACAGCGCAGCCAGGATGACTTCCAAAGCGGCTTGTTTCTTCGGGTCCATCACAGGCTCCCATGCAGAATGAAGTAGATAGCCAAAGCAGAGATCGCGGTAATGGCGAGAGCTAACCCCGTTCCGGCCCACAAGCGTTTGCGGTCTTCGCGAGCCTCACGCACGCGAAAGGCAGCCATTGCCGTTTCGATGAAGTTCTTTTGCCCTTCATCTGAGCGGCGGATGATGTCCTCAGGCGTCAGCCGAGGCTTTAGGTTGTTCATCTGGTCAATCACGGTCGTGGCCTCCGATAACAGATTCAAGCGACCCGCCCTTCTAGAGCCCGTTTATGGCCTTGATGACGGCCTTAAGATCGAAATCAGAATCAGTGATCTCTTGCTCTAGAAGCGTATCTTTGGTATCGGCCCATTTCGTTACTTCACGCGGCTCGTACTTCTCATCGAATACAATTTCCTGCCTGGAGCCATAGTCAGACGGCCTTGTTTTATCGGTCGGCGTCTTGCTGATGACGTAGTTCACCGTTTCTCTATATTGGCGCTTGCCGTGACGTTCAATGGTGATTTTTATCAAGCGATGCGCTCTTTCCGAACGGGTTTCACTGGACGCGGAAGGGCCATGATGGGCGCATAAAGCCTGAACTGGCCGTAGACATCATCGTCCGTGTCATTGCACAATCCGACTTCCAAAAGGTGCTCAATCTCCATGCTGATGGGCCGGTCATTTCGTATAGCGCGACGAGTAATGGCCTCGATCATTTCGGGGTCCACGTTAATGCGCAGACGTGCCAGCCGTTTTCCGGTAAAGATCAGCATACGTTTTCCACAGGTACCTTTGACGTTATGTGGCGATCTGTGTAAAGCTCCCGGTAACCGAGTGGTTGGCTGGTAAACCGTCTGCGGAAAGGGGAACCCGTGGGCCTTCCATCGCTTGAGGATCTGTTCGATTTTTCAGACAGCGCGCTGCAAGATTTAGAGCTTTCGGCCCTGAACCGCGCAGCGAATCTCTCCAAGATTGCCAAACGCGATATTGATTCATGGATTGAACAGATGGCGGCAGGAATGGTGACACAGTGGTTCCGCGAGAACCGATCCAAGATTCTGCGAGGAGATGCCGTGCAGGCCGCACCGCACAAGGTGGAGTTTTTATCAGACGTTAAGAAATCCGCCTGACAAGTGTTAATAGCCGCATTTTCATTGTTGTTTGTGTATTTACGATTGAGATAATTAACATAGCTATAGCTTATAGGCCACAGCATGGCCCAAGCTGTTGATTCATTTCCGGGTTGTGAAGTTGGATTCACGTTGTGAAAATACACGCCACGTGTATAAGAGTCAAGGACTATTTCATTTTTCTTGACAGGAACACCGTTAGTGCTTAGGATTGCCAGCATGGTACTCCAAAAGATGGTCCAAGTGCTTGAATGCACATGCTCTCGGTGTGGCGCTACCTGGCGGCCGGTTGGCGAGCCTAGGCGCTGCGGCGTGTGCAAGTCTCAATACTGGAATAAGCCGCGTATCCTTAAAAAGCATGGTGGCCGTCCCAAAAAATCTGTAGCCCTCGAAACCATCGCACAAGATTAGTGGCTGGGCTTACGCACCCAGCCTAGCGGTTACCAGCCGCGCGTTTGGCAGGACGGGAAAAACAAAGAAAAGCGCCCTGCACAAAATTATCGTGTGAAAACATCATGCGTTGACTGGATCGCCTGTACGTGCTCGCCAGCTCGAATCAGCATGGGCAATCTCCACAATGGATGCAAGTAGCGATTCGAAACATGGCGCTTCCATTCGTAACCAAGAACCGCGGCGCCCAGGTCAACCGCAGCCCACGCGCCCATAATGGCGGCTGTATTGCGTGAACCGGGAAAGAATGCACCCGATTCATGCCGATACGTACCGCCTGATAAATAGCTTCTGGTATGGATCGCATCCGCGGCCCAGGCTGCAGCCATTACAGACGCATCCGCTACAAACTCCCGATTGATGACAGGTTCAGGCTTGGCCGGCCGATCATATACTGGCCGTTCGGGTGAATCGCAATCTCGGAAGCATTCGGTTTGACCGCGGGCGGCGATCGGCGCAAGCAAGACAGCGAGCACAATGGTCAGTTTCACAGGGTCACCGCCACAATGCCAATGAGGATGATGCCAATCAGGATGTACCATGCCCATTCGCCGGTATCCTCTAAAAACTCACCGATGGCGGGCAGAACCCAAAAAAAGATAGCGAGAGCTGCCACGATGTCGAGGATTAGCGTCATAGCGATAGCCTCACACGGCGCAAAGCAATGCGCTTTTGCTCGTTCAGGGGAATCCAGCGCGGGAACAGCCAGCACATGATGCGCGTCATTGGCGTCCGTACACTTTCGCCATAATTCTCTGAGCGTTACGGATTTCGGGGCCTAACTTATCCCAAAGTTCTTGGGTATCTGGTTCACCCTCTAACAGGCCTTGTGCTCTACCGCTTAATTCTCTCAAAGCCTCAACCAATTCGGGCACAATGGCGCGTGTTTCGTTCAGCACGGCCAGTTGGTACGCGATTTCCTTGATCCAAAGTGTTCGGTCTAAATATGCCTGATCTGGCCCGGCGAAAAAGTGTGTAGCCTTAATTTCTTCGGAAGTCATTGTTTTTCTCCTCTGCGCTGGTAAGCGCTTTTAGTGTCTAGACGTAAGTAACTGAATAGCACGTTCTGCAGCATCGTGAATCTGTTCGAGTGTGGCGCCGCGCGCGCATAGGATCTGAATGGCGGCCAGAGCTGCAAGCAAGCGTTGCATATCGCTGGTTTTGGGTACGGTGTGAGTTTGTCTCATGTTTCACCTTAGGTACAGCCGGCAACGCACCCGTAAGGATGCGCTGCGAGGATACCTACTGTTCGTATTCGTAAAACTTATGTCCCAAGTCAACACAGACGGAGAATCCGCGCGCGTGGTACATTTCGGCCGTCGCCATGATCGAATCTTCATCTGGGAAATATACGGTTGACGTGCGAATCGCGTCGGGTGGCAGACAATCCCTGTCCGTAACCATCTTTATTCGTCCACCACGTTGCTCTGAAGCGTATATGGTAATCATGCTGCCACCTCGACACTTTCCACGACAAAGTAGGGAGGCTTTTTGTCGGCGCGGCGATACAGAGACCACAGCAAGCGGTGATCGGTCAATGCCCTGTTCAGGCGCAGACGTTCGGCCTTAATTGCGTCAATGGCATCGGCAAAGAATGGGTTAGACAGCGCAGACTCGCAAGCGCGAATAGCAGCGTTGACGCGTTCCAAGTCCTGCAGGATCCGCTTATCTAGCGTGTTTTTGGGCTGTGGGATGGCTCGTTTGCAGCAAGGGCAGATGTTCATTTGTTTTCTCCTGTGGCAGTTGGTTACTGCCTTAAGTGAACCCAGTATGCACTAACAGTGTTTTCCTGTCAAGCATAATCGTACGCTCCACTCAAAATAGTTTGCTCTTGCCTGTACGCTTGTGCCCTGTTAGGCTGCAGGTCGCTGTCAATGCGCAGGGTTAACAATCAGATGGCACAAGCCCCAGGTACACTACCCCCCAAGACTCAACCTACTGTTCATAGACGTTCTACCCGTAAGGCGCCCGCCATTAAGAATGCTGTTGTAGCTAAAAGACTCGCTGGCGAATCGACTGCCAAGATTTCACGCGACTTAGGCATCGCTGTCAATACGGTTCGTAATATCACTAACTTAACGGACGTGGACCGAATGATGGAAGATGGTCGCGCCGGCGCTATGAATCGAGTACCAGCAGCACTCAAAACTCTAGACGTTCGCCTAGAGAAGAATAGCGAATCCGCGGCTCTCTGGTTACTGGATAAATGCTTTGATAATCAGCAACCTACAGGTAATCGGCTGGCAAGTGACGTAACGCTGAATCAGACGCTGAACGTGTTATTGCACAGCGATCCGCCGGCAGAGACCGCAAACCCCGAAAAGTTAAAGTCCTCTGTTATCAGCGAGATAGAAATACAGCCCACCAAAGAGTAGCGTCAGATAGAGTTAAATGTAATGTAATCAAGCACATCGTAGTTAACATAGATGATTATTATCAGACGTAGTGGTCCGGGGGCCTACCTGGCAGGGAAGCAGGCAAGGACGGCCGGCGGCAAAAATATATGTACATCTGCCCAGACAATTTTTGGCATTTCCTTGTAGCGACAAAGCCATTGACACGTGTAGCGACACGGCATAATGTAGCGACATGAAAACCGTGATGTGGCGGATGCGGGTTTCGGAAGAGGAATTGAAGGACTGGCGTGCGAAGGCAGAAAAGGAAGGACAGTCACTTGCGCAATGGATTAGAGAACGTTGTAACGATGAAGTTATGCAACCGAATGTTGCGATTCCTACGGATGCGGGACGGAAGTTTATTGCCGATCGAGTTGCTGTGGAGTCTGCCGGAATCGTGGAAAAGGCTGCTGTACGGGGAGGAAAAGTAGAAGTATGCTCGCACAACTATGGAGCGAAAGCGTGTCCGATACCGGGGTGTGAGAACTACAAATGGAGGCGCAAATGAAACAGTTGGGGGTACTACCACACAGGGACCCGGATTATGTGAAACCGTTTGAGGTACATTTGGCGGAATCGAAGTGGCAGTTTTGCCTTTGCAAGAGTTGTCAGGATTATCGGTTTTTGATTGAGAGCCAGCCGGGCGATCCGGTGGATTTCAGGACGTATCGGAAGAAGGACGAGAGGTACTGAATGAAGAAGGTGGTGTGGGTGCTGGATATAGGGGAATATGCGCCGGAGTTGAAGGCGTTGACCAGGCCGTTTCTGGAGCGGTGGGCGGGAAAGTGCGGGGCGGAGATTCGGGAGATTCGGGAGCGGAGGTATCCTAGGTGGCCAGTGGTGTACGAGAAGCTGCAGATTCATGAATTGGGGAAGGACTATGACTGGAACATCTATGTGGACTCAGACGCCCTTATCCATCCAGATTTTGTGGATATTACTGAATTCCTTTCTCACGACACTGTGCTTCACTGGGGATGCGACTTTGCGCCGAACCGGTTTCGATCGGACGCATATTTTCGGCGTTCGGGTCGGCAGATTGGCAGTTGCAACTGGTTTACTGTGGCTAGTGGAGATTGCCTTGATTTATGGCATCCTCTCGAAATGACGTTCGATGAGGCAGTGAGAAACATCACGCCGACGACGAACGAGCGGAATTTCGGGATGGAGCCGGGTCATTTGATTGACGATTACACGCTTTCCCGCAACATCGCCCGGTTTGGGCTGAAGACGACGACGATTGGGGATCTTCTTGGGAAATATGGACTTGTGGGGGAGAAGGTGGAATATTTGTGGCACGAGTACGTGACCACGATTCCGGACAAGATTCTGCATTGCAAGCAAAGGATGTATAGCTGGGGGATTAACAAGGAAGCGGGGATGGCGGACCCGCCGAAGCCGGCCATTGATATCTCCAAGGCATTAAAGATATTCGGGTGGATGAGCGAGCAGGAGCTTTTCTGGCTGGCCAAGCAAGCGAAGGAGCGGAAATGTATTGTGGAAGTAGGCAGTTTTCATGGGCGCAGTACGCGGGCGATGGCGGATAACACGTTTGGGCAGATTTTCGCGGTGGATACGTGGGCGGGGGCGCCGGAGCAAAGGCGGCTGTTTGCGCAGGAGACGCGCAACGCCTACACGGCCTTTGAGTACAATCTGCTTGACCATATTTCGTCACTGCATGTCCAAGCGATTCGGAAGGACTCGCAGGCCGCGGCGGCGGGATGGAACGGGAATCTCAGGCCAGACATGATTTTTATAGATGCGGCGCATGATTACGAGTCGGTGAAGGCGGACATTCAGGCTTGGTCGAAGATTCTGGCGCCTGGGGGCTTGCTTTGCGGGCATGATTATGGGCCAACCGCCGATACGCCCGCGGGGGATGTTTGGGGGGTGACGCAGGCGGTCGAGGAGCTGGTGCCAGATTTCCAGCAAGGGCCGAACAGCATCTGGTATCGTCAATTCTGAAAGAAAACTAAAAAGGAGGCACTATGGGCGGAATCGTAGGAATGGGCCAAGCAATCGGTGGTTTGACAACTACAAACGCGGTTCAATACTTTCAGCAGTTGCAAAATGCACAAATGAATTTTCAACCGTTGGTAAATGTAAAACGTGTCGATGCGCCCAAGGTGGCTGATCTTGCGCGCACGACGCTCGTTGCCGTCGAACCCTCGGAACAGGTAGCGGTGGAGCGGGTGAATCTGGCGGCCAAGGCCCGAAGACTCCTCGGATACAAGGTTCTCGGGGAGCGCATCGACAAGGACGAACGGGCCAAGCAGTCCCGCTGGGAGTGCGCACAGGCGTTCGAGAAGCTCGG